>Ga0190275_10001340_pt1 | contig 18434 bp, 14 predicted proteins | sample Popmic550T_FD_133745 | JGI IMG/M metagenome (GOLD analysis project Ga0190275, IMG submission 133745) | Populus adjacent soil microbial communities from riparian zone of Yellowstone River, Montana, USA - 550 T | ecosystem: Environmental > Terrestrial > Soil > Riparian zone > Trees stand | place...
CAGGAAGCCCCTGCGCGACATTGTTCCCGTTTCCGATCTGCTCTGCCGGATATTCCGGGGAGCAAGGTTGGATACCAGCCGCCAGGCCGCCGTCGCGATTATCAGCAGACCGCTTGTTTTCGAAACTAGGTGTGGTTCCGACACGAGCAGCGTCGCAGGACCAATCCACATCGCCGGCGCTGACGCGCGAATAGACGCGAACAACAAGTGTTTGATCTTGTCCATCGATACTGCCAGATGGATTCCGAACGCGATGAGCGCAGCCAAAGCCCACGCGCCGAAGATGGAAAGGACGTGGGTTACGATCATCGTCTAGAATGTTACACGACTCAAATTCATGACACGCCGAGAACTTCTCTCCCTCACCGCTGCCATCCCGGCTCTCGCGCAGACGCGATCCGATCTGACCGGCGAACTAGTATTCCCACCCGAGACTTGGCACAATCACTCCTCCTCGATCGTCGAGTTACCGAATGGAGACTTACTTGTCTGTTGGTTTCACGGGTCCGGAGAACGCACCGCGGATGACGTGAAGGTGCTCGGCGCGCGCTGGTCGAAGGAGACGCGGAAATGGAGTGCGCCTTTCGATCTTGCGGATACGCCCGGCTTCCCCGATACGAATCCGACGTTGTTCGTGGATTCGAAGAAGCGGCTGTGGCTCTTTTGGCCGGCTATCCTCTCAAACGAATGGGAGTCGGCGCTGATGAAGTATAAGATGTCGACCGACTACAACAGCCCCGGAACCCCTGTCTGGTCGGCAGCCGACAATATTCTGCTGATTCCACAAAAGCTTCCGGAGCGAATACAGGAGGTACTCAAAGCCGATGTTCGCTCGACACCATTCGGAAGACGCGCGCAACGCCTCGTTGCAATGGGATCGGATAAGCTGTCGGCGCGGCTCGGCTGGTTCACGCGCACTCACCCGCTCGAGCTGCCGGCTGGTCGCATCCTACTACCCCTGTATTCGGATGGATTCTCATTTTCGCTCATCGCAATCAGCGATGACGGCGGCCAGACATGGTTTGCAAGCGAGCCGATCGTCGGCTACGGCAATATTCAACCCTCGCTGGTCCGAAAGAAGGATGGGACAATCGTCGCTTATATGCGTGACAATGGTCCGCCGCCGAAGCGAATCCACGCGAGCATATCCAAAGACAATGGGGTCACATGGACGCCTGCAGAAGACACTTCACTCCCCAATCCCGGAGCAAGCGTCGAAGCTATCTCGCTTCAGGACGGCCGATGGATCATCATCTACAACGATCTCGAATCGGGCCGTCATTCCCTGGCAGTATCCCTGTCGGACGACGAGGGCGCTAGCTGGAAGTGGACACGTCACATCGAACGACAGGACAAGCTACGCTTCCACTATCCGTCAATCATCCAGGCGCGTGATGGATCGATACATGCCACCTACAGCTATTTCGATCAACGCGGCGAGAAAGAGATGAAGTCCATCAAGCACGTACGATTCGCGCCCGACTGGATCAAAGGATGACCGCCTCGTTAGAACGTTGCGGTCACCGGCTGAGAAGTCCCCGTACTGTTCGTTATGGTTCCGGTAACGGACGTAACGGACGTTGTGTTGCCTTGAATCGTGAACGGAAGGTTTAGCGTAAACTGACCACCGAACTGAGCCCCTGTCGCGCTCTGGAAGTACGAGTTGGCGGTGGCAGTTAGCGGAACTACGAGCTCAGTAGTGTCCAGTGTTGAGGCGCCCGCGAAGCGGAATGTTCCCTGCGTCAGTTCCCGGCTGGTTGAAAAGCCGGTTATAACGACATTGAAGCCGGTCGCTGTTCTTGTAACACGCAGCGACGAAATCGTCGGTGCGCTACGCGGGATCACGATAGTCTGATTCAATTGGCAATTGCAGTTCACTGGAGCGCCAGCTGCCTGCATAACTGTCGACAGTGTGATCGTGCCGGCGGTAGTGCCGGTCTGAACTCCCAAGTCCGTAACCCGGAAGACGGCCTGTGTCTGGCCCGCTGGAATCGTGAATGGAACGGACCGGCCACCCGTTGAGAATTGGATCGCAGGATCGTCTGCGTTGTTTGCGGCGTTCGGCGCAAACGCCAGATTTAGGGTTCCAGTGATATCGACGGGATACGCGGTGCCGATTCCGACATTCACGCGGATCTGCTGTCCAGCTTGCGGATTAGCAGGAACATCGATGTTTACCGCGGATACGTCCGGCAAAGAAACCTGAAGTGTCAATGTACGCTGCGCCGTTTGTATGCCTGTCGCAGCGTCCGTAACCTGCGCGGTGAAGCTGAAACTGCCCGCCGCTGTCGGAGTGCCCGTGATTGTCCCTGCCGGATTCAGCGTGAGACCGGACGGCAAAGCCCCGCCTGCCAGCGCCCACGTATATGGCGCGCTTCCGCCTGTGGCGCTAAGCCCCGCCGAGTACGCAACTCCAAAGGAAGCAGCCGGCACGTTCTCCGTCGTAATAACAAGCTGAGAAATCACCTGAACGCTAAACGCCTTTGAACCGGTCAGTCCTGTCGCGTCGCGAGCTTGGATGACGAAGCTTGAAACTCCGGCATTCGTCGGCGTACCACTGAGAATGCCCTCCGAAGTCAAGGCGAGACCTGCCGGAAGTGACCCGCTAACTACCGACCACGTGAACGGCTGGGTTCCTCCCGTAGCAGTAAGCGAAGTCGAAACGGGCGTACCGACAACCATGTTTCCCAATGTGGAAGTGATCACAATCGATGTAATAACTTCCATTGAATACGTCCTGGTTGCCACCTCGCCCGCCTGATCTCTCACACTTACGGAAACCTGGAATGTACCGGTGCGCGTAGGTATCCCGCTAATAAGACCCGACCCTGAGTTGACGGACAGACCTTCTGGCAGCCCGTTCGCAGACCATGTATAAGGAACGGTTCCACCGCTGGCGCTTAGGCCCAGTGAGAATGCTGTGCCCACTGTTCCGCTGCCGAGCGACGAGGTAACGATAGCCAATGTGGCCGGGCGCACAGTCAATCCGAACGATCGACTACCCCTCTCGCGAGCCGAATCCGTCGCCTGTATCATAAATTGGAATGAACCCAGTTGAGTCGGCGTACCCGACAGCACGCCATTGCTAGCGAGCGACAAACCTGGAGGTAGTGAGCCTCCACTCACCGCATAGCTATAGGGCGCAAGACCACCCGATGCGGCAAAGCTTGTCGAATAAGCTTCGCTGAGACGGCCTTCCGGAACTCGTTCGGTAGTGATGATTACTGGAGGCGCTTTGACCAGCAAGGTCAAAGCGCCGGAAGCTTTCGTTCCAGCAGCGTCGGTTAGAACTATCTGCAGTGGGAACGATCCTGCGCGCACAGGTGTTCCCAAAATTTCTCCTGCGGCGTTGCCTTGTAGACCCTCCGGCAATCCCGAGAAACTCCACGAGTAAGGCTCGGCGCCGTTTCTCCCAGCCAGAACCATTGCATAAAGCTTGCCGGCAGTGGCATCCGGCAATGAAGCAGTAGCAATTTCGAGATTCTGTCGGACGATATCGCGAGGAGCAACAGCGAACGTGAATGGCTTAGTCGAGGATCGCCCTGTGCTATCGGTGACACGGACCGCAAACGCGCTAGAAAGCTGCTCGCCTGCAGTTCCGGTCAGGACTCCGGACGGTGTAAGCGAGAAGCCGGACGGCAACGATCCGCCGGCCAGCGCCCAGGTATAAGGCGGCGTGCCGCCCGCCGCGGCGAACTGAAAAGTATACGGAGTCAAAGCCTGGCTGCTCGGGACGGCCGTCGTTGTGATGACAGGCCCCTGCCCTACGATAGTGATCGATAAATTCCGCACCGCCCGATCTTCGCCACTATCGTCGACCCGAACCGTAAAGTTGTAAGTGCCTTGCGTGGTCGGCGTACCTTGTATTACTCCGGCCGAACTGAGGCTGAGCCCGGGAGGGAGTGGGTCACTCTCTGATTCCAATCGCCATGAATAAGGCGATGTGCCGCCGGTAGCGGCGAGAGTCTGCGAGTAAGGTGCTTGAACCTGGCCATTCGGCAGCACCGCTGTCGAGACCGCAAGTGCATTGGGCGGGGCGGTACTGAACTTGCCTGCTCCGATGAAAACCGCCGAATCCAGTGCCGAATCCGACGAATCGGCGACCGCAAAGCGGAAGGTATTGACGACACCCCGTCTCACCGCGGCGCGCGCGGTCAAGAGCACCGTGGCTCCGCCATAATTGAACGGTGTGTTGCTGTTGGAATACTGGGTAAAGAACTGAGGATTGCTGACTTGCGTGCCGACAGGATTGCCGGCATTGATCTTGTTGATCGTAACCGGATCGTTACTGCCGGGTACCACCGCTACGTTCACACCGTTCACAAAGAACGCGAATACGTCGTTGAACGGGCTGTTAACGAACGTCGGGTATTCCGTGGACGCAAAAAGATACTCGATGAAGATCTCGTCCGAATCCGGGATAAAGCTGAACTCCAGCGACACTGCATCACTCGTTTCATAGCCTGCAATCGCCGACAGCGCTGAATCGCCTCCCCCATCCATGGAAGCGTCGGCGCCGCTGTCGAATCGTCCCGTAGCATCCTGGACTCGGCCGCTCGATAGTATTACGCCTTGGGGAATGGCCACGCTACCGGAAACGTTTGTTACCGGATTGGTAAATGGTCCGGTGGAAAATGCCTGGAACAGGCCTGCCTGATCGGACATGCCCCGAAGGGTTGGCGTGCCGACAATCGTTACGCCGGTCCCGACGATGCTTTGCGCCAGGGTATTGGCACTTGTACTAGGAATGACCGTGAAGGTAGTCGGCGCCTGGGCGGGAAGATGCCCCGTCCCAAGGATGATGGATGTCCATACTGCGAAGACTGCCCGACTATTCATTCACAGGCTCCGGAATAAACGCTAATCGCAGCTCCTCAGACGAGACATCGACAACCCAGAGAGGACCAGCTTCGCTGTTCGTGATAACCAACATCCCGGCTCCCAGTGATCTTGCGATGGCTCCTGTGCAGGCACACGAGATTGACGTTGTTTCCTGTGTAGCGAAACGGAGCGTAGCGACAGCCTGCTCAGTCACGATTAGAAGTCTTGTTCCATCCGGCGTGCCGGCGAGCGCCTTTGTCCCGGGTAGTCTTGTCAACTCCGCGAGTTGTAGATCGATGCCGATACGGTAGATAGCGCCGTCGCCATCACTCACAACAAGGTCCGACGATCCCGGTAAGAACGCAATTGCGGAGAAATGTGCAGCGTGAAGCACGCGGCGGGCGCCCTGATCGTTCACGAGATATAGAGCTTCGCCATCCCCTTCGGCGATCGTGACTGCAACCGCAGATCCTCGATCTGCCATGGCGCTTAAGAGAGGAATTCCGGGAAGAGTCCGTTCGCCGAGGCGATCGCCGGATCTGGAGAACAAGTACGCATGCTCTCCGGTAATTGCCAGCACCGATTCGCCCGAAGGACTGGCGGTCAGGGTGTTTATTCCAGTAATTCCCCATCCGCGCTTGGACCCGTCTTTTATGTCGACACGAGATAACTCGCCATTCGCGTCCACTCCAACAGCAATGTCGGATCCGGGAAGCACAACTGTTGAGGCTAAGTCGGTTGCGAGAGGATCACTCAGGCGCGCAGCGCCGACTATCCCCATGACGCTTCGTAGGCCCGCTTTCGTGACGACGTAACCTGGCCGCGGACCATCGATCTCAGCACCCAAGGAATATATTCCAAAGCAAAGTCCAGCAGCAATCAACCTGGTTCTCATTGCGGGCCTCCGATGTTCGGCGTCCCAGGAACGATCACCGTTCGACTGGGAGTTCCTCCTCCCCCATTTCCATTGCCGTTGCGGGTAGCTACGACGGCTCCTGTGGCTGCGGCCCCGGCTGCGACAGCAATAATCGCGATAAGCTTGCCCGAAATTCCGCCGGCCGCGGCTGTCGCTGCTGTGATCGCGTTTGTCTGGCTGATGACCGTGCTTGCTGTTCTTCCTTGATGGGACGCGTTCACTCGAATCTCATACTGGCCATTCACATTGTTGGGACGCAACCCGCGCGCTACAGCTTGTCCTTGAGCATCCGTCGTGATCGTCAAGCTCTGCGCGCCATTAGCGAAGCTGGCGCCGGCTCCCTGGTTCGGCAGAAGAAAGGTGACTGCAGCGCCGGCAACCGGTTTACGATTCTCATCCTCAACCTGCACGATCGGTTCGCGCGCTACACGCTGCCGAACATTGTTAATCGCCCCTTCCCCTTCTACGATGACGATGTTGATTTTCCCGGCGCCTTGAGCGTTGAGGGGAAGGTTCTGTATGAGGATCGTACAAAATAGCCAAACTGATAGGCAGCGCTTAAGCACATGATTCTCCTAGATCACGTTCAGTATAGCTATGTACGATCCCTCTTCTATCGGACCGTGATCATCGCCGCGTTGCTCTGAGTTCCATCTACGGTTACAACGAGCGGGTGAGTTCCGGCGGCTACTCCGGGGACGCGCAGGTTGACTTGCATCAGGCCAATAAGTCCTGGTGTCAGACCGGCAAAAGTGACCTCGGCTCCGCTGCCTCCAACCGTCGCGCTTACGGTCGCGCGAGGACGGGATAGAGGCTCAGCAGCAGCCGGTCCGCCTGTCTGCACGACATTGTCAACGCGGCCCGATCCCGTCAGATAAGCCACAACGTAGCTACCGGCGTCAGCAGGATTCTGTGCAGTGTTCACGGAAGCGTCAGCATTCTGGACGACTGCTCGCTTTTCGCCGAACTGGAAGATACCGGGGGCGGCCTTGACAACCTGAACTGTCCGCTGCGGACTCGACACGCCATTGACTTTAACGACTACTGGAATCGCAGTCCCTTCTTCGACCTCATAAGGAACTTGAGCGTTGATCTGCGTAGGACTGACGAATACGAGGGGGGCGTCCTTACCGCCAATAGACACTGAAGTTCCTGAGAGGTCGCGTGGAAGCGGCATGGCCGATGCGCTGGTCTGAGTCGTCGCGAGGTCTGTGCCGAAGATGCTGAAGAGTGAGCCAGGAGCGAGTCGAGGAGTAAAGCTCGCGGCATTCACGACACCACCCGATGAGATCTCTGGCGGAGCTGTCACTTCAACCGTGAACTGGCCGATGAAGTCGAAGTTACCACTGACTCCGGTTTCCTGCGCGTCGACGCGGTCCAATTTATACACCGCCGGAGAGGAAAAGCTGAAGGCCTTTACGACTACTTTGGTTTGACCGCTGACGTATTCAACCTTTCCCGTGGAAACAGCGGTAGGACCAGTCATTGTGATTACGCGATTGCCCGCAGGAACCGGGAACCAGTCAGGGAAGAAGTCCTTCGAAGAAGTGTTCAATGGGGAAAAAACGCTGATGGATGGGTTTGTCTCGAGATTAAAGAAGAAGTTCAACGAGTAATGCGGCTTTAGAACGGAATTGAACGGCTCAGTATAGATGCTGTAGGTATGAGTGCCACTCGTCATGGGTATATTGATCGGTCCATCAACGTTGGTTGGACCGTTCAGAAACGGCTTATCAAGTTCATTTCCTCGAACAACCCAGATTTTGCCGCGCTGATTCGTACTTCCCGTGTTCCAGGCATGCGGGGCTTGTAAATCGGAATTTCCATTGGAGTCGGTCGAGAATATCTGTAGTCCGGTCAGATTCGTGGCGGCATTCAACGCCGGCACAAATGGTATGAAGGCAATTACACTAATGGCCAATCTGGAAGCAAGTCTCATAGATTCCCTAGCTGTTTTTGATGTTGCACATCTTTCACTGTGTGCAACCGCTCATTGACTAGCGCGAGGAGTGTAAGCAAAATGGCTCAAGGATTCTTATGCGGCGAGTTCGATACCAGGTCGCGAGCAGCCTTGACGGATACATTGCTGGTCCGAACTGCTGATGGGTCGGCATACGTTCGAGGTGACGGCCGAATCCGGCAACAGCGAATGGACGACATGAAGATTTTCGGAGTAGGCGAAGGAAGCAGTCCAAGCGCTCCTGACCGAACCCGGAAAAGACATTTGCCTCTTCGGCGGCGGATCACTATTCCATAGTCAGCCCGAAGCCGGAGTTGTGGACACGGTAGAGGTTGCAATTATTCCGATATTGCTGGGCGAAGGCGTGACGTTGACGGGCCACAAGGTGTATCAGTCCGGGATCGTGTTACTAGAAGTAGGCCGTGGCTCCATGAGCTATCTCAATTCGAAAACTGTCACTCCGTCTTCTTCGATGACTGGCTTTAGCCGCCAGGCGCTTGGGTCGTCGATCTTGGGAACTGCGTTTCCCGCATCGCTGGCTGCGATGACCAAGTGTGTCACTCCCGCTTCTTTGAAGCTTGCCGCAGCTGCGCGGTTCAGGGCGCTATCGAGGAAGATTTCGTGTCTACTCGTTACTTTGAACTCATCCTGAACAGTCGCGCCGGATACCTCCAAGTGGTCGCCATGCACTACTCGTACCTCGTCGAGTTGTACAGGATGATGAAAATCGATCGTCAGTATTGCATAACCCTTCACGGGCTCCCAGTTTCTCCAACGAGTGACAGGGTTGTTGTCAAAAGCCAGCGTGCAATCGCACGCGTTTGGGTTCGCATTGACCGTCCACGAGGAACTTCGGACGATTTCGCTACCTTTGTGAAAGAACGTGACCTCGTTGACTCCCACTGCCGCAATGGGATTGACGCTTGGAAAGGACAGTCGGACACTGCTAGTCGCTATTGCGGGGAACCGAAACGTGCTTAGCCAACGCGGCAACAGATAGTCCCGCTTCGGCGTCCAGATGTCTTCACGGAGGCGCTCATTTAACGCTCCTTCGAAATAACCCATCACATCGCGCTCCAAATAGGCCCATGCTATGCCGCCGAACGAATAGAGACGGGCATTCCGCGGCAGTTCTCGATTTATGCGTGTAACGACTTGGTGACCCGGCAGATGAGATTGGAGGTAGTTGTCCTCGGGAATGATTCGGAGGGCCGCAGCGATGGATGGGAACTCGTACCACCATACGTTCGGGGCTGCGTACGCAGGAACATTGGCGGGCCAGGAGAGGAACGCGTGGACGACAACCACCGCCCAGGGCAGAAACCTCGCCATCGGAGCGAGGGCGAACATCAGAGCCAGCGCGAGAAAGGGTAGAACCGGTATCAGAAATCTGGTTCCAATGTTGTTGGCGTACGGGGCAGCGAACACAGCGGCGGCCAGCAGGCACGCGCGGCCTTCCTTATCTCGCAGACTTAACAACGCAAGCGGAGCTAACAGGAAGACCGGACCAACAAGACCTTGCAAGACGCCTCCACGAACAGTTACCTCGAGCGGGATCTGCCAATATGACTTGAATCCATTGAAGGAGCGCATGTTCTGAATGAACTCCTTCTCAAACGACGGATGTATTGCGCAGCTTGGAAACAACGCGCTCAAAAAAGGGGCGAATGGATTGCCGACGAAGATCAAATTCTTTATCAACCATGGCAGCACCATGGCGAGCGCAATCGACAAGAACACCGCCCCGGCTCGCCACGTGACGGTTTTTGCGAAGAGGATGAGAAGGACTCCAAGCACTATAGCGACGAATGCTGTCGGCTTTACGTTATAAGCGAACCCCGCACAGATGCCGGCTATGCAGAGTAGCCGCGCACTTGGAGTCTCCCGATACTTACGCAACGCAAAGAACATCCCAAATGCTGCACAGATCAGAGCCGCTTCGTTGTATGCGCTGGTTGCGACTTTCGCGACGACTGGCGCGACGAATACCAGCAACGCAGCCGCAATGCCTTCGCGCCGCCGGCCGACCCGGCTTGCGTAAGCGACCATGAGACCGGCTGTGAGCCAAAGAAATGTTAGATGAATCAGGGCGGCCGTGGAGTGCTTTCCAATAAGGAACGCAAACAGATACAGCATCTCGATTCCGGCAGGAAGACTTGAATAGAAGTTGTCTGTCAGGCCGACGATGCGATGGTCGCGCACGTATTTGGCGACCAGCCCGAGATGATACATCGATCCATCGGGACTGGTCTCCGGCTGCATGGCGCTGACGAAGTACAGCGCTCCGAAAATCGCAACAATGAGCACACCTAGCCACTCGGGTACGCCCTGCGGCCAAATGCTAACGCCAGGAATGCGCCAGCGTGGAACCGCGGCGAGAATCGATACAACGGAGACAACGAAGACCATCCACAGAGACACGAATCCTGCGAGTCCGAGTAACAGAACTATTTGGCTTAGCAGGGCGAACCCAGCTACGAAACGGAACAGCAGTATCTCAATCGGACGGAACTCACGCGTCGCCGAAGGTATGAGTAACGTTCCGAAGTTGTATGCGACCGCTAAAGTGAGGAGCCAGCCTGCCAGGATTAGCAGAACGGGAGCGATCACTGACGGATTAGCCCGGCGCCGGTGAGAATAATGCCCAGTTTGGCCCCATCAGTCGGACTGGTCCAGAAATTGTGTACATGTATGGAGATGATGTTCTCACCGGTCTTGAGAATCGCAGCATCAACCGGCTGATTGAATACTCGATCACCCGGAGTCTTGATAATCTCTGTCCCTAGATCCTTGCCATTGACGGCGTATGTGATTTTCACGGGCCCGGTCTTCCTGAAGGTCACCTCGGATACAGCGTAGCGCGCCACAAGCCGCCATCCCTGAACGTCCGGTACGTTCACCTTCAACGTCGGATGCTCGCCGGTCCAGCGCCAGCTTCCGGCTTCCACCGTCCCGCTGATGTCCTTCACGATTGCTGACGGAGCGGCAGGGTGGCTCATCTCGACATATGGAAGAGTTGTCGATGGAAGCTCGCCCCGGTCAGTGTATTGTGGCGGCACCGCCTTCGACTCTTTCGATCCTGAACTGCAGCCAGTGACTTCAAGGCAGAGCAAGACTGCAGCGAACAAGTGCAACGCACGTCTGTCGGTCAGCATCCTGGGCCTCAATTTTGTCATTGTATCCGGTGGACGTCCCTGATCGACAATACTTGTATGGCCATCGTGAAAGAAGGCAAATTCAGGATCGGACTGGCTCAGTTCGCCTGTGGGCTTGACCCGGATCAGAACCTCGCCAAAGCCATTGAAGCCATCCGCGAAGCCGCCGGTAAGGGCGCGCAAATCATTTGTCTTCCAGAACTCTTCCGCTCGCAATACTTTTGCAGAGAGGAAAACGCTGCACTGTTTGACCTTGCGGAACCCATCCCGGGGCCTTCGACGGAGGCTATCAGCGAAGTTGCGCGGGACAACAAGGTCGCGGTCGTAGCGTCACTCTTCGAGCGACGGGCGCCGGGTCTCTATCACAATACGGCAGCCATTCTGGACGCTGACGGCAAGATGCTGGGTATCTATCGTAAGATGCACATCCCGGATGACCCTCTCTATTACGAGAAGTTTTACTTCACCCCGGGCGATACAGGCTTTCTGAATTTCGATACGCAGTACGGACGCATTGGAACTCTGGTGTGCTGGGATCAATGGTATCCGGAAGGCGCCCGCCTTTCGAGTCTCGGCGGAGCCAGTGTGTTGTTTTATCCGACGGCAATTGGTTGGCACCCTTCGGAAAAAGATCAGTATGGCGCGGCGCAACTCGATGCATGGCGCACGATTCAGCGAGCCCATGCGATCGCCAACGGCATCTATGTATGCGCTGTGAATCGTATTGGCTTTGAGGGAACGCCGGAGAGCGGCCTCGAATTCTGGGGATCTTCATTCATCGCCGACCCCTTCGGACAGGTCATCGCGCAGGCGTCGACCGATCAGGAAGAAGTTCTGGTAGTGGAGTGCGACACACGCAAGATGGATGAAGTCCGCCGAAACTGGCCATTTCTACGGGATCGACGAATCGATGCATACGGGCAACTAACCAACCGGTGGATTGGCTAGCATGTCGACATTCCGCATGCCTGCCGAATGGGAACGGCACGAAGGCACTTGGCTTGCATGGCCTCACGAAAAATCGGATTGGCCCGGCAAGTTCGAACCGATTGCGTGGGTCTACTGCGAGATCGTCAAACGTCTGGCACGTGTCGAGCGTGTTCACATACTTGTGAATGACGCAGCGGCGGAGCGCAAGGCTCGCAAGATGCTTAAGAAAGCCCATGCGGACGCCTCTACTGTGGATTTCTTCCATTGCAAGACGGATCGTAGCTGGACGCGCGACTTTTGCCCGATCTTTGTTCGAGATGAAGAGGGCGCCGTCGTAATCATGGATTGGAAGTTTAACGGTTGGGCAAAGTACGAGAACTCCGAGACGGACGATGCCGTTCCCTCGCAGATCGCATCACACCTGGGCTTACGATCCGTACAGCCTGGAATCGTGGTGGAGGGAGGCAGCATCGATGTTAATGGGGCTGGCTGGATGCTTACGACAGAGGAATGCCTGCTGAGCGACGTACAAGCTCGCAATCCTGGGATGACGCGCGAACAGTATGAAAAGATCTTCGGTCGATTCCTTGGAATAACTCGGACGATATGGCTCAAGCGCGGCATCGCGGGTGATGACACGCATGGCCATGTCGACGATCTCGCCCGTTTCGTGAATCCGACCACCATAGTCCTTGCGGTGGAGCATGATTCGAATGACGAGAACTTCGAGCCGCTTCAGGAAAACTTGTCATTGTTGAGGACAACCGATCTGCACATAGTCGAACTGCCGATGCCCGGACCGGTATATTTTGATGGTCAGCGGCTGCCTGCGAGTTATGCTAACTTCTATATCGCAAACGATCTCGTGCTCATGCCGACGTTCAACGATAAGAACGACCGTGTGGCGTTGAACACGCTGGCGCGACTTTTCCCGACACGCGAAGTTGTGGGCATCCACTCTGTTGACCTTGTGTTGGGTCTGGGTACGCTACACTGCATGACTCAGCAGCAGATAATCAAATGAGCTCTGACGAATTGATGAGGCGTGTGATCCGACTGGCGGAAGAGAACGTGCGCGCCAAACTCGGCGGTCCATTCGCAGCGATTGTCTCGAAGAACGGCGAGATTGTCGCGGAAGGAACTAACCTGGTCACGTCCACTAACGACCCTACTGCCCATGCCGAACTTGTAGCAATCCGGCGTGCTTGTGTCGCGATTTCCTCATTTCAACTTGTAGGCTTGGAGCTGTATACGAGTTGCGAGCCGTGTCCGATGTGCCTGGGCGCTATTTATTGGGCGCGACCTTCCGCCATCTATTACGGCGCCACGCATAATGACGCGGCTGCAGCGGGATTCGACGACTCGTTTATCTATGAACAGACACGACTGCCCGTGACGCAACGAGCGATCCCGATGCGGCAGGCGCTAAGCGATGAAGCCCAGAGTCCCTTCGCAGTCTGGCGCAATACAGCGGGAACGATTCCCTACTGAAATTCAAGCGAAACGACGTCCCCCATCGTCTTGAACTTTGCATCGTCTTTAACGATGACTCCGACGACGACGCTCACCCCCCTCTGCAAACCACAGGTCAAGTTCATCGTCGACGCATTGGAGTTTTTTATACGGATGGAGTCCGGGTCTCGAATCAGAAGAGGAAATTTGCTTGTGCCTGACGTAATCATCAGCCGCGCTTCTTTTCCGAGACATTCGATCTCCTGTAGCGCTCCGCGGACAGTTTGAATTTCGGGATCAATGGGGCTGGAACGATTAGGGACTGGTGTGATCGATGAGGATGGGGCTGCGAGTTCCCCCGTCTCCGTACGTGTCGGACGATCGAGATAGTCGATGTACTCTTGAGCCTTTGCCGTTTCGGCGGGGCTCTTGGCGTACTTCTTTGCCATCTCCGCGGCCGATCTGGCTTCTGGCTTCTTTGCAAGCTGCATTGCGCAGTATGCCTTGGCAAGGAAGAAGGGGACGGCTCGATCCGGAGTAACATGCTTGATGGTGGCGAACGTGTCATACGCTTCCTGATACTTATGCGCATTGTTGTACTCGAACCCGAGTAGCATGCGCGCCTCCGAAAGATTCGGGTTCAGTTCGAGCGCTTTCTTCAATGCATCGATCACACTTTCGTCACCATGTCCGAGGCGCGCATAGTCCCAGTACGTCTTCCAACTAGGCGACTGCAATTCTACGGCTCGACGAAGGCTCTCTTTCGCTTTAACCCGATCCCCGGCGCGCCAATAAACATGTCCGATACCCTCATGTATCTCCCAACGGTCAGGGTACGTTTTAGCAAGTGCTGCGTAACGCTGCATCGCCTCATCGCGACGCCGCAGGAGAGCGACAAGCTTGGTGAGCGTCAGTTCCGTCTCCAACTCCGTTGCTGCATTCGGCTCAGCCACTTCGATTTTCTGCAGTTTCGTGTCATATAGAACGCCTTTCAGCGAAGTGGAACGATAGTACGCCTGCAAGTCGCGCTCGACCTGAGTCAGGCCCTTTCCGTACACTTTCTGAAACGCCGCCTCCGATGAGCCGCTGCTCGAGACTTCCAGAGCAAACTGGCCAAATTGCTTTGCGTATGGCTCAGCCAGCATCAACATATGAGTTAGCAGCCAGCTCTGGGAGTAGAGAAGTCCCGTTCGATTCTTTTCATCGAACTCGGGTGATTCATGAGTGATATTCACCAGCCGATCCATTGGGATCCACTTATGCTGGCCGAGCGCATATCCTCGACCTTCCGGAGGAGTACCAATTAAAATTTGACCCGCGAGCGGTCGCAGCGTCGAATAAACCTCGGCGATACCTTCATTCATCCAAACCGGCAACTTCAATCCGGAGTGACGGATGAGGAGGTGCATGTACTCATGAACCGCAATCGGAAAGTGTTCCTGCCCGACGCCGCTCATGACGATGTAGTCCCGTTGCTCGTCGCCGGTGAAATAGGCGATCGCTGTTTCGCTCATCGTATAGGGGCGATACTCTTTGGCGTTCTTGAACGCCACGATCGTGACCGGGAGTTGAGTCGTCACCTGCTGCGACCGGACACGCATGAAGAAATCACGTACTTGTTCGAAGTACTCAACCGTGCGGCGACCGTCTTTTGAACCGGCCGTGGTGTACATCTCGAAGTTGGGCGACGTTACTTTCAACCAATTGGACGCGGAGAATAAGGGCGGCGCCATGGCCACCAGAACTGCTAAAACAAGGCGCATGAGAGTTGCCAGGATAGCATGCTTAAGCCATCCGAAGCGCTCTGTCCGCTGCGATTACGCCGCGGTATTGGGCTTCCTCAAAGACGGAGAATCCGCTCACATCGGAGTGTGCAAATAACACGCGCCCATGCGGTTTCGTCAACCGCATTCTCGACTCCGAGAAGATGGAGCCCGGAACAGGACGGGCCATGGCATGGCCGAACCGCATGACATCGATTCTCGAAACGCATTGCCGGATATCGGGATGCGCTCGCTCGAGATCGTTCAGGATCGTATCGCGCCAGTGGTCCCACGGTTTCTCCAGGAGCATTTTTCGATCATTCACCGCCGCGTACCACGTCCATACGGATCGATCGATTCGCGATCGCAAGCTCATATGAGTGGCAACTACATATCCGAGGGACTGTGAATCGTAGATAACGTTATCCCAGGCGAGATCGAGGCCGCGCTCTCGCGGCATGCGATCCAAGGTCAAATTTGCGGTGATCCACGGCGAATACTGCGTTGCCACCGGCGGCGCGTCGTCCATGAGGTACTTGGCCAGGAGCAATGGCGCCGCGAAGATAAGCGTGTCACAGACATACTCGGTGTCCGGAGTCAGGACCCGAATCTTGGAGCCGGTTTTTCGGATGGAAGCGACGGGCGCGTTTGTTCTGATGTGACGCTGAAGTTTGTTGACAAGACGCTTCACAATCCAGCCGTTCCCATCCGGTTGAGTGATGGGCCCTTTGTCATCGAGTTCGGCGTGAGCGGCAAAGTAATAAATGCCCGCCCAAGCCGATATGTCGCTCATCCCCGCCCCATACTCGTCGCGGCAGGCATAGTTGACGTACCACCGCAAGTATTTCGAGTCAAAGCCCTGCGCATTCAACCAGTCGAGCATCGACGTCCGGTCCAGTTTCGAAGGCTTTGCCCCGAGTTCCATGGGAACCGTGAACTCTCCTGTTTCCTCATGCTCCCGGATAAGTTCGGCGAATCTTTTCATCTGCTCGCGATCGCGTGGGGTTGAACTGTCGGACGGTTCGATATCTTCCTGCCATCGACCGTGAAGAAACAGCCGCTCTTGCGGCGAATAACAGAGATAGCGTTCGTTCCATTCGCCGTCCTTGAGCACGCCGAACTCCTCCATTAGTTCGCGTACATATCGGGCGCTTTCCGATGGAACTGGAATGTAGTGCGCAGCCCAAGGATAGGATGTAACTTCGTTCGAGCCCGACCTTGCGTTACCGCCGGCCTCTCCCTCCATTTCGAGCAGGACGAAGTCGTTGAAGCCTCTCTTATCGAGCCGCCAGGCTGCCGAGAGTCCTGCGATTCCCCCGCCTACAATTACTATCGGGACTTTCACTACATTTTTGGGCGATACGGCGAGAGTCCGGTCCCGCAGCTTGTGACCGAGCGGAAAAGCATCGTTGACGAATGAGCCAGCGATGGTTCGTTCAGCTTTGGCGCTGAGACCGATCAAAGCGGCGCTCAGGAACTGCCGCCGGCTGTTCAATGCGAGATGTCCTTCCACTCGCGTTCGTAATATCGAACCAGTACCTGATCATTCAAGCGATTCGGCTCCGCGTCCACCGGAAGCATATCGGTCGGGAAGCGGAAGAGGTCCGCCACATTCTGCGTGGCGAGGAAGCGCAAGCCCGAGGGTAATGTCGCCGGCGGCTCGTATGCCCCAGCGCCGGCCAAAACAAAGCCCCACTCGCCGAATGACGGAACATATACGTGGTAAGGCCAGGTCTTTAGCCCTGCCTGTTTCAGCGTAGTCACGATACACCAATAGGATTGTTTGGCAAACAGCGGCGATGTGCTTTGGACTACGATGAAGCCGTTAACGCTGACGTGCCTTGCGAGCAAGCGATAAAAAGCTGTTGTGTACAGTTTGCCGAGCGAGTAGTTCGTCGGATCCGGGAAATCGACGACGACAAAGTCGAACACTTCGCTGCTGTTATCGAGCCAGGGAAATGCGTCCTCATTGATAACCCGAACCTTGGAAGACTTCAATGATCCTTTGTTCAGAGCTATCAGAGCCGGGTTCGAACTGAAGATCTTCGTCATCTCCGGGTCGAGATCGACCAGCGTGATCTTCTCGACCGAAGGGTACTTGAGAATCTCCCGAACAGCCAACCCATCTCCACCGCCGAGGACGAGAACCTGGCGCGCCCCAGGCAATGCCGCCAATCCTGGATGAACGAGGCCTTCGTGATATCGATACTCATCGCGCGAGCTGAACTGGAGGTGAGAACTGAGGAAAAGCCGTATATCGTCCTTCCACTTCGTCAGCACAATACGTTGATAACGGGTGTTGCGGGCAAAGATAACCTCGTCTGCATAGAGGTCGTCGTCCGCCATGGCAGCGATACGATCGGCTCCGAACATCCCGGCGCTCAAAGCTGCGAGGACGATGATGCTGAGCATCCGCAAGCCTGCCGGGCGGCCGATGGACTCTCGAAACAAGAAAGTTGACCAAAAAGCCACCGCGGCGTTGATGATTCCGAAGAGTAGCGCCGACCGTACAAGGCCCAATCGGGGGACAAGCAGTAGAGGAAACAACAGCGATGCTCCCAGGGCGCCGAGATAATCGAATGTCAATACATGCGCGACCAGGTCGTGAAACTGAAACCGATCCTTCAGGATGCGCATGAGGAGTGGTATTTCGAGGCCGACCAGTATGCCGATCAGAATGACGAGGAGATAGAGCAGAAAACGAAAACTATCCGTCCACGAAAAGGCAAGAAATAATATCGACGAGGAAAACCCTCCGATCAAACCTACCATCAGTTCGATGTAGATGAACCTGGCGACCAATCCCCGGCCTATGTACTTTGATAACCAACTGCCGATGCCCATTGCGAACAGGTAGCTCCCGATAACTGTCGAGAACTGCAGCACACTGTCACCAAGAAGATAGCTGGCGAGTGTACCCGCAATCAGCTCATAGATGAGCCCGCAGGCGGCAATGAGAAAGACGGAGAAGAAGAGGACTACTGGCAAAGTCAAAGATCCTGAAATGGCGCCGGATACTCGATAGGATAGGTCCGGGCGCCCACCGCTCCAGGCCGAAGCTCAAGGGCAAGAAGATACGGGCCGGACCACACGCACGTGAACTGTGCGCCGAGGGCTAGCGAGAAACCGAAGCGGGTGTAGTAGTGGGGCTCACCGACCACGATGACGACGTCCACTCCTAAAGAAGTACATGCCTCCAGTCCTCTTCGGATAAGTTCCGATCCGATTCCCTGCCCTTGCCTTTCAGGCACGACGCCAACTGGAGCAAGCGACACCGCATTGAGGTTGGGAACTGACAATCGGCTGAACAGCACATGCCCCACCACATCATCGGCATCAATTGCGACGATGGACGCTACGGCGAAGCCTTCTGCGCTAAGCCGCCTGACGAGACGCGCTTCGTCCGTCTGCGCGAAGGCCAAGGTATGCAACCGCTC
>Ga0190275_10001341_pt1 | contig 18425 bp, 10 predicted proteins | sample Popmic550T_FD_133745 | JGI IMG/M metagenome (GOLD analysis project Ga0190275, IMG submission 133745) | Populus adjacent soil microbial communities from riparian zone of Yellowstone River, Montana, USA - 550 T | ecosystem: Environmental > Terrestrial > Soil > Riparian zone > Trees stand | place...
AGTGCAGCACTTTGTGTTCCCACGCGGTCACCCATCGCAGTACTATCAAAGCTGTCACGGGCTTAACTTCGGAGATCGAACGGGATCCGGTGCTTACCCGAGCATATGGCCGCACGGTCTGTAAGTTTAGTGGGTGCTATCAGGTTTGGGTGATGGTGAGTTGGGTGGTACTGGTCATAGTGATGATAGTGTGAGTGCTGTTTGGCAGCCATAATAACATGTCCAACACTCCACCACCCCAAAATACCCCCCCCAACACCACCCTCACATAAATCACTATTTATTGCATCGATTTTTTGAACCAGTAGAGAAACTCGTCTCTTTTTTCGGCAGAGTCAAATCCAAGATCGTCTTTCTTCGCTCCAATAAGGGAAATCCTGTACTTGTGATTTCCGCTCTCTTCATACGCCTTATAAGACGAGAAGCTTTCCGAAATATTATGCTCTCCCCTTCTCCTGCTGTTAACGTCTTTGTAATACTTCATAACGCCGTTATTTGAGATAGTGAAGTGTCTTTTGACCCACATCCACTGCAGGAAGTATCTTTTTTTGTACGCGGTAGTCTCGTAAAGCACTCTTCCGCTATCTCTTTCCCGTGAGAGCGGCGATGATGGCGATGTCTCCGGTTTTTCCTCAAACTCCCTTTTGGAGCCGTCTGGGCTGTCCCTGCCCCTGTTGGCTTCTCCGCTGCTTTCGTTTTCCTTGTTGCCTTCTGGCTGCTTCACTATTCCAAGCCCTGTAAGTACTCCGAGAGTGGCACCGGACACTTTTTCTGCTCCTTTTTCTGAGCTAATTTGGCTCTGCCCGGCTTCGGCGTTTGCTTGCGCTTTTTCAGCCTCTTCTTCTGACAGGTTGGACAGGTCTTCTGTGATTTGTTTTTCCACGGACTCTCTTGTGGTTTTTTTTCCGCCGTTTTCTGTTTCCTCTTCTGTCGCTATTTCGTTTTTTTCGCTATCTTTTTTACTCTCCTCGTTGGGTCCGCGTGTATTGGCGCTTTCATGCTGGGGGGCGCTGTCTTCCTGGCGGCGATCTTGCTTCGTGAGATTTTCTTCTCTGGCTGCTGGGGAGGCGGTGTTTTCGCTCTTTGCAGGGGGTGCTCCTGCGTTGGTTTCTACTTTTATCTGCTTGTCCGTTCTTATTGGCGTGTGGTCTTTCACGTGCACCACCTGTGTGATGTCTTCTCCTATAACGTCTGCGCCAATTCCTCCAGAGACTTTGAAATCTGTCACTATGTCCTTTACCTTCCCTGAGTTGACGTCTTCTGTTGCGACTTTGTTTTCGAGGCCGCCTTTTAATACGGAGTCTTGTTCGAGAGTTCCTGGATCGGAGCCTTTGTTTAGCAGAGAGGTCGGGTCTTCGGGGATTAATTCGATCTTGTTTGCTACTTCTACTTTGTTTGTCTCTTTGAGGGAAGAGTCTGTGCTCAGCCCGCCTTTCATTCCCGTGCTCTCTCGTTCTATTTTTGTCTCTTCGATCTGTTCTCTGAGTTTTTTTCTGAGAGCTTTTTTTCCGGAGTTTTCTGGAGTTTTTACCGTATCTGGACATGAATTTCCTTTTTTGGAGAGAGAGTCCGGCTCCGGAGCGGTCTCCTTCTTTGTGCCGGTGTTTTCTGCTGCCTCTTTGATCTTCTCGAAAAGTCCCATGCGCTGTCTCCGCAGGTGTATTTAAAACCGAATAGGCCAATCAAAAATCAAAGAATAGAACCAACTACGGATCAGAAAAGCCCTTCTGCCAAAAGTGCTAGGTATGAAGCAGTTGGAAGGGGCAGGTGCGTTGGTGGTAGTGGTAGTGGGGTGGGTGTAGTAATGATGATCATGTTGTTAGATGTATTGGTGGTGATGGCGTTCGATATAGTAATAATCATGTTGTTAGATATACTAGTGATTATGTTGATCGATACACTACTGATCATATCGTTCGATGTACTAGTGATCATGTTGTTCAATGTAGTACCAGCCATAATATACCAACTCACATCAAAAGTTAGTACTACGTAGCTTTATTACTAAGGGTGCTTTTACACGATAATCGATAAGCAGGTCACATGCGCAAAAAATTCTCCTCCAAACTCCGTTGCGCTATCTAGCTTGCACCCTCTACATCTCTTCTTCTTCGCTGTTTGCGGCCTGCCTTTGCGCTACGTTATCCACAAGATACTTTCTTGGTATGTAGAAAACCACCGTTCTTGTGGAAAAAGGCTCGTCGTACGTTATGTACTCGTAAGATATCGATGGTTTTCCGGGATATCCGTCGACGCTGTAGCTTTGCGGAATAAGGTCCTTTCCATCGTAGACGAGAGACCCTTTCAGCCTGAACTCCTGGTAGTATATGCTTTCGAACCGCTCTTCTCCGCGCTCGCCCCTTTCCGCCATCCGTTTTTTCCTAATTTCCTCTATATCCTGAGATTGTTTCGGAATGAAACAGTGCAACACCACAGACAAGACGTTTTATCTGTCTTCCCAAACGCTGTGCTTTGACAGGAGCGTGTCTATGACCTTTCCTGCAATGGTTCTTCTGATTGGTTTTTTCGATCCCGGAAGGGAAATGATGCTGTCGCTTGCCGTAAGGCTCAAAAAGAACGAGAACGGAACCGCCCACACTATCACAAAGAAGTGGAAAAAGATCTCCGCTACCCCTGTTTTGTGCTGGAGCATCGTGCTCAAAAAGACCATGTGGTTAATAAAGGTCATAACTACCGCTGAAATAAACCCAGCGCCCCCTGTTTCAACGTTTGGATAGTCGTCCAGCAGGTTGTGGAACAGGAACTGGCATATCAAAGAGAACACCACAACAAAAATAGAGAACCCTCTAAATAGCAGAAGCAGGTGGAGCGCAGATATCGTGTATATCAGGATCCGTATTTTCTCTTTTGCCCTGTTCGGGTACTCTTCGATGTAGTGGATCGACTTGTAGAGAAGCGTCACAAAGCCAAGCGAGCATCCGATGATAATACACCCAACGAGGAGCGTCTTGAGCAAAAACAACAGGAACATAAATTGAAAAAAATAATTAGTCTAAGTACAGCAGCGCCTTCGCAGCTTTATTTTTTAATGAGCAGTTGTACCGGGAAAAATAAACTGTTTCAGATGAAAAATTTGACCGGCAGCTTGACTTAGGGTATCGGTGCGTTGTGATTGATAAGTGCATTTGGGGCTGTTAATGTGTGGGTGGCCTGAAAATGGGTTTTATTCGGTGATATGTGTTGTTCTGGCGCTGAAACGGTTTTATTCGGTGATGTTGGCTCTTTTTAGAACCTCTTCTGCGTACTCCTTCCCGCCGCCGGGCATCTTTTTGAGAATGCACCGGATTCTCTGGGCGCCCTCTTTTGGGAAGAGAGACGCAAACGTCTTTGTTTCTGAAACGCACAGGGAGAGGTTTTCCGTTGAGGCGACTGCGATAAAAAGATCGAAGTACCGCATGTTTGTCGACAGCACGTCTTTTGGCAGGTATTTCCAAAAAAAGTAGCTGTACTTCTTTTTTTCCGTATTGAGCAGCTCGATGTGCTCTTTTAGGAAAACAGAGTTCTTTTTGCACACCCTGTCCACGTAGCTCGTTCCCAGCTGCTGGAAAAGCCCCGCAACAAAGACGTAGAAGAAGTGGTCGATCATGATCTCCTTGTAGTCTGCGATGTAGTCTTTGAACGTCGAGATAATCGTGTCTGCAACGGGCTCGACCGCCCAGTCTTTCGTAAAAACCTTTTTGAGCGCCTTTTTGATAACGAAAAAGATGTTTTTGATAAGAACAGAGTTCGCAAAGAGGAAACACTCGTAGAAAACGCCTCCAATCGCCTGCAGCGACGTGTTCGCGTAGAAAGGAAGGTCTTTCAGACACTCCATGAACTTCAGCCCGCTGTTTCCCATCGCAATGAGATACTCTTCGAATCCGCTTTGCGCCTTGTCTTTGTGCACGAGCTCCAGCTCCGACTCCATCGCAGCTGCCAGGGTGTTTTTGAACTCCCCAACGCACCACAGAACGTGCTTTGTTATTTCTCTGAATATCTGGTCGTGTTCGTAGATCGGCGTTACCTGCTGTTTTATGATATGGAGAAGGTCCATAAATCCAACGCTGATAAACTTGTTATCTTTGTCTAGGTCCGGGGCTTTTTTCCGCTCTCTGAACCTCGCTGCTTCTTTTTGCGCTATGTTCGAGATCCACGCGGTGAGCTTCTCTTTGGCGGCTGCTATGTACCTCTCTACCAGGTGTTTTTCTTTGCCTGCAAACAGGGGAGGGCCGAGGGCTCCTGGCGCCTTTCCGAGCTTCTTCATTTCGGAGTAGTAGTGCCGCGTCCACATAAGTATTCCAATCGACTCGCTTGGGTCGAAGTTATCGCAGTGTTTTTCGAGATACTCGTAGAGCGCTCTGTGGTAGTGGATCGCTCCGAACGAGAATATGCGGTGGCGCTCTGGGAGGGCGAGCTCTTCTGTTGTTTTTAGGGCTTTTACGTCCTCTATTACAAATTGGAGCTTTTCTGCGCCTGGCGCGCCTTCTTTTTCCTCGACTGTCTCTCTGAATTTTCTCTCTATCGAGTCGAGAAATGTTTCGAGCGTTTTTTCCTTGTATCTTGTTCCAAGGGGCTCTTCTTTGTCTACGATCTTTGCTATTTTCAGGTATTCTGCGGGGCCGTCTTTTTTGATGATTTCTACAAGGGAGTCGACAAGGGTGAAGACGAGAATGCTGAACGCGCTTTTGAGGGTGGCGAGTTTTTCTGTGATTGCAGGGGTTGCTCCTTTGAGGTTTTCTATCGCTTTGAGCTCTTTGTATATGGAGAGGAGGTGTTTTGTTGTTTTTTCCTCGGTGCTTTTCTTGATGTACTTCACGAGGGACGCGTAGCTGCTGTCAAAGAGCTTTATTTCTGTTAGAAGATACTTTGTGTGCTCTAGGTTGGCCTGCGCTGTCGAAGAGGACTTTACGAGGCTGGGGTTTGCGAGGGGCTGAAGAGACGCGATTTTTGCGTCTACCATTTCCACGGTGACTTTGAAGCCCTCGAGCTTCTTTTTCGCCTCTTGGATGTAGCTGTTCACAGCCGCTATGTCCTTTAAAAGGAGAGAAAGCGTGTTTACTTTCATAATTTTTTAGCACTGCAGCAATAAATATTATGGGTGAGGTGTGATAGAGTGGGGTGTGATAGGGGTGAGGAGTGATGGGGTGAAGTGTGGTGTGGTAGGTTGTAGGACAGAGGATGTTACAGCATGATGTAACGTTGAATAGGGCTTGTTTTATGCAGCTTGACTTTATGCCGTCTGTTTTTATATCGCGTAGATATAATTGGATGGCCGAAGCGTGTAAAGATGTGAGGGACCCTTCTTTATGGATATATCTGCATGGGACGCGTGCTCCATGTGAATCTCTTGTGTGTCTTTTTTATGAGTGCAAGTGGGGCATAACTTTTTGAAAACAAACGCGTATCCTATAATAAAAAACTACGGGAGACTTTTTTCTAAAATTTGAGGTAAGGTTTGAGGTAGAGTGCCGTGTGTCCAAAGGAGAGGGTAGTGGAAGGGTGATCTTGCTGTGGGTAATGTAAGGAGATGGTGATGCTGCAATGGGGAATGCAAAAAGATGTAGAGCCGTACCAAAGACTAAAAGACATTTACCAGTTCTGGTTTATTGAGAGCTGAGAAGGTCCTCACAGCTACAAAATCTATCCACTTCAGTACTCCACGGCCAACGATAGATAATGCTATGATATAGTATCTAATTTAATAACAGACAAGGCAGTAGACGAACACCTCAACCCTTGTAAAGCAGCTCACCAATTCACCACACCTACCACCACACCAACCTAACAATCCATCACATCCCCCCAACCCTTCCACTCATCTGTTCTTGAAAAGAGCGGCAGGCATAAGAGCGAGTATCTTTTTGCGCCCTGCTCGGAGCACAGGGGCCTGTCTGGAGGAGAAAAGTTCTTGCGAAAGTGCGTCGTTCCCTATCCCCCTCGAGTATTTGAACAGAAGATACTCCTTCCCCTTGCAGCTGAAGTGCACCATTATCACAGAACACAGAAACCCAATCTCGTGCATCCCCTCTTCAATCTCTCTTGCCAGCCCGGCGTTGATGTACACCTCCGATTTATTCCGCATTCCAAGGACGTATCCAAGAAGTATCAGAATACTCAGCCGCTTTGTCACGTAGAGAGTGTCGCACCCGCTTCCTACCAGCGAAAAAAGGAACTCGACGATTTCCAGGGGCTCCCCGTCCCTGAAAAACCCGCAGATTTTCCTGCTCGAAATGTCTTTTGAATGCCGGCGAAGCGTCTCAAACAGGCCCAGCACCTTTTTGAAGTGCTTTGATAGCAGGACGCTTCTCGAATACTTCGCTTGCAGCAGATCGCAGTGGTAAAAATCCAGAAGAATCGGAATAAGCGTTTCGAAGTTTTCCTCGGTCATCTCTGCGTACTCGGAAAACACAAACTGCCATTTCCTGAAAAACTCTGCTTCTTGGCATATCTCGCACGTCTTCACACAGTTTTCGGCGAGATTTTTTGCACATGCGCATCTGCACTTACCCTCCGCCTTTTTCTGGCCGTCGTTCAGGCAACCAGCTCTATCCTCTTCTGGAGCGCTCATCACAGCCTCTGCTGCCTCCCCCATGTGTTTTCTGATAGACTCGTACGTCGCAGATAGGCTTTGCGAAAACCCGCCCTCTGCTGCCAGCGGCTCCTCCTTATACGTGATGTGCTTTTCCTGCACCGCATCCTTCACCCTGTCGGTCCACTGGAGCACCTTGTGGAACATCTTAGCGGTTTCGATCGTTCTCTCCTCCGGCCCCGCAATCACCTGCACTTTCCTCTCGGTGCGCAGCTTCGACTTGCACTTCTGGGGTGATACTTTCTTTGGATGCGTCTGGCTGTCTCCTATCAGCGAAGAAAGCTCCGATTCATACTCCATTGCCTCGTACTGTATCTCTTCTCTTGCGTGCTCTGCCAGAAGCCCTCCCCACTTGAGCACGAGCTTTACGGTGTCTCTGTTCTCTACTTGGCACTTCACACGCACGTCTTTGTTGTTTCTTACCACTTCCTGGAGCTTTCGCAGCTGGATTTTGCTTTCTTCTGGCAGCGTGCCGCTTTTTTCGCATTCCACGAGGATTTCTTCGATCTCTCCTGCTCTTTTCGTGTTTCTTCCTGCAGATCTCTGCGGAACGCTCTGAACGTACGCTGCAAGCCGCCCTGAAACGAAAAACAGCTTCTTCTTCATTTTCGGAGACCTGCTTCCGTGCCTGTACACCGCGTGCACGCCTTTTACCTCGAGTGCCTCTCCTTCGAAAATTGCCAGAGCTCTCTTCAGCTCTATTCTGTCCTCTTTTCTCGTCGCGTCTTTTTCTCTTTTCGCTCGTTTTCTCAGTATCTTTTTCTTGATGTACTTATCTAGCTCCTTGAGATTGCTCTGTCTGTAGTAGTTGTCGTTTGTTTTGACAAAAGACCAGCCGTTCACATCGATGATGAAAAAGCTGCCGGGGGAGGTTCTGAGTATGTCCATCCCGCATATAAACTGCCCGAACGCTTTTGCTGTTTTCTTCACGGCGTTTTCTTCCGCTGCTGTGAGGCTTACGAGGCTTCGTTCTTCTTTTCCTTCTTTGTTCCGGACGACCACGCCGTCTTTTGCGGGGGATTTTCTCGTCTCGGAATAGACCCTTTTGCCTATTGCGTACGCTTTGATGTCGACAAACTCGCGCACGCTGATAAACTTCTCGTAGACGTACGAGCACCCGTCGTCTCTGTACCCGAGGGACCCCTCTGTTCTTTCGAACTGGCTGCTTTTGTTTCCTGTTTTTCTGAATAGCCTGCACACGCCGTTGCTTCTCTCGTCGCAGCTGTCTCCGTAGTATATGTTGATGTTGTGATTTTCGCTGTATATGGGCTTTTCGACATAGGGCTTCTCTATTCTCTTGTTATCTATAAGCAGCACGCCGTTCGCGCACTCTCTTGTTGCTGATTTTCTGTAGATGTCGTTATATTTGATGCCAAAAGACGCGAGTTCTTTTTTCACAATCTTCTGGATCTCCTTGTTCTTGCTGGGCGCGGTGCCGTGTGGCGCGTACGCGTTCTTTTCCGATGTTCCGTCTGCTGAAAAAAACAGGCGGTTGGCGGTTGGGACGCCGATCTTTTCAAGAACTTCAAGAACAATTCTTCTGTCCAGCAGGAGAAACTGCCTGTCTATGTTGTTTAATTCGAGGGGGGTGTGTTTTTGAACGTATTTTTGGACGCTGAGAAACTCCATGCCTTCGGAGAAAAACGAAATGACGACGTCGACAATTGGCCACTCTTCGAACGGCACAGCATCTCTGTACGACTTGCAAAACCAGTACACAAGGTACCCTTTTTTTACGAGATATGTTTTGATCTCTTGCATTTGGTAGCTGTGGAGCTTCTTGTCAGCGATAAACACCCCGATATGTATCTGCTGGATGCGTCTTATGTGCTGCTTCATAAATTGTAACTGCAGGGGTGCTTCTCAGATATAAATTTTATTTTTGGTAATAGATGCGTTGGCTTCAGGTGCTTAGGTGGGTAGGATGTGGAGTGGTTATGTGAGTAGGATGTGGAGTGGTTATGTGGATAACTCCTAGACCATTGGCTATCTAACTGAATATAACTCCTAAACCGTTGGCTATCCAACTGAATAATTTGTAGACCATATAGCGTCTAAGTGAATAATGTGGAGTCCGTTGGCTATCTAACTGAATATAAATCCTAGAACATATACCATGCAACTGAATATAACCCCAAGGCCATATACCATCTAACTGAATATAACCCCAAGACCATATATCTGTTACCCTTCCATATGAGGTCTAAAAACTTAAGGTTGAGAAGGCGCCCCTGTGCTTACATCCCTTACTGAAAAATTTAAATATTTAGACTAACCCATAATGATTAGTACTAGCCGCAAATTTTAAATTTAATGGCAGACATAATACACGGAGCGGGAGTCGAAAACAGCGAGGTTGAGAAGTTTAAGGACTCGGCGGCGTACGAGACGATCATGAGCTACATAAGAGACATCGACAGAAAAATCCAGGAGAACGAGATTGCGGGAGACACAGAGAGAAGATACGACCTGGGGGCGCCAGATGTGGAGGCGAGGGAGGAAAAGGGCATCGTGGCGTTTCTGCAGGCGGTTTCGGGGATCGTAAAAGAGGTGCCGGTTGAGAAGGAGGACCAGAGGTACGGAAACAAGGGGTTTGTAAACTTCGTGGAACGGATAAAAAAAGAAGGAGAAAATCTTATAAAAAAATTTTTGTTTTCGGAAAAAGATAAGGGTGCAAAAAAAACAGAGGTACTCCAGACGTATTTGCAGGCGTCTTTTGGAAACCAGACGAGAATAGACTACGGGACGGGGCACGAGCTGAGCTTTTTCTGCTTTCTGATTGTGCTGCATAAGATGCAGCCGGAGACAATGAAAGACTTTTTCGTGGCGCTGGAGCAGTACTTTGCAATTGTGCGGGTTCTGATTCTGAAGTACAAGCTAGAGCCGGCGGGAAGCCACGGGGTGTGGGGGCTGGACGACTACCAGCTGCTTCCACTTCTGTTCGGCACTTCTCAGTTCTGCAGAAGAAGCGATATTATGTTCCACTCGCTGTTTGAGAAGAAAAACAGGAACCTCTGCTATTCGAAGGCGCTACGGTTTATTCACGTGCACAAGACGTACCCTTCGTCTAAGTACACGTTTGAGCAGAAGATAGAGGAGTACAACACGGTGGATATAGAAGAAGAGCCGTTTGCGGTGCACTCTCCGCGAATATACGCGCTGAAGGTTGTGCCGGTGATGCGAATGAACAAGGGGATGATAAAAATGTACGAAAGCGTAGTGCTGTCGAAATGGGTTGTGATTCAGCATTTCATCAGCAGCGAGTACCTTCCGGTGTAGTATTATAGAGATGTCTGCGGAGGCCGGCGATCTGCGATATTCGGCTGCTTTGGTGTTTCAGTGCTAATTTAACCCGTTGAGACGGGCACTGGACAACAGTTCGCAGCTTGCCTATTTGGAGCGCGTCTTTATCTGACAGCCCGGAGATATAAGTAATTTGTAGACCTCATATCAAGTAAAGATATTTATTGTGAGTATAAATAGGTAATTTTTCAATGAACGATGAATTTTGGTCGTTGAATCATTGCTTGAGTTTGTCATCTTTATTTGAATTTGAATTCTTTATATAGATGACAAAATTGATCAGAGGATCAATTGTTTTATCACTTATCTGTGATTGAGATTTGAATTGGTGATTATCAATACTATGCTCCAATACTTACGTTTATTAGCAATTATTCACTTAAATACCCTGTGGTCAACAAAATGTAAGTGCAGGGGTGTTTTGGCCGGTAGTCGGGTGGTAGGGAAGGAGCCTGCAGGCTGCTCACATCGATAGCGCGCGAACGGTACGTCATTCAAGAGAAACCTACTTTTATCTGAAAAAAGGCCTTGCTTTGTGTTCGGGGTTTTATTGCGGGCGTATTTTGTACTTATTCAGGTACTCCAAGGTGCCCAGCGAGAGATTCTCTTTCCTTGCGGGTGTAGACGCGAGAATCTCCCTTGCTTTGGTAATAAGAGCTTGAAGAGCAGCTTTTTCATTCTCTGGTATGTTCAGCTCGTTGTGTGTCATCGTATAATAAAAATATTGGCAAGGTAGTTATGGTGATGGTGGCGGGGTAGCTGTGGCAGTTCAACACTTACCAAATATGGGCGTTCCAGAACCAGTCAACGGCATTCCAAAACAACAATGATTCTGTAGACCTCATGTCGAGGAGTAACAGGTACTTATCAAAAGTTATTCAGTTAGATAGGAAATGGTCTAGAAGTTGTTCAGTTGGATGCTATATGGTCTAGAAGTTGTTCACATAACCATACACCACCCCACAACCTACCCACCTCACCCTACACGACCCCACCCACACATTCAACTCAGAAGCGCCATCTGATTTGTGAAGTATTTGGTTAGCGGGTGAAACGGGTCCTCAATGCACTCCACCTGCACCCTGTAAGAGTAGTACCCGGAGGTGGGAAGAGTGATTTGCGTTATCTCATCAAATGTTATTTTCGAAAATACGAGAGAAAACGACGAGGGAGACGCAGCTGTGATAAGCGCTCTTTTTTTAGCGCTATTTTCAACTTGCAAACAGATATAAGCGCTTTGCTCCTCTGCGTATATAGCAAATGGCGGAGGTAGATTCGGAGACGCGCTACACCAATTTCCAGAGCTAAGCGACCTGCACAGGCTGGCAACAGAATAAACAGCCCTGCTCTGCCTATTGCTCGCAATAAAAAGAAGAGCGTGCGCTAGTCTTGGAATAGCCGAGCAAATAGACTCGGCAGCACTTGACAGAGAAGAAGATGCAACAGACACTTTGCTAAGACGCCCCTGCACAAGCAAAGACACTTTTCTGCCTATCTCCATCTCCTGTCCGATTATTTGCGAGAAGTTGCCTCGCGGATTAACCGGGTACGGAACGCTCCTCTGAACTACTTCGAGATCTTTTGTCTCTTCAGATCTCTCTTTTCTCACCGTGTCGAAATCCCGGGCTGTTGAGAGAACAGCGAGAGCGTCCCCTACATCCATCTCCACCATTAGCGCATCGCTTTTTTCAATAGCGGTGGCGTATCTGTCAACGGTCTCCGGGTCTATGTAGCACCGGAAGCAGATCTTTCCTCTTTCTGTTAGTAAAATTCTGCTGGTTTCACTAAGTGCTACTAGCCTGCGGGCCTTCAGCTCATCAACAACCTCTGATAAGACTTTTTCAGGGTTCTGTGTGATCTGCTCAAACTCAGCGTGTTTTTTACAGCGGATCCAGGAGAAACTCTTTTTGAACCACGCGACAAGGTCTGCGATAGTTTCTGTGCCATATCCTATTTCGTAGAGTATTCGTGTATCTATAGAGCGTGCAAGCGTGCTTTCGACCGGAAACTGGAAAACGTGCGATCTGCTGTACAGTCCAACATGCTCCTCGGTGGTGATGATAACAGCGGTGCCTTTTGTGCTATGCGGCTTTCTTCCGGACCTTCCGCACATCTGCGATACTTCGTTTAGGCTGAGCTCTTCTGGGCCGTTTTCTCTTCTCCGTCTTGATGTTCCGTATATGATAACTGTGTCTATGGGGAGATTCACGCCCCACGCGAGGGTCTCTGTGGCGCAAAGGAGCTTGATGGCGCCGTGCTCGAACATGTTTTCTGTTATGGCTCTGACTTCGTGGGGGAGGCCGCTGTGGTGCACGCCCACGCCGCGTAGAATGTGCTGGTTGTTATCGGCAAGGAAGTAGCTGTCTATGCTGGGGATGGCGTTTTCTTTTTCTTTTTTTATCTTTTCCAAATATAGTAAGACGTTTGTTTTTGTGTCGTTTTTTTTGGAAAGAGTGTGGGTCTGTTCTATGCTCCTGGCGATTCTCTGTGCTAGGGAGCGCGCTTCTTCTTTTGAGGCGGTAAACACGAGGGTTCTTCCATCTATGTTCTCCTCGAGAATTCTAAACATGGCGTTGTCTATGGCTTCCCTGCTTCGCGATGCGTTGTTAGCGTTGCTGGAGCGCGTGGGGGTGCTGCTCTCGTCTGCGCCCTGGGTGCCGCTGCTCTTCTCCGGAATTCTCCTCAGCCCGTATATTCTGTACGTGACGGGCACCTCTCTGTACCCAGCGCCAAAATAGAACGTGTTTTTGTGTTCTGCGCCAATAAACTCGCCAACGTCCTGGTAGTTCGGAATGCTTGCGCTCATCCCGATGATTCTTGTTCCCGGGGTCTCTTTTGCTCTGATAACGATGCTTTCAATCACTCCGCCTCTTTCCTCGTTCAGAAGATGCATCTCATCGATAATTAAGAGCGTGCATTCGATTTTTCTTTTCATTCCCAGTATCTCCATCTTCTCTGGAGTAGTTACGATCACTTGGTACTTTTGGTGGTCGATGCGTCCGGTGTCCGAAGTGTCTGAGGCGCACTGGATGAACGGGAACCTCGCTCTGATCTTCCTCTCGATCTCCTTCACAAGGGTTTTTGTTGGCGCAGTGTATACCACCTTTATTTTTCCTGTTTTCTCGATGTATTCTTTCAAGATAGCCAGAATTCCTATTTCGCTTTTTCCGGTTCCCGTGGGAGCGCACAGCAAAACGTTTTCTCTTCCCTCTAGCACCGGGCCAACGACAGCTGACTGCATCTTGTTAAAGTACACGTAGGGTACGTATTTTTCGATCGCTTCAAATTCCGAGACTTTTCGAAGGTGCCCGTTCTCAGCTCTGCCTTCTATTTCCAACATCGTGTACTCCTCTGTGTTTATTTCTTTACTCTGGCTTGGGCGCTTTATCTCTCCTCTGAGGCTCCATTTTCTCAGCACCTCTTCTTCACTCCTTCTCCACATGTCCACTAGCCCACCCATAGTTTAAAATTTTCGTCCTCTATCTCTGATACTTCGCTCTGTTTGTAGAGATGTGATGGGGGTGGTGAGGGTGGTGATAAGGATGGTGGGGTGTTATAAGAGTGGTGAGGATGATGTGGGTGTGATGATAATATGCTAAAATCTGATTAGAATTATCCCAACGAACTACCTCACATAGCAATCCGTCAATCTACATCATTTATTACCTCATTTAATCATCTCATCGACCTACCCCACCCACTACCCCATCTAATCATACCATCCTTACCTAGCCGCCATTACCCACCTCATCTATTACGCCATTTAATCATCTCATAGCACTATCCCACCAATCTACCTCATCTATTACCCCATCGACCTATCTCATCCACTATCCCATAGACACACCACACTTACCACCCCAGTTCGTGTCTAAAGCTCAAACCCACCTTCTAGTATTCTCAGTATTATATCGAAGAGTACAAAGAACACAGCGGCGCCAAGCACTATCTGCATAACCCATTTTACTACAGCCATCAGCATTCCAAACATGTACGCAAGTGTCTTGCCAATAATGCACGCAACCAAGACGTTCACCAAGTACTCCCTCTTCCACATCCTTCTGCCCTTCTCGCTTCCAAACACCGCGCGGCACAAACTGCTTCCGCTATCTACTACCCACGAGAAAAGCCTCTCAGCTGCTCCGCTGTCTGGCCCTCTTTCTCTGTTTTTCGGCGCTTTTTTACTCTTTCTCCTCTTCTCCGGGGGGCTCATGAAAAAAAGAACGAAATGTCAAGATATTTATTGGTTCATCTTGGCTTGCCTCTTCTCTGCCTTCTTCTTGTAGGTCGCCATTGTTCCTCTTATCTTCTTGTTCTTGTTTTTCTGCTCCTTTCTCAGCTTCCTTGGCTCTCTGTGCACTACCTTCTCGCCCTTCTCTTTGGCTATTCTCTTCAGCACGTACTTGTGCTCTATTGCCTGCAGGCTCGCGTTTTTGTGGTACAGCTTTGCTATTCCTCTTGTTATGTGCGTTCCAAATCTTGTCTGGCAGTCTTTAACCACGATGTTGTCTTTTGGAACCTGCATCTCTTTGCTCAGCATTTCTCTTATCTCCTTTTTTTGCGGAGTGGATGAAAGAGGGTGGGTCACCTCGATGACCACTTCTGTTCTTTCCAAAAGCTTGTTTTCCTTTTTGCTCAGTATCTTAAGTACGCTGGTCATATTTCTGTTTCTTACTGGGGCTAATATAAAAAAATATTTAACTAGAAGTCGGTAGGCCGTGGCAGGTAGGTGGGGGTGTTGGGTGGTGGTGGCAGGTAGAGGAAGTAATTGAGAATAGTGGCGTTTTTTGGATCCGGTGGGGAGAATAATCGCGCTGAAATGGTAAAGCGCTCCTCTCGGCCCTCTCGCCCATTGTGGGGTGTAGCACTCCAACCAGCAGCGCTCTCCAAGGGCCTTTTCCTGACTAGAGGTGCGCTTGCCATATATAGTAAGCCCCTTGCCATATATAGAAGACTTACCATATATAGTAATATCTTTTCCATATATGTAAATAAATTCGATTTATATTTTTAACTCAAATAAAACTCGCCAGGTTGTCGGGAGGAGGCCCGATAGCGCCGGACGCCTCCTTTGCGCGCATTTGTGATCTTGCACGGATCTCGGAGCCTTATCAGCATTTTCAAGAGCAGAGCAGCCCTGAGAGGGACACGAGAAGGACACAGGCCCGTCTCCCACGCCTCGCACGCGACTCCCTCTTTTAGCTCTCGGGCTTTTTGGCCCAAAGTTTACGCTCGAAAAGGAAATATCCCAATTCGGACGCGTTTTGCCCCTGCGAAACTGCCCAAAAATAAGGTTCAAAAACGGACCATAAGTATAAATAGACTTAATTTTTTTATTTCATGAGAGTTTTTCAAAGAATCAAGAGATTTGTAACGAAGGTATTTACGTGGGGATCGGGAGATGCAGGACAGCTGGGCGACGGAGAAGACACGGATAGAAGGATCCTCCCAGAAGAGCTGCCGTTTTTCGAAGACAAGAACATACTGAGAATAACGTGCGGAGGCATGCACTCGTTGGCGCTGTCCAACACGGGAAAGGTTTACTCGTGGGGATGCAACGACGAAGGGGTTCTTGGAAGAGAAGGACGCGAAGACAAGCCGGGAATAATCGATTTTGGAAGCGACAACGTCTACATCACGCACATAACGGCGGGAGACTCCGTATCTGCGGCTATCGATCTCGACAGCAGAGTCTGGACATGGGGGCTGTTCAGAGGGCCGGGAGGAGCGATAGGGCACTCGATTGCCGAAAACGGAAAAGACATTGTGCACATACAGAGAAAGCCGCTTCTGACAAAGGGCATCAAAGCGCACATGGTACACTGCGGAACAAATCACGTGGTGGTGGTCACAACGACCGGCGATCTGTGGGCGTGGGGAGACACCGCCTTTGGAAAACTTGGGCATATGGCAACAAGGCACATCACGTACGCGGGGCTGAAGCCAAGACTAACGCTCCAAACGGTCGTTGGAGCAGGTGCAGGGGGGTACCACTCGATAGCGTTCAAGCTGGACAAGATGCTGAACAGAAACAGGAAGGGACAGCTTTTGAAAAAGCACAGGGTATTTGAAGTAGAGTTTTTTGACGCAGACGGAAACAGATACTACGTGCAGCCCGTGAGAGGAGCACAGGAGCAGTATTTAATGTGCGCGCCAAACAACGGTTCAATTCCGCTTTTGAGAATCAAGACGTGCAGGTACAACGACGTAGGGTTCGACGCTCCGCCGATCGTTGAGGTGCACGAAGACGATGCAGCGAAGATCACATCGAAGACAACAACAGGGATAGGCCTTTTGACAGGGGTAGACAAGTTCAGGTACGAGCCGCCGGCAGAGAGGAAGGAAAGAGAAAAAAGAGAAAAAGAAGCGCTGAAACCCCTGCCAAAGACGAGAAATAGCGCACAGGAGGAGAGGGAAAGGGTGAAGCGCACGAAGCTGATAGAGGAGGACAAGAGAAGAGAAGCGATGGAGGAGAGAGAGTGGAATGAACGGCAGGAGAAGAATAGACAAGAGCGGGAAGAGAAGGAGAAGAGAGAAAAAGAGGTGAAAGAGAAGATCAGAAAAGAGCTGGAAAAGATGAAGGATGTGGAAGGGGTAAGAGGGCTCATGGTGGCGACGGCAGGGCTGAACAACTACGGACAGGCTCCGTACTCAACTGAAAAAGGGCTGTGGGAGTGGCACAAGATAGAAGAGGGAGGGCCAACGACGTTTGAAAAGACAATGGGAGGAGAACACTGCACATTTGTGCTCGACAAGGACGGCGGGCTGTGGGGCATGGGAAGGAACGATTCGGGGCAGCTCGGATGCGGAGATTTCGAAAATAAGTTCAAGTTTGTGAAGTGCAAAATAGATAAGAGAGTTTCGGACTTTAACATAACGGCGTCGCACGGGGTGGCTATTTGCAAAGGCGAGCTGTACTCGTGGGGGTTTGGCGAAGAGGGGCAGCTCGGGTACAAGAAGGAGAGGGAGTGCACCCCGAGGAAGGTCGATTTCCCAGTTAAGGGAGAAGTTATCAGCGCGGCAGCGGGAGGGCAGCACACCGCGGCGGTTCTGGCAATTGACGTGACAGGAGACGAGAGCGTAAGCGACGCAGTGTGCATGTTCAACGTGACAGCGGCTGAGAACGTGTACTTTACAAGGGAGTATCCGTTTTCCGACTGGGAGCGGTTCTACAACGACGTGGACAGGAACAAGGAAAAGATAAGGGGAAGGGAAAAGATAGAGAGGCCAGAAGGGCCGGGCTTTGGACCCGCAGAAAAAGAGATGCTGACGCAGGGAGCATACGCGCTGCACAACATTTTCAGATATAATCCGTCGAACGAGTGCGACTTAGGAAGGTCGCTGGAATATATCGAGCTGGAAGAGGTGTTCAGAAGACAGGACCCGGCGCCAAACGACGAGGCAAGGGTAAGAACAAGCGAGGACTACTACGCGTGGCTCTGCAGGAAGATGCGATTTATGTCGGGAAGAGGAATGCTGCACGAGATATTTCAGATAGAGGACGAGCTCGATTTCCGGAAGGGCGCGGCGTCCAAGAGAACCATCACGAGAGGGCCGAGGAACATTTGGAAGAACATGGGGTACACAAAGCTGAAGAAGATTTTGAACAGAGACGACGTGGAGACGTACGAGACTTTGGAGGCTGAGGAGAAGTGGGAGATCGAGCGCATGATCGAGTTCAGAGAACGAGAAATGGACGGAACAACGAGCCTCAACGTGGAGGAAATGACGCTGGAGCCGCTCAGAATAAGACAGAGCGGGAAGCTGATCGGGATGACAAGCAGCGCAAAAGAGCAGAGACGCGAGATGGCGGAGAAAAAGAGAGCGTCTGAGCCAAGTACAAGGATGAATGAGGTGCACAAGCGGACAGAGCAGCTGAAAAAGGAGTTCCAGGAGAGGTGCATGGAGCGAGAAAAACGAGTGAACGAGCTAATCGCTAAAGGTTGCGGAATACAGCACGGGACGATGCAGTCGTACGAGTTTTTGAAAGAGGCAAAAGAGGTTCTGGTCACGTTAGCAGAGAGGGAGGTAATGAGAACAACAAAAAGAATGATAATGTTGATGACGAGAAAAGACCTGCTGAGGCTGGTAGACGCAGGGATGGAGCTGAAGCGCAGCGAGATCAAGATGGCAGAAGAGGTGGTTTACTACGACGCAGAGACAAGAGCGATTGAGAAGATGGTTCCGACTAAGGAGATGCTGCTGGCGGACCCCGTTATCGCAGAGAAGCTCAAGTCGTACGAGCCGTTCACGTACCAGCCGTCGTCGGAAAAGCGAAAAGCACAGGAGATGGAAGAGGAGCGCCAGAACCGATCTAAGAGAGGGAGAGAGGGAGAAGAGATAGCGGAGAACACGCAGCAGGAAAAGAGAGAGGGAACGGTGCTTATTTCCTGCGATTACGAGTCTGAGTCGGAAGAAGAGAGATCGGATGAGAGGGCCTCTAATCGCGGCAAGATCGTAACGGGCACGGATCTTTGCGGATGTTGCATTGCAGAGAGAGGCGAGCGAGCGGAGGGGGCGGTGCCGGATTCCG
>Ga0190275_10001342_pt1 | contig 18412 bp, 14 predicted proteins | sample Popmic550T_FD_133745 | JGI IMG/M metagenome (GOLD analysis project Ga0190275, IMG submission 133745) | Populus adjacent soil microbial communities from riparian zone of Yellowstone River, Montana, USA - 550 T | ecosystem: Environmental > Terrestrial > Soil > Riparian zone > Trees stand | place...
CCTCGCGGATGATGCGCACCGCCTTCTCGAACCGCTCTCGCTGCTCGGAGGTGACGTGGGCCCGGTAGTCCCCGAGCAGCTCCGCGTAGCCACGCAGGGCGGCCAATGGATTCTTGATCTCGTGAGCCACGGAGGCGGCCAGCTCACCGGCGATGGCGAGCCGCTCGGCACGCTCGAGCCGGCTTCGCAGCGCGGCGGCCTCGGAGCGGGAGGCCGACAGCAACCCCGTCAGCCGCGCCTGCTTGGGGAACAGGAGGAACTCGAGCCACCGGCTGAGCGGATCTCCCAACCCCACGAAGAGCAGCGCGGCCAGGAGCACCACGCCCACCGTGACGGCGACCTGACCCAGATCCACCGCGTAGCCCAGCGCCCGCAGCGCCGCCACGACGATGAACGCCGCCGCGATGGCAAGCAGCGCATGGGTCACCGCCCGTGTCACCGGAGGGCGCACCTCCACGCGCTCGTGCAGGATGTAGCTGAGCGTCATCATCTCCGCGGCGAGGATGATGCACAGGAGCGCAGCCGAGCCGGGGGTGCCGCCGCGCAGCACCTCGAGCCCCTCGCGGAGCACACACACGAGCAGCGAGGCGACGACGACGGCCACCACGTGCCGCGAGAGGCGCCGGGTGGCCGCGTTCTCGTGCCGGCAGAGCAGCAGGCGGACCCCGCCGATGAAGGCCACTGCTCCCAGCGCCAGCAGCTCCAGGAGCAGCGCGGCGAGCCCGAGACCGCCGAGCCGTCCCGCCACGAAGACGGAGATCCCGGACAGCCCGAGCACGCCCAGCCCCAGCATGAGCCAGAGGAAGCGGCGAGCCCGGGAGGGCCCGAGATCCATCAGGGCATCCCACGCGAAGCCGGAGACGGACAGCAGCGCCGCGAAGGACGCAGTGGCGCGCAGGGGCTCGCGGGTGTTCGCGTCCAGGAGGATGACGAACCACGCGAGCGCGAAGAGCGCCACTCCCACGGGCCCCAAGGCGAAGAGGCGCTTGCGCCCATCGCTCCAGCCGGAGGCGAGCACGTAGCCGACCAGCAGCGCGTTGAAGAGCGCGACCAGGAGCGCGACCACCGACGAGGCGAGGAAGAACGACGACATGGGAGGTCCCCGGCGGCGATCCACCTCCACCGGCCGGTCCCGAGGCTAGCGCCTCTGGCCTCCCACCCCAAGACACCCCGCAAGCCTCCCGAGGTCCGCTAGGCTGCCACCCCATGAGCCTTGCGCGCCTCGTGCTGTGCCTGACCCTGCTCCTCCCGAGCCTTGGGTTCGCCCAGACCCCCGAGGAGTGGACGCCCTACACTCCACCCGCGGAAGAGACCGCCACGCCCCCTCCGCTCGTCCCGGCTACTCCGCTCCCCCCGCCTCCTCCACCTCAGCAGGCCCCCACGGTGGGGCCTCCACAGGCTCCCGCGGAGGCACCTCCCGAGGGTGAGATCATCCCCCGGGATCTGACCGCCCAGCGAGCCGCCTCGGATCAGAAGGCGCTGCGCCTGATCATCACGCCCTGGAGCGGAGTCATCATGGGCATGGCGGGCGTCATCGTGGGGGCCATCCCGACCGCCATCCTCGCGCTCCCCTTCTGCGTGGGCACGGACGGCCTGACCGAGGAGCCTCGGTGCGCCATCGCCATCTCCGCGGCCCTGTCGGTGTCCTACTCCGTGGGAGTGACGATGGGCGTCACCATTGTCGGCAGGATGATGGGGGGGCAGGGTGATGGCGTGATGACCTTCCTCGGAGCGCTGGCGGGCGTAGCGGTAGGCTCCGGCATCGGCGTCGCCAGCCAGAGCACGGGAGGGCTTGTCCTCGGGCTCACGCTGGCTCCGCTGCTCTTCGCCGTGACGGCCTACGAGCTGTCCCATGTCCTGGCCACCCAGCCCACCGGGCCCGAGGTCCAGGCCCGCTCAGGATTCCGGGTGATGCCCGTGGTGGGCGTCACGCCGCAAGGAGGCCTCCTTGGGGGGCTTGCCGGGCGGTTCTGAGCGCTCTCGTCCGTTGAGCCGGGGCGGGTAGCGCAGCTTGCGCTCAAGGCCGGGGTACTCCTCGATGGCCCAGACCGCGTGCGCCGTAGCGTTGCCATCACCCCTGCTTGCTACACCGGCAGTGCGGGCCGGAAGACGCTTCACGTCCGTGCAGCCCCGGTACATGCTTCGCCGGGCATGACTTCGTTGGGGGTACCCTGAAGCGGATCAACTGGCTCCACCTCTCGGACCTTCACATGGGACAACGGTACTCGCGGCTGCTGCTCCCCGAGTACCGGGCCGCGCTCGAGCAGGACCTGCAGAAGCTCCACGAGCGCTCAGGGCCCTGGCACCTCGTCCTCATCTCGGGCGATCTCACGCTGACGGGCGGGGCCCGTGAGTTCCAGCTGCTGGAAGCAAACCTGAACTCCCTGTGGGCCCTCTTCCGCGACCTGGGCTCCTCCCCCTGTCTGCTGGCGGTGCCCGGCCGTCACGACTACTGGCAGGCCCCGTATTCCCCCATCGGGCTTGGAGTCGAGATCCCTGCGTCCCATGCACGGCAAGCACTCCTCGGAGGGACGCCTCTCGGGGAGCGAATCCGTGCGGCCTTCGAGCCGTTCACGCACTGGTTCACCTCCTGGCATCAAAGACACGGCGCGCCCGGGGTCGAGACCTTCAGCCCTGGGCTGCTCCCGGGTGACTTCGCCGCCACCGTGAGGGTCGGGGAGTTCAGCGTCGGTATCGTCGGGCTCAACTCGTTCTTCCCGACAGCGCCCGCACCCACGGCCACCCAGCATGAGATCCACGTGGAGCAGCTCGAGGCCGTCACGGGAAAAGATGTCAAGACCTGGGGACTCGGCCACGACTTTCTGCTGCTGCTGACCCACGCCTCACCGACGATGTTGAACCCCAAGCTCTTGAGTGCGGTCCGCGAGAGGCTCACGCTGGCAGGCCAGCCCTTCCTGCACTTGTGCGGCAGCCGTCACAGCGAGGACTGGATCCCGACCCCCAAGCCCTTTTTCTGGCCTCGGGCCGTCCAGGCCCCCTCCCTCTTCGGGGAGATCACCTCAGGCGCTGGCGAGTGGGGATACTACGCCGGGCACATGGAGCTGACCGGCGCGGCCAGGCGCCTCCACCTCTTCCCAAGAGTCGCCTCCATCGAAATAGCAGGGGGGATCACCCTCAAGGCGGACAGCGCGGTCCCCAAGGGCGAGGAGTCTCTCTCCATCTTCCTGGCCTCGATGCTCAAGGAACCGCCCCTGGTACCCGAGGAGCCCCTCCCCCAGATCCCGGCGGGGGTGCACAAGGCACCGCTCCCCCAAAGCCTCGCGGCTCCCGCCAGCGCCTCGCAGGACAAGCCGTCCCTGCCGCTCGAGAAGCTCCGCGGTCTCCAGCGCACCGTACGGCTCCAGGTGCTGGAGCCCCTGCCAGTGCCCGATGCTCTGCCTCGGGGCGTCAAGCCCCGGAATGTGCTGAGCACCGGCTCGAACAAGGTCCGAAAGCTGGCCTGGGCACCGGATGGGGCAGCACTCGGGGTGGGCTTGTCGCGGGGCACCCTGGCATGGTGGAAGCCCGAGGAACAGGCTCCTCGCTGGATGCTCGCAGCGCATGACTCCGGGCTCGAGGACCTCTGCTTCTCGCCGGATGGGCAGTCGATCGCCTCCTGCTCGGTGCACATCGTTCGCCTGTGGAAGAGTGCCGGGGACCGGATTCCCCTCCAACACTCGTTGCAGGGGCATGGAACCCCGCTGGCGTGGTCATCTTCGGGCCTGCTCGCATACGAGAGCGGAGGCTCGGTGGTGCTCTGGGAGGTACGGACGGGGACCCAAGCAAGACCCCTCTCATTGCCTGGCGGCCCGGCCCCGGTGCCCTGCATGGCCTGGTCTCCCAACGGACAGTTTCTGGCCTGTGGCAGCGAAGACGGGGTCGGCTTCATCTATTGGAAGATGAAGGTGGGCTCCAGCGGCCGCCTTGAGTCCGACCTGGCGGGGATGGGGTTGCGAAGCGCCATCCTCGACTTGGCGTGGATGCCCAAGACATCCTGCCTCGCCCTGGCGGATCGCGCCGGGCCCATCCACATCTTCGACACCCAGAAGCGCGAGTCGGTCACCCAGTTGGAGGGACACACCGCTGCCGTCACCGGCGTCTCCTTCTCCTCCGATGGCCGGCTGCTCGCCTCCCGGTCTCTCGACGGCACCATCCGGCTGTGGCGCACGGACAGCTGGGAGCAGGTGGCCTCGTTCGCCGAGCCCGTCTCGCCCTTCTCGCGCGCGGGGCTGGCCTTCTCCCCGGCGCAACCCATCCTGGCCACCCTGGGCGCGGATGACTGTGATGTGCGGCTCTGGGAACTCGACGTCGATGCCCTGTTGCGAACCCGGCCCCGTACCACCACCGTCCACGAGAGCAGCGCCAAGGTGGTTCTGGTGGGCGAGGGGCGCGTGGGCAAGAGCTGCCTGGCCCTGCGCATGGTCCATGACCGCTACGAGGAGATGGACTCCACCCACGGCATGCGGTTCTGGACGATGCCCGTGGAGGACTCCGCTCCGGACAGCGCCTCCGTGAAGACCCGCCGGGAGATCATCCTCTGGGACATGGGCGGGCAGAGCGAGTACCAGCTCGTGCATCAGCTCTTCCTGAGGGACTCTGCCGCCGCCCTGATGGTGATGGAGCCCAGCCGCGGCGAGCGCGCCCTGGAAGAGATGGAAGGCTGGAACCAGCGCCTGCTGGCCCAGACCGGCGCGCGGAGCATCCGCAAGCTCCTGGTAGGGACCAAGCTGGACAGCGAGGAGGCCCCCGAGAACCGCCCCGCCATCGACAGCCTGGTGAAGCGCTGCCAGTTCGCCTCCTACGTGCCCACCAGCGCGAGGACCGGCAAGGGCCTCCGCGAGCTGAAGTCCACCCTCTTGGAGACCATCGACTGGGGCTCCATCGAGAAGGTCAGCCGCCCCGAGCTGTTCCAGCGCCTGCGGCAGCACATCCAGCGGCTCCGGGAGTCCAAGCGGGTGGTGCTCACCTACTCGGAGCTGGAGGAGGAGCTGCGCACCCAGCTGGGCAGCGAGTTCGATCCCGAGGCGCTCCAGGTCGTCGTCGGCCAGCTCGCCCGGCAAGGGCTCGTCATGGACAGCCGGATGGCGGACAGCACGCGGGTGCTCATCCTCGAGGTCGAGCAGGTCGAGCGCTACGCGGGCTCGCTCATCGTCGCGGCGCGAGACAACCCGCATGGGGTCCCCGCCATCGATGTGGCGAAGGTGCTGTCCGCGGCGATGCAGTTCCCGCGCATCCCCGCCAACGAGCGGCTGCGCCGGGACCAGGAGCTGCCAGTGCTCGAGTGCGTCATCGAGCTGCTGCTCGAGCACGGACTCTGCCTGCTCCACGAAGGGCAGCTCATCTTCCCCTCCCTCTTCCAGGGAGCGCCGTCCGAGGCGGGCACGGACTTCGCCCATGCCATCTCGCTGCACTACGACTTCTCGGGACCCATCGACAACATCTACGCCTCGCTCGTCACCTCGCTGGCGGTGAGCCGGCACTTCGGCCCAATGCGGCTCTGGGAGAACCGCGCCGAGTTCGACCGAGCGGGCGAGGGCGCCTCGGGGGTGCGGCGGGTGAAGCAGGGCAGCCAGGGCAACCGCGGGTACGCCCAGCTGGACGTGTACTTCGACCCGGGGACTCCCAGCGCCCGGCGCAAGCTGTTCGTCAACTTCATCGAGGAGCACCTGCGCGAGCGGGGCGTGGAGCTGCTCGAGCGGCTGTCCATCACCTGCCGGTGTGGAACGGTGTTCTCGGAAGAGATCGTCCGGGAGCGGCTCCAGGCGGGTCACACGGACATTGGCTGCTCGCGCTGTGACTCCCGGACTCCTCTCACACTCGGCGCGGAGCAGTCACGCGAGCGCAACCCGGAGCTGGTGAAGCAGCTGCGGGCCCTGCGCACCAACATTGATGCGCTGCGGGCCCAGAGCGTCATCGACACCCTGACCCCCAAGGGGAATCCCAAGAACGTGAGCCCACCCCGGGACACGCCCTTGCGGATCCTGCACCTGAGTGATCTGCACGTGGGCGCCGGGGACGATCCTCTGAGCCTGCTCCAGCCCCTGGAGACGACGCTGAAGGAGCGGGAGCTGGGGGTGGAGCGCCTGGACTACCTGGTCATCTCCGGGGACATCACGAATCGCGCCACGCCCGAGGAGTTCGAGAAGGCGCACGCGTTCGTCTCCGAGCTCATCCAGCGGTTCGAGCTGACGGCCGAGCGCTGCATCCTCGTGCCCGGCAACCACGACCTGGACTGGAACTCGGAGGTCTACAAGTGGGAGAAGAAGCGGCAGGTGGACGCGCTGCGGCTGGAGCCTGGCACGTTCATCGAGGAGAAGACCGGGTACCTGCTACGTGACGAGGCGAAGTACCGGGAGCGCTTCAAGAACTTCTCGCAGCACTTCTACCATCCGCTGATGCAGAAGGAGTATCCGCTGGCTCCCGAGGAGCAGTGCCTGCCCTTCTTCTTCCGGGAGACGCGCCTGCAGTTCCTGGCGATGAACTCGGCGTGGGAGATCGACGAGTACTTCGCCGAGCGCTCCAGCATCTCCGAGCCCTCGCTCTCGCGGGGGCTCGATGCCGCGAACCGGGAGCTCGCTGAGGCCCGGAAGCGGGGAGATCTGGAGGATGGCGCCCGGGTGCTCCGGCTCGCCGTCTGGCACCACCCCATCACTGGCAACGAGAAGATCCAGGCGGATGCCTTCCTCGGCCGACTGCTGCAGGCGGACGTCCGGGTCTGCCTCCACGGCCATGTCCACGAGGATCGGGCGGACTTGGTGAACTACCTGGACCCGGTGCGCCGGCTCCACGTCGTGGGAGCCGGGAGCTTCGGTGCTCCCACGCACCAGCGTCCAGAGTCCGTGCCGCGCCTGTTCAACCTGCTGGAGGTCCAGCGGGACTTGCAGCGCCTCCGCGTCCACACGCGCTGCCTGCGCAAGCAGGGTGGCGCCTGGGAAGGCTGGGCGGTGTGGCCAGGTGAAAAGCCGGGCGAGCGGCGCGCCTACTATGATGTGCCTCTGCCCTGAGGCGACCTCTGGGCAAACCTGTCCGGTTGTATGACAGGTTTGCCCAGCGCGTCCCCCGCGTCGGCACGCCACCGGATGGAGGAGCTATTCCATCTGCCAAGCGAGGCGATAGAGCGCTGGCAGGTGTTGGTGCCACGCTTCGAGTACCTGGTGGACGATCTGACAGCCGAGCGCGAGGAGGTGCTGCGAGCGAGGCCCGGACCACCGCTGGTGCGAATGGCGTGGCTGCTGCTGCGCTCCGGCCGTTCCGAGAAGCTGGCCACGCTGCTGGAGGGCTGGAGACCGTTGTTGGCCGAGGTGCTTGCCTCCCCCGAGGGGCATGAACACCTGCGCGCCATCGTCCACTACCTGCTCAGAGTGGGGGTTGAGGCTGCACATGCGCCCCTGAGGCACGTGCTAAATTCTGTAGCAGGTGAGCAACGAGCGGAGGAACTGATGAAGACCATGGGGGATGCGCTGATCGAGCAGGGGCACGCCAAGGGGCTGGCTGAGGGGCTGGCTGAGGGAGTGGCCAAGGGGCGAACCGAGGGGCTGGCTGAAGGACGTGCCGAGGGAGTGCTGCGGATTCTGGCGGCACGCGGCATTGCCGTGGACGAAACGGCTCGCAAGCTCATCCTGTCGTGCACGGACTTGAACACGCTTGACCAGTGGCTCGATCGGGCCTTGAGCGCCACGAGCCTCTCGGACCTCATGATGAACGGGTGAGTCGTGGACGCTGTGCCCACAAGTCCCGTGAGGCGAGCACCGCGCCTCCGACAATGAAGAGGCAGGCCAGCGCCAGCTCCACACTCGGGCGCGCGCGCCCCGCCAGGATGAGCAGCAGCGTGGAGAGCAGCGGCGTGGCGTAGGAGAGGCCCCCCAGCGCTTTGATGTTCCCGCGCTTCATGCCCACGTCCCAGACAAAGAAGGCCAGCCCCGTGGGCCCTGCGCCCATGAGCAGCAGGACACCCCACTCTCCCAGGCTCGGCCACACCGTGCGCTCGAAGACGAGGTGGCACAGCGCGGCGAGCACCGCCGTGACGCCGCAGAAGCCCCCCACCGTGTCCGTAGGCACCGCGCCGAAGCGGCGCGAGAGCACCGAGTACGCTCCCCACGTCACCGCGCAGGCGAGCGCCGAGGCGTACCCCGTGGCGTACTCGGCCCGGAAGGCCACGCGCCCTCCCCCCGTCACCAGCAGCAGCGAGCCGCAGAGGCCCAGCACCGCCCCGGCGATGTGCCACCAGCGCAGGCGCTCGCCCGGCAGCAGCGCCGAGAAGAGCACGATGAGCAGCGGCCACAGGTAGTTGATGAGGTTGGCCTCCACCGGCGGCGCCGTCTTCAATGCCAGGAAGTAGAAGAAGTGGTAGCCGAAGAGCCCGCCCACTCCCATGAGCCACACCGGGGCCGGCTGGCGCAGGTGGCCGGCAATGTCCTCGCGGAGCAGCACCCACTTGCCCAGGCACAGCAGGAAGGCGACGGCGAAGGAGATCGCCACGATCTCGAAAGGCGGGAGGGTCCCCGTCCCTGTCGTCAGGAGCGCCAGGCAGGCCCAGAGCAGGATGGCCACCGCGCCAATGGCCGTGGCGCGAGCCGTGGATGCGGTGGAGGGGGTGAGAGCCATGCTGGCCCTCTATCAGGCTCTCCCGCAGGAGCCGACAGAAGCGCCCTACCCTATATAAGGATGCATGCGCTCCTTCCTGGCCCTCCTCTGGCTCGCTGCCCAGGCTGGCACCCCAGACGCCGGGGTCCCCACCCCACAGCCTCGCCCTCCCTGCCTCTCAGCGACACAGCTCGAGGCGCGCGCGCGGGAGACCCTGCGCGAGCCCGGCCCGCTGTCCGCGAGCCCCTACACGGGCCCGCTCTCGCCACCCCTGCCCGTCGCGTGGCCTCCGGCTGGGGAGCCCGCGGTGCGGCTCTACGCCTTCCACTCCATGGCGCTCCCCACCGGCGTTGTCGCCTTCCGCTACTCGTCCCCTCACGCCGTCGCGGAGGTGCCGCTTCGTGGCGAAGCTCCCAAGCTGAAGCGGCTGAAGTCGCGGGTGCTCGGCCGCGAGGACGATCGCCCGGTGAAGGCGTCCAGCGTCTCCCAGGAGCGAGCCACCGAGGCACTGCTCCAGGCGCTGTGCCGGACCGAGCTCCCCTCCGGCCCCGACGCCGAAGCCCTCCGCGCCGGCTACCTCGCATGGGCCGACTCGCAGCCCCTCATGGCCAAGGAGCTCCGAACGCACGCGCCTGCGTTCTTCACGTGGCTCGGCTCGAACAAGCCGGGCGAGCGCTGAACCTGCCAGCCCCCTGCCCCAAGAGGAGCGGAGCCCGCCAGGTCCGGCTACTCCCGGGTGTTACTCCCGGGTGTCGGACTCCCACCGCCGCAGCAGCGAGACGGCCTCGAACTGGCTGGCCTCGCGGAAGGCCAGCCGCGCCGAGCTGTCCTGCTCGAGCTTGCTCTGCACCGACTTCGGCAGCTGCGCGTACAGGTCCTGCCCCAGCAGCTCTTCGATCCGGTCCACCGACGTGCGCGAGGACTCCAGGAAGCTGGCGATCTCGTCCGCACCCTTCGGCGCGTCCTTCACGTTGGGCACCATGTACGCGAACATGCTCAGGTTGCCGTTGGGGTGCTCCAGCAGCACCGTCTTGAAGTTGTGCGTGGGCACCGCGACGCGGCGAGCCTCCGTCCCGATGGTCTCGAGGGCCTCCGGCGGGAGCGGCTGGCCCTTGGCATCCAGGAACAGGTTGCCCGTCATCACGTACGCCTTGCCGCCCGAGGAGGCCACCAGATCCCTCACTGCGTCCTCCAGCGTGGCCCAGGACTCGCGGTTCAGGTCCGGGTGCTGCGGAGCCATGTTGGTCATCAGGTGGCTCTCGTCCATGGCCGCCTGGTCGGGCGAGTCCGCCGCGGGCTTCATGTGCCCCCGATCAAACCCCGAGCCCTTGTAGTCCGTCTCCTGCACCCCGTCCTTGCCCAGCTCGGGATCCTCCTGAAACTGGCTCTTCTCCCGGCTCACACCGAAGGGCCGCTCCTCGAGGTCCGCCGCCGACAGCATGTGGCTCACGAACGTCGGCACGTTCGTCTTCTCATCCAGCGACACCCGCATGTAGTCCTTCAGCAGGGACAGGCCCTCGCTGGAGCCGGCGGGGCGCAGCGGATCCAGCTCTCCGGCGCTCTCGGCCACCTTGCTCTCGAACATCGCGCTCTTCTGATCTGGCACCCACTGCACGTCCTGCGCCTTGCCGTCCTTCACGTCCGTGAAGAAGGTGTTCAGCTCGGTGCGCGAGAGCTTGCCATCCCCGCTGAGATCCGCGCGGCGCGCCACCGCGTCCTGCCAGTCACTGTCGAAGGCGTCCACCGCCACCGAGCGCGCGCCGCCCGCCAGCTTCTGCTCCAGCGCCGAGCGCTGCTGCTGCAGCACGCTGGAGGTGAGGAAGCGCGAGTCCGTCGGGTTCTGCAGGTAGCGCTCCACCTCCGCCGCCGACACGCTGCCATTGCCCCGGCGCGTACGGACGGGGCTCGCCGCGTCCGCCGCCTTCAGCAGATCGGCCTGCCAGCCCCCCTCCGCCCAGCCGAACTTCTGCTGCAGCTCGGAGATGGGGACCTCCCGCGCCGTGGAGCGCCGCCAGCTCCCGGAAGTCGTGGCCGCCGTGGCGCCCTCGGTGATCGCAGGAATGAGCCGGGCGGGATTGTTCTTGGGGGGGATCTGCATCCTACCGGCCTCCGAAGGCCCCGCCCGAGGGAGGAGGGGAAAGGTATGGAATTATCGCTCCCAACTCTTGAGAAGTTGCCTACGCGAGAGAGCTCCCTGTGAAATCCGTGGGTTAGCGGATGCGATCGGCCTGGGCCCGCTGGACGGTCTGGACGATCCGAGCCTCGGCCTGAAGGCGCTCCACATAGGTGGCGGGGAGGGAGGCCCGCTCGGCGGCTCGGGCATGCGCCTCGAGGAAGGCCACGCTCACCACGCCCTGGGGAGCATGCGCCGGAGCCGGAGGGGTGAAGGCCCGCGCGGAGAGGGTGGCCCCGGAGGCGGTGCGCACCCTCAAGGGACGTTCCTCCACGGCCTGCGCCAGCGCCGCCTCCAGCCGCTCCACCTGCGCCCAGGTATGAGGAGGCATGCGCCGCAGCAGCCCCATCACCCGCCGGCCCGGCGCATCCACCAGCCGCGCCACCTTTCCGCCCCAGTCCGCGGACTGCACGTCATAGACGAGCTCCACGTCGAGCGCCTCGGCGAGCTCCCCGTCAGGCAGGGCGAGCACGGGCATGTTCCGGAGGCGCTCGCGCGCCACATCCGGCGAGAGCGAGAGCGAGAAGGCGAACCAGGGCAGCGGCGAGGTGCCGGACATGGTGACAGTCTGCCTGGAAGGGAGCCGGTCGTGTCAAAGGAGCATCCGCGGATGTCCCGCGCCGAACGCCGAGCCCGGGCGTGCGGCCTCCTTCACTCCTCGGCCTTGTCTCCAGGCACGGGGGGTGGCTCTGGCCTCATGGGCTCTGGCTCGGTGACGCTCTGCCAGCGCGGCTCCTCCGTCGGGCCGGGGCGCCCCTCCAGCAGCACGTGCGGGCGGAACGTTCCCTTGTAGCGCAGCGAGGCGCAGCCCTTCACGCGGTAGCCCAGGTAGAGGTGGGGCAGGCCCCGCTCGAGGGCGATCTCCACCTGCTTCACCACGTTGGCGGTGCCCAGCGAGAACTGCGCGTAGTCCGGGTGGTAGAAGAAGTACGCGGCGCTCCAGGAGTCATACGTCTCGTCGCAGAGGCCGATGGCGATGAGCCGTGGGCCCTGCTCGGCCTCGTCGTCGTACCAGGCCACCTCGCGCGCACACGGGTGAGGGAAGGCGAACTGGATGAAGTACTCGCGCGCTGTCAGCTCCGAGGCCTGCCACTCCCGGGACTTCTCCCGCCAGCCGTGCCACGCGTGGTAGAGCGCCAGCCGCTCAGCGTCCACCTTGGGGGAGCCCACCACCACGCGGAAGCGGGCGCAGGCGGCGCGGGCGCGACGCTGGCTCCGGTTGGGGCTGAAAGTCGCGGTGGGGATGCGCAGGGTGACGCACTCGGAGCACGCCTGGCAGGCCGGCCGGAAGTACACGGGGCCGAAGCGACGCCACCCGCGAGACAGCATGGCCTCGAACTCGGAGGCCGTCACGTCCATCATCACCATCTGCTCGAGCGAGGCCTGCTGCTCGGGCAGGTAGCTGCACGGCCCGGGGGGCTCCGTGTCGTGGTGGACGATCTTCGGCGGCATGGATGCTCCTTGATGCGAGGCTGGGGCGCTCCTTGTCAAGCACCCCTTGGCGGCTCGCCAGGCAGCGGAGCGGGAACGGCGCCCGAGGCGCGGGTGTCCACTTCGCGTGCCACTCATGTCATCGCGCCTCTCACGCTACCTCGGAGTGCTGCTGGTGGGCTGGGTCTCCCTCCCCTCCTCCGGCCAGGCCGGCGAAGCGCCCGCTTCAGATGCCTTCGAGGCCTGGCTCCGCCCTCCCGTCCCGCCCGCTGATGGCTTCGCTCCCGTGCCTGGCTCCTCTCGCGCGCCGGCGGGGAGCGAGGTGCGCGCGCTGGCGCACGGACGGGTGGAGGCAGTGAGTCCGGAGGGCCGCTCGCTCACCCTGGAGCACTTCTATTACGAGAACCACGAGCTGCGGCGGGTGCGCTCGGAGTACGCGGAGCTGGAGGCAGTGACGCTGCGCCCCGGTGAGAGCGTCACGCGCGGGCAGGTGCTGAGCCGGGTGGGCGCGAAGGGCCGGCTCGCGGTGTCCCTGCACGCGGGCAAGCGGCTCTCCGCTGCCGAGGCCCGGAGCTTCACCCAGGCCCGGGCCCGCCTGCCGCTGCCGGCAAGCGAGCCGGTGCTGCTGCTCGTCTCCCACGCGGGCAACGAGCTGCGGCTGTACGAGCAGGGGCGCGAGGTAGAGCGCGTGGAGGTGGGCTTCGGGCAGGCCGAGGGCCCCAAGCAGGTGCGCGGCGACAACCGCACGCCCGTGGGCATGTACTTCGTGGTGCAGAAGCACCGCGGCACCTTCACGGGGGCCTATGGCCAGTACTACGGGGGCCACTGGCTCCGGGTGAACTACCCCAACCTGTGGGACGCGGAGCGGGGGCTGGCCCAGGGGCTCATCACCCGCGAGGTGCGCGATCGGATCGCCCGGGCCTGGGAGGAGCGCAAGGCGACGGAGGCCTCCACACGCCTGGGCAGCGGCATCGGCTTCCACGGGTGGGCGGGAGAGTGGTCGCTCGAGGAGACGGGCGGCCGGCTCTCCTGGGGCTGCATCGTCATGCACAACCCGGACATCTCCCGCCTCTTCGACCGGATGCCTGAGGGCGCCATGGTCGTCATCTTCTGAGTGGGGGGCCTGCGGAGGTGTCGCTGGCGTCCTTCCGTGCCCCCTCCTCTTCCGTGCCCAGGCTCAGCGGAGCGCGCTGAGCAACCCGCGGCAGGTGGAGCGTGAAGCTCGAGCCCTTGCCGAGCTCACTCTCCACCTCGATGCGTCCCCCCTGCGCGGTGACGATGCCGTGGGCCACCGCCAGCCCCAGCCCCGTGCCCATGCCCGGGGGCTTCGTCGTGAAGAAGGGCTGGAACAGGTTGCGCAGGGTCTCAGGCGCCATGCCCGTCCCCGTGTCGCGAACCTCCACCCGCACCCCGTCCTCCTCACGGCGCGTGGAGAGCCGGACCATGCCCCCCGGCTCCGTGGCCTGCCCGGCGTTGACCAGCAGGTTCACCAGCACCTGGACGATCTGCCGCGGCCGGCCCACCAACACCCCCACATCCCCCAGCTCCACCTCCACCTGACAGTGGTTCAACTGCCCTTGGGCGATGCGCAGCGCCACCTCCGCCTCGGCATTCAGCTGGTACTCGACATGCGCCTCCGGGTCTCCCCGCGCGAAGCGCCTCAGGTCCGCCACGATGGCGTTCACCCGCTTGATGCCCTCCAGCGTCGCCGGCAGCACCTCGTCCACGTACTCCCTCAGCGGCGCGGGCAGCGCGGGCTGCTGCTTGAGGTCCTTGAGCAGCAGGTTGATGTTGCTGGTGACGAAGGCCATCGGGTTGTTGATCTCATGAGCCACGCCCGCGGCCATCATCCCCAGGCTGGAGAACTTCTCCTGCTCCAGGGCCCGCTCGTGGAGCCGCTGCACCCGATCCTGGGCCTGTGAGAGCTGCGCCTGCTGGGCAATGCTCTCCTCCAGCGACTCCTGCAGCAGCTCGGCGCGCTTCTCCGTCAGCAGGAAGCACAGCACCCCGAGGAGGCTGAAGGCCAGGGGCTGGAACGGATCCACCCCGCTCAGCAACGCCGCCGTGTCCATGAGCACCAGGAAGAGGATCGCCCGGACACGCCCCAGTCCATCCAGCCCCTGGAACCGGAGCATGCTGAAGGGGATGTAGCACCACAGCAGCAGCGACCACCCGGCCACCTCCCCGGTCGCCACCTGGACCAGCCCGTTGCACGCCAGCCGGCCCCACTCGGTCACGGTGGGCCCTGCCCTCGGTTGCACCCACCGAGAGAGCCAGATGTTGCCACCCAGGCGCACCACGGACAGCGCGAAGACCCACGCCATCAACCTCCACTGGCCCAGGTACTGGAGGGTGATGGCCACCGAGAGCAGGATCGTGCCTGCCACCATGAGGGGGTGCAGCCCTTGGGCGATCCGGTCTGGCTCCTCCACCCGCGGAGCCTTCGTCGATGAAGTACTCATGGGCTTGTTCCTGGACCCGCGGGGCGGCACGGCTCCGGGCCGGGAGCGCGGCACCCCTGGTACGCGTCATCGTGACGGGAAGTGCTGCCCTGGGGCCCCTTCGCTACCGAGAGAGTTGAATTTTACCGCATGAGAGGGCTTTTGCCCAGGCGACGCCCCTGGGGCCTGGCCCTCGGATGGCCCCTGGAGAGGGGGGCGCTCAGCGCGGGCTGCTCCGAGAGTGAGGGATGCTGGCACATCGCGGCTGAAGCGGCTTAAGTGAGCCCTGGGTGATCCACCCCCTCCCCCACGTCTCATGAGCCCATCTGCTACCGCCGAGATCCGGATCGGCACCGTCCTGCGGGACACGTACGAACTCACGTCGCTGCTCGGGAAGGGGGGCATGGGCTCCGTCTTCCTGGCTCGGCACCTGCGCCTCCCTGGAAAGCAGGTGGCGGTCAAAGTCCTGCTGCACAGCGACGACTTGAGCGAGGAGCAATTCGCGCGCTTCCGCCGTGAGGCGGAGATCGCCTCGCAGTTGGGGCACCCCAACATCGTCGAGGTGCTGGACTTCCACAGCCTGGAGGACGGCACGCCCTACATGGTGATGGAGCACCTGCGCGGCGAGAGCCTGGCGCAGCGGCTGCGCAAGGGGCGGATGTCCATGCGCGAGGCCTTCTCCGTCGCCCGGCAGATGGGCTCGGCGCTGCAGGCGGCCCACCGCGCCGGCGTGGTGCACCGGGACTTGAAGCCCGCCAACGTCTTCCTGGTGCCCACGGACTCCGAGGGCATGGTGACGGAGCGGGTGAAGCTGCTGGACTTCGGCATCTCGAAGCTGATGGGCTCGCAGACGCTGCAGACGCAGGAGGACGTGCTCATGGGCACGCCCCGGTACATGGCGCCCGAGCAGGCCATGGGCCGCAACCGGGACGTGGACTCCCGCTCGGACATCTTCGCCTTCGGGTGCATCGTCTACGAGATGCTGTGCGGGGACTCGCCGTTCGCGGGCGGCACCATCGCCGAGGTCGTCTACCGCGTCGTCCACGAGCAGCCCGAGTCGCTGGCCTCGCGCATGCCGGACCTGCCCGGGCGCGCGGTATCCGCGGTGGATCGGGCGCTCGCCAAGGCGCCGAAGGACCGCTACCCGGACGTCGCCACCTTCATCGCCGAGCTCACCGGCACCGCGCTGCAGAGCCTCTCCGGACTGGGGGCGGATCCCACCCCCTTCCCGCCGCGCGGCGCCATCCGGCAGAACGACCCTTCCGTCAACGAGGAGGAGGGCACGGACGCCACCTTCGTCCCCTCGCGCTCGGGAGTCGCCGGGGCGGTGGGTTCGCCCGCGCCTCAGACGCCGGCGGCCACGCCGGAGCCCAGCGTCGAGCGCGGCTCCACCCTGGCGGCGTTCCGCTTCGCGGAGCAGCAGGCCTCCGCTCAGCCCGCTCCATCCGGGATGAGCGTCTCGCGCCGCCCGACGGATCTCGAGATGCCCGCCGCGGTGCTCCCCGCCGCGCAGCCATCCGCGGTCCTGGGTCCGAGCGCGCAGCCGTCCTCCGCCTCCTCCCATCCCGCGACGCCCGGGCTCGACGCCCAGCCCCGCCTCGCACCCGCGCCCAGCCGCTCGAAGTCCCCGCTGATCCTGGCTGCCATTGGAGGGGTGCTGCTCCTGGCCGGTGGCATCGTCGTGGGCGGGAAGATGCTCCCTCCCTCGAATCCCCCGGGGCCGGTGACGCCTCCGCCTGCCGTGACGCCCCCCGAGACCGCGACTCCTCCCACCCCGTCCCAGCCCACGGTCCCGCCAGAGACGACGCCCCCGGTGACGCCTCCTCCGGTCAACCCCACCGTGACGGCCGGATCCTCCGCACCCTCCACCGCTCGTCCGGTCAAGCCCGAGACGATCCCCGAGGAGGTGCGCCAGGAGCTGGCAGAGGCGGAGAAGGCGCTCGCGTCCGGGGAGCTCGACCAGGCGCTGCGCATCGCCCGGCGCACCCAGCAGACAAAGGCGACGGAGGCCGCGAACTACTTGATCGGCCGCGTCTACTGCCAGCGCAAGGATCTGGGCAACGCGAAGGCGCAGTGGCGGAGCTTGACGGGCTCGAACAAGAGCAAGCTGACCGCCTACTGCAGGAAATACGAGATCGACCTCTGACAGCAGCAGACCACTGAAGAGCAGTGGCTCACGGTCCCCATAGGGAGGGGGACACACATGAGAAGCATCCTGGCAACGGTCATCGCCGTGGGCGTGCTGTGTGGCACGTCCGCATTCGCGGAAGCGCCGGTGGGGGCTGGCAAGGCCTACGTCGGCTCGGAGGGCGAGTCGGTCGCGGTCATCCCGCTCACCACCAAGGGCCCCAAGGGCGAGAAGCAGGCCCTGCTCCACGTGCAGGGCACGGACAGCGAGTTCGACGGCAAGGCGCTGCTCCACACGATCAACGAGCAGAGCAAGGGCGTGGACTACGTCACCCAGTACAAGGGCGAGGACTTCTACACGCTGGTGGTGCGCGACTCCTACGGCTCCAAGAAGTACGAGCTCTGGGTGCCGAGCCGCCGCAAGGCGATCTCCGTCTCCTATGACGAGAAGCGCACGCAGGCGCTCAAGGCGGGCGACATCTACGAGCGGTACGAGAAGCTGCAGAAGGACGGCACGCTGGCAAAGCTGGCGGCCTTCAACCGCAAGGAGCGCGAGGCCGGGCAGCAGCAGGGCTTCACCGAAGTGCTGAAGTCGATGAACGACGCGTGCGGCACGAAGGTGACGGGCACTATCGACTGGAAGAGCGTCTCGGACGAGCTCATCAAGAGGTACAGCATCTCCTCGTACTGCGGGGGACCGCTCGAGACGCTGGGGAAGCTGTGCGGCTCACCGGTGGGCAAGCGGATCATCGGGTCCAAGGTGAAGACGTTCACCTGCCAGTTCGGCTCGGAGCTGAAGCTGGAGGTGAAGGAGGGCGCGGTGGGCTTCACCACGCAGCAGGACGCCTCTAACCAGGAAGAGTACGCCAAGCAGTTCTTCGAGAAGAACCTCTAGCCGGAGTCTCGCTCATGCACTCTCGACGTCTCATCGCCGCGGCCGTAGCCCTGCTCTCGGGGACCTCCTGGGGGCTCGAGCCCCCCTGGGGCAAGGGGCAGAACCTGGGGGAGCAGCTGGTGTTGGAGAAGACCGCCGTCTGCACGGACGGCAAGGGGCACTACGTGGTGGTGGCTCCTCACGAGCAGAAGAACACGCAGCTGTTCTACGGGGACGGGAAGGCGTTCGTCCAGGTAGCGGCGCCGCCGTATGGCATCTCGGGGACGAGCTTCCTGGAGCCGCGCTTCTTCAACAAGGGAGCCAACTCCAACTTCCGCGGGCAGGACTACCGGGTGTTCTCGGATGTGGAGCTGGACGCGGAGAAGAAGACGTGCGCGGTGCGGTGCGGCGAGCGCACCACGCCGTGGACGTGGGTGGAGTCGGAGCAGGCGCAGAAGGTGCTGCTGGGGGCGAAGTACGAGAAGAACCCGCAGAAGTACGAGCCCTACGCTCTGCTGCGCGACACGGACGGCAACTACTACCTGGTGGAGAAGGGCTTCCACCCGGAGGACGAGAAGAGCTTCCGGGTGTACGTGGGGCAGAAGGGGAGCCTGAAGCGGCAGGAGATGAAGGACATCGTCTCCGACTCGGAGGGGCAGATCTTCTCGACGAAGAAGGGCGAGCTGCGGCTGCTGGTGGATCGCTCGCAGGCGCCGCTGTGGATCGTCGGCAGCAAGAAGAAGGTGTAGCTGAAGGTGGCGCCCACCACCGAGAACCTGCCGA
>Ga0190275_10001343_pt1 | contig 18401 bp, 18 predicted proteins | sample Popmic550T_FD_133745 | JGI IMG/M metagenome (GOLD analysis project Ga0190275, IMG submission 133745) | Populus adjacent soil microbial communities from riparian zone of Yellowstone River, Montana, USA - 550 T | ecosystem: Environmental > Terrestrial > Soil > Riparian zone > Trees stand | place...
CGCTTATGCCTTGATGCTCGAGGAAGGGTCGCTTCCGCCGGTCTTCTACATCCCGCGCGATGACGTCCACTTCGACCGGCTGGTTCCGAGCGCGACCTCCAGCCAATGCCCGTTCAAGGGCGACGCCTCCTATTTCAGCGTGCCGGGCGGCCCCGCCGACGTCGCCTGGAGCTACGAGACGCCGCTCGCCGCCGCCGCGGCGATCGCCGGCCATCTCGCTTTCTACCCGGACAAGGCCGAGATCGAGACGGTGCCGTTCGGCTGAGGTCCTTCGATACGTCCTTCGATACGTCCTTCGATACGCCGGTTCGACAAGCTCACCGGCTACTCAGGATGAACGGTAGAGAATGATCGCCAACCGCTCATCCTGAGCAGGGGCTGAGCTTGTCGAAGCCCCGTGTCGAAGGACGGTTCGACAAGCTCACCGGCTACTCAGGATGGGCGGTTGCGGACAGTCCCGACCGCTCATCCTGAGCAGGGGCTGAGCTTGTCGAAGCCCCGCGTCGAAGGATCCAGTCGTCGATCTTCTTCTCGAGCACGGCGAGCGGCAGGGCGCCCGTCATCAGCACCTGGGCGTGGAATTCGCGAATGTCGAAGCGCGGGCCGAGTGCTTTTTGCGCGCGCGCCCGAAGCTCGCTGATCTTCAGCTGGCCGATCTTGTAGGCCAGCGCCTGGCCCGGAATGGCGATGTAGCGCTCGGTCTCGGCGGTCGCGTTGCTCCGCCCGCGCGAGCTGTTGTCGAGGATGTACTGGATGGTCCGGTCGCGGGTCCATCCCTTGGAATGGATGCCGGTGTCGACGACCAGGCGGATCGCCCGGAACAGCTGCGAGTCGAGGTAGCCGAAATATTGATAGGGATCGGTATAGACCCCGAGCTCGCGCCCCAGAGTCTCGGCATAGAGACCCCAGCCTTCGACATAAGCGGTGTTGCCGCCGAAGCGCATGAAGCTGGGCAGCGCCTCATTCTCCTGGGCGAGGCTGATCTGGAAATGGTGCCCGGGCGCCCCTTCGTGGAGATAGAGCGTCTCCATTCCCGGCGTGGTGCGCGAAGGCAGGTCGTAAGCGTTGAAATAGAAGACTCCGGGCCGCGAGCCGTCGGTGGTGCCGCTCTGGTAGGAGCCGCGCGCCGCGCCTTTCTCGGTCAGCGCCGGCACCGGCCGGATCTCGAGCGGGGTCTTCGGGATGGTCGAGAACATCGTCGGCAGGGTCGAGTCCAGCCGCTTGCCGATCGCGACATAGCCCTGCTGAAGCGCCTCGCGCGACTTCGGCTTGAACTTGGGGTCGGTCCGGATGTGCTCGAAGAATTGCTGTAGCGTTCCGGTGAAGCCGACCTGCGCCTTGACCGTCTCCATCTCCTTGTGGAGCCGGGCCACCTCCGCGAGACCGATCCGGTGGATCTGGTCGGGCGTCATGTCGGTGGTGGTGCTCAGCGCCACCAGATGGCGGTAGAGGACGGGGCCGCCCTTCATGTCCTGAAGCCCGACGGTCGGGCGAGCCCGCGGCAGATAGCGGTCGCGGATGAAATCGCGCAGCCGGGTCACCGCCGGACGGATCCTGGTCGAGATCGACTCGGCATAGGCGGCCCTCAGCCGCGGCCGGTCCGCCTCCGGCACCTCCGCCGGGAAATTGGCGACCGGGCGGTAGAAGCTGCTGCCTTCGACGCCTTCGGCCAGCATCGCGTCGAGCTGCTCGACGACATTGGCCATGACCAGCTTCGGCTGGACCACGCCGGCCGCCAGGCCCTGCTCCATCCGGGCGATGGCGCCGTCGGACAACCGGACGAAATCGTCGATCCGGGCGAGGCCGTTTTCATAATCCCTGACGTTCTTGTACGGGGCGATGCCCTGGCCGGAGCTGAGCTCGGCGAAGAAGGTGTGGAAGCCGTTGAAATGGTCGACCGGCCGGACGAGGGTGGCGGCGAAGATCTCGCCCTCCAGCCCCTTGAGGTCCATGCCGCGCTGCCATTTGAAGACGTCGTAGGCGACCCGCTCGTCGGCGCCGAGCGCGTTGCGGTCGATGGTCGCCAGCGCTGCCAGGTCCGTCCGGGCGGCCTCGCGCTCGGCTTCGTAATAGGCGTCGCTGAAGAAGTCGCCGAAGCGGTCGGCATAGCGCAGGTCGCCGCGAGCGGTCGCCTGGGTGGGGTTTCGGCGCAGGCTTGCCTCATCGCTTTCGCGAAAGAGGGCGGCGAGGGCCTGGGAGGCGGTCGCCTGCGGGGCCTCGGCCGTGGCCGGTGGTTGGGGCGGCGAGGACGAAGCGCAGCCGGCGAGCAGGCCGGCCAGCAGGCTGGCGATCAGGTGCGGTCGTTGCATTGCTTTGGTCCCTCCGGCGGGTCCTTCGATACGGGCCTTCGCCTTCGCTCAGTCCCTACTCAGGATGAGCGGAAAAGCACAACCGCTCATCCTGAGTAGCCGGTGAGCTTGTCGAACCGGCGTATCGAAGGACGTATGAAGGACGTCGCGAAGGCCCTACGATTTGCTCGCCGCGATCCAGTCGTCGATCTTCTTCTCGAGCACCGCCATCGGCAGCGATCCGGTCATCAGCACCTGGGCGTGGAAGGCTCTCGGGTCGAACCTGGCGCCGAGCGCCGCTTCCGCCTTAGCCCGGAGGCGCTGGATGGTCAGAGCGCCGATCTTGTAGGCAAGGGCCTGGCCGGGGATGGCGATGTAGCGCTCGACCTCCGCGGTGACTTCGGTTCGGCTCATTCCGCTATGTTCGAGCATGTAATCGATCGCCCGCTCGCGGCTCCAGCCCTTGGCATGGATGCCGGTATCCACCACCAGGCGCATCGCCCGAAGCATCTCGTCGTTCAGGCCTCCGAAGCGCTGGTAGGGATCGGTCTCGAGGCCGAGCTCGTCCCAGAGGGTCTCGGCATAGAGCGCCCAGCCCTCGACATAGGCGGTGTTGCCGCCGAAGCGCATGAAGGCGGGAAGCGCCTCATTCTCCTGGGCGAGGCTGATCTGGAAATGGTGCCCGGGGCTGCCCTCGTGGAGATAGAGCGTCTCCATTCCCCAGATCCGGCGCGAGGGCAGGTCGTAGCTGTTGTAGTAGAAGATGCCGGGGCGCGAGCCGTCGGCGGTGCCCTGCTGGTAGGAGCCGCCGGCCTCCGTCTTCTCGCGGAACGGCTCGACCGGGCGGATCTCGAGCGGGCTCTTCGGGATCGTGGAGAATTGCTCGCCGATCCGGGCATCGACCCGGCGCGCGATCGCCTCATAGCCTTCGCGAAGCGCCTCTTTGGTGGCGGGCGCGAATTTGGGGTCGGTGCGCAGATATTCGAAAAACTGGGGGAGCGTGCCCTTGAAGCCGGTGCGGGCCCTGATCGACTCCATCTCGGCCGTGATCCGGGCGACCTCCCGCAGGCCGATATCGTGGATCTCGCCGGCGGTGAGCGGCAAGGTCGTCGTGCTCTCAATCTGCCGCTGGTAGACCTGGGCGCCGCCTTTCATGTGGACCAGGCCGACGCCTTCGCGCGCCTTGGGCAGATAGTCCGAGCGCAGGAAATCGCGGACGCGGCGGTGCATCGGATAGATTTCACGCTCGATCGACGCCCGATAGGCGGCGGTCAGGCGCGCCTTGTCCGCTTCCGAAAATTCGGCGGGAAAGCGACGGATCGGGCCGTAAAAGGGCGAATCCTCGACCTTCTGCGCCAGCAGCAGGTCGAGCTGCTCGATCACGTTGCGGATCGTCAGCCTGGTCTCGAACACCCCCGAGGTAATGCCCTGCCGGAAGCGGCCGATCGCGCGGTCGTGATAGGCGACGTAATCCTTGTGGCGCTTGAGGTTGTTCTCATAGTCGACGACCGTCTTGAACGGCGCCGCCCCCTCGCCCGAAGCGAAGGCCGGATAGAAGGTATGGAAGCCGGAGAAATGGTTGATCGGCCGGACGATTCCGAGCGCCAGCATTTCAGGTTCCAGATTCTTGAGCGCATCGCGCGTCTGCCATTCGAAAACGTCGTAGGCGATCTGGTCGGTGGCGCTCAGCTTCGAACGGTCGATGGCGCGCAGGGCGGCCAGATCGGCTTTCGACGCGGCGCGCTCCGCCTCGAAATATTCGTCGGTGATGAAGTCGCCGAGCCGGTCGGCGTAGCGCAGGTCGCCCCGGAAGATGGCGCCGACCGGATTGCGCCTCAGATTGGCCTCGTCGCTTTCGTGGAAGAGGCGCTTCAGCCGTTCGGCTTCGCCGGCCTGAGCCGGGGCAGGCTCGGCGGCAGGAGCGGCCTGCGGTTCGGTCGATGTCGTGGCGCAAGCGGAGAGACAAGCGAGCGAGGCGGCGGCGAGCAGGAGCGTCGATCTGTGCATTGCCCGTGCTTAGCGGGCGGCGGGGAGAGGGGGAAGCGCAGCCAACATCCTCCCCGCGATTTCGCGGGGAGGGGGACCGCGCGAAGCGCGGTGGGGTTCTTCGGACTGGAGAAGGGGCCCCTCCACCATGCTGCGCATGGTCCCCCTCCCCGGCAAAGGCCGGGGAGGAATTTTACGGCTCAATATGGTCCTGCCGGCTTCACCCCGTGCTTGGCATACCAGCCCCAGGGGCGCTCGCGATACCATTTGGTGATGACATATTTGGTCCCGCTCTCGACCGGGCAGCCGGTGTGGAGCGAGAAAGTGTTGGGCTCGCCATATTGGTCGAGATTGTTCCACAGGAGGAGGTTGCCGGTGCGGGGGGTCACCCGGACCTTCGCGTTCGGGAAGAAGGTCTGGCCGCCCGCTTCCGGCGCGTTGAGGAAGATCATCGCCGTCCAGGTGCGCTGGCCCCCCTGGCGCTCCATCTCCGGCCAGTAAGGCTGGTTGGTGTAGAAGAAATCGTGGTGCGGCTTGAACTGCTGGCCGACCGCATAGCGCTGGCCCTGGATGGTCTCGCCGTGGGTCGGGTTGATTCCGGTCAACTGGTTGATCTTCGCCTCGACCATCTGGTTGGCGCGATCCTCGAGGCGCAGATTGCAGCTTTCGCTGGTGCGGAACTCCGGATCCTCGGTCGGCGCCAGAAGGCCGGACGGGACCCGGTCCTTGTCGATCAGCTCGATCACCTCGGCGCATTCCTTGGGAGACAGGAAGTCGCGGACGACGAAGATGTCGAGGCCCTGGGCCGGGAGCTTGAAGGCGTTGGGAGCCTTGAGGACCCGGTCGCGCACGACGGTGCCGATCTGCATCCGGTAAAGGGCGCCCGGATCGCCCATCGCGCGCGGCCGAGTGCTCATTGGATCGCTTTTCCCCGGACCATGACATAATCGACATGCTCCAGCGCCCGCACGTCGCGCAAGGGGTCGCCGCCGACCGCGATCAGGTCGGCCGAATAGCCCGGCGCGATCCGGCCGACTTCACGCTCCATGCCGAGAAGCCGCGCCGCTCCGGTGGTGGCGGACGCGATCGCCTCGGCCGGGCTCATGCCGGCGAGGTCGACCAGCAAAGCCAGCTCCTGGGCGTTGCGGCCATGCTCGAACACCGCCGCGTCGGTTCCGAACACGACGGGCACCCCCGCCGCCCGAGCGGCCCGGGCGGCCTTGCCGACCTCGCTCAGGGTCTCGCGGACCTTGGTCTCGACGACAGGGGTGTAAATGCCCTTGCCGAGCCTCTCCCTGATCCCGGTGAAGGCCATCAGGGTAGGCACCAGGCTGGAGCCCGATGCCTTCATCGCGGCGATCGCCCTCGAGTCGGCGAAAGTGCCGTGCTCGATCGAATCGACTCCGGCGCGCGCCGCCGCCTCGATCCCGCGGGCGCTGTGGGCGTGGGCGGCGACCTTGAGGCCGAGGGCGTGGGCGGTGTCGACGATCGCCTTCATCTCGGCGTCGGTGAAATGCTGGCCGAGGCCGCGGGCCTGCTGCGACAGGACCCCGCCGGTCGCGGTGATCTTGATCAGGTCGGCGCCGGCGCGGGAGAATTCGCGGACCCGGGCGGCGCATTGCTCGGGCCCGGTGCAGGTATTGTCGACGGCAAGGGCGCGGATCACCTCGGGACGGAAGCCAGACACGTCGCCATGGCCGCCGATGGTCGAGATGGCCGGCCCGGAGGAGAGGATTCGCGGGCCCGGTATGACGCCTTCGGCGGTGGCGCGCCGGAGCGCGAAGCCGACCAAGGGCGACGAGCCGAGATCGCGGACCGTGGTGAAGCCGGCGAGCGCCGTTATGCGCGCATTCTTGGCGCCGACCAGGGTCGCCCATTCATTGGGGTCGACCGTCTCGTCGCGAAAATCCCCGCCCGGATCGCCGGAGAGGTGGACGTGCATGTCGATGAGGCCGGGCAAGACGGTCTTGCCGGACAGGTCGACCAGCCGGGCGCCGGCCGGCGGCGGGGCCAGCCCGGCGACGACAGCGGTGATTCGGCCGTCGGTGACGGTGATGGTCGAAGGGCCTGAAGCCGGCTTCGACGCGTCGGTGATGAGGCGTCCGGCATGGACGACCACGGTCTCGGCGGCGGCGGGCGCGGCGGCGAGAAGGCTCAGACAGGCTAGCAACCGTAAGCGCATCGCGGACCCCTTGATGAGAGGCGTCTTACTGCTGCGCCGCTTGGGCGATGACAAGCAAAAAGCCCGGAGCGCTGTCGCGCCCCGGGCTTGTCTCGTCGCCCCAGCGAAGGCTGGGGCCTCGTGGGGTGAAGAACGCGACGCCCTTCAACCCCTGGGGTCCCAGCCTGCGCTGGGACGACGCGACTCCTACCAGAAGAAGTCGTGGATCACGTCGAGCACCTCGCCGGTGTAGACGTCGACCAGGACCACGTCGTCATAATAACGGACCCACTGAGTCCCGTACGGCGCCGCCGGAAGGCGATACTGATAGGGATCGCTCAGCCAGTAGCGGTTCGAATAGAAGAGCGAGTCGAGGACCAAGCCGATCGACAGCCGGTTGTACCTGTAGTTGCGATAGGGCGCGTAATAGCCGCCCAGGCGGAACAGGTTGCGGTTGGAATAGCGGTAGCGCTGCCAGTCGTAGCGGCTGTCGTTGCGCCAGCTGTGGTTCCAGCTCGAGCGGCGGCTGTCGCGGCGGTCGCCGTAGCGATCGCCCCGGCCGTCGCGGTTCCAGTCGCCGCCGCGGCGGCCGTCGCGCTGGCCGATGCCATATTCCCGGCGGAGCTGCTGCTCGGTGCGGGCCTGGTTGCGCTGGCCCTCGCGGGCGTAATTGCCGCCGATCGACTGCTCGATGCTGGTCCGGTTGGCCGCCCGGGTCTCCTCGACGCGCTGACGATAGGCCTCGCGGTTGGAATCGCTCCGGCCGCCGCTCCAGCGCTGGCCGCGCTGGCCCGAATCGGCGCTGCGCCTCCAGCTTTGGGCCTGCTGCTGCTGGGCCTGCTGCTGCACCGGCGCGACTCGCTCCTGGCGCTGGACTCGCACTTCCTGGCGGGCTTCCTGCCGCTGCTGGCGCTGCTCGGAGCGCGCCTGGTTGCGCTCGCCCTGCTCGCGATAATGTTCCGCGTTACGCTCGGCGCGCGCCGCGGCCCGCTCGGCCCGGCCGTCGGTGCGGTCCCGGTCCTGGGCCTGCGCCGCGATCGGCATCGCCGCCGTCGCCGCCATCAAAAATCCGAAAAACGCTCTACGCATCTGACACTCCTCTTGCCCGGCCGCCTTTTTCCGCGCCGCTCGACAAGGACGGCTTGTGCCCCAGGCAGGATGAGCCGTTGCTGAACCGCGACCGTGCCTGTCGTTCATCAACGGCCCCGGCGGCGCCCGTCCCTCAGCGCCGGGACCCGCCGGGCGGCATCGGCGGGATCAATGTCCGGCGGCGGCGCGGCCGAGATCCGGCCCTCGCCGCTGCGCATCTTGCCGGCCCGCCGGACCGCCTCGCGGATCCGGGGATAGGTGCCGCACCGGCAGATGTTGGTGATCGCCGAGTCGATCTCGTCATCGGTCGGCGCCGGGTTGCGGTCGATGAGCGCGGCGGCGGCCATGATCATCCCGGGAATGCAGAAGCCGCATTGCGGAACGCTCTCCGCCACCCAGGCCTGCTGCACCGGATGGGAGCGGTCGTTCGAGAGCGCCTCGATGGTGGTGACGAAGCTTCCCTCGAGGTCGGCGATCCGGACCCGGCAGCTCCTCACCGCCTGGCCGTCGACATGGACGGTGCAGGCGCCGCAATGGCCGCTGCCGCAGCCATATTTGGTGCCGGTGAGGTTGGATGCGTCGCGAAGCGCCCAAAGCAGCGGAGTCTCCGGATCCATGCGGTAGTGGACGGGCTGCCCGTTCACGGTAAAGCGGCTCATATCGCGCCGTTTCTAGGGGAGGTCCCACGATCATGGGAAGCGAAAGGATAAGCATCGGCCGGGACGGCGGAGTCGCCCATGTCGAGCTCGCCCGCGAAGGCAAGTTCAACGCCATGGACAAGGATATGTTCGAGGCGATCGGCGACGCTTTCCGGACCCTGGGCGGCGATCCGGCGGTGCGCGCGATCCTGCTCTCCGGACGCGGACGCCATTTCACCGCCGGCCTCGACCTCCAATATGCCGCAAGCCAGTTCCCGCCGACCGACGATCCCGGGCGCGCCGCGGAAGCGCGGCTTCGGCACATCAAATGGCTCCAGGACGCCTTTTCCGCCGCCGAGGAGGCGCGGCCGCCGGTCATAGCGGCGATCCACGGCGGCTGCATCGGCGCGGGCGTCGATCTCGCCACGGCCTGCGACATCCGACTCGCCGCCGCCGACGCCTTCATCCAGGTGGCCGAGGTCGACGTCGCCATCACCGCCGATCTCGGCACCCTGCAGCGCCTCACGCATCTCATCCCCGAGGGGATCGTTCGCGAACTCGCTTTTACGGGCCGGCGGATGGCGGCGGAGGAGGCGGCCCGGCTCGGCCTGGTCAATCGCATCCTGCCGGATCGCGACGCCGCGATCGCCGCCGGGATGGAGCTCGCCCGGGCCATCGCGGCCAAGTCGCCGCTCGCCGTCGCCGGCGCCAAGATGAGCCTCAACTACAGCCGCGGCCGCACGGTCGAGGAGGGCCTTCGCCACGTCGCCCTCTGGAATGCCGGGGCTTTGGTGAGCGCGGATCTCACCGCCGCGGTGCAGGGGCGGCTGAGCAAGACCACGCCGGAGTTTAGAGACCTCGACGAATGACCGTCATCCCGGCGAAAGCCGGGACCTCGTGGAGACTCGCCGAGACTTCTCGATCCGAGGTCCCGGCTTGCGCCGGGATGACGTGATGCAGTCCTCGGCGTTCCGGGTTAAGTCGTTGCTAACATGCGTTAAGTGGAACATTGGAGGGGCGAAACTGTTAATCGGCCAACCCCCTCTCTCAAAGGCACAAACTTGGCCACTTCCCTGCTCGCCGATGCCGCCCCCGGCCGCCTCGATCGTTTCTGCAATGACGACTTCCAGCGCGGCCTCGCCCGCTGGAACCGCGCCCGGCTTGCGCCGGGCTTTCCCGACGGGGACTGGCCCGGCGCCGAGCAGCGCGATGCCCGCCTGCGCCGCCAGGAGGGCGAGTTCCTCGACGCCTTGCGCGCCGAGGTGGCGGACGAGGCGGCCGAAGCTCCGACCGATCCCGACGGCTTCGTCGCCTGGTTCGAGGCGTTGCGCGACGATGGGCCCGGCCAGGGCGATCCGCTTTTCCAGTGGCTCGCGGAGGCGGCGGACCGGGACCAGTTGCGTTGGTTCCTCGGCCAGGAGGCGGCCGGTGAAGCGGGGTTCGAGGATCTGCTTTCCTATACCCAGATCCGGATGCCGGCCCGCGCCAAGCTGGAGTTCGCCCGCAATTATTGGGACGAGATGGGCCGCGGCAATCCCAAGGGCATGCACGGGCCGATGCTCGACGTCCTGATCAAGGCGCTCGACCTGAAGGCGTCGATCGACGACACCGTCTGGGAGAGCCTCGCCCTCGCCAACGCGATGACCGGAATGGCGACCGCCCGCCGCTACGCCTGGCATTCGGTCGGCGCGCTCGGGGTCATCGAGCTGACCGCTCCGGACCGCTCCGCCGCGACCGCGGCCGGGCTTCGCCGGCTCGGCTTCAGCCCGGAAGAGCGGCGCTATTTCGACCTTCATGCCGTGCTCGACGTCAAGCATAGCGAGGCTTGGAACCGGGAGGCCCTGAGGCCGCTGGTCGAGGAGGACGGCCGGCGCGCCGCCGCCATCGCCGAAGGCGCGCTGATGCGGCTCCGTTGCGGCGCCCGCTGCTTCGAGCGCTATCGCGCCGAGCTCTGGTGATGCTGCTGGGCTCGGCGGTCGCGGAGAGCCGCGCGACCGAAACCCATATCGATCGGGGGAATCCCCGGCCCTGGGGCGTCGATTCGGAGACGGGCCGGCTCACCCACCTCCTGCTCAGCCCGCCCACGCACCTCGCCATGGTGCCGTGCAATGCGGTCACCCGCGACAGCCTGGCGCGCGGCCTTTCCTCCTGCGCCGCGAGCGCCGGAGCCCAGCATCGCGCCCTGGTGTCGAGGCTCGAGGCGGCGGGGGTCGAGTGCCGCCTTGTCCCGCCGAAGCCCGGCCTGGCCGATCTCGCCTTCACCCGCGACAGCGTGCTCATGACCCCGTGGGGCCTCGTCGAGCTGCGCCCGTCCGAGCCGCACCGCCGCGGCGAGCCGGCGCACCTCACGGCCGCCCTGCGCCGCCTCGGAGTCGAGTCGCTGGGCGCGGTCGACGAAGGCCGGGTCGAAGGCGGCGACGTCTGCCTGCTTCGGCCGGGGCTGGTGATGATCGGCATTTCGGGCGAGCGCACCGACGAGGCCGGAGCCCGGGCGCTCGGCCGGATCTTCGAGCGGAGCGGCTGGCGGGCGCTCTATACGAGGATCGATCCGCGCTATCTTCACCTCGACACCCAGTTCACCCTGGTATCGGGCGATTGCGCGGTGGCCTGCCTCGAGACGCTCGAGCCAGGGTTCGCCGGGACGATGGCCGATCTCGGGATCGAGCTTCTCCCGGCCACGCCCGGCGAGGTCGACCGACTCGAAGCCAATCTGCTCAGCCTCGGCGGGCGCCGGGTCGTCGCGCCGGCCGGCGAGACCCGGATCAACCGGACGCTTCGGCGGCGGGGCTTCGACGTGATCGAGGTCGAGATCGACCAGTTCGTCCGCTGCGGCGGCGGAGTCCATTGCCTGACCATGCCCCTGGCGCGTAACGCGCCGTTGCCGTGACCGATGCCGACGACGGGCTGATCGACCTTCTCCGGGCCTTGAGCGCTCTGGACTATCGATTCGTGACGGTCACGCCCGAGACCCACCGCCGGGTGATCGAGCGAAGCCCTGGCCGGGCCGCTCGGGACCTTCGCGACGTCTTCGGATGGAACCGGCCGTTCGAGGAAGGGCTTCTGCCGTTGCCGGTCCGCGACGCGCTCGAACGAAGCGGGATGGTCTCGAGCGAGGGCGGCCTGCCCAGGAGCCGGGTCCGAATCGCCTCGGTGGACGGCCGCCTGTTCCTCCATTCCGCTTTTCCGACCGACGAGGCCGACTCGGTCTTCTTCGGCCCCGACAGCTATCGCTACGCCCGCTTCCTGGCGGCCGAGCTCCCCCGCCTGGCTTCGGTGCGCCGTCTCGTCGACATCGGCGCGGGAAGCGGAGTCGGGGCGATCGTCGCGGCCGCCCATCTGCCCGGCGCCCGGCTCACCGCCACCGACATCAATCCGCTCGCCTCGCGCTTCGCCCGGATCAACGCGCGCCATTCGGGCGTGGCGCTGGAGACGGTGGAATCGAGCAGCCTCGACGGGGTCGAGGGGCCGGTCGACCTCGTCATCGCCAATCCGCCCTTCGTGATCGACCCGGCCGGGCGCCTCTACCGCGACGGCGGCGACATGCACGGCGCCCGCCTCTCCCTCGACTGGGCGCTGGCCGCCGCCCGCCGGATCGAGCCGGGGGGAACGATGCTGCTCTACACGGGAAGCGCGATCGTGGACGGGCGCGACGGCTTGCGGGAGGCGCTCGCCGGGCAGGTCCCCGGCCTCGGCTGCTCGCTTCGATATTCCGAAATCGATCCCGATATTTTCGGCGAGCTTCTCGGCGGGCCGGGATATGAGGCGGTCGAGCGGGTCGCCGCCGTCGGAGCCGTCATAAGCAAGGCGTGACTTGAATCCTCCGGCCGCCCCTGCTAACGGCCCCGGCGTGACGGCGCGGGAGAGCACTCGCGACGAACCGATTTTTATGCTATCGGCATTTCCGCAATGGGCGGCCCAAGGGGTTGCCGCAGAAATGCTTTTCGACGGAGAGTGACGGGCCTTTATGCAAATCATCGTTCGCGACAACAATGTCGACCAGGCGCTGCGGGCGCTCAAGAAGAAGCTGCAGCGCGAGGGCGTCTATCGCGAGATGAAGCTCCGCCGTCATTACGAGAAACCGTCGGAGAAGCGCGCCCGCGAGCGCGCCGCGGCGATCCGCCGCGCGCGCAAGCTCGAGCGCAAGCGCGCCGAACGCGACGGCGGCGGGGCCACCCGCTAAAAAGGATAGTGTCCCTCTTTTTCGGGGCAGGCCATTGCTTCACGCGAGGGCGGCGATGTATCGCCGCCTTTCGTCATTTCGGGGATAAAGAATGTCCGTCACAGCCGTACCGCTTCGTCCCCTGAAGAAGGGCTCGGTCGCCAAGCTCTGGATCGCCTTAGCGCTGCTCGCCGCCCTGGCCGCCGCTTTCGCCTGGTGGGGCACGAGCGCCTTCCAGCCGGTGAAGACGGGCACCGGCGTTTCCATCCGGACGCTCGCCGCCGGATCGGGCCCGAAGATCACCGACCAGGACGTCGTCGCCCTCCACTACAAATTGCACGCCAAGAGCCTTGAGGCGCCGGTCGTCGAGGACAGCCGGGCGAGCGGCCAGCCCTTCGTCACCACCACCCAGGGCGTCTATCCGGGCTTCGGCGAAGGCCTCCAGCACATGCGCCCCGGCGGCTCCTACATCCTGACCCTCCCGCCCGGGACCCACGTGCCCGGGCCGATCCCGCCGGGCGCGCCCTTCACCGCTCAGGACAATCTCGTCTTCGAGATCGACGTCCTCCAGGTCGAGGCCGGAGCGGGGCCGCGCTACATGGAGATGCAGCGCATGCAGCAGCTCCAGCAAATGCAGCAGATGCAGCAGATGCAGGGCGGCGCCCCGGGCGGCCCCGAAGGCGCACCGCCGGCAGGCGCCCCCCCGGAAGGCGCTCGCTAGCTGAGGCGGCCCGCGGCCTGAGACAGGCGTTGTTCGAGCGTAGGACGGGGGCTACCGGCAGCGCCTGTCGGCCCGCCGCCGCGACTGCTTTTTTGTAGAGAAGGCACGAAGGCACAAGGGCGGACTCGGCGCTCCTGTCTGCGCGGAGCGCAATCGAGCCCGGGCCGCGAAAGGGTCACGAGTTAGACCCTCTTCTTCTTGTACCTTCGTGCCTTCTCTCCAAAAATGAGACGAGGCCTTCGGCCTGGAGGAAGCCGCGAGATGCGTCGGCATCCCGGGCCGGAATATCAGCTCCCCGACGGGCGACGCGCTGCGCGCTGAAACGGGTTCAGGGTGACGGGGCGGGGAGAGGGGCGGCGGGGGTGTCGTCGCCGTCTTCCTGGTCGTCCTGGGACTTCTGCTCGAGGGCGACCTTGATCATCGCGATGATGGGGTCGGCGAGCATCAGGCCCATCAGTCCGAACAGGGCGCCGAACAGGAGCTGGGCGCCCAGCACGAGCGCGGGCGCGAGGTCGACCGTCTTGCGGGCGACGTAGGGGACGATGAGATAGCCGTCGACGGTCTGGACGATGAAGTAGACGGCGATCGCCCAGAGGCCGGCATTGACGCTGACGCTGAAGCCGGCGAGCACGATCAGGACCCCCGAGACGATCGCGCCTATGTTGGGGATGAAGGCGAGCAGGCCGGTCAGGATACCGAGCAGGGCCGCCATCGGCACTCCGCCCAGAGCGAGCAGGATCCAGGTGCCGATCCCCTCGACCGCCATCCCGACCAGCCGCCCGGCCATCAGCCGCCGGAGCGTGAAGCCCATATGCTCGGCGGTGCTGTAGAAGCGCTCGCGGCCGGAGAGCGGCAGCATCCAGGCGACCCCGCGCTGGTAGAGTCGGGGCTCGACCGCGATGAAGATTCCGATGACGAGGATCATCACCGTCGAGGCGACGACGCCGAGCGCGCTCGAAACGGCCGAGCCGAGGCGGCCGAGGGTCCCCATCAGCTGTCCGCTCAGCTGGTCGACACCGACCCCGCCCTGAACGAGGCCGAGGCTGTTGCCCCAGGCGAGCACGCGGTTGGCCTGGGCGGTGATGACCTCGCGAAGCCGCTCGGCCTGGCCGACCAGCTCGGTGCCGGCGAAGTAGAAGACCCAGACGATGAAGGCGACGGCGGAGACGGTGACGATGGCGAGGCGCCAGCCGCGGCCGATCGGAAGCACTCGGCCGAGCAGGCGCGTGCCGCCGTCGAGCATCGAGGCCAGGACGATCCCGGCGAAGATGAGAAGCAAGGGCTGGGCGAGGAAGATCAGGGCCGCGATGGCGAGGGCGAGGCCGAACCAGACGCTGGCCCGCTTCAGCTCCTCGCGGATGAAGGGATCGCGCATCTCGGCCGGGCCGGGCTGCTCGACATGAGGGTCGAGATGATCGGAAGACGCGCGGGCGATCGCGGGCGAATCCGAGTGCCGGCCAACCGACGGTCCGGCCCCCTCCCCGTTCACGGCGCCTTGCCTTCCTGGGGCCTGAGCGAGGTGCCGGCGCGGCCGCCGCGCATGGCCGTGATCCAGCTGATCGGATTGATATATTGCGACGAGCCGTCGAGCGAGAAGGTGATGAACTCGGCACGCCCGCCGATATTCTCCCACGGCACGGCGCCGCCGAGGCCGTCGCTCGACAGTGCGACCCGGCTGTCCGCCGATTTGTCGCGATTGTCGCCCTGCACCCAGACATGGCCGGCGGGCACCTTCGTCCTTGGAAAGTCGTCGACCCGCGGGTCGTAGCCCATGTCGATCGTGTCGTAGCTTCGGCCGTTGGGCAGGGTCTCGCGCATCACCGGAAGCCGGCAATAGAGCTTGCCGTCGGCGACCTGGACCCTGTGCTCGCCGAAGCCGTCAAGCTCGCACGGCACGTTCGGATCGACCTCCACCATCACCGGCGCCCTCGGCTCGCGCTTCACTTCGCGGCCGTTGATGTAGAGCGTTCCGGCATTCATCTCGAGCGTGTCGCCGGGGAGGCCGATGACCCGCTTGATATAGTCGGAGGTCTTGCCCGGCGGGGTCAGGATGACGATGTCGCCGCGCTCGGGCATCCGGCCGAACATCCGGCCTCCCATCGGAGGCAATATGTGGAAGCTGGGCGAGACCCAGGACCAGCCGTAGGGATATTTGCTGACCACCAACCGGTCGCCCTTGAGCAGCCCCGGCATCATCGATTCGGACGGTATGTAGAAAGGCTTGGCGATGAAGCTGTGGAAGGCGAGCACGGCCAGGATCAGCCAGAAGATGGCCTTGAGCTCAGCCCACCAGTCGGTGCCCTGCTTCTTCGCCGGCACCGCGTCCGGAGCCGCCTCCGGGGCGGCTTCGGGCGTGTCGGTCATGGCGGGGTCGCTGCTGCTCACCCTGGGCTCCTTGAGGCTGGGCTGGAGGTAATGATGACGAAGGCCTGAGCGAAAGGATAGTCGTCCGTCATCGTCAAGTGGATTTGCGGGAGGTGGCCCTCCGGAGTCAAAGCGTCAAGCCTTGCCTTGGCGCCGCCGGTCAGGGCGAGGGTCGGCGCCCCCGACGGCAGGTTGACCACGCCGATGTCGCGCATGAAGACTCCGCGCTTGAACCCGGTGCCGACGGCCTTTGAGAAGGCCTCCTTGGCGGCGAAGCGCTTGGCGTAGGTGCCGGCCCGGGTGAGGGGGCGGCCCTCGGCCTTGGAGCGCTCGGTTTCGGTGAAGACCCGGTTGGTGAAGCGCTCGCCGAACCGGTCCAGCGAGGACTGGATCCGGTCGATGTTGCACAGGTCGGAGCCGATTCCGATGATCATAGGCCGTCACCCCGGCGAAAGCCGGGGCCTCGGGGAGACCCGCCGTGACTTCTCGCCCTGAGGTCCCGGCTTTCGCCGGGGTGACGGGGCTGCCTCATCCCCGAGCCTCGTCCATCAACGCGCGCATCCGCCCCACGCTGTCGCCCAGGCCCGAGAAGATCGCCTCGCCGACCAGGAAATGGCCGATGTTGAGCTCCTTCAGCTGGGGGATGGCGGCGACCGGCTGGACGTTGGCGAAGGTGAGGCCGTGGCCGGCATGGGGCTCGATCCCGTTCTTGGCGGCAAGCGCGGCGGAGTCGGCGAGCCTCCGCAGCTCCTCGGCGCGTTCCTCGCCCTCGAGATGGGCGTAGCGGCCGGTATGAAGCTCGACGACCGGCGCCTTCAGCCGGATCGCCGCCTCGATCTGGCGCGGGTCGGGCTCGATGAACAGGCTGACCCTTATGTTGGCGGCGCCCAGCCGCTCGACGAAGGGCATCAGGTGATTGTCCTGGCCGGCCGCGTCGAGGCCGCCCTCGGTGGTGCGCTCCTCGCGCTTCTCGGGCACCAGGCAGGCCGCGTGGGGGCGGTGGCGAAGGGCGATCTCGAGCATCTCCTCGGTCGCCGCCATTTCGAGGTTCAGGGGAATGGTCAGCCGAGCCATCAGCGCGTGAATGTCCTCGTCGCGAATGTGGCGGCGATCCTCGCGTAGATGGGCGGTGATCCCGTCGGCGCCGGCTTCCGCGGCGAGCAGGGCGGCGCGCACCGGATCGGGGAAATCACCGCCGCGCGCGTTCCTGATGGTCGCGACATGGTCGATGTTGACCCCGAGGCGGAGCTGGTCCCCGACGGCGTGGCGGAGATGCAAGCTCACGCCGCCTTGCGGCTCCCGGGCTTCTCGGCCGGAAGGGCGGCGAGCTCCGGCGGCAGCTTATTCTCGGCATAAGCGGGGACGTTGAGGCGGATCAGGGGGTAGAAAGGCACTCCGAGGTCGGCCTCGCCGCTCGATCGGTCGACAAGGGCGGCGGCGGCGATCACCTCTCCCCCCGCCGCCTCGATCGCCGCGATCGCCTCGCGGGAGCTGAGGCCGGTGGTGACGACGTCCTCCATCATCAGGACCTTCTGGCCGGGCCGGAGTCGAAAGCCGCGGCGAAGCTCGAAAATGCCGGTCGGGCGCTCGACGAACAGGGCCTCGACTCCGAGGGCCCGGGCGACTTCGTGGCCGGCGATCACCCCTCCCATGGCCGGCGAGACGACGATCTCGATCGCCGAGCGGACCTCGCGCGGAATCGCGGCGACCAGGGCCGAAGCGAGCCGCGACGCGCGCACCGGATCCATCAGCACGCGCGCGCATTGGAGGTAGCGCGGGCTGTGAAGGCCCGAGGAGAGGATGAAATGCCCTTCGAGCAACGCCTCGGCGGCGCGGAATTCGGCGAGAATCTCCTCTTCGTCCATCGACCCTTTTCCTGCAGGTGCGGCCGGCGGCCTGATAGGCTTGGAAAAGGGCGGCTTCAAGGCGATCCAAGAGCCTTGAGGCGGCAGGGCCTCCTGCCTATAAGGCCCGCCAATCCGCCGCCCCGGCTCCGAATCCGTTCCGCTCGTCGTCAAAGTCCCGAAGGGTTTAGATGAAGACTCCGCTCAAGCTGATCCTCGCCGCCGCCGCGTTCGCGCTGGCGCCGGCCGCCGCGTTCGCGCAGGCCGCCCCGGCCCCGACGGCGCAGGCCCCCGCGCCCGCCGCACAGGCGCCCGCACCCGCGGCCCAGGCGCCGCGCGACGCGATCAGCGCCGGTTCCCAGGCCGCGCCCGCGCAGCCCGAAGAGATGAACCAGCCCCAGGGCGAGGAGCCGTCCAACGCGAGCGTTCTGGCGACCAGCCCCGCCCGGACCGCCCCCGATGCGACCGTCGGCCAGCCCACGACGGGCACCCTGGGGTTCCAGCCGCAGGTGACCCCGATCGGCCAGGAGGCGCTCGGCTTTCACGATTACATCCTGATGCCGCTCATCACCGCCATCTCGATCTTCGTCCTCGCCTTGCTCCTCTACGTCATGGTCCGTTACCGGCGCAGCGCCCATCCGGTGCCTACGCGCACGACCCACAACACGATGCTGGAAGTGGTGTGGACCCTGGTGCCGGTGCTGATCCTGGTGGCCATCGCGGTGCCCTCGATCCGGCTCCTCGCCCACCAATATGCGCCGCCCAAGGCGGACATCACGGTGAAGGCGACCGGCAATCAATGGTATTGGAGCTACACCTATCCCGACCATGGCGAATTCGAGATCGTCTCGAACGGCCTCAGCGACGAGGACGCCAGGAAGCGCGGCGAGCCGCGACTGCTCGCGGTCGACGAGCGGATGGTGGTGCCGCAGGGCGCGACCGTGAAGGTGATCGTCACCGCCGCCGACGTCATCCACAGCTGGGGCGTCCCGGCTTTCTGGACGAAGATCGACGCCGTGCCCGGCCGGCTCAACGAGACCTGGTTCAAGACCGACAAGCCCGGCGTCTATTACGGCCAGTGCTTCGAGCTGTGCGGCGCCCGCCACGCCTACATGCCGATCGCGGTCGAGGTGCTTCCGCCGGCGCAATTC
>Ga0190275_10001344_pt1 | contig 18398 bp, 12 predicted proteins | sample Popmic550T_FD_133745 | JGI IMG/M metagenome (GOLD analysis project Ga0190275, IMG submission 133745) | Populus adjacent soil microbial communities from riparian zone of Yellowstone River, Montana, USA - 550 T | ecosystem: Environmental > Terrestrial > Soil > Riparian zone > Trees stand | place...
CGCCCGCGCCTACCGGCGCCTGCAGGACGAGGGGTTGCTGGCCATCGGCCGGGGGCGCGGCGTCTTCGTCAAGGAGCTGCCGTCGCGGCGGACGCAGTCCGTGCGGCAGACGCGCGAGACGCTTGGGGGCCGGCTGCGGGAGATCTTCGTCGACGCCCGCCTCATCGGCCTCACCGCGGCACAGACACGCGAATTCGTGCTCGACGAGCTGGAGCAGTTCGCCCGAAAGGAGAAACGGTCATGAACATCCAGGAGCCTCTCACCATCATCGGTCCGGTCGGCCTCGCGGTCCCGCTGCTCGTGAGCGCGGTCATCTGCATCGTTGCGCGGCGTGAGGGAAACGAGCTTCCCGCCGGCCCGCTGCTGCGTGTGACGATTGCCACGGCCGCGGCGATCGCCGCATTGCGCTTCTTCCCGCACCCGATCCTGATGATCGTGCTCAGCCTGGCGACGTTCTGGTTCTTCGCCATCCCGGTCATGCAGGCCCTCGAGCGGACGGCGCTGGCGCGGATGGCGCCGGAACCGGTGCGCAGCGCGACGCTCGTGCCGCGGCGGGTCGGAGCGTACGTCCCGCTCGGGGCGCGCACGGCAGGAATCGCCGCCGCCCTCGGCCTGCTCCTCATCGTCATCGAACGGAGCCTCACCGGCACGCCCACGCTGATGACGTACGGCTTCACCTTCGCCGGCCTGACGTTCTTCGGCCTTTATGCGGCCTGGATGCGCGACGAAGTCTTCTCCGTACGCGCCCGCGATGAAGCCGAGCGCCGCGCCCGCGTGCGGGCCGTCTTCGGCGCCCAGACCGTCCTCACCCTTTCCCTGCTCGTGCTGGCAGCGCTCTCCGCCGGCCCATGGCCGGGCCTCGTCCCGCTCGCCACGATCGCCACGATCATCGGCGGAACCGGCTGCGCCTTCGCCCTGTCGACCGGCATTCAGGAGCGTTACCTGCAGGTCTGGACCGCACGACAGTGAGGCCGTGAGCCCTAATGCCGCACCGACCTCCGGTGCGGCATCTTCCCCACCGAGAACGCCGGCTCGAGCTTCAGCTCGGACGTATTGCCGGCCTTGTCCTCCACGGTGATCCGCAGATCCACCGGCCCCCGGAGCTCCGCCGCGAGGGCGCCGAGATCGACGCGGTACATCGTGCCGATGCCGCCGATGAGATAGGTGCTGAAGCGGTAATGCCGCGCCGTCAGCATCGCCGGCAGCGGACGCCATTCTCCCTTCGTGCCGTGCACGCGGTACTCGACCCGCGTCGCTTCCTCGTTCGGCGGCACGCGCTCCAAGTAGATCACCTTCCCGCGGATGCCGTCGGCGACGGAGAAGAGAAGACTCGGCCGCGAATCGGGATCGACGATCGTCGCCTGCCGCTCCTGGTCGTCCACGATGCGCAGGCCGGTGAACAGCGGGAGGACATAATCGCCGCGCGTCGTGTCCGACCAGCCCGTGTACGTCGCCCGGCCCCGCAGGCCGGCGATGAAGAGATCGGGAAAGACCGACTCCACGCGATACCGGCCGGGCGGCAGCGCTCCTTCGACGCTGAAGCCGACCGGCCCTTCGCCCATGAGCGTGCCGTTCGCGTCGTAGACCGCTGCCCGCGCATTGATGGTGTCCCGGAGCCGCCGCTCGCCGAGAGGTCCGTACCAGAGCCCCACCATCCCCCAGGCATCACGGCCGAAGTCGAAGCGCACCTGCGGGAACACCGGCGACTCGCCGAACGTCATCGTCTCCCCCGCCGGAAGCGCGTAGCCCATCGGCGAGACGTCGAGAAAGATCTCGTTCTCGGCGGTCGCGGTCTGTTCGTTCAGGTAGAGGAAAATGAAATCGAGGAGCGGGCAGTCGGCCAGGTGCCCGAGACCCGGGTCGTAGCAGCGGCCCCACCAGTCGAGCATCATCAGGATGTCGACCTCCGGCCCCGGACTCTTCGTGTAGAGGATCCGCAGCCGCGACTCCGTTCCGCGCATCAGGAAGAACTGTCCGCCGTCGTAGAAGAAGCCCGAGTCCGGACCGGCGAACCGCAACATCGCCACCCCGCCGATCATCGACTCCGAGCGCGGGACGTCCGGCTTGAAGTCGACATCCTGCCGCAGCCACTGCGGCCGCGACGTGCTGACGGCATTCGCCTCGAGTCCGGCGATCGGCTCGTGCAGCGCCATATACATCGTGCTCGCCGCCACGTCGCCGCAGGTGTGCGCGGGATAGATGCGAATGCGCGGCGAGAGGCGCGTGAACAGCGGCCGGAACTGCGGCTGCGCCATGAACCCGACTCTCCTCCCCTGAGGAAAGGAGAGGATGTGCTTCTCGTAACACTCCCGGCCGCCGCCGGCGATCGCGTTTCCGTTCTCGTCGGTGGTGTCGAGAGCCACCGAGAGACTCGCCGAGCCGACGTCGGTCGTGACCACCGGCGCCCCGTCGACCTCCACCTGTTCGGCCACCGTCACGTACGTCGGATAGCCGAAGGACGCGACCACGACGTCGACCTGCTCCAGCGGCCAGAAAACGCGAGCCCGATCGAGAAACTCGCCCGTACCGCCCATCCCGCTCTCGCCGATCACCAACGCGTTGATGAAGCCGCCGTCCGGATTCCGGATCGACAGATAGGCGCCCTTCACGAACGCCCACGGCAGCCCGATCGGCACCGCGCCGCCGCTCCACTCGATCCGCCCGCCGTACGAGAGTGACCCCTTGCGCGGTGCCGGGACGGCGGCATTCGTGACTTTCAGCTCGACCGTCACCGTCGCCGACGCGCCGGGTGCGAGCGAGACGCTGCCCGGCGTCACCACCACGGCCACCCCGTCGCGCAGACCGCGCACGTTCGCGGTCAAAACCTGCTGCGACGCGCTCAGGTTGCGCAGCGTGACGCTGCGCGTGGACGTCCAGACTTCGAGCTTCGCAACGTCCTGGCCGAAATTCAGCACCGCCGACGAAGCGAGCGTATCGACTGCGGCCGCCGCGGCAACATCGACGCTCCCCGCTCCCGCGACCATCACCTCTTCGTTCACCGCGCGCGCCGTCGAGACCACCGCTGCCTTCAATTCCGCCGGCGACCAGCCGGGATGCTGCGCCTTCACCAGCGCGGCGATCCCCGCCACATACGGCGCGGCCATCGAGGTTCCGCTGGCGAGCATCGTCTTGTTTCCCGGAACCGTCGAGAGGATGTCGACACCCGGCGCGATCACCTCCGGCTTGATGCCGTAGTCGTACGACGGACCGCGGGTGCTGAACGCTGCCACCGTCCCGTCGCGCATCGCCGCGCCGACCGAGATCGCCGAGGGAGCGAAGGCCGGCGAAAGGACATACCCGTAGCTCGCCGTGTTCCCGTTGGCGATGCAGAACACCACCCCCGCCGCGATCGCACGCTCCACCGCCGCCACCACCGGATCGTCTTCCGACGCCCGCCCGCCGAGGCTCATGTTCACGATGTCGATGCGATCGGAAGGATCGTGGTTCCCGTCAGGATCGACCGTCCGTTCGATCCCCGCAATGACGTCCTCCTCGGTCGCATAGCCATCGCCGGCGATGACTTTGTACGCATAAAGCGAGACGCCGGGAGCAACCCCCAGCAGCCCGTCACCCTCCGCGGCGATGATCCCGGCGACGTGGGTCCCATGGCCGTAGTCGTCCATCGGATCGGCGTCGTCGTTCGCGAAATCCCAACCGCCGACGACCTTGAAGCCGGGGCCGAAGCCGCCACCGAGGGCCGGGTGGGTGTAGTCGATGCCGGTGTCCAACACGGCGACGGTGATGCCGGTGCCGAATGACTGAGCTTGATAGGATCTATGGGACCTATAGGACCTATAGGACTTATCGGTCCCATCCCCCTGCACCTCAAACTGCCGTGCCACATGCACCGCGGCCACATACGGCAGCTTCGCAATCGCGGAGATCGCCTCCCGCCGCACCCGCACCCCCGCCCCGAACAGCACCCGCGAAAACGTCCGCCCCACGCGCGCCGGCTCGTCCCCGTCCAGGCGCGCCAGATCATTTCGCAACTCCGCGACCCGAGTCTGCAGCGCTTCCCCGCGAATCACCATCGCCTCGCGCCGCATCTCTCCCCGCACCGAGCGCGCGCCGCTCGCCGGCTCGCGAAACTCCACGATCAGATCCACCATCGCCGGAGGCGCCTCGCGCGGCCCGCGCCGGATCTCTCCGAACCCGATCAGCGGAAGCTTCCCGCTCTCCGGAACCGGCTGGATCGGTTTGCCGAGCTGTCCCGCGAACGCGGCAGACGTGAGAAAGAGCGCGAGCGCGAAGCTGGCGACACGGGCGCGATATGTCATCGTGGCATAAATGTAGGCGCCATCCCGCTAATTGGCAAGCAACTCTCTGTGACACCTGCACCACCCTTACGGCGAGACGCCGTCCGCCGACGGGACGTCGCCGGTCCAGCCGACGCGGACGTCGGCGCTCCACGCACGGACGCCCGGTCCGCAATGACCGCCACCTTCTCGCTCGAACACGCAGAAGCACAATCCACGACGAGCGTCGTCATGCGCGGAGCGCCGCCGTCGCACCTCCGCGCAGAGATCAATTCACGATGAGCGTCGTCATGCGTGGGAGCGCCGACGTCGCGTCGGCTGGTCCGGCGGCGTCCCGCCGGCGGACGGCGTCTCGCCGTAAGGGGATGGTGGCGGACCAGCACCTCCGCGCAGAGACTCAATTCACGACAAGCGTCGTCACGCGTGGAGCGCCGACGTCGCGTCGGCTGGTCCGGCGGCGTCCCGCCGGCGGACGGCGTCTCGCCGTAAGGGTTGGGCTACGCCCGCGCCTCCCGCGTCATCGCCACCAGCACCCTTCGCGCATCCTCCCGGGACCGCACCGGCTCCGGAAACTGGATCCGCGTCCCCTTCATCCCCTCCTTCGTCCGCGCGCGGACGGTGAAGCCTAGGCGGTCGCAGGCAACCATCGTCGCCTCCTCGGCGTCGAGGCCGCCGAAGTGGCGGGTGATCTCGCGAAGCGCGTCCGCATGGTCGGCGTTCATGTGCTCGATGATCCCGGCGGCATACTCGACCAGCGGGTCCGGCTCCGCGGCGCGATAGTCGTCCACCTGCACCCACCCCATCACCCCGAAGCCGCCCACGAAGTACGTCTCCGCCACATCGAGCCGGAAGAACGAAAAGTCGGAAAAGTCGATCCAGTACCGCGCCGACGGATGGCGCGCGAGATAGGCAGCCCGCAGCGCTTCCGTCGACTCGACGCGGCTCACATTCCCGAGCAGCGTCGCCCGCGGCGAGCCGAGCGGATCGGAGTCGCTGCCGCTCTGCATCACCAGCAGGCTCGCCCGAGGATCGGCGAGCACGTTCTGGGTGTGAATGGCCATGCCGCTGATCAGGAACAGCAGCGACGCGTCGTCGAGCAGCGCGTACGGCATCACCGACGCGAACGGAAAGCCGGGATGATGCGTGGAGTGCGTGGCGAGCGTGCCGAGGCGTTCGCTCACCAGCAGCGTGCGCACACGCTCCGCATGCGTCGGCTCGAGTCCCGGAGGAGGCACAGAGGAGGAGGAAGCATGCTGGTTCATGGCGCGTCGGTAGCATAGCCCTTTCACAAGCTTGCGCCCCCACCGAGCCATCCTCGCGCTGCTGTACCTGATCGCGTTCACCGCGCTCGCGCACTGGCTGAGCGAAGGGTGGTCGTATTACCGCACCCCGCTCATCGAGCGGCCGCACCATCCACAGTTCTGGTCCCTCAAGCCGGGAGGCACGCTCGGGCAGGCATTCGGGATCACCGGCGCCGGGCTGATGACGGTCATGCTCCTCTACTCCGTCCGCAAGCGCGTCAAGCCTCTCCGGAAAGCCGGTCCGCTCAACGTCTGGCTCGACTTCCACATCTTCTGTGGCGTCATCGGACCGCTGCTCGTCATCCTCCACAGCTCCTTCAAGGTGCAGGGACTGGTCGCGCTCAGCTTCTGGTCGATGATCGCCGTGGCCCTCTCCGGGGTTCTCGGGCGCTACCTCTATCTACAGATCCCGCGCACCCGCGCCGGCGACGAGCGGACCCTGGCGGACGTGGAAGCGGAGAGCCGCACCCTTTCCGCGCAACTGCGCGACCTCGGACTGGATGAGGAAAGGCTGGCCGAGCTGGAGGGAATCGCGTCCACGCCGCGCGCGTGGCAACGGCGCTCGCGGTTGCGCGCCTTCGAGCGGCAGCACGGCGGACGCCAACTGGTCGCGGTGATCGAGAGGAAGGCGGACCTCCACCGGCGCATCCTCCGGTGGCACCGCCTGCAGGAGATCTTTCACCACTGGCACGTCTTCCACAAACCGTTCGCGATCGTGATGTATCTCTTCCTGATCGTGCACATCACCGTCGTCACCGTCACCGGCTACGGGTTCCGATGAAACGGCTTGCGCTCCTGATCGGGATCCTGGCCGCGGCGTCCGCCGGCGCACAGATCTCCCCCGGCCCGCTGAGCGAGCCGCACGCAAAGCTGGAGGGAGCGGCAAACTGCCTGAAGTGCCACGAGACCGGCCGCGGCGTCAGTCCGGCGAAATGCCTCGCCTGCCACACCGCGCTGCGCGCGCGCATCCAGGCAAAGAAGGGACTGCACGCACAGCCGAATTACGCCAGGTGCGAGCGATGCCACAACGAGCATCACGGCCGCGCGTTCCGCCTGATCCACTGGGAGCCGTCGAAGTTCGACCACCGCGTGACCGGCTTTCCCCTCGAAGGCGCGCACGCGAAGGCGCAATGCCGCGAGTGCCACAAGACCCGCTCGTTCCTCGGCCTGTCGCAGTCGTGCACCTCCTGCCACGCCGATCCGCACAAGGGTCAGCTCACCCCCTGCACGAAGTGCCACGCCATGACCGCCTGGAAACCGGCGCCGAAGTTCAATCACGCACAGGCGCGCTTTCCGCTGACCGGACTGCACGCGAAAGTCACCTGCGCGAAGTGCCACCCGACCCAGGCATTCCGCGGCGTGGCCTTCCAGCGTTGCACCGACTGCCACAAAGACCCGCACGCCGGCCGCTTCGGCACTGCGTGCACGCAATGCCACTCCACCACCGGCTGGACGGTCCAGGCCACCGCGAACTTCGATCATTCGAAGACCGGATTCCCGCTCACCGGTGCGCACCGCACGGCGCAGTGCTCCGCATGCCATCGGGACCGCAAGTTCCAGGGCACACCGCGCGCCTGCAATTCCTGCCACCGCGACGTCCACGAAGGACGCCTCGGCAAGTCGTGCGAGCGTTGCCACTCGACGGCGACCTTCCGCGCCGTGACGAACTTCGACCACAACCGCACCCGCTTCCCGCTCACCGGCCGCCACACCACCACCCGCTGCGCCGCATGCCACGCCGGCGGCAAGCTGCGCGGCCTTCCGCTCGCCTGCAGCGGCTGCCACACTGATCCACACAAAGCCCGGCTCGGCACGTCCTGCGAGCGTTGCCACTCGACGGCCTCGTTCACCAACGTGACCGGGTTCGACCACGACAAGACCCGCTTCCCCTTGCGCGGCGCACACCGGGCGGCGAAATGCGACTCCTGTCACACCAAAGGACGCGCGCTGAAGTTCGCCCGCTTCGACCAGTGCAGCGGCTGCCATCGCGACGTCCATGCCGGCCAGTTGAAGGGCGGCTGCGCAAACTGCCATACCGTCGAGCGCTTCCTCCCCTCCACCTTCGGCGTCGAAGCCCACCAGCGGACAAAGTTCCCGCTCGCCGGCGCGCACCTCGCCGTCCCGTGCAACACCTGTCACGTGAAGAAGGAGAAGGTCGTCCAGTTCCGCCTTGCGTCAGCGGTCTGCACCGACTGTCATCGCGATCCCCATCGCGGCGAAACCGGACGCTTTGGCGTCTGCACCACCTGCCACCGCGTCGAGGCCTGGTCCCGCATCACCTTCGACCACGCCCGCACCGGCTTCCCCCTCGAAGGCGCCCACGCGCGCGTGCGCTGCGCGGCATGTCATCAGAAGGGTTTCACAGGCGTGCCGCGTCAGTGCGCCGCCTGCCACGGGCGGGGATGAGGGAGCGCCCATGACACGCCCTTTGCAGACGCCTTCCACCCCAGCGTGAAACCGTTCCTCTGCGGCTTCCTCACGATGGCCTGTCTCGCCGGCGCGGTGCGCCTGGCGAGCCAGACCCGGGTCGAGAATCCGCATGGACCGATCGCGGTCGAGTGCTCGAACTGCCATACCGCCGAGGGGTGGACCACACTGCGCCGCCCGTTGCTGTTCGACCACGAGCGCCATACCGGCTTTCCGCTGCGCTTCGCGCACAAGGGAGTGAATTGCAGCGGTTGCCATCGCGACCTCCGCTTCTCCCACGTCGGCAGCGCCTGCGCCGACTGCCACGAAGACCCGCACCGGGCCGCGCTCGGCTTCGATTGCGAGCGCTGTCACGACCCCACCGGCTGGCACAACCGCTCCCGCATCCTCGACGTCCACAGCGCCGCTCTCTTCCCCCTCACCGGCGCACATGTCAGCGTCGAATGCTCCGAATGCCATCGCCAGTCGCCCGACCGCTTCTTCGGCGCACGGAGGCAATGCATCGCCTGCCATGCAGACGACCTCGCACGCGCCACACCGTCGCACGCCGGCTTCCCCCGCGAATGCGAGACCTGCCACACCACCGCCCGTTTCGAAGGAGCGTTCTTCCCCAACCACGACGCCCTCTTCCCGATCTTCTCCGGCCCGCATCGCGGCGCATGGGACTCCTGCGCCGACTGCCACACCAACCAGAACAACTTCCGCGTCTTCTCCTGCCTCAACTGCCACGAGCACCGCCGCGACGAGATGGACGACGAGCACGACGACGTGCGCAACTACCGCTACGAGAGCAACGCCTGCCGCTCCTGCCATCCGGATGGACGCGAATGACCCGGCTGCGCGCACTCCTCGCCGTCCTCCTCTTCGCCTCGACCGCCGGCGCCCAGCTCACCGTCCGTTACCGCACCGAGAACACCATCTACATCAACGCCGGCTCCGCGGCCGGTGTGGCGGTTGGCGATCGTTTCGAAGTGCTGCGCGGCGGCAACGTCATCGCCACCATCGAAGTGCAGTTCGCGGCCGAGCAGTCGGCGTCGGCACGGATCGTCACCGAGTCGGCTGCCATCGCCGCAGGCGACACCGTGCGGCGGATCGGCGCGCCCGTCACCACCCAGCCGCCACCCCCGCCGGCCCTCCCCGGCCTCGGCGGCAGGGGACGCGGCTTCGCCAGCACGTCCCTCAGCGGCAACGTGTCGCTCGACCACGAAGCCAACCAGCGCGACTACGGCCGCACCCTCGCCCGCGTCAGCGCCCGCGCGCGCCATATCGCCGGACTGCCGCTCACCTTCCGCACCCGCCTCCGGCTCGCCAGCGAGACCGACGAAAACCGCAACCGCCTCTACGAGCTCTCCCTGCTCTACGAGCCCTTCGACGGACGCGTGGCCGTGCAGGCCGGACGCCTCGGCAACTCCCCCGCCATCGGCCTCGGCTACCTCGACGGCGCCCTGGTCCGCGTGCGCATCATCGACGGCCTCGACGCCGGCGCGTTCTACGGATTCCGTCCCGACGTCACCGAGCTCACCCCCGACACCTCCACGACCAAATACGGCGCATTCGTCCGCGTCGAGCCTGTACCGATGGCCGAGCTCACCATCGCCGGCGTACAGATCGAGAAAGACAGCGACAAAAGCTCGTTCATCGCCGTCGACGGTCGCTACGCGCCGAGCGAGCGGCTTTCCCTCTTCGCCCACGGCCGCGCCGCTATCTCCGGCGACGCCGACGAGGAACGCGGCGTCGACACCATCCTCACCGCCGTCGGCCGCATCACCGCCTCCACGACCCTCAGCGCGTCCTACGAGCGGATCCAGCCCGGCATCGACGACGACCTCCGGACCACCGACGAGATCATCGAAGACGGCCTGCGCCAGGGGTTCCGCGTCACCTTGCGTCACCCGAATTTCTTCCTCGGCGGCGGCGTGCGCACCGGCGACGACGACCCCATCGCCACAAATGACGACGGCGGCGACAACACCTACTCCGCCGCCGCCGGCGTGTCGCATCCGAGCCTCCTCTTCGGCATCGGCGCCAGCCTCAGCGCCACCGCCTTCTCCTCGCCGCTCAACGACGGCGTCTTCGCCAACACCCGCTTCGCCCGCCGCTTCGGCGCCGGACATCTCGCCGAGCTCACCGCCGGCGCCCTGCTGGTCGACGAGCCGGCCGCCGAGGACTTCACCATGACCACCTGGATTCGGGGCGGCGTCTGGGTCGAGCTTCCGTACGACGTCTTCGCCCGCGCCGAGCTCGAGCTCACAGGCGGCGATGCGCCCCCCGGCCATCGCATCAACCTCGGCGTCGGCTATCGTTTCTGACCGACATGATTGCCGAGTCCCTCCTGGTGTGGGGTGCCGCGCTCGCCGTCTCGGCGGGAGTGATCGTGCCGTACGCCGTCCGGTTCCGCCGGCGTCTCGCGCACGACCGCGCGCGGAAGAGCGAAGCGTCGCAGCTCGGCATCGACAAACCGGCCGCGCAGTTCCCCTTCATCGACCCCGCCCACTGCATCGGCTGCGGCGCCTGCGTCCGTGCCTGCCCCGAGGGAGACGTGCTCGGCATCGTCGGCGGAACCGCGGTCGTCGTGAATGGACTCCGCTGCGTCGGCCATGCGCGCTGCGAAGAAGCCTGTCCCGTCGGCGCCATCGAAGTCGGCCTCGGCGACCTCAAATCGCGCGCAGACGTCCCGCTGCTGACCGATGAATACGAGACCACCATCCCGGGGATCTACATCGTCGGCGAACTGGGCGGCCTCTCCCTCGTCCGCAACGCGGTGAAGCAGGGACGCGAGGTGATCCGCAACCTCGTCCGGAGGCCTGCCGGCGACACCATGCTCGACGTCGTCATCGTCGGCGCCGGTCCCTCGGGGCTCAGTGCCGCGGCCGAGGCGGCGGCGCGCGGCCTGACGTGCGTGGTGCTGGAGAAAGAAGAGTCGCTCGGCGGCAGCCTGCTTCACTACCCGCGACGCAAGATGGTCCTGCTCCAGCCGGTCGAAATCGCCCCCGGCATCACCCTCGATCGCGACGAATACGCGAAAGAGCATCTGCTCGAGCTCTTCGAAACCCTGGTCGTGCAGAAAGGACTCGACGTCCGCTTCGGTGCCGCCGCCGAGGCCATCGCGCGCGACGGCGACACATTCGTCATCCGCACCTCCCGCGGCGAACATCGCACCCGCGCCGTCGTCCTCGCCCTCGGCCGCCGCGGCACTCCCCGCCGTCTCGACATCCCGGGCGAAGAGCTGCCGAAGGTGATGTACCGCCTCATGGACGCCGAGAGCTACCGCAACCAGCGCCTCCTGGTCGTCGGCGGCGGCGACAGCGCCGTCGAAGCCGCCATCGGCCTGGCCCTCCAGCCGGGCAACCGCGTCACCCTCTCCTACCGCCGCGAGAAGCTCGTGCGCATCAAGAAAAAGAACGAAGACGCCTTCGCCGGACTCCTCGCCGCCGGCCGCATCGAAACCCTCTTCAACTCGCAGCCGGTGGCCATCACCCCCGACGCCGTGACCCTGCAGGCCGGCGACGCCCAACGCGACCTGCCCAACGACTACGTCTTCGTCTTCGCCGGCGGCGTCCCCCCCTTCGACCTCCTCAAAAAGTGCGGAATCCGGATGGGCGGCGGGTAACTTGCGGCTCACGTGAGGGACTTTGTTCCCCTTTTGCGCGATCACTCATATGAAGATCAAACGTCCTGCCCTTGGTCTGCTCGCACTTCTCGCCCTTGCCCTTCCCCTGTTCGCCATTGCCCCGGCCGACGTCGCCACCACCGACATCCGCAAGCTCGTCGACGTCAAGTCGATCAAGGGCGCCAAAGGCGCCAAGCGCGTCGCCGTTCCCGGATACCGGGTCATCTTCACCACCCGCAGCAAAGTCACCGCGAACGCCGAAGACTGGCTCGGCAGCGTCGGTGGCGGCCGCAGCTCCGGCGCCAAAGCCTCCATGGAAGTCGTCCTCGGCAACGTCGAATTCGAGACCCTGCAGAAAATCGCCGACGCCGCCTACGCCGACTTCATCGACGACCTGAAAACCAGCGGCATCGAAGTCGTTCCCCTCGAGACCATCACCGCCTCCCCGTCGTTCCAGAAAATGAAAATGACCGGCAGCACCGCCGCGAAGCCGTACACCAAACGCTCGCGCGACGCCAAGACCCACTACCTCGTCGTCTCCCCCACTGCGATCCCGCTCTGGTTCAGCAACTTCGACGGCGACGTCAGCGACCAGGGGATGAACCAGACCAACATCCGCGCCGTCATGACCATGGCCAAAGAGCTCGACGCGCTGATGCTCTTCCCCATCGTCCACATCGACTTCGCCACCCTCGGCTCCCAGGGCGGCAAATTCGCCCGCCGCGCGTCGGTGAATGCGAAGGCCGCCATCTACGCCAGCCCCGCCTACACCCTCTTCTACATCGCCAACGAAAAAGGCGGCGCCTTCGCGCGCATCACCGACGGCATCGGCGTCGAAGGCGACCCCGGCGACTTCGTCACCGCCGACCAGGCCTCCAACGAAGCCTTCATCGGCTCCATGCAGAACATCGGCATCGACTTCGGCCCCGTGAAGAGCAAGAAAAACATGGTCCTGCAGACCAACCGCGAAAACTTCCACAGCCTCGCACTGGAAGCACTCACCGGCGTCAACGAAGCCTTCCGCCGCGGCATCCAGGAAGCGCAGAAATAGCAACGGGGGGACGACCGGGAGGCCTCCGGCAGGCGGGCCCGGCCCGCAGCATTTGTTTCCGCGTGAACCACGTTCCAGGTGAAAACGTGCGTCCAGCCTATGGCAACAAACGCTGCGGGCCGGGCCCGCCCGCCGGAGGCCTCCCGTCGTCCCCCCGTCTGCCCTGGCTCAGTGCTGCAGCAGTTCGGCCGGAACCTTGCCGCCATTGTCGGCCAGCTTCCGCATCACTTCCTTGTGCAGCCACATATTCATCTTCGCCGAATCATTCATATCGCCGGTGTACTTCAGATCGGCAGCCAGCTCCTTGCGCTCGGCAAGACTGCTGTCCATCCCCACCAGCTTCATCAGATCGACGATCGAATGCTTCCAGTCCAGCTTCTCCTTGTTCGCGGCAGCCATCCGGTCGAGCACGGCCTCAATGTCCACCGCCGGCATCGTCGCCGTCGCGGTCGCCTTGGGCGCCGCACCGGGAGCGGCCTGAGCCACCGGCACACCCTGTCGCCGCGCCGCCTCGACCCGTGATTCCTCGCTCTGCCCCGGCTTGAACGCATCCGGCGGAGCCTCAGCATTCGCGCCGGCGCGGAAGATCTTATTCATCAGAGTTCCAAACAGTCCCATTGATTCTCCTTATTTACGGGACTCTCCAGTGCACGAAGAACGCCCATCGGGGCAAACGCGACAGGGAGCGCGCCACCAATCACCAGCCGAACTGCAGGCCCCAGCTCCCAAACAACCAGCAACCAGCAACCAGTAACCAACAACCGATTACCTCCCCACCGCCCTCCGCCGTGGAAACTCCCCGAGCGACAACGCCCACAACTCCTGCCCGCTCGCATCATCCGACGCCGTGAAATACAGCGTGTTCCCCACGATCACCAACGACCCCGGATCAGAAGAACCCGGTCCCGGATTCACATCCGTGAGCAGCCGCGTACCCGCGGCCGTACCGTCCGTCACCCACAGCTCCGCCCCGTACACAAAATCGTTGCCCGTGAAGTACAGACGTCCGTTGCTATAGAGAAGCGGATGATCCAGGCACGTCTGCAACGAAGTCGCGTACGGACCGTCGAACTTCGCCAGCGCGAACGTCCCCGCGGCCGTGCCGTCGGTGCGCCACAGCTCCGGCGCGTAATTCCTCGAGACGTACCAGTAATACACCCCGTGCGCCTCCACGAAGTCCTGGCGGTTGTAGCAGGGGAGAGGAATCCCCTCCGCAATCCGCATCGTGCCGGCTTCCGTGCCGTCGCTGCGCCACACCTCGCCGACCTCCAGCGCAAAGGTATCGAGCGTGAAGACCAGGGTCCCGCCGGAGTTCCCCATCCGTCCCGGCGGACGCACCCGGTCGAAGTGCCGCACCAGCACCATTTCGCCCGTCGCAATGCTCATCCGCCACAGATCGAACGCGGCGTCATGCAGCACGTCGACGAAAAAGATCGAATCGCCGGCGTGGGTATAGATGCCGGGCGAGTCCAACTCCACCCCCTCGGGCGCCGGCAACATCCGCGTCCCCGCCGCCGTCCCGTCCGTGCGCCAGACCTGCTCGTTCGCCGTAAAGTGGACGGAATCTCCGATGACGGTGGGATCGGGATAGGAAAACGATCCGCTCGGACCCGGCTCGAGATCGCCGAGGATCCGCGTCCCCGCAACCGTCCCGTCGGTGAACCACGGCTCGCCGCCATGCTCCGCGGTCGCGCGCTGGAGAAACAGCCCTCCTTTGAACGGGAGCATCGCGCCGGCAAACCCCTCGAACAGCCGGAAGGTCCCCTCCACCGTTCCGTCCGTCCGCCACAGCTCCGGCGACGAATGGCCGCCGACGGCGAAGTAGTAGAGCCCTCCGCTGGCGATCCCGATATCGGCCGGCCCGGGCATCTCCTCCGGCACCTCCAGACGCGATGCGCCCGCAGCGTTCGCCGTCCAGAGCGCCGAAGAGGTGCCGTCGTCCGCGGAGAAAAACAGCGTTTCCCCGGCGCGCGCCAGCGCGGCCGGAGCCGAGCCGACCGCCACGTCGCGCGCGACGTTCTTCGCCATCCGCGTTCCCGCTGCCGTGCCGTCGCTGACCCACGGCTCGAGACCCGCCGCGCCGTCGCTCGCGACGAAGAAAAAACCGTCCGGGCGCTCGATGAACCAGGCAAACTCCATCGACCCCTCCCGACCCGGCATCACGTCCGCGACCAGCGTCGTCCCCTCCGGCGTGCCGTCGCTCTTCCACGGCTCGAACCCGTGCGTTCCGTCGTCCCACGCAAAGTAGTACGTGTCGCCGAACACGAACCCCGCCGCCGCCCGCGGCTTCTCCGCCACCAGCCGCGTGCCGGCCGCCGTGCCGGCCGAGATCCACAACTGCCCCCGATCGCGGTTGGTCATCACGAGCAGTTGCCCGTCCAGGATCTCCATGCTGACGACCTCGGAGCCTTCCGCTCCGGGCGTCAGGTCCGCCACCATCGTCGTGCCGCCGGCCGTCCCGTCCGTGCGCCAGACCTCGCGCCCGTGGATCCCGTCATTGGCGACAAAGAACGCCGTCTCTCCGGCGACCCGGAAGATCCCGTCCGACGTCCCGGTGAAGCCGCGGCGGACCATCCGCGTACCCCGGCCCGTGCCGTCCGTCGCGGCGAGACTCCAGGTACCCGGCACCTCACTGACGGAGAACAACACCTCGTCGCCGAACGACACCCCGGTCCTCGCCTCCGCGAAGAGGACGAGCTGCGTACCAAGCGTCGTCCCATCCGTGATGTAGACAGCGCTCCCCGCCCCGTTCCAGGCGTAGAAGACGAGCCGCGACCCGAGCCTCCCGAGGATCCGCGGCCATGCGTGATCCGGCCCGGTGTGGATGTCCTTCACCAGGCGCGTCCCGCCCGGCGTTCCATCCGTCCGCCACAGCTCCGTCCCCAGCGCCGGGGAAGTGGCGGTGAAATACAGCAGCGATCCTGCGACCTTGCCGAAGAGGATGTCCGAGCTCCCTCGTCCTGGAACGATGTCCGCCAGCCGCACCGTCCCCTCGGCCGTACCATCGCTGGCCCAGGCCTCCTCGCCGTACGCGAAATCCTTCCCGACGAAAACGACGCGGCCATTCACCGTGAACGCGCCGAACCGGTTCGTCGGCACCCCCGAATCGCGCCCCGGCGCGATGTCGCGCACCAGCACCGTCCCCGCCTCGGTTCCGTCCGTCTTCCACAGCTCGTTTCCGCTCTTCCAGTCATTCGCGAAAAAGAACGTCACATTCCCGAGCGAAGCGAGCCCGCCCGGATACGAATCGACCGCCGAATGCCGCAGGTTGATGTCCTTGACCAGCCGCGCCTGCCCCGCGAGAGCGGCGGTCGCGAGAAAAAGAACGAAGAGGCAGGAGAAAAAACGGGTCGCAACCTGTTCACGAAGCGTCATCGCGGCGACATCCATTTCCGAATATTCTCCTCCCAAGCGGCTGTTTTACCCCGTATCCCCCGGTTCCTCCCCGGAACTATCCATCAACTCTTACGAGAGGAAACCCTTGATGAACTTCAGACATATTGTCTCCGCGACTGCGCTGCTCGCGTTTTCGCTGTTCCCCGCAGGCGCGGACGAGCGCTGCCTCGACCGTGACTGCACCATGACCGCGCTGTTCGACAGCGGCGAAGAGGCCGCCACGACCGGCAAGACCGCAGCCCCGGCGAGCGCCACCGCAGCCAAACGCTACGGCACGTGGGGCATCGACCTCGACGGCATGGACCGCAGCGTCAAGCCGGGCGACGACTTCTTCAAATTCGTCAACGGCAAATGGGCCGCGACCACCACCATCCCGGCCGACAAGACCAGCTTCGGCGCCTTCGTCATGCTCCGCGACCTCTCCGAGGCGCGCGTGCGGGCCATCCTCGACCGCTGGGCGGCCAATGGAAAGCTGAAGCCCGGATCCGACGAGGCCAAAGTCGCGGCCGTCTATCGCACCTACCTCGACGAAGCGGCCGCCGAAAAGCTCGACCGCAAGCCGATCCAGCCCCACCTCGACGCCGCCAGGAAAGCCGAGACCCATGAAGACGTGGCCCGCCTCATGGCCCGCGCGCCTGCCACCTTCGGCCGCTCCTTCTTCAACGCCGGCGTCTCCGACGACCAGAAGAACCCCGAGAAATACACCCTCTACATGTCCCAGGGCGGCATCGGCCTGCAGGACCGCGAGTTCTACCTGCGCGACAACTTCAAGCCGCAGAAAGAGCGCTACCAGCAGTACGTCGCCGACATCCTCCGCCTCGCCGGCTGGGCAGAGCCCGAGAAGCACGCCGCCGCCGTCGTCGAGCTGGAGACGAAGATCGCCGACGCCCACTGGACCCGCTCCGAGAGCCGCAACCGCGACAAGACCTACAACCCGATGACCGTCGCCGAGCTCGGCAAAGACGCCCCCGGCTTCCCGTGGGCGCTCTACTTCAAGGAAGCAGGCCTCGACAAGACCGACCGCGCCGTCGTCCGCCAGAACACCGCCCTGCCGAAGCTCGCGCAGATCTTCGCCGGCACCCCGGTCGAGACCCTCAAGGCCTGGCAGGCGTTCCACGTCACCGACGAGGCCGCGCCGCTCCTCTCGAAGCGCTTCGTCGACACCCACTGGGAGTTCCGCTCCAAGTTCCTCAACGGCACGCAGGAGCAGCGTCCGCGCTGGAAGCGCGCCGTCGACGCCTCCGAGAACGCCATGGGCGAAGCGATCGGCCGCACCTACGTCGCCGAATACTTCCCCGCCGACTCGAAGGCGAAGATGGAGAAGCTCGTCGCCGACCTCCGCGCGGCGATGAAGGTCCGCATCCAGGGCCTCGAGTGGATGGGCCCCGAGACGAAGACCCGCGCCATCGAGAAGCTGGCGAAGTTCGGCGTCAAGATCGGCTATCCGGCCAAGTGGCGCGACTACTCGAAGCTCGAGATCAAGGAAGGCGACCTCGCCGGCAACGCCGAGCGCGCCGACAAGTTCGACTGGGCCTATGACGTCAGCCGCATCGGCCAGAAGGTCGACGAAGGCGAGTGGGGGATGACCCCGCAGACCGTCAACGCCTACTACGCCTCGGCGAAGAACGAGATCGTCTTCCCCGCCGCCATCCTCCAGCCCCCCTTCTTCGACCCGCAGGCCGATCCCGCCGTCAACTACGGCGCCATCGGCGGCGTCATCGGCCACGAGATCACCCACGGCTTCGACGACCAGGGCCGCAAGTCCGACGGCGACGGCATGCTGCGCGACTGGTGGGCTGCCGAAGACGCGGCCAAGTTCGAAGCGCAGGCGACGAAGCTCGGCGCCCAGTACGAAGGCTTCGACTTCCCGCAGCTCCCCGGGATGCACATCGTCCCGCGCATGACCATGGGCGAAAACATCGGCGACCTCGGCGGAATCCTGCTCGGCCTCGAAGCCTACCGGATCTCCCTGAACGGCAAGCCCGCCCCCGTCCTCGACGGCTTCACCGGCGACCAGCGCGTCTTCCTCGGCTGGGGCCAGGTCTGGCGGTCCATGATGCGCGACGACGCCCTCCGCCAGTACATCACCACCGACTCCCACTCCCCCGGCATGATCCGCGCCTTCGCCCCCCTCCGGAACGTCGACGCCTGGTACGAAGCCTTCGGCGTCAAGGAAGGCGACAAGAACTACGTAAAGCCGGAAGAGCGCGTCCGGATCTGGTAATTTAAAAACGGCCACCCTCGGGTGGCCGTTTTCATAGGGCCGCCCTACGGAGCGCCGGTCTTCGACCGGCCGGTCCGCCGGCCTTCGGCCGGCAGTCAGCGCCGCAGGCGAAATCCCCGAGACTGCCGGCCGA
>Ga0190275_10001345_pt1 | contig 18380 bp, 6 predicted proteins | sample Popmic550T_FD_133745 | JGI IMG/M metagenome (GOLD analysis project Ga0190275, IMG submission 133745) | Populus adjacent soil microbial communities from riparian zone of Yellowstone River, Montana, USA - 550 T | ecosystem: Environmental > Terrestrial > Soil > Riparian zone > Trees stand | place...
CGGCCGCGTCCGTGGCGTACCCCGTGTAGATGTAGGTGCCGGGTGGGAGGTCGGTATCGCTGAACGACGTCACGGCGCCCAAGCTCGCGATCTCCTGCGTGCCCCGGTACACCTTGTATCCGGTCACCAGCACGTTGTCGCTCGAGGCCTGCCAGCTCAGGTCGACCTGGCCCGTGCCGACGGGAGTCGCGGTCAGGTTGCCGGGCTTGCTCGGCTTCTCGATGTCGGGGACGGTGGCGCTTGCCGGGTCGCTCGGGTCCGAGGCGTTCCCGGCCTCGTCCTCGGCGCTCACGGTGTAGCTGTAGTTGCCGGGCGGGCGTCCCGTGTCGGTGAACGATGTCATGGCGTCAGACAGGACCGCGATCTCGTCGGTGCCGCGGTAAACGTGGTATGCGGTCACGCCGACGTTGTCGAGGCTGGCGTCCCAGGTCAGGTCCACGTTGCCGTTGCCGAACCCGGTTGCGTGGAGGTTTGCCGGGATTGTCGGCGCCTCGGTGTCGGGCGGGTAGACGCTGGCCGTGTCCGAGTTGCTGAAGGCAGAGACGTTGCCGGCGGCGTCGCGCGCCCGCACCTCATATTTGTGCGTGGCCGGCGCCAGGACGGTGTCCGAGTAGGTCGTGGAGGGCCCGATCGTCGTGAGCGGCTCGTCGTCCCGGTAGATTTCGTAGCCCGTCACGCCGACGCGGTCGGTCGCGGCGTCCCAGGTGAGGTCGATCCGGCTCGCGTCGACCGGCGTCGCACTGAGGTTGCCGGGAGTGGTTGGGATCTGAGTGTCGATGACCGTTATGTCGGCCGTGTTGCTCGCCTCCGAGAGGTTCTCGGCCTCGTCGGCGGCCATCACCTCGTAGCTGTGCGGGCCGGGCACCACGGTCGTGTCCGTGTGGGCCGTCGTCGCGCCAAGGGTCGCCAGCAGCGCGCCGTCCCGGTAGACCCGGTACTCCGTGACGCTCTCGTTGTCGGTCGCGGCATCCCAGTTGAGGTCGACGTGATCGGTGCTCGTCTGAACGGCGGTCAGGTTGCCCGGTGGCAGAGGCGACTCGGTGTCCGGCAGATTGACGGTGGCAGTGTCCGAGTTGCTGAAGGCAGAAACGTTGCCGGCCGCGTCAAGCGCCCGCACCTCATATTTATGCGTTGCCGGCGCGCTCACGCTGTCCGAGTAGGCCGTCGCCGGGTCGATGGTGGTGAGCAGGGCGTCGTCCCGGTAGATCTGATAGCCCGTCACGGAAACGTTGTCCGACGACGCCTCCCAGGCAAGGTCGATCCGGCTCGGGCTCACCGCGATCGCGCTCAGGTTCTCCGGCGCAGTGGGGTCCTCGATGTCCGGCACCGTCACGTCCGCCGCGTTGCTGGGCCCCGACTCGTGCGCGGCGGCATCGAGCGCGTGGACCACATATGTGTAGTCGCCCGGCGGCACCGTGTCGGAATAGGACGTGCCGGGGTCGATCGTAGCGACCGCCTGGTCGTTGCGGTAGATCCGGTAGCCCGTCACTGCGACGTTGTCGCTCGAGGCCTCCCATGCCAGGTCGGCCTGCCCTCCGCCGACCGCGTCGGCCGTCAGGTTCTGGGGCGCGGTGGGCGCCTCGAGGTCGGGCGGCGTGACCGTGACCGTGGCGGTATTGCTGGGATCGGACAGGTTGGTGGCTCCGTCCTCGGCGCGCACCACGTACGAGTACGAGCCGGGCAGAACCGTGTCCGAGTAGGACGTGGTCGGGTCGACGGTCGCGATCAGCTGGTCGTCGCGGTAGATCTTGTAGTGCCTGACGCCAACGTCGTCGATCGACTCCTCCCACGTCAGGTCCACCTGGATGGTGCTGGCGGCGACCGCCTCGAGGTTCTCAGGCGCCGAGGGCTTGGTCGTGTCCGGCACGGTCGCGCTCGCCGTGTTGCTGAAGTCGGACGGGTTTCCGGCAGCGTCGAGGGCTCTCACCCTGTAGCTGTGGTTGCCGGCCGCAAGGCCGGTGTCCGAGTAGGACCTCGCGGGCGCGCCTAGATTCGCGATCTCTTCTGTTCCCCGATACACCTGGTAACCGGTGACGCCGACGTCGTCGGTCGAGGCCTGCCAGCTCAGGTCCACCTGGCCCGCACTCGCGATCGCCTCGAGCTCCGCCGGGGCGGTCGGCTTCGTGGTGTCGGCAACGGTGGCGCTCGCCGTGTTGCTCGGGTCGGACAGGTTCTGCGCCGCGTCGATCGCGCGCACCGTGTAGCTGTACGGGCCCGGGGCGAGGCTCGTGTCGGTGTAGGACGTCGCGGACGCGCCCGGGCTGGCGATCTGCGTGGTGCCGCGGTAGACGCGGTAGCCCGTGACTCCCACGTTGTCCGTCGAGGCCTGCCAGGACAGTGCGACCTGACCGGTGCCCGCGGTCGCTTGGAGGTTCGCGGGGACTGTCGGCTTCGTCGTGTCCGCCACCGTGGCGCTCGCGGTGTTGCTCGGGTCGGAGAGGTTCTGCGCGGCGTCGATCGCCCGCACGGTGTAGCTGTAGGAGCCTGGCGCGAGGCTCGTGTCGCTATAGGAGGTCGCAGACGCACCGAGGCTGGCGATCTGCGTGGTTCCGCGGTAGACCCGGTAGCCCGTGACTCCGACGTTATCCGTCGAGGCCTGCCAGGTGAGCGCCACCTGCCCTGCGCCTGCGGTGGCATTCAGGCTGCCCGGAGGCGTGGGCTTCTGGCTGTCGACACCGGTCGTGAGCACCAGCTCCGGCCGGTTCGCTGTGTACTCGCGAGCACGGAAGTCGACGCCGTCGCTCGCGCTCTGTGCGAGCGTGAAGCTGTAGGTCCCGTTGCCGGTCACGAACGGTGTCACGTCGAACTCCACCCAGGTGTTCGATGCGATGGCGCCCTTGTCGTCGCGCGCGGCGCTGGTCGGGAGCGGACGCGTGTTCCACGTGATGGTGCTCTCACCCCAGGAGTTGGTCGTCGCGTAGACCGCAGGGCCGTCGACGGTTCCTGTGTAGGCATAGATCCGGAGCTTCGCGTTCGTCACGCCCCCGGAGACGCCGGCCACGGTGAACCGGAGGAAGCTCTCGTCCGGAGTGCTCCCGCCGTCCGTGCGCAGCTTGGCCGTGGCGTAGTTAGTCGTCGGCGTGCCTGCGTTCACATAGGCGTCGGCCTCGGCGGGGATCGTGAAACTCGTCGTGGCGGGCGTCGTGGCCGTGGCTGTGTTGCTGGGATCGGACAGGTTCCCGGCCGCATCCACCGCGCGCACCGTGTAGCTGTACGTGGTGCTTCCGGCGACGGCCGTGTCGGTGTAGGAGGTCACGTTGCCGAGGCTCGCGATCTCCGTCCCGCCCCGGTACACCTTGTAGCCGGTGACACCCACGTTGTCGGTCGCGGCGGTCCAGCTCAGCGCGACCTGGCCCGCGCTCGCGGTCGCGGCGAGGCTGCCGGGCGCGGTCGGCTTGGTCGTGTCCGACGGTGGCGGCGGGCTCGAGCCGTGACACTGGCCCGTGCCGGAGTCGGTGAACGGCTTGTTGCTCTCCGACACGAACTGCCAGTCGTAGCTGGTCGGGCGCAGGGTGAGCTTCAGGACGCCGTAGGTGTTGTTCTGCCGGATCTGGCTGTTGGGCTTCGGGGTCCCGACGCTCGTGAAGAAGGCGCCGCCCGTGCCGACCACGAACTGGCGGATTCCGCGCGTGTTGTCGAGCTGGCCACTCGGGTTCTGGGGGGCGAAGCGCTCGTAGTCGTGTGCGTGACCGCCCAGGATCAGGTCCGCGTCGGCGTTGTAGAGCGCCTGGAACAGTGGCTGCATCTCGTCGGCGTTACCGTCGTGCCCCGAGTTGAAGCGGGGGTCGTGCCAGTAGGCCAGCGTGCAGTACTTGTCGGCGTTGGCCGCCAGGTCGGCCTTCAGCCACGTCTCCTGTGCGGACCCGACGCCGCAGGGGATGATCGTGCAGTGGTCGCTCGAGTTGAGCGCGATCAGGTGCCAGGTGCCGACGTTGAAGCTGTAGTAGCCCTTCGAGCGATCGCCGGCCGGGCCCGTGGCCACGCCGACTCCGTTGAAGTAGTCGAAGTAACCCGCGGCGCCGGCGGTCTTGTACTCGTGGTTGCCGGCCGCCGGGCGGGTGATGGACTTCACGCGGCCCCAGGAGAGGTCGTAGGAGTTCCGCAGGCCGGACAGGCTGGCGCTCTCGTACTGCGAGTCGCCCAGCACCAGCACCGACGACAGACCCGCGTTCACGAGCAGGTCGGAGGTGTACTTCTGGCGGCACTTGTCCGCTGTGCCGTTGCCGCCGTTGAAGTTCGAGCTGGAGGAACTGCAAGCGACGTCTCCCGCCGCCGCGATCACCGGGTCTGCGGCCATGGCCGTCGACACGTGGACTGCGCTGGCCGCACCGCACAGGAGCAACGCGGCGACGAACGCCAAAGAGGGCAGGCCGCGGCCTGCCTCTTGCGCTTTCAAACCCCCTGCCCGCCCCTCGCCATCCTGACTCCCGAGACGTAACTAGACGACCTCCGTGTCGTTCCTATGTTCCTGACAGCCTTGTCAAAGCGAACCTATCCCACGGCAGTCACAGGTTCAAGGGGTGTCGCGCTCATTCTGTGCTCACCGCGCACTCATGAGTTGACGCTGCGTCTGAAAAATTGCCCCTTGCTTCCTGTGCCCAAATTGCGTTATGTTCAGCGCGCTGCACGGAGGAGGGCACGGAGGAGGCACGACATGGATGTGGATTCGGTGGGTATGCAGGAGATTCGCGGGTGCGCCGCTTCGCAATCGGCGTCCGCAGGGATCGCGGGCTAGACGAGCGTGGCACACGTATTCAAGCTGCGCGCTCGGTCGCGTGAGAATGGGGCGATCGCGGCAACGGCAGAGCCGCTGGCGCGCCCGGTCGGGCCGGAGCTCAACGGTCACACGCCGGCGATCTCGGTCGTGCTCCCGACCCGCGAAGAGGCGGAGAACGTGGAGCCGCTCGTCGCCCGGCTGGAGCGCGTGCTCCCCGATCTGCCGGTCGAGATCATCTTCGTCGACGACAGCGACGATGGCACCCCGGATGCGATTCGCAGCATCGACTCGTCGCGCGCCGTCTACCTGATCCACCGCCGCCCGGCGGATCGTGCCGGCGGCCTGGGGAGCGCGGTTGTCGCGGGCATCCGGGCCGCGCGGGCGCCCTTCGTGTGCGTCATGGACGCCGACCTCCAGCACCCGCCGGAGCTGCTCGAGGAGATGTACAGCGAGGCGATGGAGACGGGATCCGACGTGGTGGTCGGCAGCCGTTTCTGCCGCGGAGGCGACAAGGGCACGTTCAGCCGCATGCGCACGGCGCTCTCGCGCCTGTCCACGCGCGCCGCGGTGCTGCTGTTCCCGACCCGGCTGTGGCACGTGAGCGACCCGATGAGCGGGTGCTTCATGGTCCGGCGCGAGGCCGTGGATCTCGACTGCCTGCGCCCCCGCGGCTTCAAGATCCTGCTGGAGATCCTGGTCAGGACGCCGGGCCTGCGCGTGTCCGAGGTCCCGCTCGGCTTCGGCGAGCGGAACGCCGGTCACACGAAGGCCTCCGTGCGCGAGGCGCTCAGGTACCTGCGACAGCTCGGTCGTCTGGAGCTGGGCCAGCTCTCCGCCCGGTTCGGGCGCTTCACGGTCGTCGGCGCGACGGGGCTCGTGGTGAACACGCTGCTCCTGGCGGTGTTCGCCGAGGTGATCGGGATCTTCTACGTGCTGGCGGCGATCCTCGCCACCCAGGGATCGACGCTGTGGAACTTCTGCCTCACCGAGGCGTGGGTGTTTGCCGGCCGCGACCACAAGCTCAGCGGCGGGCGGCGGGCGGCGATGTTCTTCGCCATGAACAATGCCGCGCTGGCGCTGCGCGTACCGCTCCTGGTCGTGCTGACCAGCGGCCTGGGCCTGAACCTTCTGCTTGCGAACGTGCTGTCGCTGGTCGCGCTCACACTGCTGCGCTTCGGCGTGGCGGATGTGTGGATCTGGGCGAAGGCCCAGCGGCGCGAGGTCGAGTCCTACAGCTACGACATCCACGGGCTCGTCACCGTCACCTCCGAGGTGAGGCTGCCCGAACTGGAACGGTTTCTCACGCCGGAGGCGTTCGGCCGGGCGAGCATCCGCGTGCGGATCGGGCAGATCCAGAAGCCCGCCGAGTCGAACGGCGCGGTGGCACACAATGGCAACGGCGGGCCGCCTCAGAATGGCAACTCGTCGCACAACGGCAACGGGCATTCCCTGAACGGAAGGGAGCCCGCCGAGCTCCTCTCCGACCTTGTGCCTCTGCGCCCGTCGCGCAGCATCCAGTACACCGAGGGCCTCGCGGGGTTCGGCTTCGGGGTCGAGATCTCGCAGGTGGGTGAGCGCATCGAGGTGATCGCCTCGCCGCTGCTCGAGCGCTCACCACACGTCCTCTACACGAACGTGGTGGAGCCGATCCTGCGCTGGACCTTCGCGGCCAAGGGGTACGCGCTCGTGCACGCGGCGTGCTTCGCGGACGGTGACCACGCCGTCATGCTCACGGCCCGCACCGACACCGGTAAGACGACCACCGCGCTAAAGCTGCTCGACCACTTCCCGTATTCGTTCCTGTCGGATGACCTCACGATCGTGTGCCCCGACGGGCGGGTGCTGGCGTATCCGAAGCCGCTCACGATCAGCCGGCACACCGTCGCGGCGGTGCAGACACCGCTGCTGTCACGGCGGGAGCGGATCAAGCTGATTCCCCAGAGCCGCCTGCACTCACGTACGGGCCGGCGCCTGGCGTTCGTGCTGGCCAAGCTGCGGATTCCGGCTGCCACGCTGAACGCCGTCGTCCAGAGGCTGATCCCACCGCCGAAGTACGACATCGCGCGGCTGATCCCGACCGCGCGCGTCACGCCCGAGGCCAAGATCGCCCGGCTGGTCGTAATCGAGCGCGAGCGCGACCTCGAGCAGGAGCTCGACCACGACGAGGCCATGGAGATCCTGTTCACCAACTGCGAGGACGCCTTCGGGTTCCCCCCATACTCCGAGATCGTGGGATTCCTCCACGGCCTGAACGGTCACGATCTCAAGCGCGCAGAGCGCGATGTCGTCGAGAACGCCTTTGCAAGCGTGCCCGCGACCCTGATCGCCAGCAGCACGATGGACTGGTGGACGCGCCTGCCGTCGCTGATGGCGAGTCCGATCCACTGACTCGCCCGCGGTGAGGGCACCCGCTCGACCGGTAATCCGCCTGCTTCGCCGACGCGAGGCGGGAGCCGCCGTGCGCCGCTTCGACCCGGTCGCGGGCCTCGGGTCCCTTGCCCGCGGGGCCGGGCGCTTCCTCTGGCGCCATCACATCGCCCTGTTCCTGGGGGCGATCGTCGGGATTGCCGCGCTGCCGCGCCTGTGGGGGATCACCGACGTCGGCCTGCGCGGCGACGAGGCCGTCTACGCGGGCCAGGCCGCCGTCCTCTCGGGCGACGACGAGCTCGATCGCTACTTCGTGCTCGCGTCACGTGGAAATTCCAACTTCCTCTTCTACCAGCAGGTCGTGGCGGGTGTGTACCTGCTCTTCGGCGTGTCCGACGTGGCCGCGCGACTGGTCGCGATCGGCTTCAGCACGGCCACCGTGCTGGTCTGCTTCGAGCTCGGCCGGACGCTCTATTCGCGGCACGTCGGCCTGTTGTCCGCGCTCTTCCTGGCACTCAGCGGCTACGGAGTCCTGCTGGGGAGGCTGGCGCTGCTCGACTCGACGCTCGTGTTCCTGTTCTCTCTTTCACTGCTGTTCTTCGCCAAGTGGCTGATGACCGGACGGGACCGCTGGCTGTACGCGTTCGCGGCCGCCCTCGCGTGGACGATCCAGGCCAAGGTGACGGGTGGGCTGGTGCTCGTGATCGCGGTGAACTATCTGCTGGTCTCACGCCAGCTCGGGCTGCTGAGCGTGCGGCGCGTGCTGCTCGCCGGTCTCACCTTCACGGTGTTCTTCATCCCCGTGTGGGTGCAGCTGGCGCTGAAGGGCGACCAGCTGCTCGAGTTCCTGGCCGACAGCGGTGACCGAGTGGCGCAGGTGCCCTGGTACTACTACGTCGACAAGCTCACGTCGTTCGAGGGTTTCGTCACGCCGCTGATCTGGCTGATCGGCATCGGGCTCGCGGCGAAGCGCTGGACGACAGGGGACCGCCTACTCCTGTTCTGGGTGCTGGTCGCGGCCCTCTTCTTCCAGTTCTATCCCCTGAAGGCGTTCAACTACGTGCTGCCGCTGATCCCGGCACTGTCGGTGCTGGCCGGCCGGGCCGTGCACGAAGCGGCAATGGCGTTCGTCGCCTGGTCCAGGCGCCCGCGTCGCATCGGCGCACGCATCGGGCTCAGCCTGGGCCGGACCGCCACCGTCCTGGCCGGCTGCGCGATCTTTGCCGCGAGTGCGTCCCCGGTCCTCGCATCGGTGAAGTCGGACTCGTACTTCGGCCTGCGTGAGGCCGCGCTGTGGCTGAAGCAGAACACGTCCAAGGACGCCGGCGTTTTGACCCTGTCGAAGGGATCGGCGCAGTACGCGCTGTCGTTCTATGCCAAACGCGACGCCTACCCATTTGGGCGGTTCCGGCTCGCCACCATCGTCCCGGGCGGAAAGGTCCTGAACCCGACCCCCGCGGCGGACGGAGCCCCATCGGCGGACTGGAGCACCCACTGGCCGCCGATCCTGGTCAAGAGCCGCGAGGTGTCATACCTCGTCTACTACACGAACGAGGGTGATGATCCACCCGAGAACCCCCTCGTCGACAGCGCGCACCAGGAGCAATTCCGGCGGTTCATCGAGGCCTACGGCGGCAAGCTCATGCACGTCGTGTACCGCAACCACGAGGGCCGGGCATGGATCTACAAGGTGCAGAAGCTCCAGCGGCGGGCGGAGATCAGGTTCCGGGCCAGCGACAAGCACCTGCGAGTGAGCGGCACAGGCTTCCGCTTCAAGTCCCGCGTGACCCTCTACTACCACGGCGCCAAGCGGGGAGTGTTCAGGACCGACCGGGACGGGGCGTTCACGACAAGGATCCGGTTGCCGTACTACGTCCAGGCGAGCTACTTCCTGGTGGCGACGGACAACTTCGGCAATTACGCGTCGACGGTCGGCCTACGGCCCACGGTGCGCAACCGCCGCGCTCGCCGGCGCATCGCGGAACGGGTCCGCCGCGAGGAGGGACGCGATCCGCGAAGCCGGCCGGCCGAGGGCCCGCCGGGCCGCGGCCCGCTGAAGGTGGTGCTGGAGATGCCCAAGCAGACCCCCGTGGGCGACTCGCTGCCCGTGAAGGTGCATGTCAAGGTCAAAGACGGCGAGCGGCTCGTGCCCTCGTCGCAGACCCATCTCTTCTTTCAGATCTACTCTCAGGACGGCAAGACGCCCGTGCGGTGGAGGGAGCGCGTGACGAACACGCTCGGCACCGCGTACCTGCAGGTCGCGGCGCTCGAGCTGCCGGGCTTCTACAAGTTGCAGCTGTTCGCCACGAAGGGGGAGCACCGCGGCCAGGTGACAAGGACGTTCAAGGTCAGGCGGCGTTAGGGGCACCCTGGGTCGGACCAGAACTGACGCGCCAGCCCCCGGCGCTGCTGCCAGAGGCTGCCCTTGGCGGTGAACGCCACCACTCCCTCGCCCCCGTCGGCGAGATCGGCCTCGACACCCCGGTTGATGATGAACTTGAGTTGGCGCACCGCCTGCTGGTTCTTCGAGAGCAGGACCTCGACGAGTGCGTCCACCTCGGCTTCGAGTCGCTCGTCGCGGACCACCCGGTTCCAAAGGCCGAGCTGCACCGCCCGGGCCGGCCATCGTGATTGCGAGCCCGCCGCCGACCGCGAAACCGTCCACCGCCGCCACCGTGACCTTGTCCAGTTCCTCGAGTGCGTTCGCCACGGCGCAAAACGTCTCTCCGGCCCCTGGAGCACCACCACCTTGAGCGCAGTCGAGTGCTGGACGCGGTCGATCGCCCTGATCAGCTCGTCGCTGAGGGCGATCGAGAGCGCATTTCGTTTCTCGGGTCGATCGAGTGTGATTCGCGCGATCGGGCCCTCCTCGGCGTGGGAAAATCACTTGCGCGCTGGGAACCAGATGGGCGACCGCTGGAGGATCCTGGTGATGCGCGAGGCGTTTACGGCGTGCGCCGCTACGGAGAGATGGTCCGAAACCTGGGCATCGCCCGGACCGATCCCGACTGGTACGAGTACGTCCTCACCGACGCCGGGCGTGACCTCTGAGGCCGCAACGCTGGATCAGGGGCCGTAGGCCCGCCAGAAGACCAGCGTGCCGGCTTCGCCCCGCGCGGCGGCCTCGACCGGGATGAAGTAGGTCACGATCAGGCCGGCGCGCCCGTCCGGGAGTTTCGCGTTTGTCACCGTCGGATTTGCGCACGCGGTCGAGCCACCACGCGTTCGAACCCGAAGCTGAGTGATGACGCCGGCCTCCTCCGCAAAGCAGCGCCACGTCCCGAAGCCGGCGGATCGCGGTCCCGTCATCGCCTCGTAGATGCCGCGGTCGGCGCCGGCCGGGCCGTAGAAGGCCGCGTCGCGGTCGCCGATGTTGCCACCCGGATCCGCGCCGGCAGCCAACAGCCGGCGATCGAGAGTCGCCAGCGTACGAGGTCGCCATGTACCGGTCGCCAGGTTGTAGGTCCCGCGCGCCTGGCGATCGACACGACAGTCCTGGAAGTAGTGGAACCCGATCTCGAACGAGCTCGAGGTGACCCTGTAGAAATTGGGCGTGCCTTCCGCGCACTTGGAGAAGGTGCGATCGATGCGCCGCTCGCGCCCGCGCTGCTTGGCGCTGAGCAGCTGCTGGAGGGAGTCGTAGCGTCTGAACGCGAGGCAGTTGTTACTTCCCCTGCAGCCAGAGTCCTTCTCGTAGGCGACAAGGTAGCCGCCGCCGGGACGGCGGGCGATGGCCGGCTGCGAGGCGTTGGTGGCAAGCGTCGCGCGATGGCGCCAGGCGACGAGGTCGCGTGACGTCGCGACGTGAACGCCGAACTTGCCGCGGCTGAGAGTGTGGTACACCCCGAGGTATCCCCTGGTGCCCCGGCGCACGATCTTGAGGGTGTCCATGGAGCGCCCAAGGGAATCCCGCGTGCCGTAGCGGGAGCCGTCCGCCTTCGTTACCTCCTCCAGCGCCTCGCGGTAGGGGATCGCGGCGCCGGCACTGGGCGCAAGCACGAGCCACGCTATGAGGCAGGACAGGGCGCGCATGACCAGCTGCCGTGCGACTGCGCTGGTCTCAGACGCCGCTGCGTTCGCGCCGGCGCGCGTCGCCGCGCGACCCCGGCACCAGCTCGGGCGTGATCGGCTGCCCGTAGCGGCGCGCTACTTCCTCGATCTCGTCGAGGTCCACGAGGTCGACGCCCAGTTCGCCCGCCACCGCGCGAACGGCGTCGAGCTGCCGGGTGCTCCAGCGCACGTACAACGCCAGCGCCTCGACCCGCGCGTGCTCGGCGCGCATCCCCTCGTCGTGTACCTCGATGTTGCCCCAGAGGCTGACGATGCCGGCGACCCCCTGATGGTCGACGGTCGGGAAGTTCAGGTCGGGGTGGAAGTAGGCGTAGATGCCACACGTGCAGCCGCGGTCGGGGGCGGAATGATCTGACGCGGCGCGGGGTGCGTCTGCGTCGGGCGCGGCGTCGTACAGGCAGCGGGCGTCGATCTCGCGCTCGGTCCAGTACGAAGGCAGGTAGACGGACCGCAGCCGGCCGTCGACGACACGCCAGCTCCGGAAGCCGACGATCGGCTCGATCAGGTCGGGCGCACTCGCCTGCGGCGCCTGATCGCGCCCGGGGGAGACCTCCTCGATCACGTGCGGGCCCGGCGCGCCCGTCGCGGGGCGCTGGGCACGCGATCGGGGCGGGTGGTGGGGGTGGGGCGCTCGGGAGACGGTTCCGGGCGCTCGGGCTTGTCGGGCAGGCGGATCGGCTCGACCCGGATGGTCCGCGAGGGTCTGCGGAACGTTGCGCGGGGAGGCGAAGGGGTGGCTCCAGACGCTGCTCGGGCTGCGCCCCTGGGTACTTCTCCACGATTGTCGGGCAGGTTCGAAAACAAATTCCTGCCGGCCGGAGATCGGCCCCGGCCCGCGCCTCTTGAGATATCGGCGGACTCTGAACGTCCTTTAGAGGCACAGCGTACAACCGTCACACGCCGGGCCATGTGAAGGCGTCGTTATGAGCCCGTTACGAGGCGGTTAATACCCGTTTGCGGCGGGAAAACACGCGATGTCCCGGATTCCCGGATTAGGGAATGAAGAGGCCCTGGCGCAGGAAGACGGTGTTGTCGGGCGTCTCGGCGTCGCCATCCGGTCCGCCGTCCATCACGAGGATCTCGTCCAGCTGCCAGATCGCGCGCTTGCCCTCCGTCACCGTGTTGGGTAGGAGCGCGTCGGCGGTGGTCGTGAGCGAGCAGGTGGAGCCGATCCCCGTGGCGCCGGTGGCGGTGCAGGGCACGGTGAACGCGTAGGTGGTCTCGGACACGGTCGCGGTGTCGCTGCCGGTGTCGCCGTTCCGCCTGTCGGTGAGGCGCAGGACGGCTCTTGCCTGAAGTTCGCCGGTGTAGTCCACAAGCGTCCCCAGGACCCGGACGTCGGTGGTCGAGACGGCGATCGTGACGTCGGCCTCGTCGGCCGGAGTGCCGGGGTCGCCCGTGGTGGTCGACATGCGCAGGGACCCGACCATGGCGGCGCCCCTGCCGTTGGCGTCCGGAGTGCCGACCGTCAGGAACCCTGACCGCTGCGCGGGTGGGTTGCACGACGCGGAGTCAAGCGGCGGACCGTGCGACCGGTTGGGAGCGGTGCATTCGTTGTAGGCCGGTACGAGTGAAGCCCGAAGTGGGGAGGCCCCGACGGGACGCGGGTACCCGACGGGCGTTGCGGTGACGGTCGTCTGTGCGGTGGCCGAGTTGCCCGCCGTGCTGGGGTCGGCGACCTCCGAGGACACGCTTGCCTCGTTCGAGAGCGTACCCGCCGTGGACGGGCGCACGAGGATCTGGATGGTGGCCGTCCCCTCGTCCGCGATCGTGCCGAGCGCGCAGGTGACAGTGCCGGCAGCCTCGGAGCAGCTGCCCTGGGAAGGTGTCGCGGAATCGAACGTGACCCCGCTCGGCAGCGTGTCGGTCAGCGTCGCCGCGGTTGCGTCCTGGGGACCCGCGTTGTGTGCGGTGAGCGTGTAGGCGAGGAGCTCGCCGGCGAGCACCGGATCGGGCGAGTCGGTCTTCGTGAGCGACAGGTCGGCGGCCGGGTCCACCGTCGTCTCGGCGCTCGCCGAGTCGTTGCTCGAAACCGGGTCGTGCACGTCGGATGTGACGCTCGCCTGGTTCGTGATCGTGCCCGGGGACGGCGCGCGGATCTCGATCAGGACGCTCGCCTGCTCGCTCGACGCGATCGTCCCGAGGGCGCAGGTGACCGTGCCGGCGGACTCGGAGCAGGTGCCCTGGGTCGGTGTGGCGGACTCGAAGGTCACTCCGCCGGGCAGCGTGTCGGTGAGCGTGACGCCGGTGGCGTCCTGCGGCCCTGAGTTGCTCGCGCTGAGCGCGTAGGTGATCAGCTCGCCTGCGAGCACCGGGTCGGGGGAGTCGCCCTTCGTCAGCGCGAGGTCCGCGACCGCCCGCACGGTCGTGCTCTCACTCGCGCTCGCGTCGGCCGAGTCGGGGTCTGCGAGGTCAGACGTGACGGCGGCCTGGTTCGTGATCGTCCCCGCGTCCTGCGGGCGGACCTTCAGCTCGACGCTCGCGCCGGCTCCGTTTGCGATCGTCCCGAGCGCGCACGTGAGGGTCCCGCTCGCCTCGGAGCAGGTGCCCTGGGACGGAGTGGCGGACTCGTAGGTGACCCCGGTGGGCAGCGTGTCGGTCAGCGAGACGCCGGTGGCATCCTGCGGCCCGGCGTTCTGCACAGCGAGCGTGTAGGTGAGCTCGGCGCCCACGTCCACCGGGTCGGGCGAGTCGCTCTTGGTCAATGACAGGTCGGCGGCCGCCGTGACGGTCGTGTCGGCGCCCGCGGAATTGTCGGCGGAGTCCGGATCGGCGGTCAGCGAGACGACGTTCGCGCTGTTGGACAGCAGGCCGGGTGTGGCGGACCGGATCTCGATCTCCACGCCGGCGCCCTGGCCGTCGGCGATCGTGCCGAGCGCGCAGGTGACGGTGCCGCTCGACTCGGAGCAGGTGCCCTGCGTGGGAGTGGCGGACTCGTAGGTCACGCCGGCCGGCAGCGTGTCGCTGAGCGTCACGCCGGCGGCGCTCGAGGGTCCGGAGTTCTGCACCGCGAGCGTGTAGGTGAGCAGCTCACCGGCAAGCACCGGGTCGGGCGAGTCGCTCTTGGTCAGCGACAGGTCGGCGGCCGGGTCGACGGTCGTCTCGGAGCCGGCGGAGTTGTCGGCGGTGTTGGAGTCGCCCTCGTCGGAGGCGACGCTGGCCTGGTTGGTGATCGTCCCCGCCGCCAGCGGCCGGACCTTGATCTCCACGCTAGCGCTCCCCTGGTCGGCGATCGTGCCGAGCGCGCACGTGACCGTGCCGCTCGCCTCGGAGCAGGTGCCCTGCGTGGGAGTGGCGGACTCGTAGGTCACGCCCGCGGGCAGCGTGTCGGTGAGCGTGGTGGCGGTCGCGTCACGCGGGCCGGAGTTGCTCACGCCGAGCGTGTAGGTGAGCAGCTCGCCGGCCAGCACCGGGTCGGGCGCGTCTGACTTGGTGAGCGCCAGATCCGCCACCGGTCGCACGGTGGTCTCGGCGCTCGCGCTCGCATCAGCCGAGTCGGGGTCGGCGAGGTCGGATGTCACGGCTGCCTGGTTGGTCAGCGTCCCGGGCCCGGACGGGCGGACCTTGATCTCGACGCTCGCGTCGGCGCCGTTCGCAACTGTCCCGAGCGCGCACGTGACAGTCCCGGTCAACTCGGAGCATGTGCCCTGGGTAGGAATTGCGGAGTCGTACGTGACGCCGGCGGGCAACGTGTCGGTCAGCGAAACGCCGGTGGCGTCCTGGGGACCCGAGTTGTGCGCCGTGAGGCCGTACGTGAGGAGCTCTCCCTCCAGGACCGGATCGGGAGAGTCGCTCTTCGTGAGCGACAGGTCGGCCGCTGCCGTGACGGTCGTGTCGGTGCTCGCGGAATTGTTCGAGGAGACCGGGTCGTTGACAGCCGATGCCACGCCGGCCTGGTTGGTGATCGTGCCCGGTGACGACGCGCGGATCTCGATCACGACGCTCGCCTGCTGGCCTGACGCGATCGTCCCGATGGCGCACGTGACCGTGCCGGCGGACTCGGAGCAACTCCCCTGCGTGGGCGTGGCCGAGTCGAAGGTGACGCCGGCCGGAAGCGTGTCGATCAGCTCGACGGCCGTGGCGCTCGACGGACCGGCGTTCTGGGTTGTGAGGAGGTAGGTGAGCGGCTCACCGGTCAGCACCGGGTCGGGCGAGTCGCCCTTCGTCAAAGCCAGGTCGGCCACGGGCGTCACGGTCGTCTCGGCGCTCGCCGAGTTGTTACCGGAGACCGGATCGCCGACGTCTGAGCCGATGCCTGCCTGGTTGGTGATCTGGCCGCCCTCCTGCGGGCGCACCTTCACCTCGACGCTGGCGCCGGCCCCGTTCGCAATCGTCCCGAGCGCGCAGGTGACGGTGCCGGCGGACTCGGAGCAGGTGCCCTGGGTCGGGATCGCGGACTCGTACAGCACGCCGCCCGGCAGGGTGTCCGTGAGCGTCGCCCCGGTCGCATCGTTGGGACCCGCGTTCGAGACTCCAAGGGTGTAGGTGAGCAGGTCTCCGGCTGCCACCGGGTCGGGCGAGTCCGACTTGGTGAGCGAGAGGTCCGCCGCCGGGTTCACCGTCGTGTCGGCGCTCGCAGTGTTGTTCGCGGTGTCCGGGTCCACCACGATGCCGACCACGTTGGCCTCATTGGTGAGCGTGCCGACCGCCGGCGCGGTGACCTTGATCTCGACGGTCACGGTTGCCTCGTCGGCGAGGGTGCCGAGGGTGCACAGGACGCTGTTGCCCGACCTGAAGCAGCTGCCCTGGGTCGTGGTCGCGGAGATGAACGTCACCCCGGCGGGAAGGGTGTCGCTCAACGCTACGCCGCTCGTCTCCGACGGACCGTCGTTGTGGACCGAGAGGGCGTAGGTCAGCTCCTGGCCGGCCAGCACGGGGTCGGGAGAGTCGGTCTTCGTCAACTGGAGGTCCGCGGCGTGGTCCACGGTCGTCTCCGCGCTCGCGGAGTTGTTCGACTGGTCCAGGTCACCGGCGTCTGACGCGACGCTTGCCTCGTTCGTGACCGAGCCCTGGCTGTTCGGCCGGACCTTGATCTCGACGCTCGCCGTTCCACCGTTTGCCACAGTGCCGAGCGCGCACGTGACCGTGCCGGCGGACTCGGTGCAGCTGCCCTGGGAAGCGCTTGCCGAATCGAAGGTCGAGTTGGACGGCAGGGCGTCGGTGACCGTCACACCCGTGGCGGCGTGCGGGCCGGCGTTGGACACCCCGAGGGTGTATGTGAGCAGCTGCCCTGCCAGCACCGGATCGGGGGAGTCGGACTTCGTCAGGCCCAGGTCGGCGACCGGCTTGATCGTCGTCACCTCGCTGGCTGAGTTGTTGACCGTGTTCGGATCGGAGGCAGTCGACACCACCGTCGCGTCGTTGGTGATCGTCGCAGGCTGGCCCGCATCGACCTCGATCTCGATCGTGACGTCGGCTCCGCTTGCGATCGTGCCGAGCGCGCACGTGACGGTGCTGCCGACGCGCACGCAGCTGCCCTGTGTGGTGGTGGCCGACACGAAGATCACGCCGCTCGGCAGCCCGTCGCTCAGCGACGTGCTGGGCGCGCTCGCGGGCCCGTCGTTGTGGACGACCAGCGTGTACGTGAGCTGCTGGCCGGACAGCACCGGGTCGGGCGAGTCGGTCTTGGTCAGCGACAGGTCGGCGACGGGGTCGACCGTGGTCGTGGCGCTCGCCGAATTGTTGACCAGGACCGGGTCGGCGGTGGCCGCGGACACGCTGGCCTGGTTCGTGATCGAGCCGCCGGAGCCCGGAGTCACCTGGATGTCGACGCTGGCGTTGCTGCCGTTCGCGACGGTCCCGAGCGAGCAGGTGACGGTCCCGGCCGACTGCGAGCAGGTGCCCTGGGAAGGTGTGGCGGAGTTGTAGCTGACCCCGCTCGGCAGCGTGTCGGTCACGGTCACGCCGGTCGCGCTCGACGGCCCGGAATTGCTGATACTGAGCGTGTAGGTGAGCTGCTGCCCGGAGGACACCGGGTCCGGCGAGTCCGACTTCGTGATGGCGAGGTCGGCGACCGGGTCGACGGTCGTCGTGGCGCTCGCGGAGTTGTTGGCGGAGTTCGGGTCATCGACGCTCGAGGAGACGTTCGCCTGGTTCGTGATCGAACCGGTGGAGGGCGGCGTGACCTTGATCGTCACGCTCACCCCGGCGCCGTTCGCGATCGTCCCGAACGCGCATGTGACGATGCCTGTCGATGGCGCGCAGCTGCCCTGCGAAGTGCTGACGGAGTTGAACGTCACTCCATTCGGCAGCGTGTCGGTGAGAACCACGCCGGTCGCGCTGGACGGACCGGAGTTGCTGACGCCGAGCGTGTATGTGAGTTGCTGGCCCTGGAGCACCGGGTCGGGGGAATCCGTCTTGGTGACCGCCAGGTCGGCCGCCGGATTCACCGTCGTCGCCGCGCTCGCGGAGTTGTTTGCCGTATTCGAGTCGGTGACGCTCGACGAGGCGCTGACCTGGTTCGTGATCGACCCGGTGGACTGGGGTGTGACCTTGATCTGGACGCTCGCGCTGGCGCCGTTCGCGATCGTCCCCAGCGAGCACGTGACGGTGCCCGCCGACTGGGAGCAGCTGCCCTGCGAAGGAGTGGCCGTGTTGAAGGTCACCCCGGCGGGCAGCGTGTCGCTCACCGACACGGCGGTGGCGCTCGACGGACCGGTGTTCTGAACGCCGACCGTGTATGTGAGCTCCTGACCGACCAGCGCCGGGTCGGGGGAGTCCGTCTTCGTCACGGACAGGTCGGCCACGGGGTCGACTGTGGTCGTCGCACTCGCGGAGTTGTTGGCCAGGTTGGTGTCGATGGCGTTCGAGGCCACGCTGGCCGTGTTCGTGATCGAGCCCTGCGCCTGCGGTCTGACCTTGATCGAGGCGGTGGCGTTGGAGCCGTTGTTGATCGTCCCGAGGGAGCACGTGACGGTGCCGGAGGCCTCGGTGCAGCTGCCCTGGGATGACGTTGCGGAGTCGAATGTGACGCCGCTCGGCAGGGTGTCCGTCAGCGTCACCCCGGTTGCGCCGGAGGGCCCGGCGTTGCTCACCGCGAGGGAGTAGGTGAGCAGCTGCCCGACAAGGACCGGGTCGGGAGCATCGGACTTGGTCAGTGCCAGGTTCGCAGACGCGTTCACGGTCGTCTGGGCGGTGGCGCCGTTGTTCGGCAGGTTGGGGTCGCCGGTGAGCGATGTCACATTGGCCTGGTTGGTGATCGTGGCGACGTTCTGGGGCGTGACGA
>Ga0190275_10001346_pt1 | contig 18379 bp, 8 predicted proteins | sample Popmic550T_FD_133745 | JGI IMG/M metagenome (GOLD analysis project Ga0190275, IMG submission 133745) | Populus adjacent soil microbial communities from riparian zone of Yellowstone River, Montana, USA - 550 T | ecosystem: Environmental > Terrestrial > Soil > Riparian zone > Trees stand | place...
CGTCGGACGCAGCCCGGTCGGGCAGGCGGGAACGTCGAGCCAGTCGGTTTCCAGGAACAGGTCCTTGTGGGTGGCCCGAGCGCCCATGGCCCGTAGGTTCAGGCCACCGAGACCCAGCACCTCTTCCCCGTCGGGGATGCCGTCGTCGTCGGTGTCGGGGTTGGCGGAGTCGGTGCCGGCATCCGACGCGCTGGTGTAGGTGCCGTCGTCGGTTTCCAACGCGTTGGGCAGGCCGTCGCCGTCGGTGTCGGTGGTCGGGTGGCACCACAGGGTGCCCGAGCCGCCATGGCTGGTGGTGGTGATGGTGGTGGTGATGGTGGTGGTCCGGTTGCCCTTGGTGCCGGTCAGGGGGCCGCTCCAGTGCTGCTGGGCATCCCGGGCGGTGACCACGATGGTGTAGGCGGTGCTGGCGGCCAGGCCGGTGATGTCACAGGACCGCACGCTGGCCGGCACCAGCGCCACCACCGTGCCCTGGTAGGTGCTGAGGTTGATCTGATACGACGCGGCAGGGTCGCCGCCGGTGGTGGCATCCCACGCGATGCGCACCAACGGCCCACGGGTGGTCGCATCCACAGTGGTGCCCGGGTGCCAGTACGGAGCGTTCTCCGGCGGGGGTGGACCCGGGTCGCAGGCCGCGGCGGTCACCACCAACCCCAGCGCCAGCACCACCCCGGAGAGCGACCGACGGTGGCGACGACGGGGGGAACGGGACAGGTCTTCTCGCATGAGGTCTCGCTTCGAGCTCGGTGAACAGGGGCCCGCCGGCACCGACGCTCGGGGGAGCGCCAGGGATGAGTGGCGGCTGCCCGCACCGGGGGGAGTGGTGCGGGCAGCCGTCCACGGAGCCGCAGCGGGCCGACGCCGGCAGGAGCATCGAACCCGGGCTCGACCGGCACGCCCCGGCGAGATGAGCAGGAGCGGACCGGAACCAACCCGGTCCGGGTCATCCAGATCGGACGGCCCGGACCGGGATCGGATCAGTCCTCGGGGTTGGGCAGGCCTTGGGCCCGATCGTCGAACTCGGGGCGACCCATCAGTTCCGCGTAGAGCCCCGATCGATCACCCGTTGCTCGCAGGAACCTGACACCGTCACTGCGCTCAGCCGAGCTGGGCGCCCGGCCCAAGATCTCGTCGTAGGCCGCGGCGACCAGCACCCGCAGCGGTTCATCCAGCGTGGCCAGGGTCCGCACCAGCGCCCGAGGCGACGTGCCCGCCGCCAGCCGCGCCGTCCAGAACTCCAGGCCGGCCGCGTCCGGGGCCCGGTTCAGCAGCCGTTCGTACACCCGGGTCACGAACCCGGCATCGGTCCCCCCGGCCAAGGACGCGAACTCCGGGGAGGCGGCCAGGTCAGCCAACAACCGCTCGTAGCGACCGTCGGCCAGCAACCGGGCCGTCCAGAAGGCGCGGCCCCCAGCATCGGCGGGGCGGCCCAGCATCGTCTCATAGGCGTCGTCGACCACCCGGCCCACCGCTTCGGGCGTCCGCGCCATGCTCCGGGCGAAGGCCTCGGGGCTGGTGCCACCGTCCAGGCGACCGGTCCAGTGGTCATAGCCCCCCTGGTCCGGGCACCGACCCAACAGCTCCAGGTACACCAGGCGCACAACCGCCCCGGATCCCGGCTCGGTGAACGCCTCACACTCGAACTCCGGCAACACCGTGAAGGGCACCACGTCGGTGACCAACGGGGGCACCAACGTCCCCCCGAAGAACCGGGCCGACAAGCTGTGGGCGCCCACCGGCAGGTCCACCGTGGACAACACCGCTTCGCCGTCCACCACAGGAGCCACCCCGATGGTCTCGGAACCGTCCAGGAACTCCACCGTCCCCGACGTGGCCGGCGCCACCGCTGCCGCCAACGTGACCTCCGACCCCGCCCGCGCCGAGGCCTCCGGCGACACCGCCAAGGTCGCCCCGGCGACCGTCACCCGCCCCAGCAGCACCGGCTCCCCCACCGGCAGGCACGTGAACACGTAGGGCAGGCCCAGGGCATCGGTCCGGGTGCGGATGACCACCGAGTCCAACGTCACCGGCACCACCTCACCCGGCGCCCCCGCCAACGGGAACGACCCCGTCTCCCCATGGAACGACACCACCTGATCGACATCCACCGTCGCCGGGTTGGGCGTGGCCGGGATGGTCGTCCCGAACCGGCGCTCCACCGCAGTCGCCGTCCCCGACCCCCCCGGGCCAATGGCCATCTCGACGCCCTCCAGGTTTTCGACCCCCACCGGGCTCACCGTCTCGTTGGGAAGGAGCCCGGAGAAGCCGTTGGTTGAGGAGAAGCTGCGGTCGGTCAAGATCCGCACGTCGAGGTGGTCCAAGTCGACCTGTCCGACCGGTCGGGCGGAGGGGAGGTTGGCCTGGGCCACTACGTTGGCCCGGAACCCCACGTCAGGCGCCCCTCCCGGGGCGATGCACTCGTAGATCGTCCCCACCGCCGGCAACACCGTGAACGGCACCGTGCCCTGGGTCGGCAGGAACAGGTCGTCACCCGAGTACTGGACGGTGAGCTGTCGGGTCCCGATGGGCACATCCACCGGCAGGCGCACCAACAACGTCCCCACGGCGGTAGAGCGGGTCAGGGTGAGCTCGGGTTCGAAGCCCAGGATCAACATCCCCCCGGGCCGGGTGAAGTCGACAGGCCGGCCATCGAGGAGCACACGCACCAGCCCGGACGGCCGGACGTTGCCGACCGTGGGCCCCACGTTGGCGCTGATGGTGAGAGTGTTCCCCTGGCGGACCGTGTGGGGGGTGACCGGCACGCTGCCGAAGGTGACGGTGGTGGTGCGGCGAGTGGCTTCGACCATGACCGTCTCCGACGTGCTGCGGGCCAGGGCTCCCGGAGTGGGGGCGATCATCGGTGCCGCGGTGCCGTCCACGACCTCGAAGGCGACTGTGACCGGGCCCGGATCGACAGCCGGGCCACCGGGGGCCCCGAAGGCGATCCGCAGGCGCCGCGAGACCGTGGCTCCGGGCGCGACGTCCACTGAGTCACCGACCGAGCCGATGACCACGCGCGTCGCCCCGACGCTCAGGGCCACCGGCTGCCAGGCCTGCCCGTCGAAGTGCTCCAGCACCACCCGATCAGGCGTGAAGGCCCCGGTGCCCACAGGTCGCCGCAAGGTGACATCGAGGCGGGCCCCGTCGAGAGCGGCGCCCAGGCCGGTGTTGGTGATGGACAGGTCGAACTCGACCGGGGAGGCGCCGATCTGGATGCGCTCGGGGAGGTTGGCGCTGATGAGGGGAGCGGCGGCCACCAGGTACTCAGTGCGCTCCGAGGTCGACCGGGCGTACGGCGGCGTACCCCGGTACTCCGCGGCCAGGTGCCGCACGCCGGCCGGCAGGGCGCTGGTGGCCAGGGTGGCGGTGCCGTCAGGGGCCAGGGTGGCGTTGCCCAGGGTGGTGGATCCATTGGTGAAGTCCACCGACCCCGACAGGTCCACTCCCGCGCTCTCCGCCGCGCACTCCGGATCGCGGGGCTCGTCCACGCTCACCGTGGCCGTCAAGGTGACCTCGTCACCCACCCGGGACCCCTCCACCGGGGAGACGGCCAGGGCGGTGGTGGTCTCACACGGCGCATCCGGCGGCAGCGGGATGTCGCCCTGAAGGGTCATGGCCAGGGCGTGGCCGCTGCCGGCCAGCTGCTCGTTGACCGGCTCGACCAGGGTGCTGTCGCACTGCGGGGTGGCCACCACCGGGGGCACGGTGAAGTCGGGGTCCGCCATCGTGACCCGACCGTCGGGACCAGCCGGCCCGTAGGGGACGGTGGAGTCGAGGGTGAGCGACACCGGGGTGGTCCGGCACTCGCCCGGGAAGGGCAGGGGCTGGGTCTCGCCGGTGGGGATGACCTCGATGTCCAGGTCGACGGTCAGGCTGGCCTGCAGCAACAGGTTGCCGTCGGGGTCGACCGACCCGGTGACCGTGCCCGGGGTGACCTCGGAGAAGGTGGCGTCGATGAACACCGTGGCCCGCAGCGGCGTGGTGATCTCCTGTTCGAAGCTCACCGTCGGGGTGGAGAAGGTCCCGTCGCTGATCACCCCGGTCTGATCGTCGACCTCGCCGGCGAACTCAGTCGGGGCGGTCAGGGCGTACGGCTCATCCGCGTCATGGATCTGGAGGGTGCCCGTGCCCTCCACCAGGGCCAGGGTGAAGCCCTGCTCGGCCCGGGGAGCGGAGGCCCCCGGGGGCGCTGCTCCTACTGGGGGGGGGGGGCAAAAGCGACGGCGAGCATCGACGCCAGCACGGTCGTCACCATCACCACGATTCTCTTGGACAGCATGATCGGGGATCCCCCTGTTGATGGACACTTCTCCGCGTCGCACGCTCCACACCCCACAGGGCGGACGCGTGCTCTCCCGCACCATGCCCAAGCCAATCTTGCTGAACCTGCGCGATATGCACCGTGCGAGAAGAATGCAGCTACTGCCACACTCCCCCGCCGGCCCCGAACCAGGCCAGCAGCGCGGTCACCAGGCCGCCGGGCCCCCGGACGCCGGGCCCCGGGTCGCCCGGGCCGAGCGGCCGGGCCCCGGTCCGCGATCCGGCGGGACCGCCGGGCTCAGGCGTCGCGGCGGCACCAGTAGACGACGGTGACGTAGGGCAGCTCGAAGGTCTCGTCGAAATCGGCCACCAGGGCCCGCACCTCGTCGGCCAGCCGGGCCCGCTCCTCGGCCGGCTGGGCCGCGATGTAGGAGGTGGACAGCACCCGGGCCACCAGGGTCTCGGCGTCGAGGACCTGGCGGTAGGTGGTGTCGTAGCGCTGCACCGGGCCGAAGGGGGTGGCGAGGGCGTCGATGCGGGCGGCCCAGTCCTCCTCCACCGTGTAGGGCACCTGCCACTGGCCCCGCTGGTCCCAGCGGATGAGCCGGCTCAGCTCGGCCACCCACGGCTCGGCGGTGTCGCGCTCGTTCCACACCAGGCCCAGGCCGCCGCCGGGCCCGAGCACCCGGGCCGTCTCCCGCAGGGCCACCTCGGGGTCGAACCAGTGGAAGGCCTGGGCCACGGTCACCGCGTCGACCGAGGCGGCGGGCAGCGGGAGGTGCTCGGCCGTGCCGTCGAGCACCGACGCCCCGGGCACGCCCGCCTGCAGCCGGGCCCGCATCTCGGCCACCGGCTCCACCGCCACCACCTCGGCCCCGGTGGGGACCAGCAGGCGGGTGAGCTTGCCGGTGCCGGCGGCCAGGTCCAGCACCCGGGCCCCGGGGCCGATGCCCAGCTCCCGGCACAGCACCTCGACGGCATCGGCCGGGTACGACGGGCGGCCCCGCTCGTAGTCGTCGGCGCCGACCGAGAACCCGGTGGCCGCGGCCACCATCACCCTCGGGTCGGGGTCGGGCCCGTCGGCCACGGGCTCAGGCGCCGTCGCCGTCGGCCCACACCGCGTCGACGTCGTAGGGGCGGGGCCGCTGCGGGGCGTTCTCGGCCGTCCACACCATGACCTTGCGCCGGAAGTAGCAGACCTCCTCGCCCCGCTGGTTGATGCCCTTGGTCTCCACGGTGACGATGCCCCGGTCGCCCTTGGACGTGAGCTTCTTGTCGAGGACCCGGGTCTCGGCGTGGATGGTGTCGCCGTGGAAGGTGGGCTTGGAGTGCTTCAGCACCTCCACCTCCAGGTTGGCCACGGCCTGGCCCGAGACGTCGGGCACGCTCATGCCCAGCACCAGCGAGTAGACGAGGTTGCCCACCACCACGTTGCGGCCCTGGGGGGCCTGGGCCGCGTACCAGTCGTTGGTGTGCAGTGGGTGGTGGTTCATGGTGATCATGCAGAACAGGTGGTCGTCGTACTCGGTGATCGTCTTGCCCGGCCAGTGCCGGTAGACGTCGCCCACCTCGAAGTCCTCGAAGGTGCGGCCGAAGGGGCGCTCGTGGGTGGTCACCGGGGGGGTCCTCCTGTCGGGGGTGGCTGGCGGCGCCAGCGTAGGGGCGAGCCCTCGGGCACCCCCACCCGGAGCGCGGGCCGTAGCCTGGCCCCATGGCCGGACCCGTGCGCGTCGCCCTGGCCCTGGGCAGCGGGGGGGCCCGGGGCAACGCCCACATCGGGGCCGTCCAGGTGCTGGAGGAGCGGGGGGCCGAGATCGTCACCATCGCCGGCTCGTCCATGGGCGCGCTGGTCGGTGGGGTCCGGGCCGCCGGCCACCTCGACGACCTGATCGAGTGGATGACCGGGCTGCGCCAGCGCGACGTGGTGCGCATGCTGGACCCCTCGCTGTCGGCGCCGGGGGCCATCCGGGGCGAGAAGATCATGGCCCGGGTCCGGGAGCTGCTCGACGGGGCCCGCATCGAGGACCTGCCCATCCCCTACACCGCGGTGGCCACCGACCTCCTGGGCCGCCGGGAGGTGTGGTTCCAGCGGGGGCCGGCCGACACCGCCATCCGGGCCTCCATCGCCATCCCCGGGGTCATCACCCCGGTGGTGTTGAACGGGCGCCTCCTGGCCGACGGCGGGATCATGAACCCTGTGCCCCTGGCGCCCACCGCGGCGGCTGGGGCCGACCTGACCGTGGCCGTGTCGCTCCTGGGCGAGCCCCGGGAGGCGGCGCCGGCGCCCCCGGTGCAGGAGACCTCCGAGCCCCGGCCCATGGAGGAGTGGACCGAGCGCTTCCGCTCCGGGGCGGCCCACCTGCTCGACCGGGACGTGGTGCGCGCCGTCCTCCACCGCTTCGGCGGCTCCGACGGTGAGGGTGGCCAAGGGGCCGCCGGCGACGGGGACGGCCCGGCGCTGCTGGTGGCCGACGCGGCCGAGGTGGTGGCACCCGACGGGACCGCGGCCGGGCCCGTCCCTCCCGTCGCCGAGGCCCTGGTCGACGCCGTCTTCGAGGAGCTACCGGCCGGGCTGGGCCGGGCCGACGTCATGAGCCACTCCATCGACGCCATGCAGTCCCTGCTGATCCGCTACCGCATGGCCGGCTACCCGCCCGACGTGCTGGTCACCGTGCCCCGGGACGCCTGTCGCAGCCTGGACTACCACCGGGCCGCGGAGATGATCGAGCTGGGCCGCACCCTCACCATCGAGGCCCTGGACCGGGCCGAGGTGCTGCCGGCGCCGAGCTGATCCCGGCACCGGGCCGCGTCAGGGGCGACGGCCCAGGAAGCAGAGGAAGCGAGGCCTCCGGGGTGCTCGCGGATGTGAGCGGGGACGGGTCGGATCGGTACCTTTTGCGGCCATGAGCGCCACTCCCGACCTCGCCGCCGCCGCCTCGGTCCTCGACTCCGCCCAGGCCGTGGTGGACGCGGCCGTGGCCGTGCTGGCCCGCGACTCGATCGATGCCCGCCAGGTCCTGGCCTACGAGGTGGCCCACGCCTCGGCCGGCCTGGCCACCGGGCGGGCCCTGCTCGACTACGGGGCCAAGGGGGAGGTCGAGGCCACCATCACCTGCGCCTTCGTGGCCGACGCGGTGGGCGACCTGGCCGGCAAGGTCTTCGGCCGGGAGGCCGAGTGGGGCGTGGAGCCCGGGGCCCTGGACGGCACCCGGACCTTCCTGGCCGCCTTCCGCGACCCGGAGGTGCTGGCCTCGGTCACCGACGGGGGGCCCCGCCACCTGGACTCCGACTTCGAGCTGGTGCAGGACACCTTCCGGCGCTTCGCCGACAAGGAGCTGGCTCCCATCGCCGAGCACATCCACCGCACCAACGGCGACATCCCCGAGGAGATCATCACCGGCCTGGCCGAGCTGGGGGCCTTCGGCCTGTCCATCCCCACCGAGTACGGCGGCTACGGCGAGGGCGGGGAGGGCGAGTACATCGGCATGGTGGTGGCCACCGAGGAGCTGTCCCGGGGCTCCCTGGGGGCCGGCGGGTCGCTCATCACCCGGCCCGAGATCCTGGCCCGAGCCCTGCTGGCCGGCGGGACCGAGGAGCAGAAGCAGGAGTGGCTGCCCCGCCTGGCCACCGCCGAGGTCATGAACGCGGTGGCCGTCACCGAGCCCGACTACGGCTCCGACGTGGCCGGCGTGAAGGTCACCGCCACCCCCACCGAGGGGGGCTGGCTCCTCAACGGGGTCAAGACGTGGTGCACCTTCGGGGCCCGGGCCGACGTGCTGCTGCTGCTGGCCCGCACCGACCCGGACCGCAGCAAGGGCCACCGGGGCCTGTCCATGTTCATCGCCCCCAAGCCCCGCGGCGACGGCCACGGCTTCGAGATCGCCCAGGAGGCCGGCGTCGACGGCGCCCCCGGCGGCGGGAAGATGGAGGGTCGCCCCATCGACACCATCGGCTACCGGGGCATGCACTCCTACGAGGTCGCCCTGGAGGACTGGTTCGTCCCGGCCGCCAACCTGATCGGCCTGGCCGACGGCGAGGGACGGGGCTTCTACTACCAGATGGCCGGCTTCGAGAACGGCCGCATCCAGACCGCGGCCCGGGCCCTGGGGGTCATGCAGGCCGCGTATGAGGCCGCCCGCCAGTACGCCCTGGACCGCTCGGTGTTCGGTCACCCCATCGCCGAGTACCAGCTGACCCGGGCCAAGCTGGGCCGCATGGCGGTGGTCATCCAGGCCAGCCGCCAGTTCGCCTACGCCGTGGCCCGGATGATGGCCAAGGGCGAGGGCCAGATGGAGGCCACCCTCATCAAGGCGTACGTGTGCAAGGCGGCCGAGTGGGTCACCCGCGAGGCCATGCAGATCCACGGCGGCATGGGCTACGCCGAGGAGTACGACGTGAGCCGCTACTTCGTCGACGCCCGAGTCCTGTCCATCTTCGAAGGCGCCGACGAAACCCTCTGCATCAAGGTCATCGCCCGCAAACTGGTCGCCGACACCTCGACCTGACCGCCTTCGCACCAAACTGGCGCGCGTTCCGGGAGCAGGCCCCCCCGGAACGCGCGCCGGTTCGGGAACGGGATCAGTCGCGGTTGTCCTGGCAGTAGACGCCGGGGTCGCTGATGCAGATCAGGCCGTCTTCTTCGACGACGGTCCAGTCGTCGTGGTCGAGGAGAGGCGTGGTCTCATCATCGAAGGGGTTGTAGACGTTGACCGCGCCGTCGCCGTTGGCGTCGAAGGCGACGGAGCTCTCGATGGTGCCGTTGCCGTTCCAGTCGATGTCAGGGTCGCTGAGTTCGCCGCAGACGCCGACGCGTTCGTCGAGGTCGGTCTCGTCCAACGGGGGCAGGAGCCCCTGGGAGTAGTCGAGCTTGACCTCGTTGTTCCCCTGACCGTCGCAGTCGGTGTCGACGCCCGGCCCGCTGTAGAGGTAGTTCATGACCGAGTTGTAGTTGGGGAAGTGGTTGAAGTAGCTCGGGAACCGGTAGGTCCGGCCGGCGTGTCCGAGGCGGAAGTTGTGACCGATCTCGTGCATGAACATGCCGGCGAAGCCCCAGGCGTCGTGGTTGCACGAGTTGCTGACGAAGAGGTCGTCGCCGCCGCCCTCGGCATTGTTCCCGCCAGACGTTCCCACGATGGCGTAGTGGAAGATGTTCTCCCGTGCGGGAGCGAAGTGGGCGGCCTTCAAGGCCTTGAAGGCCGCCGTCTCGACGTAGCCGTTCGGGTCGCCGTCGTCGTCGGCGATGAGGTTGCCACCGTTGAAGAGGCTGCTCTGGCCGTAGTCGGCGATGACCTTGATGCCGGTGGTGCCGTCGGGGTTGGTGACCGGGGCGGCGGCGAAGGCGTCGGCCAGGAAGGCGATGGAGGTGGCGGTGGGGCGGGATCCGGCGGGGCAGGCGGTGCTGCCCAGCCAGTCGATCTCGGTGAGGATGTCTTTGTGGGTGGCCTTGGCGCCCATGGCTCGGAGGTCGAGGCCGCTGAGGCCGAGGGCTTCGTCACCGTCGGTGATGCCGTCGTTATCGGTGTCGGGGTTGGCCGGGTCGGTGCCGACGTCGGATGCGCTGGTGTAGGTGCCGTCGTTGGTCTCCAACGCGTTGGGCACACCGTCGCTGTCGGTGTCGGTGGCGGCGTGGCACCACAGGTTCCCGGAGCCGCCGTGGCCGGTGGTGGTGATGGTGGTGGTGCGGTTGCCCTGGGTGCCGGGGAGCGGTCCGCTCCAGTGCTGCTGGGCATCGCGGGCCGTCACCACGATCGTGTAGGGGGTACTGGCAGCCAGGCCGGTGATGTAGCAATCGCGGACCGAGGCCGGAACCAGGGCGACGACGGTGCCGTTGTAGGTGCCGAGGTTGATCTGGTACCCGTTGACGGGGTCGCCGCCGGTGGTGGCCGACCACTGGATGCGGACCAGCGGCCCGTGGTGGGTCGCGGTCACCACGGTGCCGGGGTGCCAGTACGGCGCGTTCTCCGGCGGGGGTGGTGAGCCGTCGCAGGCGGCGATGGTCATCACCAGCGCAAGCGCGGTGAGGACCGAGCCGACGGCTGATCGGCGGTGGGCCGCGCGGGCGCGGCGAAGCAGGCGGATGGACATGTGGGGTTTCCTCCCTGGTTGTGGGTGAGGAGCGCTCGCGGCCAGGCCTGCCGGATGCCGTGGGCGCTCGGGGCGGGACCCTGCGCAGAGGCTTCCTTGCCGGATCTGCGCGGCCCCGGGGACCAGGGTCTGGAGCGTCATGGCAGTCTCGGAAACTTTCGCCTCAGATCGATATCGCGCAGCTTCAGCAAGTTTGGTCCCGGCAAGGTGGGGGGCGGCAGGAGACCGGACCTCAGGTTGTCGCAGAGGTCTCGTGCTGTGTTGTCCATCGACAAGGGGGATCCCCAGACATGTTGTTCAGACGTTCCTTGGCTGCACTGACGGTGGCAGTCGTCACCGCGCTCGCCGTCGCTTTTGCCCCCCCCCCCCAACCGCGGGACTAGCCCCAACTAGTGGTCCAGCCCCCCGGGCGACGGAGTCCTTCTCTTTGTCCCTGGCCGAGGGCGACCTCCTGGTCCGAGGCGCGGAAGATCCCTACGCGCTGTCCACCGACACCACCCTGACCGGCACCTCCGACACCGAGACCGGGGCCATCACCGCCGCCACCCTCGACGTCCCCACGGTGTCGTTCACCCGCGACATCACCACCCCGCTCGCGGCCCGGGTCTACATCGACGCCAACTTCACCATGGCCGCCCCCGCCGTCGGGGCCATCGACCCCGCCGGCAATGTGGTGGTCACCGCCCGGCTCACCGTTCACCTCCACGTCGAGGTCGGCCCCTCCAACGGCGGGCCAGACCGTTTCCTCTTCGCCGACTGCCAAGCCGCCCCCATCGTCTTGGCCCTGTCCTCGACCGCGCCCTACGACCCCGGCACCGGACGGGTCACCCTGGCCAACGACGACTTCACCGTCCCTCCAGTCAACCCCGCCGCCGCCGGATGCGGGTCCACCATCGGTGACCCAATCAACGAGGAGCTGGCCGGCTCGGGCCACTCCCTGCGCCTGACCCTCGACGGCGACCTCACTCTGCCACCCCTGCCCGGCGACCCCTCGATCACCACCCTGACGGTGGATCCCGCCGGTGGATCCCGCCTCGGTGACCCGGTCACCCTGACCGCCACCGTCGTCCCCGGCGAGGACGCAGAGACCACCGAAACCCCCGTCGGCTTTGTGGACTTCCTCGACGGCACCCGCCTCCTCGACAGCGTCGCCCTCGAACCCGACGGCACCGCCACCCTCACCACCTCCACCCTCAGCATCGCCACCCACACCCTTCGCGTCCGTTATCGGGGCCAGGACCCCTACCGCGCCTCCGAGGACACCCTCAGCTACACGGTGGCCGCCACCCCCCTCATCACCACCGACCTCCCCGACCACCTCACCATCGCCGCCACGCCCACCGAGTTCGACCTCACCGTCGCCAACACCCACCTCGGCACCGACATCACCAACACCCGTATCGGCATCACCATCAGGCGCACCCGAGGCTCCGGCTACCTGGCCGCCGACCGGATGATCCTGGAACACCTCGTCGGCGAGACCTGGGAACCCGTGACCCTGACCAACCTCGGCGGACTCTCGGGAGCCACCGGCACCGTCGGCCCGACCACCGGCTTCCCCCTCCCCGCCGGCGCGCAGGTCACCGACCGGCTCCGTCTAGCTTTCCCCACCGCTGGCCTTCCCCTGGCCACGAGTTCCTGCAGCGGGGCTCACGAGACCTGCCCGGGACCCATCACGGTTATCTTCCAGGTTCTCTCCGTCGATCCGGGCACCGGTGAGCAGGGCGCCACCCTGGCCCAAGCGGACAAGGGCTTCACCCTGGTCGAGGCCGAACGCCGAACGTCCACCCCCACCTTCCTCCTCGGCGGTGCGCTGCCACGCACCGTGCGCCAAGGCAGCACCGTCGAGATGCTGGTCCGCTTCGGCAGCCAGCTCAGCGGGATCGGCGCCACCGGGCCAGTGACCGTTGCCGTGGACGGTGTCCCCGTCCCGGTCCGAGCGGCCAACGTCCCTCTCGAAGATGGTTACCTGCCCTTCTTCACGATGCCCAACGGCACCGCCGGACCCCAGTTCCTGCTCCCGCCCGATGCCCGGTTGGGGACTCGGCAGGTGACGGTCTCCTACTCCGGTGACGCCTACTTCAAACCGGCTCAGATCACCACGGACATCACCGTGCTCCCGGCCCAGGGCGTGGCCTACGACTGCCAGGCCAATGTCAGCATCAGCGACCGGCTCCGCTTCGGTGCCCACATCATCGCCTCGGCTCACGTCCCCACCTTGCGACCCGCCGGGTCGACCATCGACCTCGACGCCCTCCAGGTCCGGCTGACCACCACCAGGCTCAACAGCAGCGCGGCCATGTTCTACGGAATCACCAACAACGCAGTCACCACGGCCGGCCCAGGCTTCCTGGATGCCCTCGGCTTCGGGTTCGGCCCTGGGGGCTCGGGCTCGGCCACCGCAGCACAGCGCACCGGCGGTACCCGCCAACCCACCGCTCCTTATCCTGCCCTCGAAGCAGAGGTGGACCAGGTCCTGGATTTCCAGGGCGAGACCGGAACGGTGACCCTCAACGGCCAGCCCGGCGACCGGGTTCCTGTCACCCTCGACACGCTGACCATCGATGCCCACCTCGCCGGGGCCTTCCCGATCCCCCAGGCCACCCGCTGCACTCCGGTGGGCGAGCCGCTGTCGTTGGGTGAGGTGACGCTGACTGGAGTCGACCTGGCCGTGGCCTCCGAAGCGGATCCGGTGCGGGCCGACGACGAGGTCACGTTGACCGCAACGGTGGCTCCGACCATGGCCGGGACCGTGGAGTTCCGTGACGGTGACCGCTCGGTCGGCGTCGTGCCGGTCGACGAGGCCGGTGTGGCCTCCACCGAAGTCACCTTCGATGCCGGGAGCCGGTCCATCGTGGCCCGGTTCTACGGCGGGACGGCCATGCCGACCCTCGATTCCGAGGCGGTGCCGATCTCGGTACTGCCCGCCGTGGACTGCGCACCGTTCGCCACCGACGGCAATGCCGCCGTGGTCCGCCTCGTCTACATGGAACTGCTGGGTCGTTGCCCGGATCAGGCCGGCTTCGACCACTGGAAGGCCCGCCTCGATGGCGGCACCTCACCAGAGGCCTTCGCCCGCATCATCGCCCGCACCCCCGAAGCAGTCGGCACCGTCGTCGACGACGCCTACCAGACCATGCTCGGCCGAGCCGCCGACCCGACCGGACGCACCTTCTGGATCAACCGACTCCTCACCACCGGACGCTACGACCGGCTCCTCGCCGACCTCGGAGCATCCGGCGAGTTCTGGACCAAAGCCGGATCCACCAACGAAGGCTTCGTCACCCGCGTCTATGACCGGCTCCTCAACCGGGCACCCGACCAGGCCGGACTCGCCCACTGGACCGCACGACTCGACGCCGGCGCACCCCGCGGCAATCTCATCCGCACCATCGCCACCCTCGACGAACCCCTCGGACGCCTCGTCACCCTCTCCTACGACGAGATCCTCGACCGTACCCCCACGCCGAGCGAACGCACCCGAGGGATCACCCACCTCCGCACCACCGGCGACCGCTCCGGCCTCTACGCCCAACTCATCGGGCGACCCGAGTTCACCACCCGGGCCCAGGACTTCCCCAACCCCGAAGACTGAGCCATTCCCCTGGGCCCGGTGGGAGGACACCCTCCCGCCGGGCCCCCGGACCTCGCTGGTGACCCGCACCCCGCCACTCACCGGCACCAGATCTGGTGGCACGGGCAATCCGCCCCCGAACCACCAGATGAGCCCGGCCCGACGACCCTGCCGGCGTCAGGCCACCCAGGCTCACGGACGGCTGCCCGCACCACTCCCCCCGGTGCGGGCAGCCCCCGCTTTAACGAGCCGGCGCCAGCTCGACCCCGGCACCCAACCACGCGCCGGACCAGGCCAGCTCGTCGCCGGTGACGACCTCGGGGTCCTGGCCCGGGAGGGGCGGCCGCTCCCCCTCATAGGTTGCTCAGTCGGGGTCGTTGGCGAAATCGGCGAGGCCGAGACGGTCGATGTGGTCCCAGTCGTCGTGATCGGCCAGGGGGGTCACGACGCCGTCAGAGGTGATGTCGGCGCGATAGGGGGCGGGATCGATGACCCCGTTGGCGTTGAAGTCGTAGGGCACGCCGTCACAGATCCCCACCGTCTCGTCGAGGGCGGCCTCGTCGATGATCGCCCGAGTGCCCGAGGAGTAGTCGAGCCACTCGGGTTCTCCGCTCGGGACGTACCGCCGGCACGAGTCGTCCAGGCCGCCCAGGTACAGGTAGTTCATGACCGAGACGTAGTTGGGCTTGTGGTTGATCGCCGTCTTGAAGACGCAGTTCGAGTCCACGGGCGGGTCATCGCACGGCCGGCCCGGCCCCGGCAGGCCCTCGTACGTTCCGGCGTGGCCCAGGCCGAGGTTGTGGCCGATCTCGTGCATGAGGTGCGCCGGGTAGTGGAGGGAGCTGCCCTGGCCGCACCCGCCGTTGACGTAGGAGTCATCCCCTCGGCTCTCCGCGGTGGAGGCGTAGCCGTTGCCGCTGTGGGTGACCGAGTAGTGGAAGATGCCCTTGCGCACCGGGTCGAAATGGGCCGCCTTGGTCGCCGCGAAGTGCGAGCCGTTCACGTTCTGGCCGGTGAACCGTCCGTCCAGGGTGCCGTCCGGGTCGGGGACCTGGTTACCGCCGGTGAAGAGGCCCCCCTGGCCCCAGTCCACGATGACGTTGATGCCCGGGAACCCACCGAGGCCGGTGACCGGGGAGACAGCGAAGGCGGTGACCATGGGATCGAACCGGGCCGTGTTGGGTTGGAGCGAGCAGGTGGCCCCGCTGATCCAGTCGGTCTCGATCAACAGGTCCTTGCGCGTCGGCCGGGCGCCCATGGCGACGAGGTTGAGGCCGGGTCGGCCCAGGGTCTCGTCCCCGTCGTTGATGCCGTCGTTGTCGGTGTCGGGGTTGGCGGGGTCGGTGCCCGTATCCGAGGCGCTGGTGTAGGTGCCGTCGTTGGTCTCCAACGCGTTGGGTAGGCCGTCGCCGTCGGTGTCGGTGATCGGGTGACACCACAGGGTGCCCGAGCCGCCGTGGCTGGTGGTGGTGATGGTGGTGGTCCGGTTGCCCTTGGTGCCGGTGTGCGGGCCGCTCCAGTGCTGCTGGGCGTCGCGGGCCGTCACCACGATGGTGTAAGCGGTGCTGGCGGCTAGGCCGGTGATGTCACACGCCCGGACCGACGCTGGCACGAGGGCCACCACCGTGCCCTGGTAGGTGGTGAGGTTGATCTGATACGACGCGGCGGGGTCGCCGCCGGTGGTGGCGTCCCACTCGATGCGCACCAACGGCCCTCGGGTGGTCGCATCCACGGTGGTGCCCGGGTGCCAGTACGGGGCGTTCTCCGGCGGAGGCGGCGGCCCCGGCTCACAAGCCGCAGCGGTCACCACCAGCGCCAACGCCAGCACCGCACCGGTGAGTGGCCGTCGACGACGACGGAGGTAGCGGGACAGGTCTTTGGACATGAAGGTCTCGTTTCGAACTCGATGGGTGAGCAGGGGCCCGCCGATGCCGACGCCCACGGGCGCCAAGGTGAACAGCCGCCCGCACCGGGGGGAGTGGTGCGGGCGGCCGTCCACGGAGCCACGAAGGGGCCCGACGCCGGCAGGCGCATCGAACCCGGGCTCGACCGGCACACCCCAGGCGGAAGAAAGGGGTGCGCCGGAACCATCGGCCCAGGAGCCACCCGAGCGAGCGGGCGATTCCCAAGCCGGGGGACCTGGGTCAGTCCTCGGGGTTGGGCAGGCCCTGGGCCCGGTCGTCGAACTCGGGGCGACCCATCAGCTCGGCGTAGAGCCCTGATCGATCACCCGTGGCCCGCAAGAACCTGACCCCGTCACCGCGCTCGGCGAGGCTGGGCGCCCGGCCCAGGATCTCCTCGTACGACGCGTCGACCAGCACCCGGAGCGGCTCATCCAAGGTGGCCAGGGTCCGCACCAAGGTCCGAGGCGACGAGCCCGCGGCCAACCTTGCGGTCCAGAAATCCAGACCCGCCGCGTCCGGGGCCCGGCCCAGCAGCCGCTCGTAGACCCGGGTCACGAACCCGGCATCGGTGCCCCCGGCCAAGGTGTCGAACTCCGGTGACGCCGCCAGATCGGCCAACAACCGCTCGTAGCGACCATCGGCCAACAGGCGGGCCGTCCAGAACGCCCGGCCCTCGGCATCCGCAGAGCGGCCCAGCATCGTCTCATAGGCATCATCAACCACCCGGCCCACCGCTTCAGGGGTCCGAGCGATGGCTCGAGCGAGAGCCTCGGGGCTGGTGCCCCCGTCCAGGCGACCGGTCCAATGGTCATAGCCCCCCTGATCCGGGCACCGACCCAACAGCTCCAGGTACACCAGGCGCACCACCGCCCCGGATCCCGGCTCGGTGAAGGCCTCGCACTCGAACTCCGGCAACACCGTGAAGGGCACCACGTTCGAGACCAACGGCGGCACCAACACACCCCCGTAGAACCGGGCCGACAGGCTGCGGGCGCCCACCGGGAGGTCCACCACCGACAACGATGCCGCACCATCGACCACCGGCACCACGCCGATCGTCTCGGTGCCATCGAGGAACTCGACGGTGCCCGAGGTGGCCGGCGCCACCGCCGTCGACAACGTCACCTCCGACCCCGCCCGGACCGGCCCCTCCGGAGACACCGCCAGGGTCGCCCCGGCGACCGTCACCCGGCCCAGCAGCACCGGCTCCCCCACCGGCAGGCAGGTGAACACGTAGGGCAGGCCCAGGGTCACAGACCGGGTGCGGATGACCACCGAGTCCAACGTCACCGGCACCACCTCACCCGGCGCCCCCGCCAACGGGAACGACCCCGTCTCCCCGTGGAACGACACCACCTGGTCGATGTCCGCCGTCGCCGGGTTGGGCGTCGCCGGCATCCGGGTACCGAACCGGCGCTCCACCGCGGTCGCCGTCCCCGACCCCCCTGGGCCGATGCCCACCTCCACACCCTCCAGCGGACCGACGCCCACCGGGCTCACCGCATCGTTGGGGACCAACCCCGAGAAGGCGTTGGTGGTGAGACCGCGGTCGGTCAGGAGCCGCACGTCGAGGTGGTCGAGGTCGACCAGGCCGGCGGGCCGGACCGAGGGCACGTTGGCCTGGGCCACCACGTTGGCCTGGAACCGGTAGTTGGGTGACCCGCCGGGCACCACGCAGTCGTAGGAGGCCCCGGCGGCCGGCAGCACCGTGAAGGTGATCGTGGCCTGGGCCGGGAGGAACAGCTCGTCGCCCGAGGAGAGCACCGTGAGCTGCCGGGTCCCGAGGGGCACGTCCACGGGCAGGCGCACCGCCAGCGCGCCGAGGTTCAAGGGCCGGGGGACGACCACTTCGGGCACCGACCCCGTGTCACCGTTGGAGAGGCCCCGGAAGACGTCGATGGGGCGACCGTCCAGGAGGACTCGCACGGTGCCGCTCGGTCGGATGCCACCGACGATCGGGTCGAGGGCCAGCGAGGGGAGGGTCACGGTGTTGCCCTGGCGCACGGTGTGGGGCGAGACCGGCCCCCCGGATATGGGAGGCCCGAAGGTGATGCTCGACGGACGGCGAGCCGCTTCGACCATGACCGCCTCCGACGTGCTGCGGGCCAGGGCTCCCGGGGTCGGGGCGACCACCGGTGCCGCAGCGCCGTCCACGACCTCGAAGGAGACCGTGACCGGACCCGGATCGACCGCCGGACCGCCGGGCACCCCGAAGGCCAGTCGCAGGCGCCGCGAGACCGTCGCCCCGGGCGCGACGTCCACCGGGCCACCGACCGAGCCGATGACCACGCGCGTCGCACCGACGCTCAGGGCCACCGGCTGCCAGGCCTGCCCGTCGAAGTGCTCCAGCACCACCCGGTCAGGGGTGAACGCCCCCGTGCCGGAAGCTCGCTGCAGGGTGACATCGAGGCGAGCACCGTCGAGGGCGACACCGAGGCCGGTGTTGGTGATGGCCAGGTCGAGCTCGACCGGCGGGGCGCCGATCTGGATGTGCCCGGGGAAGTCGGCACTGATCAAGGGAGCAGCAGCCACCAGGTACTCAGCGCCCTCCGAGCCC
>Ga0190275_10001347_pt1 | contig 18372 bp, 13 predicted proteins | sample Popmic550T_FD_133745 | JGI IMG/M metagenome (GOLD analysis project Ga0190275, IMG submission 133745) | Populus adjacent soil microbial communities from riparian zone of Yellowstone River, Montana, USA - 550 T | ecosystem: Environmental > Terrestrial > Soil > Riparian zone > Trees stand | place...
CCGTCCCGCCCGCCCCCGCCTCCACCGTGATGGTGATCGGATCCGTGCGCGCCACGTCGTACTCCTTGCGGCGCGGATCGAAGTAGGGGAACTCCAGCGCAGGCAGCGTGAAGGTGCCCGTGCGCTGCGGCATGACCAGGTACTCCATCATCCGCCGGCCCTGGATCTTGTTCTTGTTGGGGGTGAGCTTGTCCGTCGTCGTCGGATCGTAGACCTTGAGCGACGCGGGCGCCGTCAGCTTCGGCGGTGTGATGTTCTTCACGTTGCCCGTGCCCTCGAGGATCACCTTCACGGTGATGGGCTGGCCCAGCTCCACGCGCGTGGGGGTCACATCCATGGAGAGCTGCCAGCTGCCCACGTTGGCGTTGGCGATACCCGGCGGCGCCCCCGGGGGCAGCGGCTTCACCTTCACCTTGAGCCCGTTGGACACACGGTGCACCCGGTGGCCGGCGAAGAGGAAGCCGGTGGTGATGTCCGCCTCCGCTGGGGTGATGGTGAGCGTGCCGGCCTTCACCGGGAACAAGGCCCGGCGGCGCAGCAGGTACGCGCGATAGGGCACGCCGTTGACGATGCGCTGCTCGCCCGAGAGCTGCGTGGGGCTCTCCACGTCCTCGCTCCAGAAGCCCTCCAGCTTGGGCATGGTGACGGCATCCACGCTGGACAGATCCACCCGCGAGTAGATGAAGAGCGACAGCGTCGTCTGCTCGCCCACGTAGACCTCGTCCCGATCCAGGCTCGCCCGCAGGAACAGATCCGTGTCCCCGCGAGGGATGACGGGGTCATCCTCCTCCCCCATGTCCTCCGAGCGATCCGACGAGGGGAAGTTCCGGAACGGATCCGGGAGCGACGGACGCGTGGCCTGCCCCGGAGCAGGCCCCAGCCGGCCCGGCTTCACCGTCATCTCGATTGGCTCCGTCCGGTAGGTGCGGCCCGCGGTGGTGAGCACCGCGGGTGGGATGAGGAGCTTGCCCGTCCGCGTGGCCCGGAGGATGAGGGTGTGCGTGGTGACGTCCTGGATGACGGCAGGGCCGCCGCCGGAGAGCTGGATGGAGCGCTGACTGCCACGCGCGCTGGAGAGGACCTCGAAGTCCTTCGGCGAGGGGAGCTGTACCTGGGCGGACGGGGGCGCATCCACCACCACCACGGAGAGGCGGAAGGAGTCCTCGGTGCCGACCTCGTTCCGATCCACCTTTTGGTAGAACTCGACGTCCGCCCACGCTGGCGCTGAGGCCAGCAGGGCGATCCCGGCGAGCAGCGCCGCCCAGCCGCTACCAGTCCTTCTCATTGGGCTTCCTCTGCTTCTTCTTCTGCTGGAAACGCCACAGCTGGAGGTTCTTCTCGTTCTGCTTCATCGCATCCAGCAGGCGCTCCGCCTCCTGCCGGTCGATGTCCTCCGGGCTGAACCCCGCATCCACCTCATACTCCGTCCGCTCGTCGGTCTCACTGCCGCCGTCCGCGCCGCCGTCACTGTTCTCGCCCTCACCTTCACCTGAACCGCCGTCGGCGCCACCATCCGAGCCGCCATCCCCTTGGCCCTGTCCCTGCTGCCCACCATCCCCGCCGCCGTCTCGCCCGCCATCCGCGCCCCCATCCCCCGGCTGGCCGCCATCGAAGCCTCCATCCATCCCCCCGTCCACCGGGCGGCCTCCATCCGCCTTCTGGCCTCCATCCGTCCCCGCATCCGGCCGGCCGCCGTCTGAGCCCCCATCACTGCCGCCGTCCACACCGCCGTCCGCTCCACCCTGCTGCGGCGGAGGCAGGTTGCGCAGCACCACCTCGTAGTTGTGACGGGCCAGCTCGTCGTTCGGATCCAGCTTGAGGGCGCGCCGGTACGCCTGCAGCGCCTCCTTGCGCTCGCCCGTCGTCGCGTGGACGTTGCCCAGGTTGTACCAGGCCTTCTCCTGGAGCTCCGGCCGGTTGGACTCGGTGACGCGCTGGAAGGCCGACCTGGCCTCCGCCACCCGCCCGAGCTGAGCCAGCGCGACGCCGCGGTTGTACTCCACCGCCGGATCATCCGGCCGCTCCTTCTTCGCCTCCTCGAAGGCCGCGAGCGCGTCCTCGTACTTCTGTGCGTCGTACGCCGCGCGCCCCTTGGCCACGAGCGGGTGGTCCACCTCCAGCGGACCCGCCGCCCACGCCGGGGAGGCCAGCCCCGCGACGAGCACCCACGCCAGCACGCGCATGCCCAGGCCCCGGCTCACGAGGCCCTCCTGCGCGAGGGCAGCAGCATCATCCCCGCCACGAGCAGCACCAGCCCTGCCACCGCGTAGTCCTGGAAGCGCTCGTCGTAGCGCATCGTCACGCGGCTCTCGAGCTCGCTCTTCTGCATCTTGTCGATGCGCTCCACCACCTGCCCCATGGCCACGCCGCGAGGCTGGAAGAAGAAGGCTCCGCCGGTGGCCTCCGCGATGGTCGTCAGCCCCGCACGGTCCAACCGGGTGATGACGGTCTCCCCGTTGGTGTCCTTCTTGTAGTCCACGAACTCGCCGCGCCGGTTGTAGATGGGGATGGGCTCGCCGCTCTCCGAGCCGACGCCGAGCGCCAGCACCTGGACGTTGCCGTCCTTGAGCGCGTCCATGGCCTCGCTCACCTCGCCGAAGAGATCCTCTCCGTCCGACAGCAGGACGATGACGCGCTCCTTGGCGCCGCGATCCGCGTTGTCCAGCACCTGCTTGGAGAGCTTCAGCGCCGCGCCGATGTTGCTGCCGCCCTGGGGCATCTGGTCCGGGTCCACCGCCTTCAGGAACAGCTTCACCGCGGAGTAGTCCGAGGTGAGCGGCGACTGGATGAAGGCATCCCCCGCGAAGACGATGAGCCCGACGCGGTCACCCTTCAGCTCGTCCAGCAGCGTGGCCAGCTCCAGCTTCGCCCGCTCCAGGCGGCTGGGTTGGACGTCCCGGGCGAGCATGGACTTGGAGGCATCCAGCACCACCACCACGTCAATGCCCTTGCGCTTCAAAAGCTCGCTCTTGCTGCCGCACTGGGGCTGGGCGAGCGCGAAGCCGAAGAGCATCAGCCCCAACCCATAGAGGCCGCCCTGCACTGCCGGACGCCACTCGGAGACGCCGGGCGCGAGCTTCGGTGCGAGCCGCTCGTTCAGCAGCGAGCGCACCCGGGAGACCCGGCGGAGCGCCAGCACCAGCGCCAGCAAGCCCAGCACCAGCCCCACCACACACAGGCCCAAGAAGAGCGGCTGGGCCAGGCCCAGGGGATAGCCGAGGAAGCTGAAGCGCCACGGGCCCACGCTCGGAATCATGGGAACACCCGCAGGAGCGTGGCGCGCAGGAGCAGCTCCAGCGCGGCGAGGCCGAACGCGAGCAGCAGGAACGGGTGGTAGTCCTCGCGGTAGGTGGCCGAGGCCCCGCCCTCCATCAGCTTCGAGCGCTCGAGCGAGTCCAGCACCTTCTGGAGGCCCTGCTTGAGTCCCTCGGGATCGGTGGCACGGTAGTACTCGCCGCCGGTGGTCGCCGCGATGTCCTGGAGCAGCTCGGGGTTGATGGGGATCTCCGTGTCCCGCCACACGGTGTTGCCGAAGAGGTCCTGCCCCTGGGGAAACGGCACCTTGCCGCCCTTGCCCACCAGGATGGTGTAGATGGGGATCTTCAGCGTCTTGGCCATGGCGGCGGAGTCCAGCGGGGCAATCTTCCCCGCGTTGTTGTCGCCGTCGGTGATGAGCACCACCACGCGGCTCTTGGCCTCCGAGTCCCTCAGGCGGTTGAGCGAGGTGGCCAGCGCGTCGCCAATGGCCGTGCCGTCCTCCAGCACCCGGGTGCGCAGCTGCTTGAGGACCTCGCGGAGCACGCCGTAGTCCAGCGTGAGCGGAGCCTGGGTGTAGGCGGCACCGGCGAACACCACCAGGCCGATGCGATCGTTGACGCGGTTGGAGATGAACTCGGAGAGCACCTCCTTGGCCACGTGGAGGCGGTTCTGCGGGCGGAAGTCGCCGGCCTCCATGGAGGTGGAGAGATCCAACGCCACGACGACGTCGATGCCCTCCACGTTCAGGTCTCTCACGCGCGAGTCCCGCGTCTGGGGCCGGGCGATGGCGACGATGGCTGCGGCCACCGCGGCAGCGCGTAGCAGCGGCAGCAGCGGGAGCATGTACGTGCGCAGCCCCCGGCCCTGGCGGGCGAAGACGTGCGCGGCGGAGAAGCGCAGCACCGCGCGGCGACGGCGCTCGCGCCAGGCCTGGGCCAGGAGCACGGGCACCAGCAGGAGCCCCCAGAGCGCCTGGGGGCTATTAAACGCGAGGTCCAGGGGCATGGGGCGGGGGTTGGGCAGGGACAGGCGCGGGCGGGACGTAGGTCTTCTCGACCAGCTCGTAGCCGAAGGCGAGCGACTGGGCGCAGGACTCCGGGCTGGCCTCGGCCTTGGCGTACTTCACCATGTCCGACTCGGAGATGAAGCGCATGAGCGGCTCCTCGGGGAGCCCCGGCGTGCGCAGCTTGCGCAGCGAGGCGATCAGCTCAGGGGTGGTGCACTCCAGGGCCTCGAAGCCGTAGCGCTCGCCGAGGTAGCCACGGAGGATCTCGGAGAGGCGGAAGTAGAAGTCCTTCACGTGGCCCTTGGCGGGCAGCTCCTCTCGCTTGAGCGCATCCAGCGCCTTCCGGGTGCGCACATCCAGCGGCGCGAGCGGCTTGACGGCCACCACCTGGGGACGCGGGCGGCGCAGCCACTTCACGAGGCCCCACGCGAGCAGGCCGGCCGCGAGCACGCCCGCGAGGATGTACAGCAGCCGCCAGGAGCGGATGGGGACCTCGGCGGGGGGCTGGAAGTCGAAGAGGCTCGCGCCCTGCTCGTCCGCGTCCTTGGGCAGAACAGGGAGCACCTCCACCTGCATGCCGGGCACGGCGACGCTCTGGCTCACGCTCGGCGCGGTCAGGTCGAAGGTGAGCTGCGGGAGCGTCAGCATGCCCAGCTCGAAGGCGGACATCTTCAGGGTGAAGGTGGTGACGGAGCCGCCCTGCCCGTCCTGGCGCTGGCGGGACTGCTCCAGCACCTCGAACTGCTCCAGCTCCTTGGGTTGCACCAGCTCGAAGCGCTGGTCCTTCGCGTGCGTGAAGGTGAGCTCGTAGAGGAAGGGATCGCCGATGCGCGTCTGCGTCGGGACGACGCGGCCCTTCACGCTCCAGTCCTCCACCTGCGGGGCAGCCCCCTCCGCGACCACTCCACCGTCCAGCACCTGGGCCTGGAGGGTCTGGGCCTCGGCTGTCTCCTGCTGCTGGGAGCGGCAGGCGGACAGCCCGAGCAGGAGCGTGAGGAGGAGCAGCCGCTTCATGCCGCCATCCTCCGGGCTCGGGCGCGGAAGAACTGTGCGAGCGCCTTGCCGTGGTCATCGTCGGCGCGCAGCTCCACGTGATCCAGCTCCAGCTTCTTGAACAGGCGCAGGCGCTCCTGGCGCTGGGCCTGCATGGCACGGGCGAAGCGGCCGCGGATGCGCGGGTCACTCGTGTCGACGACGAAGCGCTCGCCCGTCTCGGAGTCCTCCATCTCCACCAGGCCCAGCTTGGGGAACTGCACCTCCAGCGGGTCGGCGATGACGACGGGCACCAGGTCGTGCTTGCGGCCCACCAGCCGGAGCGGCTTCTCGTAGTCGCGGGCGAGGAAGTCCGAGATGAGGAAGGTGACGGCCTTCCGCTTGGCCACCTGGCGCAGGTACGTGAGGCCCGAGCCCAGATCCGTGCCACGGCCCTGGGGCTGGAAGGTGAGGATGTCGCTGATGAGGCGCAGCACGTGGGTGCGGCCCTTGCGCGGCGGCACCACCTTCTCCACCCGGTCCGAGAAGAGGATGAGCCCCACGCGATCATTATTCGAGATGGCGCTGAAGGCGATCTGCGCGGCGACCTCGGCGGCGATCTCCGCCTTGCTGCGCTCGCCTGAGCCGAACTCCTTGGAGGCGGACACGTCCACCAGCAGCATGACCGTGAGCTCGCGCTCCTCGGTGAAGACCTTGACGTAGGCCTCGTTCATGCGCGCGGTGACGTTCCAGTCGATGACGCGGATCTCATCGCCGGGCTGGTACTGACGGACCTCGGAGAAGGCCATGCCGCGGCCCTTGAAGACCGAGTGGTACTGACCCGAGAGCATGTCCGAGACCACCTTGCGGGTCCGGATCTCCAGCTTGCGGATGCGGCGGATGAGGTCCTTCGGGAGCACGGGGCGCTCGGGGGCGTGGGCTTACGGCACTTCGACGCGATCGAAGACGCGCTGGATGATCTTCTCCGGGGTCAGCTCCTCGGCCTCGGCCTCATAGGTGACGCTGACGCGGTGGCGCAGCACGTCATAGGCCACGGCCTTCACGTCCTCGGGGGTGACGAAGCCGCGGTGGCGCAGGAAGGCGTGGGCGCGAGCGGCCTGGGCCAGGGCGATGGTGGCGCGCGGGCTGGCGCCGAACTGGATGTAGTCGGCCAGATCCTTGAGGCCGTACTTGTTGGGCTCGCGCGTGGCGAACACGACGTTGAGGATGTACTCCTTCACCTTCTCATCCATGTAGATGGCGTGGACGAGCTCGCGGGCACGGGTGATGTGCTCCAGGGTGATGACCTTGGTGGCGCGAGGAGCGGAGCCGCCGGACATGCGGTCCATGATGATCTTCTCCTCGTCGCGCGTGGGGTAGCCGACCTTGACCTTGAGCATGAAGCGGTCGACCTGGGCCTCGGGGAGCGGGTAGGTGCCCTCCTGCTCGATGGGGTTCTGGGTGGCGAGCACCAGGAAGGGAGCGGGCAGCGTGAAGGTCTGGTCGCCGATCGTCACCTGGCGCTCGGCCATGGCCTCGAGGAGGGCGGACTGGACCTTGGCGGGGGCGCGGTTGATCTCGTCGGCCAAGACGATGTTGGCGAAGATGGGGCCCTTGCGGACGGTGAAGGCGGCCGTCTGCTGGTTGTAGATCATGGTGCCGACCAGGTCCGCCGGGAGCAGATCCGGGGTGAACTGGATGCGCATGAACGTCGCGCTGAGGGCATCCGAGACGGTGCGGACGGTGAGCGTCTTGGCCAGCCCGGGCACACCCTCCAGGAGGACGTGGCCATTGCAGAGCAGGCCAATGAGGATGCGCTCGAGCATGTAGCGCTGGCCGACGATGACCTTGCCGGTCTCCTGGTTGAGGACCTCGACGAAGCTGCTTTCCTTCTGCACCCTCTCGGTGAGAGCGCGGATGTCCGTGTTCATGTCCCCTCGATGGGCGGAAACGGGCGGCAACAGGCGGAAACGGCCGGGCAGACTAAGGTTTCAGGCCGAACGGCTCAACACCGCAGAATGACGGACATTCCGGTAAGGTGCGCACACCTCCCCCGGAGTCCCCATGTCCGAGAGCTCCCGTCCGCCCCCAGCGACGTATCCCACACCCCCGAGGGGCGCTAGGAGGGGGGTTCGGACGTGACTCAGCACGCGCCTGGGCCGGTCGAGGCCCACATCCTGGGGCAGCTTGCGCCCCTTATAAGGGTGCGCTCCCACTGGCTTCCGAGCGGAGGGGCGCTCCGGGTGCTGGAGGGGGGGGAGGGCCCGCCGGTGGTGCTCCTGCACGGGCGTGGCCACGCGGCACCGATGTGGTTCTCCTACCTCACGGTGCTGGCCCGGGGACGGCGGGTGCTGGCGCTGGATCTGCCGGGGTTCGGCCTGTCCTCCCCACCCGAGGGTGCGCTGCGCACGGCGGAGGAGGCGGTGCGGTTCTTCACCGAGCCGGTAGAGGAGCTGCTCCAGGCGCTGGCGCCGGGGCCGGTGGCCGTGGTGGGCCACTCGCTGGGGGGGCTGGTGGCGGTAGAGCTGGCGCGACGGGGGAAGGTGCCAGTGGAGCGGCTAGTGCTGATCGATTCGATGGGGCTGGGGCCGGAGATGACGCCCCTGGCCCGTGGCTTCTTCCGGGCGGGACCGGAGCGGGTGGCGCGAACGCTGGGGCCGCGGCTCTTCGACCGGCTGCTGCCGCCGCCAGAGACACCGCTGGGCCGGAGGCTGGGGGCGCTCGGGTACGAGCTGCTGGCCGTGCCCGGAGGCCGTCCCCGTGCGGCGCAGGCCTTCAACACGCTGGTGCCGCTGGTGGGAGGGGTGTTTCACCGGCGCGAGCAGCTTGCTTCGGTGCGCCAGCCGGTACTCCTCGTGTGGGGCGAGAACGAGGACACCCTGCCCGTGTCCCTGGCGGTGGAGGCAGCGAAGCGGCTGCCCGAGGCCCGGCTGCTGCGCGTGGTGGCAGGGCACAGTCCTCACCTGGAGCGGCCAGAGGTGGTGCTCCCTGCGCTGAAGGCGTTCCTGGATGACTCACCAGAACGAACATCGGGCGCGTGAGCACATTGATCGCCACTCACCGGGCAGACGCATCCACGCGCCGTAATACCCGACCTGGCTTCTGTGTATGCGCCCTCCTGTCGTGCCAATGAGCCACAGCGAAGGGATTCGCATACTCCGCGAGTGGTATGTCCGCGACAGTTCGCGCCGGGTAGGGTCTCCGCGCCTGATGGACTGAGCACCCGCTAAAAAATGGATCAACGAACGATTCCTTACGGTTAGAGCCCTATCCCTCTCCCGGACGTAGGGTTGGGTTATCTGGGAAAGCAAGCGAATAGGCGCGACCATGCAACGAGCATCAAGGACAACAACTCTCATCGTCTTGTGGTGTGCGGCGTGCGCAACCGTGGAGGAAGTTCCCACAGACCCACGACTGGAGGAGGCGCAGAAGGCTTTTGACGAGGGACAGAGGTTGAAGGAAGCGGGGCAATACTCCGAAGCAACACCTCGCATCGAGCACGCTCTGGGCCTATGGGAGACTGTGCTCGCGGAGACGAATCGGAAGGTGGCCGATTGCCTCGACCTGCTTGGAGAGGTTTATTTGCTGCGGGCAGATTATGCTCGCGCAGAGCCTTCGTTGGTCCGCGCGCTCAAGACACGAGAAGCAACTCTCGGCGAGAACCACCCCGACGTCGCTCAATCGCTCAACAACCTCGCCCGCCTCTACAAGGCTCAGGGGCTCTACGCACGCGCTGAGTCCTTGGATGAACGTGCTCTCCAGATTCGGGAGGTAGCCCTTAGCGCAAGCCATCCTGACGTCGCCCAATCGCTTAACAACCTCGCTAATACCTACTACGCCCAAGGACTCTACGCGCGCGCGGAGCCCTTGTATGACCGCGCACTCAAGATTCAAGAGGCAACCCTCGGCACGAACCACCCCAGTGTCGCAACCACACTCAACAACCTTGCCTTCCTCTATCATACGCAGGGGTTCTACGCGCGCGCCGAGCCCTTGTATGAACAAGCTCTCAGAATCAGTGAGGCAGTCCTCGGCGAGAACCACCCCGAGGTCGCCACCTCGCTCAGCAACCTTGCCGGTTTCTACTATGCTCAGGGACACTACACGCGCGCCAAGCCCTTGTATGAACGTGCTCTCCAGATTCGGGAAGCCACCTTCGGTGCGAACCACCCCGACATCGCCCAATCGCTCCACAACCTCGCCCTCCTCTACAAGGTGCAGGGGTTCTACGCACGCGCCGAGATCTTGTATGAACGAGCACTCAAGATACGGGAGATAGCCTTCGGCACGAACCATTCCTCCGTTGTTAACTCTCTCAACAATCTCGCCGCCCTCTATCATGATCAGGGGTTCTACGCACGCGCTGAGCCTCTTTTCGAACGCGCGCTCAAGCTTCAGGAGGCGGCTCTCGGAGCAAATCATCCCAGCGTCGCCGGCGTGGTCCACAACCTCGCCTTCCTCTACTATTCTCAGGGGCTCTATGCTCGCGCCGAGCCTTTGTTTGAACGTGCGCTAGAGATTTGGGAGACAACTCTCGGAGAGAACCACCCGAACGTCGCCAGTTCGCTCCACAACCTCGCCGGGCTCTACAAGGCGCAGGGGCTCCATACGCGCGCCGAGCCTTTGAATGAACGTGCTCTCAAGATTCGGGAAGCAGCCCTTGGTGGGAACCACCCCAGCGTCGCCAACTCGCTCCACACCCTCGCCGACCTCTACAAGGCTCAGGGGCTCTACGCACGGGCCGAACCATTGTATGAACGCGCACTCAAGATACGGGAGGCGACCCTCAGCGAGAACCACCCAGACGTCACCAACTCGCTCAACATTCTCGCACTACATCGTCTCGCTCAGCAGGACCTCGACAAGGCCCTGCCACTCTTCCAGCGGGCCTTTTCCTCCTCCGAGCAGCACCTTCGCCAAGAAATCTTCGGGTTCTCAGAGAAACGCCTTGTCACCGTCCTCAACCTGCTCCGCACTAAAGAGGAGCGTCTCTACGCGCTCGCCCGTGCTCACTCCGACGATGCCCGCGTTCTCCATCTTGCCCTCTCCACTGCTCTCCTTCGCAAGGGCCGCTCCGTCCAGGAAATCGCTAACACCTCTCACATCATCTACCGCAACCTGGATCACGCTGATCGCGAAAACTTCGAGCGTCTGCGCGCCTTGCGCACCCAACTCGCCACACTCTCACTGGCTGGTCCAGGCAAACTCTCTCCTACCGACTACCAGCAACGCCTCAAGGACCTCGCAGACGAGGGTGACCGCCTCGAAGCGGCCTTGGCCAGGCGCTCGGAACCACTTCGTAGACTCCACCTCTCACCACCTCCCGCTCAGCTCATCCCCCATGTGACGGCCGCCTTGCCCAGCGACGGTGCTCTGGTCGAGTTCATTGCCTACCAGGATCACTCCCTCGTCCCCGATCATAGCCTTCCGCCTGACCAGCGTAACAGCCACCTGCGCTATCTCGCGCTCATGCTCTTCGCCGACGGGCACATTCGTGCCGTGGACCTTGGGCGCGCGGAGCCCATCGATCTCGCCGCGCTACGCCTGCATCATTCGCTCGCGGGAAATGCCGCCTCCTATCTACCCACCGCGCAAGCCCTCTACAGACTGGCTTTCCGTCCCCTGGTTCAATACCTTGGCAAGCGCCACCGTCTCTTCCTCGTCCCTGACGGCCAGCTCAACCTCGTTCCCTTCGCCGCTCTCCACGATGGCCGCCAATTCCTCGTGGAAACCTTCGACATCACCTATCTCACCTCGGGAAAGGATCTGCTGCCTCGTCCCCAAGCTCCCCCCTCCTCTCGCTCCATGATGGTCCTGGCCGACCCTGATTTCGGCTCGTCTCCTGCTGTCCCCCCCCCGGAGCCGCAGGCCAGTCCAGCACTCACTGAACGCTCAGCCTCCCTCGCGGGCTTCTTCTCGGCACTGCGCTCGGACGGTCCGGACATTCCCTGGGCTCCGCTGCCTGGCACACGCCAGGAAGCCAAGGTCATCCACCAGCTGTTTCCTCAAGCCCAGCTCCTCCTGGGTGCTGATGCCACCAAGCAGGCACTGCTGAAGCTATCCACGCCCGGTCTGCTGCACATCGCCACCCACGGCTTCTTCCTTGAAGAGACTCCTCGCCTCTCGGACGGACGCGCGGTGGGCTATATCGGTGCCGTGGCTGCCGACCCTGTGACACGGCCTGCTGACCCGCTGCTGCGCTCGGGACTGGTACTGGCGGGCGCTCATCCCCTAGCCGCCTCACCCGGCTCGCCTCTCTCCGAGGACTCCTTGGTCACGGCGCTAGAGTTGGCCGGGCTGAATCTCTGGGGCACTCAGTTGGTGGTCCTGTCGGCCTGTGACACAGGCCGCGGCGACGTCAAGCTGGGCGACGGCGTGTACGGCCTGCGACGGGCCTTCCTGGTCGCCGGGGCGGAGACCGTGGTCACCAGTCTGTGGAAGGTCAATGACGAGACGACCTACCAGCTCATGGAGCGCTACTACCGCTACTTGTTGGCGGGCCTCGGTCGCACCAGCGCGCTCCGTGAGGCGATGAGGGAAATGCGCCGCAAGCAACTTCATCCGCACTTCTGGGCAGCGTTCACAGCCCTGGGGCTGGATGCGCCCCTTCAGGGGATGGCGCCGCCTCCCCAGCCGTCCAAATAACCTCCCGGAAGAAATTCTCTGCATAGGTCGCCTGCCTTCCGCCTCCCTACTGATGAAAAGGAGGCATCATGAAGGCGGTCCTCATCACGGCTGCGGCGCTCACGCTGTCGGCCTGCATCGCTACGGGCAAGAAGGTCACCCAGGAGCAGGTCTCTCAGTTCCAGAAGGGCAAGACGACCTATCAGGAGGTCATCACCGGCCTGGGCAAGCCCACCGGCTCCACGCTGCATTCAGACGGCAGCCGTTCTATCAACTACTCCTACGCACAGTCTCAGGCGAGTGCGGCGAGCTTCATCCCGTATGTCGGAAGGCTCGTCGGCGGTAGCGAGAGTGAGCACACCTCCGTCTATCTGACCTTCGACAAGAACGGCATCTTGACCGACTTCTCCGCCACGTCCGGACAGACATCGACGGGCACCGGTCTGCTCAGCGGCCAGCGCCAATGAGCCTGCCGCGGAGTTCATTCCCCTGAGTCGAACGGAGCCTCATCTGGCTCTTGCTGTGAACAGGAGGCTCCATGAAAGCAGTCCTCGTCATCGCCACAGCACTCACGCTGTCGGCCTGTGCTTCTTCGAAGAATACGGTCCCCCAGCAACCACCAGCAGACACCTACTTCGAGGTCGGCCAGACAACCTATTCCGAGGTCATCAAGCTGCTGGGTGAGCCCAACGATTCCACGCGCCACGCCGACGGCAGCCGCTCCGTCCATTACTTCCGTTCCCAGTCCCTGCTGAAAACGGAGTGCGTCACCCCGTACGGAACGTTTCGCGGCGGAAGCGAGGTCAAGAGCGACTTGCTGTCCATGACCTTCGACAAAGGAGGCCTCCTGGCCAACTACTCCGCCATCTCTGGGAAGACCTTGACAGGGGCCAGCCCGCCTGGCGCCCAGCGGCAAGCCTCCAGGTGACAGCCCCTCCCTTCCTTTCGATGAACGAGCCAGCCATGCAGTCTCCCGTCCAGAGTCTTGTCCTGCCCCTCCTGCTGACAACGCTGGCGATCCTCGCCGCGTGTGGTGGAGGGAGCGAAGGCCCTCCTCCCCTGCCAAAGCCTGCTGTGGGCTCTGTCTCCGGAACAGTCTCGGATCCGCAAGGCAGACCGCTGGGCCGCGTCTCCGTCATGGCTTCCGGGACACGCTCCGAGCTCACCTCCACGGATGACGCGGGAAAGTTCCAGCTCACAACGCTCCCAGCAGGCCCCTACTCCTTGAGCTTCTCGCTCGAGGGCTACGAAGACTCCACTCTGGCCGTGCAGGTGCCGGCGGACTGGGACATCCACATCCTGGTGAAGATGATCCCTGTGGCCCCACCGATCGGGGCCATCTCCGGGCAGGTGTCGGATTCGTTCGGAACGCTCCTGACTGGCGTCACGGTGGTGGCCTCCGGAGCTGGACAAGGCTTCACGTCCACGAATGCCGCAGGGCAGTTCCAGTTCCTCGGCCTCCCTGCAGGGAGCTACTCCCTGAACTTCAGCCTGGATGGGTTCGAGAGCCGTTCCGAAGCCACCCAGGTGAACGGGGGGCAGACCACCCGGCTTCAGGTGCAGTTGGCGCCTCAGTCCCTCCCCTCTGCCGGAACCCGGGGCGTGCGCATCACCTCCCATGGGAGCACCCGGCTGGAGTTCGAGGTGGACGTGCTGGTCCTCCATGCGAACGGCACTCCGCTGGGAGGTCTGGGGAGTGGCGCCTTCACGCTCCGGGACTTCGCCGACCTACACTTCGAGCGGTTGGGCCTCTCCGCTCAACCCGGCACGGACGTGGGTCCCTACTCCGCGGTCCTGCTCATGGACCAGAGCGCAAGCATCTTGTCCACGGATCCCACTGACTCTCGGATCCAAGCGGGCAAGATCTTCTTCCAGGCCCTGTCGGCGCCGGACACCGCCCAGCTATCAGCCTTCGCCTCCGGCGGGCTCCTGCCTTACGCCCCCATCACCCTCTGGGGCAGCTTCACCTCAGCGGGTTCGAGTTTCTACGGCTCGCTGGACACTCTGGCCCACCTGGAGGGTGGCGGAACCCCGCTCTATGCCTCCACGGCGGCACTGGTCGAGCACGTCACGTCGCAGGGCCACAACCCGAATCGCGCCGTGGTGGTGTTCACGGATGGAGAGGACACGGACGGCTCCTGGAGCCTGCAGAACGTCATCTCCCTTGCCCGCAGCCGGAACGTGAAGCTCTTCACCGTAGGCCTCAGCAATGGCATCAACTTCCAGGTATTGAGCCAGATGGCGGCCCAGACCCAGGGGGCCATGTTGTGGGCGTCGGATGCCCGGCAGCTGATCTCGATCTACGGTTCCCTGGGGAACTTGCTTCGCGGCGCGGCTCAGTTCTACCGGACTCGATGGAGCGCCACCCGGAGCTCCGGCACCTGGACGGCAGGCACCTGGTTCTCGATGTCTGTGGAAGTCCAAACTCCCTCGGGCCTGCTGTCAGCTCCCTTCTATGTCGAGATCCCGTCCTCGGGTCTGCTGCCGCAGGTAACCCCGAACCCGCTTGACGGAGCGTCTTGCAGAACAGGTCCCGCGACAGGCAATCGTCCCGTCCTCTGTCTGGCGCAGTGACGGGACAAAGCAGACTCCTTGGGAAGGAAAACACACATGCATCCAGCACGTCTCCTCATGGCCGCAGTCGCTGCTCTGCTCCTCGCATTCCCTGCCGCAGCTCAGAGTCCAGCTTCTGAGTCCAGCGAAGCCTCACAGTCAGGCCCCAGCTCAGCAGGTCTCTCGGCCTGGGGAATCGTCGGCTACGGAAACGGTCTCGGCATCGGTGGCCGCTTCATGATTCCAGTGGGCCCGGAGGGATTCCTCCGCAACGAACGTATCAAAGACCAGCTGGCAGCCGAGTTCGGCGTCGACCTGCTGCGTTTCTCCTATAGCTCCCTGAGCGACGACTACGGCTTCGTGGAGCTGCTGCCCGTCGCGGGCCTGCTGTGGAACGTATGGGTGAGCGACAACCTCGCGCTCTACCCCAAGGTGGATCTCGGCTACGCAGCGGGCTTCCTCACCGGTTGGAACGATGCCTGGGGATCCCGGCCCACCTACGGAGGCTTCTTCTGGCAGGCCTCGGTCGGCGCTCTCTTCAAGACTCGCTCTGTGGCACTGCGGTTCGAGCTTGGCCATGGTCTGCTCAAGGCTGGCGTCGGCATCGGCTTCTGAGCCTACAAGCCTCGGTGAGCCCCGGTACCTCGTTTCGCTGTCGGCTGAGGCAACTCTGCGCTTGAGGTTGTACCCGACGGAGCCCGCGTACTCCCAAAGTGGTATGTCCGCGACACCTCAGTAGCGGGTAGGTGAGCGTGGGGGAAGAACAACGCAGGCTGGGAGTGACCATGCAGCGAGCTTTAATGGTAACAGTGCTCATCTGCCTGTGGTGTACAGCGTGTGCCACAGTGGAGAAGACTCTCGCGGACTCACGATTGGCGGAGGCGCAGAAGTCCTTTGACGAAGGCCAGAAGTTGATAAACGCGGGAAAATACGCAGAGGCAGCCCCCCTTGTTGAGCACGCCTTGGAGACTCGAGAGGCTGTGCTCGCAGGGATGCATCCGAAGATCGCCGACTGCCTCAGCCTTCTCGGCGAGGTCCATGTAAAACTAGCAGATTTTGCTCGCGCTGAACCCTTGCTGGTACGTGCTCTTAAGATTCGCAAGGGAGCCCTCGGCGAAAATCACCCCAGTGTCGCCGAAGCGCTCACTAACCTCGCAGTCCTATACTCTTCTCAGGGGTTCTACGCGCGCGCCGAGCCCTTGTTCGCACACGCGCTCAAGATTCGGAAGGCAGCTTTCGGCGAGAAACACCCTGACGTCGCTGAAGCGCTCAATGAGCTTGCCAGCATCTACTACCTTCAGGGACTGTACGCGCGTGCCGAGCCTCTGGCGGCGCGCGCGCTTGAGATTCGTGAAGCAGTCCTTGGCGACGCTCACCCCGACTTCGCTGAATCACTCAACAACCTCGCCGCGATCTACTCTTCTGAGGGGCTCTACGCGCGCGCCGAGCCCTTGTTTGCACGCGCCCTCAAGATTCGGCAGGCAGCCCGCGGCCCGAACCACCCTGACGTTGCTGAATCGCTCAACAATCTCGCTGGCATCTACCAAGCTCAAGGACTCTACGAGCGCGCCGAGCCCTTATTGGTACGCGCGCTCGAGATCCTGGAGGCGGCCCTCGGCGATCGCCACCCAGACGTCGCCTACTCGCTCTACTGCCTCGCCCTCCTTTATTCCTTTCAGGAACTCCATGCGCGTGCCGAACCTCTATATGTAAGAGCCCTAGAGATTTGGGAGGAGACTCTTGGCGAGAACCACCCAACCGTCGCTGAAGTGCTCAGCAGCCTTGCCGTGCTTTACCATCATCAGGGATTCTACGAGCGCGCCGAGCCTCTGATGACACGCGCGCTTGGACTTCAGGAGGCAGCTCTCGGCCCCGAGCACCCAGACGTAGCAGGCTCGCTCAACAACCTTGCCAGCCTCTATCAGGCTCAGGGATTCTATACGCGCGCCGAGCTGTTGTTTGCGCGCGCCATCAAGATTTGGGAGGCAGCCCTCGGCGAGAATCATCCCAACGTCACGAACTCGATTCACAACCTCGCCCGATTCCACCTCATCCAGGGCCAGGTCGACACCGCCCTGCCACTCTTGCAACGCGCTTTGACCTCCTCCGAGCAACACCTTCGTCAAGAGGTCTTCGGCTTCTCCGAGCAGAGCCTTGCCACCTTCCTTCACCTCCTCCGAGCACAGGAAGAGCGCCTCTACGCACTCGTCCGATCTCACCCTGACGACCCGCGCCTTGTCCACCTCGCTCTCTCTGCCGCTCTCCTCCGTAAGGGCCGCTCCGTCCAGGAAAGCTCCAACACCTCCTCCATTATCTACCGCAGCATGGATTCCGCCGATCGCGTGGCCTTCGATCGCCTGCGTTCTCTGCGCACCCAGCTCGCCACGCTCTCGCTTGCTGGTCCCGGCATGCTCTCTCCCGCCGACTACCGGCAACGCCTTAAGGATCTCGCAGCCGAGGGTGATTTTCTTGAAGAAGATCTCGTCAGGCGCTCGGGGCCACTGCGCAGACTCCATGACCTGCCCCCCCCCGGCCAACTCATCTCTCAGGTGACGGCAGCCCTGCCCCCCGATAGCGCGATCGTCGAGTTCGTCGCGTATCAAGACCGTGCCCTCCTCGCCAAGCCTGGCCTTCTGCCCTCTCAGGTTGACAACCACCTGCGCTATCTGGCGCTCTTGCTCTTTGCTGACGGACGGAGTCGTGCTGTGGACCTCGGTCCAGCGGAGCCCATCGACCGCGCCGCGCTGCGCCTGCATGACACGCTCGCTCGCAAATCCGCCTCCTATCTGTCCGCTGCCCAAGCCCTCCACACACTCGCCTTCCTTCCCCTGGTTCCGCACCTTGGCCAGAAGCGGCGTCTGTTCCTCGCACCCGACGGCCAGCTCAACCTCGTCCCCTTCGCCGCTCTCCATGATGGCCGCCGCTTCCTGGTGGATGCCTTCCACATCACATATCTCACCTCAGGCAAGGACCTGCTGCCTCGCTCCGAGGATCTTCCCCCATCAAACTCCGTGGTAGTCCTGGCCAGTCCAGACTTCGGCTCGCCTCTGGCTGCTGCCACGCCCGAGGAGCAGACCGCTCCAGCACTGGCCCAGCGCGCAGCCTTGCTTGAGGACTTCTTCACTACGCTGCGCTCGAACGGACCTGACATTCCTTGGGCGCCGCTGCCTGGGACACGCGCGGAGGCCGAGAGCATCCTCCGCTTGTTTCCACAGGCTCAGCTGCTCCTGGGACCCGACGCCACCAAGCAGGCTCTGCTCAGGCTGCCCACTCCGGGCTTGCTTCACATTGCCACCCACGGCTTTTTCCTCGAGGATTCCTCCCCAGTGTCCGCCGCGCGCGGCGTTGGCAACTTCGGTGCCGTGGGCTCAAGCCCTGCTCAACGCCCCTCGGACCCGCTGCTGCGCTCGGGCTTGGTGCTTGCTGGCATTCAGCATCCAACAGCACCGGCAGGAACTCGTCGCATTGAGGAGTCTCTTGTGACGGCGCTAGAGTTGGCCGGGCTGAATCTGTGGGGCACTCAGTTGGTGGTTCTGTCGGCCTGCGACACGGGTCGTGGCGACGTCAGGCTGGGCGACGGCGTGTACGGTCTGCGCCGGGCCTTCCTCGTTGCCGGGGCGGAGACCGTGGTCACCAGCCTATGGAAGGTCAATGATGAGGTGACACGCCAGCTTATGGAGCGCTACTACCGCCACTTGTTGGCGGGACTCGGCCGCACCCATGCGCTCCGCGAGGCCATGAAGGAACTGCGTCGCATGCACCCTCATCCTCACTTCTGGGCAGCGTTCACCGCACTGGGACTGGATGCACCCCTCCAGGAACTGGTTCCTCGTCCCCAGCCGCCTCAGTAAGAGCTCCTAACAAAAGTCAGGTTTGAAAGGGAGGGTGGACGGATAGCCGGGCCATGAGCACCTAGGGCCCATGGCTCGCGACCTCCTACCGGATGCGCTATGGGAGCG
>Ga0190275_10001348_pt1 | contig 18371 bp, 17 predicted proteins | sample Popmic550T_FD_133745 | JGI IMG/M metagenome (GOLD analysis project Ga0190275, IMG submission 133745) | Populus adjacent soil microbial communities from riparian zone of Yellowstone River, Montana, USA - 550 T | ecosystem: Environmental > Terrestrial > Soil > Riparian zone > Trees stand | place...
GGCTCTCCAGCAGTCCTTTGACGATCTCGAGCCGCGACTGCACCACCGTCTTGTCGGGGGTGAACCCGGACTGCACGCGGACCGCGCGCTCCTTCAGCGGATCCAGGAACTTCACCTCGTCCGGCGTCTTCGGCGAGGACGTCAGCTGCCAGTTCGACGGCGTCTTGATCGACAGCCGGACCTGCTCCGCCGTGGTCCCCTCGACCGAGAAGTTGCGCGTCTTGAACCGCAGGTCGTCGACCAGCAACGGCGAGATGTCGCTCGGGACCGGCGTCTTGCGCGACAGTGGGATCGTGGGGGTGGCCGACGGCCGGGTGATGGGTGCCGTCCCCGCGGCCAGCGGCCCGGCAACGGTCCCGACCGTGTCGGGCGTGGGCTCGACCAGCCGCCCGCCGTAGTATCCCGCGCCTGCTCCGGCGATTCCGAGCAGCACGATGCCGATGACCAGGAGCGGAGTCTTCACGCGGACACCAGATCCCAGAACGCGAGTTCGAAGCGGAGTACCCGGTCGAAGGCCAGCGTCATCGCCGGCGTCAGCGACTCGCGATCGACCAGACCGGCCAGCTGCTCGACGTACGCCGCGAACTCCGGCGAGGACCAGTTCGCGATGAACCCGGCGTACTGCGTATCGGCGCCGGTCGTGTCTCGTACCGAGGCCCAGGCGTCGTAGTACGCCTTCTCGACGGCGTAGAGCACGGTGATGCCGACGGGCCAGCCCTCCTCCACGGAGGTGAACAGGTAGGCCGAGTAGCCCAGGTTGAGCAAGGAGGGTTCGGCGGTGAGGTCGACACCTCGTTCGGCGGCTGCCTCTTCGAACAGCGCGAGCTCTGGCTTCAGCGCGGCCAGCCCGCCGGCGAGGACCGACCTGGCCTCGTCGTCAGGGGCCACCGCGGAGAGCCTGGCGAGGTACCGCTCGAACGACTGGACAAAAAAGTAGTCCTCGGCGATCCAGCGGTCGAAGGTGGCCTTGGGCAACGAACCGGCGGAGGTCCGGGAGACGAACGGGTGGTCCAGGATCCGCTGCCAGGCGGCGGCCTGGGCGGTCAGCAGGGCACGGGTGGTCTCAGGCACTCCGCCATCTTCTCAGGCAACTCCCAGCGCGGCCCTACTGAATCCTTTCAAGCGCGGAACCGCCGAACTCTTGACAGGCCAACTCAGGTCTTCGTAGCTTACGCCGAGTGGGGAATATAACACTTCTTCACGTTCTGTTCACATTCAACGGTGATATTTCCCGGGGCCTCGGCGCCCCGGACTCAGGAGGAACCGTGGCATCCGAGATCATCCGTACGCCGGTCAGCCGGCGGCGACTCCTGCAGTTGATGGGTGGCGTCGCAGCGGCTGGCGCCCTGGCCAATTGCGGCGGTGGCAACTCGAGCGGCAACAGCGGCGGCCCGCTGAAGGTGATCGGCGCCGGCAGTCAGGAGGCCGGCCTGCGCAAGGCGCTGGACGAGTACAAAAAGCAGAACGGCTCATTCGAGTTCAACCTGTCCTTCTCCCCGGCCGACCAACTGCAGACCGCGCTGCGGGCTCAGCTCGCGGCGGGCAACGCGCCGGACCTGCATGCCGTCTACCCGGGCAACGGCAGTGCGATGTCGATGGTCCAGCTCAGCAAGGCCAACCTGCTCGCTGACCTCAGCGACCAGGCCTGGACCCAGAAGATTCCGGCCGGCTTCAAGGGCGCGTACCAGCAGGACGGCAAGACGCACATCTTCTCGCCGGGCACGAGCGTGCTCGGCGCGATCTACAACAAGTTGGCGTTCGCCAAGGCCGGTGTCGAGATCCCGACCACCTGGAGCGAGCTACTGACGGTCTGCGACACCCTGAAGAAGAAGGGCATCGTGCCGCTCGCTCTCGGCGCCCAGACGCCCTGGGTGACCCAGCTGATCAACTACGCCCTGGTACCGGGCACCGTCTACGCCAAGCAGCCCGACTTCGACGACAAGATGGCGGCCGGTTCCGCGACCTTCGCCGGCTCCGGCTGGGCCGACGCGATGAACAAGTACCTCGAACTGCAGAAGCGCGGCTTCTTCAACGACAACCCGAACGGTACGACGTACGAGCAGGCCACCTCGATGGTCGGCACCGGCAAGGCCGCGATGGCGGTCCAGGTCTCCGCCGTTCTGCAGGCGTACCGCGCGGCAGCGCCGTCACCCGATGACCTCGGCATGTTCCCGCTGCCGGCCACAGACGTTGCCGCCGACAACTGGATTCCCGGCGGCATCGTGGTCGGCCTGTCCGTCAGTGCGAAGAGCAAGAAGGCCGACGAGGCGCGCAAGTTCATCGAGTTCTGCGGGCAGCCCGCCCAGATCAACGCGTGGGCGGAGGCCGTCGCCTGCGTTCCTCTGTACTCCGAGGGCGAGGCGAAGGTCGACCCGGTCCTCAAGCCCTTCCTGCCCTACCTGTCCGGCGACAAGGCCGTCCCGTTCATGGACCAGCGCTGGCCGAACGCCGAGGTCCAGCCGACGCACTTCGCCGTAGTACAGGAGTTGCTGGGTGGAAAGACCACCGTTGACAAGGCCCTGAAGAAGATGGACGACGCGTACAAGAAGACCGCATGACGGCAGTCATCACGCCGCCGGCCGCCAATCCCCGGACACCTGTGAAACGAGCGGGGCGCCGAGGTGGCATCGCGCCGCCGTGGTTGTTCGCGGCGCCTGCGTTGGTGGTCTACGCGCTGGTGATGCTCTACCCGAGCATCGTCGGCGCGGGGTCCGCCTTCACCGACTGGTCGGGGGTGGGGGAGCAGCGGTCGTTTGTCGGGCTCGACAACTTTCAGCAGCTGGTCAAGGATGACCAGGCGCTCGGTGCGCTCCGCAACACTTTGCTGCTCACGCTGGCGATCGTGGTGGTGCAGAACGGCCTCGGGCTGCTGCTCGCGCTCGGTGTGCACACCACGATCAAGAGCCGGATGGTGCTCCGCGTCATCTTCTTCGCGCCGGTTGTCGTCAGTCCGGTGATGGTGTCGTTCCTTTGGAAGTACGTCTACAACCCCGCACCGGACGCGGGTCTCAACGCAGTGCTGAACGCGGTCGGGCTCGGGTCGTTGCGACAGGACTGGCTGGGCAATCCGTCCCTGGCCATCTGGTCGGTCGCGTTCACGGTGATCTGGCAGTGCGCCGGCTACTCGATGGTGATCTTCCTGGCCGGCCTCGAAGGAGTGCCGAAGGAACTGCACGAGTCCGCGATGGTCGACGGCGCAGGTACGGTCGCGCGGTTCCGGCACATCACTTGGCCGCTGCTCGCCCCGGCCGTGACGATCAACGTGATGCTGTCGACGGTCGGCGGCCTGACGTTGTTCACGCAGATCATCGCGATGACCAACGGCGGTCCGGGGTACGCGACCGACACCTTGTCGACGGTGCTCTACAAACAGGCCTTCGTGTACGGGAAGTTCGGCTACAGCACTGCGGTCGCGCTAGTGCTGGCGATCTTCGTCGCCGCCGTCTCCTTCATCCAGATCGCCTACCTGCGCGCGAGGGAGACGTCCGCATGAGAACCGGCTACCGTCCCCGCACGCTCGTCCTCGAACTCGTCATGATCGCGGCTGCCGTCGCCTTCCTGTTCCCCGTCTACGCCCTGGTGACGTTGGCGTTCAAGGACCCCGGCCAGATCGCCAACCGGCCGCTGTCCCTGCCAGACCCGCCTTCGACGGAGAGCTTCGGCTCTGCCTGGCAGTCGGCCTCACTCGGATCGGCGTTGCTCAACAGCACACTGATCACTGTCACCAGCGTGATCGTGCTGATCGTCCTCGGCTCATTGGCCGCGTACTTCCTGGCCAGGCAGGCCGGACGCCTGAGCTACAGCCTCTACATCCTCTTTCTGGTCGGCATCATCCTGCCGTTCCAGCTGGGCATGATCCCGCTCTACCAACTCGTCAACGATCTCGGCCTGCTCGGTACCTACCAGGGCATGATCCTTTTCTATACAGGGATCCAGCTGCCGTTCACGGTGTTCCTCTACACCGGCTTCATCCGCTCGTTGCCCGCCGACTACACCAACGCGGCGCTGATCGACGGAGCTTCGCACCTGCAAGCGTTTGTGCACGTGATCTTCCCGCTGCTCCGGCCGATCACGGGCACGGTGCTGATCCTCAACGCGGTGCACATCTGGAACGACTTCTTCACCCCGCTGCTCTATCTGGGTGGCTCCGGCCGGGAGACGGTACCGGTCCGGGTCTTTGCCTTTGTCAACGAATACACCTCCGACTACGGCCTCGTCGCCGCCGGCCTGGTGCTGGCCGCGTTGCCCATCCTGCTCGTCTTCCTGGTCCTCCAGCGCTACGTCATCCGTGGTTTCTCCAGTGGACTGAAGGGTTGATCCCGTGACCGAAGATCTCCGACCCGCGGTGCGGCTGGCCCGGCGCCGCTTCCTCACCCTTACCGGCGCCGCCACCGCAGTGGCGTTCGGGACCAACCTGCCGGGCACAGCGATCGGTACTGGCGGTTCTGGCGGCCTCACCGGCAACCCGTTCACTCTCGGCGTCGCGTCCGGCGATCCACTGCCCGATGCAGTCGTCATCTGGACCCGCCTGGCGCCGAAGCCTTACGAGCCGCTCGGTGGCGCGCCGTACAAGGAGGTGCGGGTCGAGTGGCAAGTCGCCACTGACGAGCACTTCCGGCGCATCGTGCGCAGTGGTCGCGCCACTGCTCGGCCAGAGTTCGCCCACAGCGTGCATGTGGACGTGCGGGGTCTGGAGGCCGGTCGCCACTACTGGTACCGCTTCCGAGTCGACCGCTACCTCAGCCCAACAGGCAGAACCCGTACTGCGCCCGCGCCCGGCCAGCGTGGCGGTCAGTTCACTCTGGGCGTGAGTTCCTGCCAGTCCTGGCCTGACGGCTACTACACGGCTCAGCGGCACCTGGCCAACGAAGACGTCGACGCAGTGGTGTTCCTGGGCGACTACGTCTACGAGTACGGCATTGCCGCCGCCGGTGGACTTCGCAACGTGACCACGCCGGTTCCCAACCAGTTCCGCACCGAGGCGGACACGCTGGACCGCTACCGGCTCCAGTACGCGCTCTACAAGTCCGACCCTGACCTTCAGGCCGCGCATCAGAACGCTCCGTGGATCACGACGTGGGACGATCACGAAGTACAGGACAACTACGCCGGTACGGTCTCCAAGTCCAACGCTCCAGTGGAAGACTTCCTCGTCCGCCGGGCTAACGCCTACCGCGCGTACTGGGAACACCTGCCGCTGCGCGGGCCAGCTCCACAAGGCCCGAACTACTTGCTGTACAGGCGATTCACCTTCGGGCGAGTGGCGGAGCTGAGTGTGCTGGACACTCGCCAGTACCGGTCCGACCAAGCGGCCGGTGATGGATGGAAGGTCGACTCTGACGCTCGCCGGGACCCGGCGCGAGTACTGGCCGGGCAGCAGCAGACACAGTGGTTCCTGCAAGGCCTCAACCGTTCCCGCGCCACTTGGAACGTCCTGGCCAACCAGGTGATCATGAGCCGGATGGATCTCGACCCGACGCCGGTGGACCTCTACAACATGGACGCCTGGGACGGGTATGGCGCCGAGCAGAAGGTCATGCAGGACGGGCTCGCCGCCAACCGCCATCGCAATCCGGTGGTGCTGACCGGTGACGTGCACGCGGGGTACGCGCTCGACATGAAGCGCGACTTCGCGGATCCCGACTCGCAGACCTATGGCGTGGAGATCGTGCCGACCTCGTTCAGTAGCGGCGGCAACGGCGTACCGGTGTCGGCCAACGGGCAGAAGTTCCTGGACGGCAACCCGCACCTGAAGTTCGTCGACGAGCGCCGCGGCTACTCCGTACTGCGCTTCGACAACTCCCAACTCCGGGTCGACTACAAGGTCGTGCCCTACGTCGACAAGCCAGGAGCGCCGGTCTCGACCGTCCGCTCGTTCGTGGTGGAAGCCGGCAATCCCGGTCTGGAGGAGCGATGAGAAGCCGCACGCTCGCACTGATTGTCGCCGTGGTCGCCGCGATCGCGACCACCGGCCCGGCCGTCGCAGACCGTTCTGTGCAACGAGGTCTGACCCTGTCCGCCGACGTCGCCCAGGTCGCCGTCACTCCGGTGCCGTGCGCCAAGCAGGGCTTCGAGCTCCGCTTCGGCAACACGGGAAAGACCGCCGTGTACGCCGATGCGTTCCTCGAGGCGGCGACCCCGCTGACGCTGTCGCGCAACCTGGTGTCGAGCTACCTGCCACCCGGCTACACCCTCAAGGTCCGGATCGACGTCAACGCTCCTCGCGGGACGGCGCCGGGCAAGTACGCGATCTCCATCAAGGCCGGTGACCAGAAGCTCACCCTGCCCGTCGAGGTCGGCGAGGCGCCGGTCGACACCACCGGCAACCTCGCCCGCTACGTCCCCGTGACCGCGTCCAGCGAGCACCTGCCGCTCTACCCGGCCTGCGGTGCAGTCGACGGCGACCGCGACTCAGAGCACTGGGCCAAGACCACCGGTTGGAACGACTCCACCAGAGGCAACTTCCCGGACTGGCTGCAAGTCACCTTCGACCAGCCGCAGACTGTCGGGCGCGTAGACCTCTACACCCTCAACTCCAAGCAGTACCCCGCAGCGAAGTACGGCCTGAAGGACTGGGACGTGCAGACCCAGGTCGACGGCTCCTGGCAAACCGTCGCCCAAGTCCGCAACAACACAGCCCCTCTGGTCAGTACGACCTTCACCCCGGTGACGGCGACCGCAATACGAGTCCTGGCGCTAGCCAGCAACGAAGGACTGACGTACTCGCGGATCGTGGAGCTGGAGGCCTATCAGTAGACCTCGATCCGGTCGAGGCTGATGACCGTGTTGGAGGAAGACGGGTTCTTCTCGCCTATGACGCGCACCCTGAGCGTGTGGGGGCCGGCGGGCAGGGTCGGGCTGATGTAGACGAGCTGCTCGCCGACGCGGATGGAGCTGTAATAGTCGACGCGTTGCTCGGGTCCGCCGTCGATGGAGATGCCGGCGATGCCGTTGCCGACGTCCATCACGCTGAGGAGTGCGACCTTGGTACCGGAGAACCGGATCGTCGCCGAGGCGTTGACCCGGTTGCTCCAATGGTCGTTGCCCCAGAAGCACTGGTTGCCGCAGCCGGAGCCGGACGACCAGCTGCCGGCGTATTGGACCTGGTTCTCGCCGGTACCGACGTCGGTGTCGTTGATGACCGAGGTGGCTGCGCCTGGATCGCCCGATGGCAAGTTCTGCGTGGCGCCCGCGGCCAGTGGGCTGCCGAGGTTCGGCGTGCCGTCGGCGTTCCAGGTGATCTTCTGGACCCTCGTTGTGCGGAAGGCGTACGTATAGGTGCTGGTGTTCTTGCCGTGGTAGGCGATCCAGTCCTCGGTACCGTCGGGGGACTGGAAGAACGAGTGGTGCCCCGGTCCCCAGACTCCGGTCGTGTTGTTGCGGGCGAAGATCGGGCCGGCGTGCTGGAGCCAGTTCGCCGCGACCATCGGGTCAGCGCCGTTCGCGATGCTCTTCATCCACAGCTGATAGTCCGGCTTGCCGGTGTCGCAGCTGGAGTAGGTGAGGAACGTCCGCCCGTTGCGATACAACGGCGTCGGACCTTCCCGCACTTCGGTACAACCACCACTGGCCGGGATCGCGACCCGGCCGCCGATCGCCGTCCACGGATCGCTCATCCGTGCGATGTAGAGCTGCGCCGGTCCGCCGGAACCGCGGCCGGGCCCGGTCCAGACGAAGTAGTCCTGCCCATTGTGCGTGATCGGCTCACCGTCGATCGCGTACTCGCCGAAGTCAGCGATCTTCGCCTTGAAGGTGTACGGCCCGGTCGGGTCGTCGCCGGCTGACTCGAGCACGTACATCCGGTGGTTGGCGTCCACTCCGTCGGAAGCGGTGTAGTAGATGTACCAGCGGTCGCCGACATGCCGGAACGCAGGCGCCCACATCTGGGTGTTCCGGCTCGGATCGGAGTCGCGCCAGACCACCTTCTCCGGGGCGACCAGCAGCGTCGCCAGGCTCGGTGACGACCAGATGCCGATGTGGTCGCCGGTCGTGGTCGCCACGTGGTACTGGCCGTCGTAGTAGAACAGCGACGGATCGGCACCCGGGTTGACCGGGTTGCGGAAGGTCTGGGTGAGGGCCGCGTTCTCCACGGTTTTCTCCAGCGCCGGCGCGGGGGTGGCCGGCAGTCCAGTCATGAGCACGGCGGCGGCAAGGGCGGCCAGCGTGAGTACAGCACGGCGGATTGACCTCATGTGCCGTTTTACGACGAGAGAACCTCCGCCGTAAACCATTCACACTCCCATCAAATGGTTCGCCAGTTCTCGACCGGCGTGGAACCGTCAGGGATATGAGCGACGTCCTAGCCCGCATGAAGCTCAAGGTTCGCGTGGTGCACTACTACTGCCGCGGCGGCGTGGACTGCTGGTACGCCGACATCGATGATGCCGACGACCGTCAGCCCGACGACCCCTACTGGTACGTCGACGGCTGCCGCACGCAGGCCGACGCACTGTCCGCCGCCTGCGCCCAGTTGGCCGTCTTCGACCAGGCGATCGCGGCCGGCGCCTACCCCGCCCGCTTGAGCGACGCCAACCTCAGCGTCTGAAACCTATTGTCTAGGGCAACCAATGTCTCGGTCAGCAAGGCGACCCTGGGGGCCACGAGGTCATGCTCGAGGAGCGAGGTGTCGCCGGTCAGCTCGTACTCGCGGGCGCTGTCGGCGACCAGGTTGAGCAGTTCGGTGTTGCTCCGCAATGTCAGTCGCTGCAGCGCGATGCGATGCGCTGCCACGCCGTTCAGCTTGAGCGACTGCCGCTCGCCGGTGACGATCTCGGTCCAGGCTGCCGCGAGCTGAACGGACAGACCGGTCAGCCAGGGCTCGACTGCCGCGCCGAGGCGCTCCCGATAGCTGTCGAGCCAGGGTGAGCTTGCGCCCGATCCCGGGCTGACGGTGAAGGTGGCCGGCGTCGTGCCGTCCGCGACGATCGCGCGGACCAGCGCCACGTTGTCCCGGACGGTGGCGAACCTCGGCGATCCGCCGAACAGGTCCAGCTCGTACTCGACCAGGATCCCGATCCGCCGCAGGGTCTGCACCGCGACCAGCAGCTCGTGCAGCCGGACCGGATCGCCGGCGATCCCGGCCAGCTCCAGCCGGACGCGAAAAAGCCCGCGCTGGCTCAATCCCTGGAAGTCCCGGGCCGCCACTTCCTGCGGCGTACAGGACGTGCTCCACAGATCAGAATCCATGGTCCCCCCACGATGCCGATCGACTGAGTTCAAGGTCCGCCAGTGCGGCGGAGATGTCAAGGGTCACGGCCATAGCCACGGTGGTACTGATGGTCATAATCTTTACCAAGATTGAGTCGTGACGTTCGTTCCAGCGAGTCGTTGATCTGTTAGACAGTTACTGATCACCGGATCTCCTGTGGATTGTCACCGGATCTCTGGGGAAGGGCTCGCCCGTGCACCGATTCAATCCGCCACCCAGCTGGCCGGAGCCGCCGACCGCTGCCTGGCGTCCGCCGCTCGGCTGGGAGCCCGACCCCGAATGGCCGGATGCCCCGGCAGGCTGGGGTTTCTGGCTCAACCGGCATGGCCGCAAGGCCAGTGGTCCGATCGGTGCTTATGGCGCCGTCGACGCCGGCCGGATCGAACTCGCGACCGCGGACCGGTCGCTCCTGCTGATGAACGGCTGAGCTGCTCTTATCGCGGACTGATGTTATGTTACCAACGTAACTAACATCCGGTCGGTCGCGAGGAGGGGCGTGCAGTGTGGATCGGTGTGGACCTCGGGACGCAGAGTGTCCGCTCTGTCCTGGTTGACGCCGCCGGTACTGTCCTCGCTCGCGCAGCCCGTTCGCTGACCAGTCATCGCGACGGCGCCCGCCACGAGCAGGACCCGCGCGAATGGCTCGCAGCCGTCGACGCCACGCTGGCCGAGGTCGCGACGCCCGCAGTGCAGGGTGTCGCCATCTGCTCCACCTCCGGAACGGTCCTGCTCACCGACGAGTCCGGAGCACCGACGACGCCGGCTCTCATGTACGACGATGCGCGGGCTGCCGACTATCTCGATCGGATCGTCAAGGCCGACCCCGACCGCTGGTCCGCCGCGATGCAGCCGACCTGGGCATTGCCCAAGCTCCTCTGGCTGCTCGAGCGGCACTCCGGCCAGATCGCCCACAGCGCGGATGTCGTCGCGGCTCATCTGATTGGTGGATCAGTCGCGACCGACACGAGCCATGCACTCAAGACCGGCTACGACCTGATCGCCGACAGCTGGCCGGTGGATGCTTTCGACAGGCTCGGTCTCCCGGCCGAGCTGCTGCCCGAGGTGGTCCGCCCGGGCGTCGAGCTCGGCCGCGTCTATGCGGCAAAAGCGCAGGTCACAGGGGTCCCTGCCGGTACTCCGGTCTACGCTGGCATGACGGATGGCTGCGCCGCCCAGATCGCCGCCGGAGCACTCTCGCCGGGCGCTTGGAACTCCGTTCTCGGCACCACGCTGGTCCTCAAAGGCGTCAGCAAGGACCTCCTCGCCGACCCGACCGGAGCCGTCTACAGCCACCGGCACCCCGATGGCGGCTGGCTACCCGGCGGCGCCTCCAACACCGGCGCCGGAGCGCTCACCAAGATGCTGCCCGGCGCCGATCTCGATGCTCTCGACCGGGCTGCCCAAGAGCTGGGCGCGATCGATGCGGCGATCTACCCGATCACCGGTCGAGGCGAGCGCTTCCCTTTCGTCGCGCCAACGGCCGAGCGATTCGAGCTGGGCGACCTGCCGGACGACCTGCACCGGTACTGCGCGGTCTTGCAGGGCGTCGCCTTCATCGAGAAGCTCGCGTTCGAGCACCTGGAGCAACTCGGCGCCGAGCCGGTTCGATCCGTCTCGCTCACCGGCGGGGCGGTCCGCAGTGGCTACTGGAACCAGCTGCGCGCCGACGTCCTCGGCGTACCGGTCGAGTTGCCGGCTGCCGCGGATCCGGCGTACGGGATGGCTGTGCTCGCGGCGTCTGCTGGTGGTTCCGTGACGGAGACGGCCGTGCGGATGGTGCGCGTCGACCGGGTCATCGAGCCGCGACCGCAGGAACGACTGACCACTCTGTACGGCGAATTCGTGGCGGAGCTGGATCGGCGGGGGTATCGCGGATGAAGACGATCGTCGTACTGGCCAGGCATGGCCGGACCGAATGGCATCACGGCAACCGGTACACGGGGTCGACAGATCTGCCGATCGACGGGGTCGGCACCGTGCAGGCGCAGTACCTGAAGGAGTGGGCCGAGGATTTTGCTCCCGACGCGCTCTGGTCGTCGCCGATGCTGCGGGCGCGGCAGACCATCACGCCGACGGCCCAGGCGCTCGGGTTGGCGCCGGTGCTGGACGACCGGCTGCGCGAGGTCGACTTCGGGTCGGCCGAAGGGCTCAGTCTCAGTGAGCTGCCACCGGCTGTCGCGAAGGCGTTCGAGCTCGACCCGGTCGGCCGGCACTTTCCGGGCGGCGAGGATCCGGTGGTCGCGGCGGACCGGGTGGAGGAGGTCTTCCACCAGATCGGTCGCGAGCACCAGGGCCGCAAGGTGCTCGTGGTCGCGCACAACACGCTGATCCGGCTGCTCGTCTGCCGGGTGCTCGGGCTGGAGCTGAAGGAGTACCGCAGATTTCTTCCGGCCCTGGGTCCCGCGGCGCTGGTGCGTTTGCGCTGGCAGGACGGCACAGTGGGCCTCGAGGCGTTCAACACCCCAGCTGTGCGAATGGAGATCCCGCGATGAGTTCTGACCCGGCCGACACCTCCGAGCTGAGCCGGCCCGCCCGGCGCCAGGCCGAGATCGCCGCGTACGTCGTCGAGCACGGCTCGGTCTCGGCGAACGATCTGGTGGACGCGTTCGGGGTCAGCGTGATGACCGTGCACCGCGACCTCGACGAGCTGGAGCGTCAGGGCGTCGTCCGCAAGTACCGCGGCGGCGTGACCGCGCAGCCGACGAGCGTGTTCGAGAGCAACGTGGCGTACCGGCTGAACACCGCGCAGGCGGAGAAGGCCGCGCTGGCCCGGCATGCCCGCGCGATGATCGAGCCCGGGATGTCGGTGATGCTCGACGACTCGACCAGTGCGCTGGCCCTGGTCGAGCTGTTCGAGGACATCACTCCGTTGACCGTGGCAACGAACTTCCTGCCGGCCATCACCCGGCTGACGCAGCTGCGCGACGTCACCCTGCTGGCGCTGGGCGGCATCTACTCGCCGACGCACGACTCGTTCGGCGGGATGCCGTGCGCGCAGGCGGTCGAGGCGTTGCACACCGATCTGCTGTTCTGCAGCGTGTCCGCGGTCTCGGCGACGCATGCCTTCCATCAGGAAGAGGAGATCGTGCTGGTCAAGCAGGCCATGTTGCGTTCCGCGCGGACCAAGGTGCTGCTCGTCGACCACGGCAAGTTGCAGCGGACCGCGCTGCACCGGCTGGCGCCGCTGGCTGACTTCGATGTCGTCGTGGTGGATGAGAAGACGCCCGCGGATCTGGTCAAGGCGCTCCGCGAGCACGGCACCACGGTGGAGATCGCGCCGCTCTAGCTCTGACTTCAGTGAGGGGAGTCCCGGATGGATGTGGGAGTGGACGTCGGTACGACGGTCACCAAGGCGGTGGCCTTCGACGAGTCGGGCCGCCAGGTGGCAGAAACCTCCAGGCCGACCCGCCTGACCCGCCCCGGCCCCGGGCGGTTCGAGCACGAGACGGATGAAATCGTTGCCTCGGTCAACGAGGTTGTCGGCCAGTTGGCGCTTGACTCGGTGGACCTGCTCGCGATCACGGCGCAGGGCGATGGCCTGTGGCTGGTGGATGCGGAGGGTCTGCCCGTCCGGCCGGCGATCTCATGGCTGGATGCACGGAGCAGCGCGATTCTCGAGCGCTGGACCGCCGATGGAGTTGCCGAGCAGGTGTTCCGGCGATCTGGCAATCGGATGTTCCCTGGCGCTTCCGGGCCGCTGCTGGCCGCAGTACTGGCTGAGGAGCCGGACGTACTGCGTCGCGCGGCGACCGCGGCGTACTGCAAGGACGTGGTGATGCAGCGGCTCACCGGAGTACGGGCCACTGATGTCTCGGACGGGTCGGCGCCTTTTCTCGACCCGCGCACGAACACCTACGACGCCGAAGCCTTGGACGCCTGCGGGCTGACCGACTGGCAACACCTTCTCGCGCCCGTCGCTCCCGATGGGCCGGTTGGCGAGCTTCGCGACGCCTCACTCGGCCTTCCACTCGGGACTCGCGTGTCATCAGGTCCGTACGATCTTCCGGCTGCCGCACTAGGCGCCGGTGTGAGCGAGGTCGGCGACGCGCTCCTCACTGTCGGTACGACGCTGGCCTGCCAGGTGATCACCCGAGAGTTGCCGGTTGATGGGGAGCCCGCCGGCTTGTTCCTCGGGACGTGGACTCCTGGCGTGTGGCTGCGCGCCATGCCGGCGATGGTCGGTACGGCCGCCCTCGATCGCGTGCTCGCCTTGCTCGGCGTCGGGGTCGCGCAGTTGCCGACGTTGCTCGCCGAAAGCCCGGCCGGCGCCAATGGCGTCACCGTCCTGCCGTACCTGTCCGAAGCGGGGGAGCGGGCGCCGTTCGTGGACACCGGCGCACGCGGAACGATCGACGGGATCTCGCTCTCGACCACCCAGGCCGACCTGGTCCGCGCAACCTGCGAAGGCATCGCGTACGCCGCTCGGCACTGCCTCGAAGCGGCAGGCTGGACGGGCAAGGTCACTGTCTGCGGCGGTGGCGCGAACAGTCGAGAGTGGACGCAGATCCTCGCCGACGTCCTGAACAGCCCCTTGCACACGACCGAGGCTTCACAGGTCGCCGCGCGCGGAGCCGTGATCGGTGCGCGCCTCGCAGCCAACGTCGCCACCGGTCCCGAGTGGATCGCCGAGACCAGGCAGATCGACCCCGACCCGTCCCGCGCTGCCTTCTACGACGAGGGCTACGCCCACTACCTGCGCCGAAGCGAAGCGGCGCGTCCTCGCTGGGCCGACCCGGCGCCCACTGTCCGATCTTCTGGAGCTTGATGAGAACAGTCAGCACCCTGCTCGCCGGCGACCACTTCGTCGGCAACGACCTTCTCGAAGCGGCGTTGACGTCGGCTCTGCCTGATGTCGGCTTCGACTTCCGGCGGGTCACCTTGCCGTGGCCGCTCACGCCGTATGGGCGGGTGGCCGAAGTGGACGAGGCGAGCGATGCCGAGGAGCAGTTGATCGCTGCCCTGCCCGGTGTCGAGCTGGCGATCACGCAGATGGGCCCGTTCACCGAGCGTGTGCTGGATGCCGCACCGGACCTGCGCTTCCTGGTCTGCTGTCGCGGCGGACCGGTCAACGTGAACGTGCCCGCGGCAACAAAGCGCGGAGTGATTGTCTCGTCCACTCCTGGTCGCAACGCGGTCGCTGCTGCCGAGCACGCCGTCACGCTGATGTTGGGTGCCCTGCGCAACCTTCCGCGCTTGCAGAAGACGCTGGAGCAGGGCGAGTGGCGCAGCGATCTCTATTCCTACGAGGATTGCGGGTCGGAGCTCGACGGCGCGACGGTCGGCCTGGTCGGGTACGGCGCGATCGGTCGCCGGGTGGCCCGCGTGATGATCGCCTTCGGAGCCCGGGTGTTGGTAGCGGATCCCTTTGTCGATTCCGACTTGCCCGGCATCGAGATCGTCTCGCTGGACGAGTTGCTCAGGCAGTCCGACGTGGTCAGCCTGCATGCCCGGCTGACCGACCAGACCCGCGGCATGATCGGGGTGGCGGAGATCGCGGCGATGCGACGGGGCGCAGTACTGGTGAACACGGCTCGTGGTGGGTTGCTCGACTATGACGCGGCGGTGGACGCGCTGGAGTCCGGCCAGCTGGGCGCAGCGGCCTTCGACGTCTTCCCGGCCGAGCCGTTGCCAGCGGGGTCACGGTTGCTGACGGCACCGAACGTGGTGATGACACCGCACCTGGCCGGCGCCACCAAGCAGACCGCCCGCCGGGCCGGCTCGATCGCGGCCGAAGCGGTCGCCGCGTATCTCGATGGCCGAGATCCCGTAGGTTTGGCCAGATAATCACACTGATTCTCTATACGTCACCATAAAACGATGGTAATTTCGCCGGGTGCTGACCAAACCGGCCGATGGAGCGCAAGCCCGGCGGCGGCGTGAGTACGGGCTGTTCGCGCTGCTGGTGGCACCCAATCTGCTGGTCATCGCGGTGTTCGCCTACTGGCCGATCGTCTACAACGCGTTCCTCAGCCTGACCGACTGGAACATGATCGCGGCCCGGCCGACCTTCGTTGGACTGAGCAACTACGGCCGGGTGCTCACCGATCCCGGCTTCCACCAGACGCTCTGGATCACACTCGTCTTCACCGGGCTGATCGTGGCCGGGAGTCTGCTGATCGGGCTCGCCCTCGCGCTGCTGTTCAACCTGCCGCTGAAGGGCCGCGGCGTGGTCCGGACGATCTCGTTCGCGCCGCACATCCTGTCCGGCGCGGCCGTCGCGACGATCTGGTTGTTCATCTTCGACCCGGGCTACGGGCTGATGCGCGCATTGATCGAGCCATTCGGCAGTGAGCCACCGGACTGGATGAACAACTCCGACTGGGCGCTGCCTGGTCTCGTCATCGTCTACCTGTGGAAGAACGCGGGCTTCACCGCGCTGATCTACCTGGCCGGTCTGCAAGGCCTGCCGAAGGAACTCGACGAGGCCGCCGCGATCGACGGTGCCGGCAGCTGGACCAGGTTCCGCGCGATCAAGCTGCCGCTGCTCGCGCCGATCACCTTCTTCCTGCTGATCACCACGGTGATCGGTACCTTCCAGGCCTTCGACGTGATCGCGGTGATGACCGGCGGCGGTCCGGGCGATGCCACCACGACGCTGAGCTGGTCGATCTACAACGAAGGCTTCCAGGCGTTCAACGCCGGGAGGGCGGCGACGTTGTCGATCGTCATGTTCGTCATCCTGCTGATCGTCACCACGGTCCAGGCTCGCGTGCTGGAGAGGCGGGTGCACTACCGATGAAGGCCAGACCACTCCAGTACGTCGCTTTGCTGGGCGTTGCCGCCATCTTCCTTGGGCCGCTCTACTGGTTGCTCAGTACCGCCTTCAAGCAGCCGGCCGAGATCTACCAGTGGCCGCCCGTGTGGTGGCCGGACCAGCTGACCTGGGAGAACTTCTCGCTGGCCTGGAAGGCGGCGCCGTTCGACCGGTTCTTCCTCAACTCGGCCATCATCACCGTCGCCGGGACGGTGCTCAAGGTGGCGAACGCAGTACTGACCGCGTATGCCTTTGCGTACTTGAGATTCCCGTTCAAGAAGGTCCTGTTCCTGCTGATCCTGGGCGCGATGATGGTGCCGGGCCATGTGACGCTGCTGCCGAACTATCTGACGGTCGCGTCGCTGGGGTGGATCAATACCTATGCGGGCTTGATCATTCCGGGCATCGGGTCGGCGTTCGCGACCTTCCTGATGCGCCAGCACTTCCTCACCCTGCCGTCAGAGGTGACGGACGCCGCCGCGGTCGACGGGGCCGGACATCTGCGCACGCTGTGGCGGGTGGTGCTGCCGATGTCGCAGCCGATGCTGATCACCGTCGTGGTGATTACCGCGGTCGAGGAGTGGAACAACTTCGTCTGGCCGCTGATCGTCACCAACACCGCGTCGATGCGCACGCTGCCGGTCGGCCTGCTGATCCTCAAGGATGAAGAAGGTCTGGCCAACTGGGGAACGATCATGGCCGGCACGCTGCTCGTCCTGGCGCCGATGCTGCTCATCTTCCTGGTTGCCCAGCGCTACATCGTGGGCGGCATCACCCAAGGAGCGTTGAAAGGATGAGACGTCGCGGCTTCCTCGGACTCGCCGCCGCGTCGGCGCTGGCCGGATGCGGGTACCGGTCGGTCGACGCGATCTACTCCCAGCCGGCGGGCGGCGTACCGAAGCAGTACGCGAACCGCGTTCGGGTGGTGTTCTGGTCGTCGTTCGGCGGGGTGAACGGCAAGGCGGTCGACGGTCTGGTTGCCAAGTTCAACGAGTCGCAGCAGGACGTGTATGTCGAGGTGCAGTTCCAGGGCAGCTATGACGACGTGGCGCAGAAGATCGCAGCCGCCCTCGTGGCCAAGCAGGCGCCGGATCTGGCCATCCTGTCCGACGTCACCTGGGAACGGTTCTTCCTGAACGATGCGCTCGAACCGCTGAACGGCTACTTCACCGACGGTTTTGGTCCGGGCGTCTACCAGCCGAAGCTTTTCGGTGAGTACGTCGTGAAGGAGCAGAGCTGGGCGGTGCCGTTCGCCCGCAGTACGCCGATTCTCTATTACAACCGGGATGCGTTCGCGAAGGCCGGCCTGCCGGACCGTGCACCGCGGACCTGGAGCGAGCTCCGGTCATGGGGGCCGGAGCTCGCCAGAGTCCAGTCCGGTGGGCGGTCGCTGCGGACGATCGCGTTCGCGAAGATCGACGGCGACTGGCAGTTCCAGGGCAACGTTTGGCAGTTCGGCGGCGCGTACTCCGACGGGCTCGACGTGAAGATCGACCAGGACGGCGCGGTTGCTGCGGGGGAGTGGCAGCGGGAGATGGTGCATGGGCTGGGGCAGGCTTATATGGCCAGCAGCCCGAGTACGGACTTCGCGAACGGGTTGGTCGGCGTCATCCAGGAGTCGACTGGTGGCATGAAGACCATTACCGGCAAGGCGAAATTCGAGGTCGGCGCTGGTTTCATTCCGTCGGAGGTCGCGACCGGGATTGCGACGGGTGGCGGTGGGATCGGGATGTTGCGCAACATCTCTAGCGAGCGGAAGCAGGCCGCCGCTGCGTTCTTGACCTTTCTTGCGCGGCCGGAGAACTCGGCGTGGTGGACGACGCAGACGGGGTATCTGCCAGTGGTGAACGCGGCTCGCGAAGATGCCGAGTTGAAGAAGCTGATTGCTGAGCAGCCGAATTACGGGGTGGCGATCGCGCAGCTCGCGAATGCCCGGCAGCAGGACGCGATCAGGCTCTACGGGCGCAACTCCAACGTCGCGATCTATACGGGTCTGCAGCAGATCTATGCCGACAACGCTGCGCCTCGTGAGGTGTTCCGGTCGGTCGCGCGCCGGCTCGAGGCGATCGGGGACGAAGTACGCCGCCAGTACGAGGAGAAGGTGCTGTGATCGTTACGGGTCATCGCGGGGCGCTCGGCTCCGAACCGGAGAACACGCTGCGATCTTTCCATCGTGCGGTTGCGGACGGTTGCGACGAGATCGAGCTGGACCTGCGCGTCACGGCCGACGGCGAACTCGTCGTACTGCACGACGCGACGGTCGATCGCACGACGAACGGTACCGGCGCGGTCGCCGAGCTTCCTTTCTCTGTACTCCGCTCGCTGGACGCCGGCCGGGGTGAACTCGTGCCGACCTGGGCGGAGACGGTCGAGGCGATCTCCGTCCGCTTCCAGGCGGAGGTAAAGGCA
>Ga0190275_10001349_pt1 | contig 18366 bp, 11 predicted proteins | sample Popmic550T_FD_133745 | JGI IMG/M metagenome (GOLD analysis project Ga0190275, IMG submission 133745) | Populus adjacent soil microbial communities from riparian zone of Yellowstone River, Montana, USA - 550 T | ecosystem: Environmental > Terrestrial > Soil > Riparian zone > Trees stand | place...
CCGGCTGCCGTCGCGGCTAGTGACGGGCGGCCGATCGGCATTATTGAGCGTCCCCTCAACCAGGTCGCTGGCCGGCAGTAAGTCCTTGAGCCCTTGCTGGTATTGAATTCCGATCGCATCGCAGCCGAAGTCGTCGGCGATCCGCACGGCCGCAATGTACATTTTACATTGCCAGCGAATCTGGTCGTCTGTTAAATGGTGCGAATGATCGGAACCTAGCTCGAATTTCAGCCCGGCCTCTTCCAACCAGCGGCGGACTGCCTCGGATTCCTGATCGCTAACTTGCGTCGTTTCGTAATAGAGCGTTGACTGGCTAAGGCGTTCTTTGAACACTCCGGTAGGGTTAAGCAGATGGTCAGGAATGATCGCATTGAACATTCCCATACAACCTTCGTCAAAGACGCCCAGAATCGCCTTATCACGGAGTAACTGTTGGGCGAGCGCGACTCCAAGTCGCTTTTCGGCATCGCCAATCTTTGCGTTGTCGAGCGATTGGACATGCGATGTGTCTTGGACTACCGTGCCACCGGAAAGCCATTGGCGAAGCTGCGTACGAAAGTTATTGCCCGCGAAGTCCTCCGACCAGAGCGACGAATAATTGATCCCGGCCTTGGTCAACGAGCCATTCAAATTCAGCATGCCGACAAGCCCCGGCCATGTACCTGACCAGTTCGCCACGGTCAAAATCGGCCCGCGATGGCTAATCAGCCCAGGCAGAATGTGATGCGAATATTGCCAGACCGCCTCGGCGACGATGAGCGGCGCGTCGCGATCCAGACCGCGAAATACCTCCATGCCTTCCTTTTGGGATGCGATGAATCCGTGACCTTCGTGCTCCTTGAACGAGTGCCCGCGGACCAGCCGCCAACCGTTCGCCGCAATGGCGTCCTCGAGTGATCGTTCCAAATCGGACTGGGCCGACCAGCACTTTTGATTGGCTGAAAGGCGCAGGTCACCATTGGCAACGAGATATACGTGCTTCGGACCAAGTCGCTGCGGTTCATGCAAATTCGGCAATTCATAGGCCATCAGCCTTTGCCTCCTTCCGCTCGCCGCGCGGCCGTCAATTTGAAAAGGTAAGTTTGAATACGAACGCCGACTCGCAAGGCTTCTTTTTCAACGGCTGGATGATCAGAGCATTTTCCTCTTGGGTCCAACTGACGGCTTCGTCGGTGCCCAGTAACTCAATGCGGCCGATCGGCCGATCGAGCAGTTTGGCCGCCTTGCCGAGCGACATGATATGCTGCGGCTCGCTCGGCCAGCCCATGCAGGTGGCGTACAGCGCTCCATTCTTCGTGGTGAAGCGAACGTCCTGAGCCGTGAAGGGCCGGCCGCGACCTTCATTGAAACCCTGCGCTTGCAGCGCGGGCGCATTGTCGGATGCCGGTCCTTCGCCGAATACTTTCCAGGGCCGCGTGCCAAAAATAGCTTCGCGATTGACGTCCATCCAGGCCGTGATTCCTTCAAGCACTTTCAGCTCTTCATCGTCGAGCGTCCCGTCTCCCCGTAGCGGCACGCTCAGCAGCAAATTCCCGTTCTTGCTCACGATGTCGCATAGCATGTGAATCACAGCCTGCGCGCTCTTGTATCGTCGATTTGCGAAAATTGAACGATCGTAGTGCCAGCTGCCGATGCAGGTGCAAGTCTGGTACGGCTGCGGCTCGACGCGATTGCTCGCACCGCGTTCGATGTCCCACACCAAGCATTTCCGCTGTTCTTCGTTGAGGATTTTGCCGAACAGGACGGCTTCCAAATTGCCGCCGTGCCAACTCATGCTGCTGTTGTAGTAGTGCGCTGCGATTTTCAGGCCGGCATCGCTGAAGGGATAAAGCGGCAGCACAGTGTCATCGAAGTACACAAGGTCCGGCTGATACTTATTGATCAGCTCCAAGGTGCGATTGTAAAACTTTTGGGTGTACGCCAAGTCGGGAATGCTGACCCCGCTTGCAGGGTCCCAGTGCCAAGCCCCGCCCGTGCCACGATTCGTGCCGGGCGGATGATTCTGTGCGTACAAATCCTGCGGATCCAGGCCCTCCCACCACCTGCCCTTCCCATCCGCCATTGTGAGCTTGCCGTCATAAGGCGCTCCCGCCAGCTCGCCTTGTCGGTCTGAACGCTGCGCGGTCTCGTACCACATCCAAGCGTGGGCTGCGTGTACGCTGACGCCAAATTTCAGTCCGTTGTTTTTCGCGGCATTCGCCCATCCGGCGATGATGTCTTTCTTGGGTCCGACGCGGACCGAATTCCACGGCTGATATTTGCTCTCATACAGGTCCATGTTGTCATGATGGTTGGCGAGCGCGAAGAAATATTGCGCGCCTGCCCGCTTGTAGAGTGCGACCAGCTTCTCTGGGTCCCAATTTTCGGCGTGCCATTCGTTGATCACGTCCTTGAAGCCAAACTTGGAGGGATGGCCGTAGCGCTCCAGATGTAGGCGGTTCTGCCGGCTTCCTTCTTCGTACATTCCCCGCGCATACCAGTCACCGGCTTCCGGTTCGCATTGCGGACCCCAGTGCGCCCAGATGCCGAACTTTGCGTCGCGGAACCAATCTGGCACCTCGTACTGCTTGAGTGATTCCCAACTTGGCGCGAACTTGCCGGCCCGCATTGGCTCGGCATCCTGGTTCACTGCAACGGTGACAGGACGTACATTTTGTGCCTGTCCCAGAACCGACGACATGGCGACTGCGAGAAACGCAGGGCCGACTCTCAACAGGCGCTCTCGTGTCGGAATTCTCATGGCACAACGAACCATTAAAAGAGTGTTGAAGAAGTCGGCTCTTGGGCAGTCCGCGCGATTCCGCTTTCAATAGAGCATTGAAATCACAGAAAGCCATGACTATGCTTGATGCAGAGATGGATATTCTTGACCTCCTGGCGGACTGTATTTGCCATGCTCGCAACCCTTGCCAGCTCGGAACCAGCCTTTTTTTCCCAGCAGGTTCGCCGGGCGGCCCGCTTCTATTTAAACCTGAAAGCCAGTCCTAATCGGTCTATTCAAGTCCTCTGCGGTGGATACGAGGAATGCGCACCAGACTACGTCATTCGGCGCGATGCCTTTCCGTTTTTGACGTTGGAATTTGTCCTGGCCGGCAAGGGACTTGTGAAGCTGGGGCAGCGCAAAGCAACACTCACCGCGGGCATTGTTTACACCTACGGCCCTGGCACACCGCACGAGATATTGGCTGACTCACGTGATCCACCGCGGAAGTACTTTGTCAATTTCGCTGGGCGATCGGCGTTGGCGGTGCTGCGCGATTGCGGCCTGACACCTGGCTCCATTGTTGCGGTGGCCGGTTCTTCGATGATGCAGCATCTTTTTGACAACCTCATCGAACATGGCGCGCATGGCGGCCGCATGGCCGGCGAATTATGCGACGCTTTGTTCAAATATGTACTGCTGCGGATCTCGTCGTCGTCGACGCTCGCCGATGAGCACCTCTCCCCGGCTTATTCCACTTACATTAACTGCCGTGATCACATTGAGAGGCATTTTGCCCGCCTGCAAACGCTCAAACAAATCGCGGCGGAATCCGGCGCGGACGGCGCTTACCTGTGCCGTCTGTTCCAACGTTTCGACCATCAATCGCCCTATCACACACTCGTCCGCTTGAAAATGAACGAAGCGGCCGAGCAGCTGCGGGCAACAGATAGGCTGGTAAAGGAAGTTGCCGTGTCGCTGGGATACACGGACGCATTCCACTTTTCTCGCGCCTTCAAGGCCGTGTTCGGCATCTCTCCGCAGGCGTTTCGTCGGCTAAAATTCTAGTCGCATCGGCTCTTTCCAATACCTCGCAAACAAAGTTACGGCCGCAATAGGGGCAACATTTTCTCGGCGTAACGACGACCAAGCTCGCGGTACCCGGCGGCGTCGAAGTGCAGGCGGTCACGTCTGGCCGTGCATTCGCTCGACGAAACGACGTGCGAGTTTTGGATCGTTTTGGGTAGCTCTGCGATGATTGAATTCATGCTGGCGCATGCACCGTTCTGATCCGCGTGCACCAGTTCGCCCGCGAGCAGAGGCACTTCGTCCGCTTTCAGACTTAAATCCTTGATCAGGTTGTCGTAGATGCTTTTAACCTTTGTAGGCCATGCCTTGTCGTTCGTGTTCGACTCGCCTTGGTGCAAAAGGATTCCCTTGATTACGCCCTCTTTTTGGGCCATCTTTCCCGACTCGACGATTCGTTGATAAGGGTTGCCGTCGTAGGTCTTGATAATGTTGGCCATCCACCCCGGAGCAGTGGAAGCGTACGACTGATAGCTCTCCTTATCGAACAACTCGATCTTACAGCCTGCAACCGATACGTTGACCACGCCGACGCGAATCCGCTCTGGCAGTTTGGCAACCAATGTGCGGCCAAAATAGTCCGCGGGACAAAGTCCGGAATTGCCTCGGCACAACGGAGGAGTGGCGGTGTACCAATTGCCTATGGTCCTGCCAAGATTCGGAAAATCTACGGCCGCCAAGACACGAAATCGTTCGTTGACCGGTTCCTTGTCCTGGTCCTCAATTCCGGGAAAGCCCTCCATATTGGACTGCCCGAAGCAAAGGAAAACATAAAAATTAGGATCTGGGCTCTGCGCGGCGGCCTCAAAACAGAGCAAGAGGCCGGCGAGCAATAGTGATAGGGTTTTAATTTTCACAGAAATCAACTCCAACCATCAACGATTAATTGGCAAGGACGTCACAAACCGCCTCAGTCCACAATAAATGCATGTTCCATAATCTGAGCAATTACTTTTCATTGGCCGTGCGAATGACAGCGTCGTATGCCGGCTTGGGCTGATTATTGCCATCGAACAAAAGCGGCCTCCCCCCGCGGAGCCACGAAACGTCATCATTCGCGCCCCAGAAGGTGACTAGCTTTACGTGGTTCTTATGTTTCACAAAGGCTTTGAATGTGCCTTCGTAAGCCTTAGCCAGACGTTCGCTTGCGTCATCGACGACGCCGCCCTGCGCGGCGGCCGCCGCGCCGGCGACGTCACCCCCAGGATTTCGCTGGCCGCCCCGCGCAGTATTGATGTCGAGTTCTGTGACGTGGATCGGCAGACCAAGCGTTGCCATCTCGGTCAGGGCTTCATCCATTCTTTCAAAGCTGGCCGTTGAGACATTGAGGTGAGCCTGCGTACCGATCGCGTGGACTGGAACGCCTTGCTCCTTCAATTGCTTGATCAATGTTATCAGCTTGCGGCGCTTATTCGCATTTTCCAGGCCGTAATCGTTGTAGCGGAGGATGCAATCGGGATCGGCCTCGTGGGCGTATTGAAATGCCTTGGCGATGAAGTCGTCGCCGATGATCTGCCGCCAAAACGAATCTCGCAATACTTCTTCGCCGTCTCCATCAGCAAGGGCCTCGTTAACGACATCCCAGGATTTGATTTTACCCTTGTACCGGCCCACAACGGCATGAATGTGATCACGCATCCGCTGCAACAGCTCTTCGCGCGTCGCGGGCGGTCCGGTTAGACCACGGCCCCGCCCACCGCGCCTTCCGCGTCCACGGCGGGCAGCGTCGCCCTCCGCTCCGCGGTTGGCCGTGTCGCCTTCTTGTTGCTTCACTTCGGCGGCCGCCGTTGGAGTTGTAGTTTCCGTAGCGGGCGGAGCGGTTCCTTGGAACACCCAGTTGGGCGTCTGGCCGTGCCAGACAAGTGTGTGCCCGACAAGGTACATATTGTTTTTTGACCCAAACTCTACGAATGCGTCGGCGGGCGCCCAGTTATAACCGTCTGGGCCTGCGGTCGGATGGACTAGTTGCCATTTCAGGTCGTTCTCGGGCGACACCTGGTTGAAATGTTTGATGACGAGTGCGACGTCCCCTTCAACTTGCTCCTGAGTTCGGTTGCCACGGCCCGCAGTGCCAGTCGCAATTGTGCGATTGATCGCCGCGCCGACGATAAAGTGGTCCTTATAGGCGTCCTTTATGGTGACCGACGAGTTGGTAGTTTGCGCCTGAGCCGTAGCTGCCAATAGCAGTCCCGCTATTGCTGCATGACATATGGAATTTCGAATTTTCATATCCGAGTGCCTTTGTGTTTTGGGGGCAGAAACTTTCTCAGAACCAGCCCAGCGGGCGGAAGGATTCCTCTGGCAGTTCCGCATTCCGACGAATCTATTTGATGACAATTGCATCCACAGCCACCGGTCCGGGACCGCGATTTACAATGGAAATAACATGTTTTCCTGGCCTCAGTGTAGTCAAGTCCCACACCATTTGCTGGGCCTCGCGTTCGCCCGTAGAAAGCAGGTCTGCCGTTGCACGGGTTTCGCCGTCAATCTGGATCTCGATCTTCCCGGCGCCGGATTCTTTCGGCGCGATGACCGCGACGCTGGTACCTGTAAACGAGCAACTCCAGACATCGCCAGCCGTATCGCTGATGGTGAGATCGTTATTAAAGTCGCCGGTTCCTAGGTTGCAGCGGCGAATCCAACCGGGAGGCACGACGCCAGGATCATCATCGTTGGTCCAAGGTTTGTCATGAGTGATGCGCAAAACGCGAATTCCCGACGCTAGCGGTCCGTCGGTAATCTCCGGCAATGGCTGCGCCATTCCGCCGGGTGTCACCGTCAGTGCCTGATCGTCTTGAACGAACGTCAGCGTCAGATCCGCGCCGAGCAATTCGACTTTGGACACATTGCCCACGGTCGCCCCGCCCGAGCGCAGAGCTTTGAGAGTTATCGGCCCGCCGCTCCAATCCAAGAGCGTTGCATAAACGTTGCCTTTGTTGCGTGTGTAGCAAACCGAATTGTCGCCAAAGACTTCAAACGGGCGGGATGCGTAGACGGCCTCGCCGTTGAACTTCAACCAGGCGCCGACGTCCTTGCAGATGAGGATCAGTTGCGGATCCAAATCGCCCCGCCCATGCTGGGTAATGTTGAGCAGCATGCTTCCGTTGCGAGCGACGTTCTGCATTAGCGAGCGAATCACGCTCCTGGCATCCATATATCGCTGCCCGGTTCTGTAATGCCAGTCAGCGATGCTGGTCTCAGTCTGGAATGGATAGGCCATGATCTGCGATTCAATGATGGCCTCGGTGCTCTTGACCAGCGAACGATCGACGAATGGAAGCAGGTCGGGGCTGTTTTGGAAGCTATTATAGCGCCCGCCTACGCCCTTGAGGTTGATCACGACGTCCATTTTGCCGCCGTTCCACTTCAAGGACTTGTTATAGTAATTCGCAATCAACGGCGGAGCGAGAAAGCCCAATCCCATGCGCACGCCCAGATCGACTTGGGAATCGCCCGCATGCTCGTCGAAGTAAATCACATCAGGATGGTACTTGGTGATGGCGTCATCCACGCGCCACATGAACTGGTTGGCAAACGGCGAATGTAAAGGATTTTCGTTGGTGTGAACGGGACCATAAAGATCCACGGGGTCCATGCCCTCCCACCATTTCCCTTTTCCGTCCAGGATGGTTTGCAGCGCATCGTACGGCCCGCCTTGCTTAGGTCCTTGCCGGTCGCTGGTGTAGCGAACCGTCATAAATTGACCCCAAGTTCGCGCCGGAGTGTGGTGAAAGCCGATGCCGAAACGTAATCCGCGCTGGCGCGCGATCTTCTCCCAAGTGCCGACGATGTCTACCTTGGGGCCAACTCGGACGGAGTTCCAAGGTTGATAGGTCGAATCCCAGCAATCGAAGTTGTCATGGTGAACGCCCATGGCCATGAAGTATCGGGCTCCCATTTCGACAAATAGATCCATCAACTCCTCAGGCTTCCAGCGGTCAATTACCCAGTTGTTGCAAATGTCTTTGTAGCCGAACTCTGCCGGGTGCCCGAAGGTTCGGACGTGAAACGCATACACTGGGTCCCGCGGCATATACATCTTGCGTGCGTACCAGTCTCCTTGCTCGGGCATCGACTGCGGGTCCCAGTGCGCCCATGCTCCAAACTTCGCCTCACGCCACCACTCCGGCACGGTATAGACACGACTTAATGCCTTCCAATCGGCGGAATGAAGACCGTCGGCCACTGGCAACGGCGGCAGATTCCAAATGTCCGGTGGCAGCCCCAAATCGCCGTCGCCGACAACTATTCGATCAATGTTCACCGCGACATCATGAGCCGCCAGATTGATGGTCAACGCTGCATTCGCTGGAATTGGGACGTTGACGATGGCATGGAGAAAGGAGCTGCTGAGGTTGCCGGAAGAATGGACGTTCAACTTGCGTGCCGGCTGGCCATTCACGGCAACGCTGATTGTCCCCACTTGCACGGACGCATAACGAATCGCCAATTTGCTCGCTGCCGGCAGGCCAGAGAACCTGACGCCTTGGCCGGACCTCGTCAATCCTACCAGTAAACTTTCCGAGGCCGCGTTGCTCGCCGCCTTGGACGCCCCTCCGATAGGTTCGGCCGCTTCGGCTTCAAACAGGTGCGCTTCAGCCGCTTGGTACTCGGCCCGATAAAACTCAGCCTGGAGTTCCCCTAGCCTGGCGTAACCTAAGAAGACACACGCCACGATCGCACGGAACGATTTCCGGCACATGCGAACCTTCATGAGTGTCAGCGGCGGCATCATTACGGAACGTGCAGCACCTCAGTCAACGGACTTCCATTTGAAACACTCGCCGCCTTTGCGGGCCGGAGTCGGACCCGTGGCGGTGACGGTCACTGCGCCCGGACTGTTTGGTTTGGTCGCCAAGTAGCGGTGATTGGTCAGCGACATCAGCGTCGTATCGCCGCGCATTAGATTGATCCACTGAAACGACTCGGCCTCGCCGGGACTTTGTCCGGCCAGATTTTTCAATACGGCCGCGTCACCGGCGGCGGAGACATAATGGCCGTTGGCTGCTTTCAAGGCCACACGGCCCAGGCCCAGATCGACGACTTGGAACTTTGTATTCGCAGTCGTTGCGTTGGTCCCTTCGGCCGCGACGTTCATCAGCAGGTTCTTCTCGCTATCGGCTGCCAGAAAGCTGCCGTCAGCGCCGCTTGCGAGCGTGACGGTTTTTCCGAGCGGAATCGCACGTTCGATGCCGCGTGCGCGCGGCTCGTCGACGACATAGTTGTCAAAGTCTGCGTACCCACCGGGTTGACCCGACGAGTTGTAGTTAAAGAGTGCCGGCCGCACGCCCTGAAACGTCGTCAATTGAAATCGCATCGTGAATGGCTCGCCCAGTGGCGCAAACTCCTTGCCATTGGCGCTCCAACTGAAGATGGCCTCGTCGGTGTCAAAGTTGCAGTGGACACGCAGCCAGAGGCGTTGCGGCGGCGTGGCCGGGCTGATGGTTGGAGCAGGCGGTTGACTCTCCGCGGCCGCGCCTCCTCGCCGTCCTCGTCCGCGGCCACGTCCGCCCGCCATGCCGGTGACCATTTGTAAAACTGCACCTTCGTCGGACTTTACGACGCCGATCCACGCGTACGGGGTGCTCACTAGCCCCAGGCCAGCGGTGTCTCCCGCTATCAATCCTGACGTGTCCAGCTCCACGGTCATGATCGATTCCGGCCCTGGTGGCCGCTGGCATATTGAGTTGCGCGCGTTGTAGAAGTTGGCAGCCGGAAGCGAGTGGAGCCGCATCACACCGGGCTTCTCAGACAGTGACTACTTCGTGTCGTCGGGAACATGGTTCCATTGCCAGTGCGGATTCAATTTGCCGCTGTTGAAATTGTCATCGTGGACAAAGGCCGGCTTGGGCTCTTGCGTGAAACCCGTATTCGGCTTGATCCAGGTATTGGGCGCCTTGCGCAAATTTCCGGGCAGGCCAATTAGCGGAAAGCCATCGTCCCATGTTATCGGAACCAGGTTGACCATGCGGCCCGCGCTGCCATGGTCAGACATAATAATGCTCCACCACTCACCTGAGGGCGTATCCACCATGCCGCCTTGGTGAATCCAGAGGCCGCGATCATTTGCATTCGCGCGAGCAGGCGTCGCTTGGGTAACTCCGAGAGACTCCCCCTGAGCCATCCGCGTCACCCGCCAGGGGCCGTCAATCGAGTCAGCCACTGCCACCATTTGGTCCACTGGTCCTCCCGGAATTGCCGACACGTCAACATATTTTCCGTTGATCTTGTAAAGGTGGTGGCCCTCTCCCATGCGATCGGGAAGCGAGCGCTTCGGGGCGTCGGCGACAAATGCCCTAAGGTCGGGCGTTAGTTCCTCAATTGGGTAGGGAACATTGTTGCCGTGAATCATGAAGACCTTACCCAGGTCGTCATCGAAAAGGACCGACATATCATGTCGGCCAGGTAATTCATTGCGCTCCCAGGGGCCGTGGATGGATTTTGAGCGGAAGACCTGCAGGCCCGCGCCGTTGACGTTCGAGAAGACGTAGAACGTGCCTTTGTGGTAGCGAAGGCAAGGCGCCCAAATGCCGCGGCCGTAAATATTTCCGCCCTCGAGGCGGTAGGCCGGGCCGAGATCGAGCCGGTCCGTGCAGTAGCCGACGAGTTCCCAGTTCACTAGATCTTTTGAATGCATGATCTGAACGGCGGGATTCATGTGCATTGTCGTGCCGGCAAGGTAGTAGTCCTCGCCAACGCGAATCACGTCGGGATCTTCAAACTCCTCATAGAACAAGGGATTGGAATAGGTGCCATTGCCGTTGTCTGCTGTCCAATGGCGCGTCTCGGGCCCATCAGCAATGGCCTGGACGTGCAGCACGGCCAAGAGTGCATAACTTAGAAGCAATCGAAAATGCCGCATCAGGTTGCTCCAATATCATGCTTTTGGGGCGAGTATTTCACTTGAAAATACGCTCGGCAAAGAGATACAGATTGTTTGCCCAATGCGTGCCGTCGTGTCCATTCGAGTCGACATGCCACACGTGGGGCACGCTTTTCTCCTTCAGCGCGGCGTGAAGGCCCTGACTAATTCTTATTAGTCCGTCCCTGTTGCCGCATGACAGGTACAGCAACTTCAACTTTTTCAGGCTCTCTGGTTGGGCAACTAGTTCTTCTGCAGGCTTGGTGTTCGGAGCTGATGAGAACCCTCCTACATAGGCAAACGTGTCGACATTCGCCAAGCCGATGTTGAGAGTTTGGCCGCCGCCCATTGAGAGGCCGGCGAGCGCCCGATGATCGCGGTCGGTGTAAACCGAGTAATTCGCTTGCACCAACGGAATGATATCGTTCTTGAGGTCGTTCTCGAACGGCATCCCCCAGCCATCCGACCCGCCGCCACCGCCACGGCTGCCACGGCCACGACCATCTCCCCGGGACGCGACATCACCTCGTTGCGCCCCTCCGTCTGCGGGTGCCACGCCGCCTCCGCGGCGCCCGCCGTCATCAACGGCCGCCGCCGCGCCATCGCCCCGCCGAGCGCCTCGGCCGCCTCCACCTCTGCTGGCCGGGCCCGGACTTTCGACCGTAATCGACGTTTCGCCGTTCGGGAACACAACGACCATCGGCACGATCTTGCCATCCGCCAGCGCGTTGTCTAGTACGATGTCTGCCTGACTCGCATTGATCCACTCCATGTCGGTTCCACCAATCCCATGCAACAGATACAACACGGGGTACTTCTTATCGGCCGTGTATCCGGGCGGCGTGTAGACACGGACCCGGCGACGCGTCCCTAGTGTTTTCGAGTCATATTCGACGACTTTGAGTTCACCGCGAGGCGAATTCTCACGACGCTCGCGAAAACCAGCTGGTGGATCATCGAACGCTGCCTTGTCATCCGGGCCAAGGCTGATGGCTCCGCCGCCGCGACCTCCGCGACCGCCCCGACGCCCGCGCCCCTCACCCTCCGCACCCGGAGCCGCCTGCCCCGAATTTGCCGGTGCAGCTTGTGCAGCCGGCTGCATAGGCCCGGCGACGTCGCGCTTAGCCACGGCCTCCGATGAGCCGAATTCGCCGACTTGGCGGGTGAATTTGATCTCATTGGCAGAAATCTTTCCGGTGAACGTGATGCTCAGGTCATTTCCCTGAATGTTCAATGGTTCGGAGAACGTAACCGAATCACCTTCAACTTTGCCCTCCTTCAGGTCAGCCTCGCGTTTCTCTCCGGCCGTATCCACGCTTGCTTTACCGGTCAGGCTGTTGCCATCTTGTTTGAGCGTGAAAGTGTATTGCTGCAGCCCGCGCTGTGTATCGAACTGGGCCTTCCATACTCCGGTCAGGTTTCCCGCGCCCGCCTGCGGTGCGGCTTGCGGCCCCATCGCGCTATTTGCGGTCGCAGCCTGCGGAATGATTTCGATCGCATTGATTTCAGGGTTTTCGATTTTGCTCGTGAACACGATTTTCAATTCGCCGTTCGTAACTTCCACTGGCACTGTTTCCACATAGGCCTTATTCGCCCCACCGGTTTTGGCCCAAATATCGAAGTCCTTGAACTCCTTGTCTTGCACCTTGTACGAAAACACGCGCTGTCCCGCACCAGAGATGCCTTCGAACGTTTCTGCAAAATGAAGCTTGATGACATACTTCCCATTGGGAAGCTTTTGCGAGAACGAATCCATCGAATAGCGTTCGCTCAAGTACAGGCCGGAATCCTTCGTACCTTCAATTTTCGTCCCCGGATCTCGGTCAATCGTCGAGCCGCCTACGAAGCCCGTTTCAGCCATCCAAACGTTGCCATCCGAATCGGTGAAAGGTGTCGACTGGCCGGCTTTGATGCGGATCGTCTTGACGGCAACGGCGGGTCGATCGCGAAACAAAAACGGCGCGAACTCGCGTAGGCTTCGTCGCCAGGTTTGGAATTCATGAGCCGTATCCGGCGATACATAGGCAGTGTTCTCGATCCCTACGCTGTTCAGTGCTGCGTGATTGGCGTTGAGGTTGTCCGGACTCTCGCGACTCCCGCAACTTGCGAATACGACTTTGACTTTTTCTTTGAAATCAGGCGTCGCTTCGACGTCCTGCGGCGTGATCGTGCCGCCGCTGAACAGGCCGATATGCGAAAACTTATCGAGGTTTCTCAAAGTAACGAACTTAGTTTCCGCTCCGCCCATGGAAAGGCCGGCCATGGCACGGTGGGGCTGATCAGAAAGCGTGCGAAAATTGGCATCAACGTAGGGAACCAATTCATTAACGAGAACGGTTTGAAAAGCTGTGAAATCGAAACCGGCGAGACCGCCGCCGCGTCTGCCTCTCCCACCTTGCCTGTCTCCGCGCGGCGGATTTGTTCCCTCTGCGGCCGCCGCTCCGCGGGTTCCCTCCGCCGCGGGGCCGCCACGGTCGCCAGCGCCGCGATCAGCAGCGCCACGGCGACCCCGGCGGCCGCGTCCACCAAAGGTGCCTTCGTTGGTCATTCCGTAAGTCATCACAATGAGGAACGGCTTCGTTATTCCTTCGGCAATCAAATTGTCCATGATCAGATTTGCGCGGCCTTGTACGCTCCAAGCCGTTTCATCCTCACCCCAGCCGTGCTGCAGGTACAGCACCGGGAAACGCGCCGCGACGTCCTTGTCGTAACCCGGCGGTGTGTAAACAAACGCACGGCGCTGCGTGTTGGTGCTTGGCGAGGGAAACAAAATCTGCTGGACACGGCCGTGGGAAACATCCTTGAGGGCGTAGAAATCCTGGTCATGAGCTTGGACCTCAATACCACTTTCCCACCGAGTCGAGCCGTAAAAGTTCAAAGCGCCAGGATCATTGAACGTCCCGCCGTCCACCGTGAGATGATAGTAGTGAAAGCCTTCATCGAGCGGATTTGCTGTCGTGCCCGTCCAGACACCATCTTCGCCCTTGGTGAGAGCGGTCCCGCCGCCTAGGCTTACTCTGACGCTTTGGGCGTCGGCAGCCGAGACGCGAAATCTCGCATAGCGCTGCGAGTTGACCTGCGGGTACTCTTGGCCGGGTTGGTTCAGCACTGAGGGCTTGAAGTCATCCTTCAGCTCCGTCGTTTGCGCCCTAACAAGTTGAACGGCCAATACAGGCAGCAACACGAGGCTTAGCAGTGCAGCTTTCATGACAATTCTCCGCAATGTGGATTTGAGCGATCTGCAAGGACTATTTCTGGGACGGCGGTGGAATCAATTCGTACAGGTTCCGACTCAAGTGGCCGACGACATTCAGTTTTGTGGAGCGCCTTGTCCTTGGCACAAGCAACGTGGAGGTATTCTTGCTTCGTGAAAGCCTCCATCAAGTCGCTCTTCATCGGCCACCAGATGCTGAGTAAAACGGGCCAATCAAACCTTGACCATTTCGGCGATTGAAACCGCGAAAAAGGTACGTAGACGTACAAAATAGCCCGCGGACGCCGCCAATGTCAATCAAATTCGGCTGCGATTTTCGCCGCGCACCGCTATTTCACGGCGATTGGTTTGGATCGTCGGCGCGCCGGGCGGCCGTTTGTTCCGCACACGGGCGCGGAGAAAACATCGTGCACAAACTGGAGGAATCGCGAGTTTTGCGCGCGGTCTCGTTCAGTCGTGCAGTTGGTAAGTGCGGCACGCAACGATTCTGAGTTTTCATAAGCGCGCTGCTGCAGTTTGCGTCCTGCCGCCGTCAAGAAGACGCAACGCGCGCGACCGTCATGGGCGTGACTTCGGCGGACAATTAGTCGCTGTCGTTCAAGTATTCGAACGATTGCCGCCACAGTATTCGGGTCTGACGAGGTCCGCTCAACGATTTCAATTTGTGCGAGCCCCGGCTCACGTGCCACGACGCGCAATACGACAAACTGGTCCGCCGTGATTCCGTAATCGCGCATACATGCGTTGACCTGGCGATGGAACGCAAGATATGCCTTGCGCAGCAACATCGCGAGCTCATGACTGTCGTTCAAGTGATGCCTCGGTTAAGAGTGGATGTAATTCGCTTCTTGTGACTCGCTTGTTGACTTGCAAATACTGAAGGCCTGCCTAAGGTTCCGAGTCCAAAAATCCAGTATAGTCTGGATCGCAGACGACAGCGCCGCTTGGCGTTACGCACTTCTATTTGTGATACTTCCCGACTGACAGCGGCACAAATCGAATTTCCTCGGCTGCGAGAAAGCCCCCGGGATGCGCGCCGCTAAAACGGACCGAGGAGATGCGTGACGCTTCGACCGTGAGCTCGAAGCTTGGAATGGGCTTCGCGGGCGAGTCACGCTTAGGTACTTTTTCTAGCGAGGCCTTATTCACTACCGTGCCTGCCTGATCGAGTGCTTCGACCAGTGCGGTACTGGTGACCGAGCCCCACATCACGAGCGTCACTTTTGATGCGCCGTCGGGAAAGCGGATTAGAACAGGAACGGCCTCGTTTGCCATGGCGTTCAGCACGCCCTTCTTTTCCGTCAACAAATGAGGAAAGAACATTATCCGCGGCTTCGCAGTGCCCCTCCTCAGCGTGCCGCCCGGCTCGAATGTGACGCCCTTGGCCGACCAGGACGGAACGGGCTTGCCAATTTCCGCGTCTTGAAATGTGATCACAACCTCTTCCTCGGCGCGCGCGATTGGTGCCAGGCTTCCACAAGCCAGAACAACAACTGCGAGTATAAGTTGAGCTTTCATGGATGCTATCGATGGAAAATCCTTAGATCATTTCCAGCCCGCGCATCGTTCCTGTTGAGGATGCAAAAGAATCGGTCTCGATCCCCATGCGCTGCAGAATCGACACAAACAAATTCGGCAACGGATAGTTCCGGCCACGGTCGAAGGCCAGGTGCTGACCGTGTTTGAACCCGCCACCGGCGAATAAGATCGGCATGTTCGTCGTTGAATGGGCGTTGGCGTCGCCCAGGTTCGAGCCGTACAGAACCATGGTGCGGTTGAGAAGCGTGTCGTCGGCTTCGCGGACCGACTTCAAATCCTGCAGCAGGCCAGCCAAGAGCCGCATCTGCCATTCGTCCAGAATTCTGAGCTGAGACAGTTTTTCTTCCGCTTTGCCGTGATGGGACAGGTTGTGATAGTCGTCGGTGATGGTTTCGCCGGGAATTTGTACGACCGGCGTTCCGACGCTGTTGAGCATCAGTGTAATCGAGCGAGTGGAATCAGTCTCAAAGGCCAGCCGGACAAGGTCATACATGGCCTTAACCTTGTCCATATATTGCGCGGGGCTGGTGGGATCGGTAGGCGCAGGAACATCTACCACTGGCTTCGGCTTGGTTTCCCAACCTTTCGACTGCTGCAAGCGGCGTTCGAGATCGCGGACGCTGCTGAAGTACTGATCCAATCGGCCGCGGTCGCGTGCGCCGACTTTTCGCGTAAGATCGCGGGTCTGGTCTGAAACGGCATCGAGAATGCTGCGGCCCGTATCAAGCGCGCGGATTTGGGCCTCAATCTCTTCGGGAGTACCTTGAAGGAACAACTGATTGAACACAGAGGACGCACTTGCTTCGGGAGGAATGGCCACGCCCGTCCCTGTCCAAGAAAGGCTGCGCGAACCGTTGACCGCTAGCGACAACGACGGAAACCGCGTTTGTACGCCGATCCGTTCGGCCACATATTGATCGAGTGAAATGGAGTTACGAAACGAGCTGCTGGCCGGGTGGGGTGCTGCCGTGAGAAAGCTGATGTCGGCGGGGTGTCCGCCGTCAACATTGGGATGCGAAACGCCACTGAACACGGTGAAGTCGTTTCGGACTTCCTTAAATGCCTGCAAGTACGGAGACAGGGTGTAGTCGCGGCCAGTGTCCTTTGGGAAAAATGGATCGGGCAGCACGCCAAGATTATTACAGATGGCGAACATGCGGCGTGGCGGACCGCCCGCAATTTCCGGTTGCGCGGCCTGCGCCAATTTGGGCAACGCCGATTCGAGCCAAGGCAGCGACAAGGTGACTCCGGCTGCCTTGAGGAACTGACGACGTGACTGCCGGCGGCGATTGCCAACCTGGAATCGCTGATTCCCGGGCATTGCTTGAATATTCATCGTCGCGTCCTTGGATATGCAAAGTTTGTTATCACCAAGCTCTCGGCCATGACTACTTGGTTTGGAATAGATCGCTATCAACGATCTCCATGACCAGGCTCCGGACGCCGTAGTGCCGGTCGGCCGTGCGAACTAAAAGCTGTTCAATTTGTTCACGATCAGAAAAGCGCACGGGAGCGCCGGTGGCGTAGATGGTCAACTGGTTCGCCAAATTTCGGGCAATGCCGACTTCATTCTCCAACATCATCTTTTTCAGATCCCGAACACTCGCAAAATCGCGCCCATCCGCCAATTCTCCCGCGCTGTCCACGGGCAAAGCGTAATGGAACACAAAACGCTGGCCATTCATGCCGACGCCCGGCGCAGGTGTCACGTCTTCGGATACAGCGCGATAGCGATCGCGCCAGGCGCCCATCACGTCGAAGCTTTCGAGCGCGAAGCCGGGAGGGTCCATCTTTGTGTGGCAGCTGGCACAGGTTGGGTCCGAGCGATGCCGCTCTAACTGCTGCCGGATCGTGACGGCACCGCGAATGTCGGGCTCGATGGCCGGCACTGGAGGGGGAGGTGGCGTTTCGATGCCTAGAATCCGTTCCGTGATCCAGTGGCCGCGAAGAACTGGCGACGTTGTGGTGCCGTTGGCCGTGATCTTCAAGATGCTGGCCTGCGTCATTAGCCCGCCGCGCACGGAATCGTCTGGCAGTGTGACGCGCCGCATCGTCGTGCCAGCGACTCCGGGAATCCCGTAGTGTGTGGCAAGTCGCTCGTTCAGGAATGTGAAGTCCGAATCGACAATGCTCTTCGCTGGCAAATCTTTTCGCAGAAGTTCCTCGACAAATGACCGCGTTTCCTCAATAGCCGATAGTTTGAGCGTATCGTCCAGCTCGTAGTCGTTATAGAGCGTCGCGGATGGAGAAGTGTCGTCGATCTTGCGGAGGTCCAGCCAGTAGTCAGTAAAGGCTTCGACGAAGCGCTTTGACTTAGGATCATCCAACAGACGTTCGGCCTGCGCACGGAGTACGTCCGGTTTGTGCAAGGCGCCGCTTTCGGCGAGAGCCCGCAGCTCCGCGTCCGGCACCGAATTCCACAAGAACAACGACAACCGTGTGGCGAGTGCATAGTCATCAAGCCGGCCCGGCTGCTCTTGAATGAATACAAACCCGGGCGACGTCAACACGGCCGTGTATGTCGAAATAAGTGACTGAGTGAACCCAAAGCCTTTGTCGAGTTGATCCGAGAACAGCGCGAGCATCCGCTCGACGTGCGCCTCTTCGACCGGTCGACGGTAGGCGCGCTTCATGAACGCCCGTAACAATCGTTCTCCGTCGACGCGCGGGTTTTCGGACTCAACTTCGACAACTGTCTGCGCGAGACGTCCGCCGCCACGCCCGCCGCGCCCCCTGCGTCCGCCCGCTCTGCGGCCGTCTGTTCCCCGCCCTGCCAATCCGCGCCCACCGACGCCACGATCTCCAGCGCCACCAATTCCTGTGGCCTGAGAAGGCGCGGCCTCGATTGCTACGCCCGGCTGCCCCGGTTCAGCGCGCTTCATACGAAGTCCGCCGAACAAGAGCTGGTAACCAGAACTGATTGCTGGATCGGGCAGCGGGCCCTCGACTTCGACGACGTCATGC
>Ga0190275_10001350_pt1 | contig 18364 bp, 14 predicted proteins | sample Popmic550T_FD_133745 | JGI IMG/M metagenome (GOLD analysis project Ga0190275, IMG submission 133745) | Populus adjacent soil microbial communities from riparian zone of Yellowstone River, Montana, USA - 550 T | ecosystem: Environmental > Terrestrial > Soil > Riparian zone > Trees stand | place...
CGCCGCGGCGGCCGCCAGCAGCCCCACCTCCTTCCCGGAGTCGCTGTAGCCCACCATCACCTCTTGCACGCCTCGCGCCTGCACGTGGCGGCGGTAGGTGGGATCGGCGAAGAGGGTCCGCAGCACCTTGGGTCCGTCATCCAGCGCGCCGAGCTGCTCGAACAGCGGGACGATGTCCACCGTGGCGCAGCCGCGCTCCGCGTCCCACAGGCCGGCGTGGCGCGCGCAGCGGAACGCAGCCAGCACGTCCTCGGCGGTGCTGGCCATGGAGAGGACGAACGTGCGGCACGCCACCTCACCGGCCTGGGCCTGGGCCTCGCGCACCCGATCCAGCACTCCGAGCAGCCGGGCGCCTCCCTCCGACGGTGGAGCCCCTCCGGTCAGCGAGGCATTGGCGCTGATCGCATCCTCCGCCGGGACGCGGAACTCCAGCTCGGCCAGGTGGAAGCCCATGGCGTGGACTCGCGCCAGCACCCGCCGCACCTGCCTTACGCCCGCGCGCTCGGCCTTCACCTCCAGGAGCGTGCGCTCGATGAGCTCGAGATCCTTCAGGAACGCGGCGGGAGCTCGGTAGGCCTCGGGAGCCATGGGCTCGGTGCGTCCGGCGCGCTGCCCCTCCACGTACTGGAGCGAGAGCTGGAGCCGGGCCTCCATGAAGCGCAGCTTGCGTCGCCACGGCTCGCCCGCGGTGCGAGGCCCCTGCCGCTGTGCCACCTCGGGCAGCGCCACCTTGTCCTGATCGAGCGAGGCGCGCAGCTCGTCAGGCGTGGGCGCGTGCAGATCCGACTGGGAGAGCGCGACGCCCAGCGCCTCCACATCCCGCAGCAGCATGCGGAGGCCTCGGGCGCGATGGGCGCGCAGCGTGTCCTCGAGCACCTCGGGAGTGACGAGCGGGTTGCCATCCATGTCTCCGCCCACCCACGAGTGCAGCCGCACCGGCGTGGGGATGGGGCCCAGGGGCTCGCCATAGGCGCGCTCGAACGCCCAGGCGATCGCCTCTGGCAGCCGCGCGAGCTGCTCTGCCAGCACCTCCTCCACGTACCAGAGGACGTTCTTCACCTCGTCGCCGACGGCGGGGCGCATGCGCCGCAGCTCGTCCGACTGCCAGAGGGCGGTGACCTCCTCGCGCACGGACTCGAAGTTGTCCGCGATCTCCTGCGGCGTGAGTGAGCAGCGGTCCCGATCCTCCAGCAGCCGCTGGATGCGGTAGAGCTTCTCCAGCAGCGTGCGCCGCGCCGCCTGCGTGGGATGGGCGGTGAGCGTCAACGTCACTGGGAGCGAGCGGAGGGCCTCACGCACCCGCTCCTGGGAGATGCCCGCGTCCCTCAGCGCCTGGAACGCAGCCTCCAGCGAGCCGCGCTGAGGAGTGGCCTGCGGGTCGCTCGCGTGGGCGCGGAAGCGGCGGATGCGGTGGTGCTGCTCGGCGAGGTTGGTGAGCTGGAAGTAGACGGAGAAGGCGCGGAGCACCGGCTCGGCCTGCTCCAGCGGGAGCTGCTTCAGGAGCTCGGCGAGCTTGGCGGCAGCGGTCCTGCGGCCCTCCTTGGGGCCTCGGCGGCGCTGGATGGCGAGGTGGCGGACCTGCTCCTCCAGCTCGAAGAGCTCCTGCCCCTCTTGCTCGATGAGGACTTCTCCGAGCAGCCGGCCCAAGAGGCGGACATCCCGACGGAGCGCCTGGTCTGCGGAACGGGTACGTGCCATGACGCGCTGCACCCTAGCTCCACCCGGGAGGGGGCGGCTCGAAAAATAGGGCTCCCTGACTTACCGGAACCGCTGCAACACCGTCCCGGCCGCCGTGCGCCCCGACTGGAGCCATCGCTTCCCACGCTTCCGGGCCTCGAGCAGTGAGCCATAGAAGAGCCGCTGGGCATGCATCCGCAGCAGATCCGCGCGCAGCTTCATCGGCGTGGCCACGCGGATCCGCCCCTGCTCGTAGGCCTCCGTCATGGCCCGGCGCTGGAGCTTGCCGCTGCTCGTCTTCCGGATCTGCCCGTAGCGGATGAACAGCACGTCCTGTGGCGTCACGGTGACACCCACCGACTCCAGGATCGCCGCGCACACCTGCTGATGGCTCTGAGCGCTCGGCTCCAGCGCCGCGGGAGCGTGCGCCTCGGCCAGCACCACCACCCGGCCCTGCGTCTGGATGACCACCGTGCGGCCCGGACGGATGAACGGCAGCCGCTCGATGGCCTGCTCGAAGTCGCTGGAGAAATAGCTCTGCCCGTTGATCTTGATCCGATCGTTGACGCGGCCGGTGATGAACAGCTCCCCGCCGTCCATGAAGCCCAGATCACCCGTGGCGTAGAAGCCCTCCGCGCCCAGCAACGGGCGCTCGTCCGCGTAGTACGAGGCCGCCAGGCTCCCCCCGCGCAGCTCGATCTCTCCCGACTCCCGCTCGCCGCACACGCGCCCGTCCTCGGTGCGCAGCCGCACCTCGAACTCCTGCAGGGGACGCCCGACGGAGATCGCGGGCTGTCCATGGGGCGAGCTCACCACACGCCAGCCCTCGTCCTGCCCCACGCAGGAGACCATCAGCACCGCCTCGGCCATGCCATAGCAGGGCTTGAAGGCCTCCCGCTTGAACCCCCGGGGCGCGAGCAGCTCGGTGAAGCGCTCCAGGTTCGGGATGTTGATGGGCTCGCTGCCCAGGTAGATGGTGCGCAGCGCCGACAGCTCCAGCCGCTCGAGCTCCTGGGGCTCCAAGTCGCGCAGCGTCTTCAACGAGTAGTCGATCGCGAAGTTGGGGATGACACTGATGGAGGCTCGGAGCTTGGACATCAGCTCCAGCCAGCCCAGCGGCTCCATGAGGAAGCTGATGGGCTGCGTGAGGTGGGCATCCATGCCCGAGTAGACGCAAGTGAGGATGCCGATGAGCCCCATGTCGTGGTAGAGCGGCAGCCAGCTCACCCCCCGATCCTCGGCCGTCCGACCATCGTGCTGGGCGATCATCCGCAGGTTGGCCCGCAGGTTGCGCTGGGTGATGGGCACGCCCTTGGGGAAGGACGTCGATCCGGAGGAGAACTGCACGAAGGCCAGCTCCTCCGGGGCCACCTCCCGAAGGCGCGCCCCCCTCCCCTTGGCCCCGGTGGGCGGCAGCGGCACACGGCCCAGGGTCAGCTCCAGGCTGCTCAGGCTCGGCGCGTCGAGCACCCGGCGCGCTCCGTAGCGCTCGGAGATCCGCCCCAGGAACTCGACGTAGCTCTGCCGGGGCGTGCTGAAGATGTAGGGCTTCACCGAGAGCGGGATCGCCCCTACCTCCATCAGCCCGAAGAAGGAGAAGAACACCGCCTCCTCGCTCTCGAAGGGCAGGATGACATGCTCGCCGCGCTGAATGCCCTGGGCCCGGAAGTGCTCCGCGCACGCCGCCACCCGATCCGGGAAGCTGGCATAGGGCAGGAACGTCGGCGGGCTGAAGAAGTCCTCGTACAGGTACATGCCGCGCCGAGGATCCACCTCGCCGAGCCGCTGGATGATGTCGAGCATCGCCACCCCTCCCCTCTTCTCAGAGACCGGCGCTCCGGGAGCGCATCCACTCGTGGACTCGCGGGAGGATCTCCTTCTGGGCCCGGCTCCCGCGGATGATGTCGAAGTGGCCGAAGTCGCTGGCGAAGCCGTGCGAGCGCCCGCAGATGGTGAAGGTCTTGTCCGTGCTGCCCAGCTTCCCCACGAGCTTCTCCGCGCGGCGCGGCGAGGCATGGAAGACGTCCGCCTCCCCCACACCCGAGAACACGGGGAGCGTCACCTGTCCCAGCGCCTGCCAGTAGTCCGTGCGCCCATCCACACTCTGGAATGCGCCCGTGGGCGCCCACTGCGCGAACTGCCGCATGACGGCGGCGGGCTCGTCCGCGGGGCCCTGCTTGAGCGCCTTGGCGGGGAAGCGGCCCAGCAGCCCGGCCAGCAGGCTGGAGAAGCGGACCATCACCCCCTTCTTCAGCCCTCCATCGCTGTAGTCATTCACGGCCGTGGACAGCACGCACACGCCGTTGAGCATCCGCTGAACCTCCGGGTGGAGCCCCAGCCCGGCAAGCGCCGCATAGCCCGCCATGCTGTGGGCCAGGAGGAAGAGCGGCCCGGTGTGCCGCGCACGCACGGCGCGGATCAGATCCGGGATGTCATCCTGGGCGTACGTGTCGAAGCTCCAGTCCCACGCCCGCTTCGCGGGCCAGCGGCTCCCCCCGTGGCCCCGCAGGTCCGCGAGGTACACCGTGCAGCCTTGATCCAGGAAGTAGCGCGCCGGGCCTTCCCCGCTCGCGCCCAGGAAGAAGCGCCCGTCGGAGAACAGCCCATGGAGGAACAGGATCCCCACTCCTCCGGCTGCCGCGGACTCGGTGCGCGCCTGGAGCACGTGGAGCTGGTGCCCACCGCTGGTGGGGACCCACCACTCGTCCCGCGCCAGGGGCGTAGGAGGCGCTGCGCTGTCTGCCACGGACTGGGACATGGTGCTCTCTCTCTCCTCAGGAAGTCGGCTTGCGCGCCGCGGCGATGAAGTCCTGCACCGAGCGCAGGGTTCGATCCGCCACATCCAGGAAGGCCGCCTGCACCCGCGCCTCCACCGCGACGGCCCGCTCGGACTCCAGGAGGATCTGCTGAACGAAGCGAGCCCTGTAGAGGACCGACTCCTCGTCCTCCAGCTCCTCCGCCGTGGGAGACTCGAGGAGCGTGCGGACCACCACCTCCTGCGGCACGATCTCCCGCCGGTAGTCCACCTCGATGCGCAGGGTGACGGCGATGATGCCGCCCCCCCGCTGCAAGGACTGCTGCTCCATCCACGCCCAGCGCCCTGCCTCCAGGTACTCCAGGGCGACCGCGTTGTTCACATGGCCGAGGCTGTCCAGATCATTGGGCCTCACCCGAAGCGTGAGGAAGGATTCTTCGAAGCTCACGAAGACAGACTCCTAGCAGCCCACCAACTCCATCCACGTGTCCTCGACCTCTTCGGCGGAGGAGACAGTGATGCCGGTGATGCGCTTGAGCGCGTTGAAGATCAGCGTCTCCTTCTTCTCGAGCTCATTCGGGGCGTACATCCCCTCCCGGTACTCGAGCTGATCCCACCAGTTGACGTGCGTCCCCCGGCTCTCGACCCGCTCGCGCTTGCTGCCATGCACCTCTCCGCCGTCGCGCAGGAAGAAGTGGGCCACCGCGAAGGCTTCCTTGGCATGGTACTCGCCGCTGTCCACCAGGGCCTTGGCGAACGCGATGAAGTAGTTCATGTGCTGGATCTCGTCCGCGGCCACCTGCTTGAACAGGGCCTTGAGGCCAGGTTCCTGGATCATCCGCGCGCAGTTGGCGTAGTTGACCGCGGCGACGATCTCGGAGACCGCCAGCAGCGTCAACGTGCGGAGCATGTCGTCATCCGGGAAGATCTTCCGGAACTCGATGAACGTCTCGTCGGAGACGCGCTCCAGGCCGAACAGGGTGGCCAGCCGATTGAAGCTGGTCTCGTGGTGCGCCTCCTCCTCGTTCCAGTAGCGGCTCCAAGTGCCACAGGCCTGCATGATGGAGGAGACCACCGCGTTCTTGCCCTGCCACCGGCGGCACTCGGTGTCAGACAGCCGCGCGAGGCGGTCCGCGCCGGGCTTGGTGGTGAGCTCCGCCCGCCCCGCGTTCCACACCAGCAGCCGGTCCGACTGGGAGACACGCTCCACGTCGATCGCGGCCAGCATCTCCATCACGCTCCACCGCCGGGACTCGTGGAGGCGCTGCTGCTCCCAGGAGATGTCGACGAGCGTGCGCCCCTCCGCGGTGAAGGCTCGGAAGAGATCCGCGACGATCACAGGCTTGCCAGCCGCCTCGCGCGCTTCTGACTCCGCAGGCCCCGCCATCTCCGAGGGCTGCCCCGCAAGGGGCATGGGGGTGAGCGCGGCCTGGACGATCTTGTCCGGGGTGCTCATGCCGCCCTCCCCTGCTGGCGCTCGACCTCCTGGAGGAACACCTCCAGGACCTTGGAGACCGGCGTGTCCAGCGCGAGGGCTGGCAGGCGAACACGGATGCCGTGCTCCTTGCGCAGGGAGTTCGACGTCCGCGCGAACGCCTCCATCAGATCGACGCTGTTGGTCATCTTCTCGGAGCGGCCCATGATCGCGGCCAAACTCAGGTCCGGTCCGAAGACCTCCTCTGAGGTCAACCCTATGTTTTCACAGAACTTTTGCTGGATGTACGCCTTGAGATCAGGGGTGTTGGCCATTGGCTCCTCGGTTGCTCAGGAGCTAACAATCGATGATGCGCCATGTCAACACTGGTTTTCCCCCCATTACCGGTTTGTCTCGGAGGCGCGCGCCGGACTTCTCGAGCCAGAGGCCTCCGCGACGCCCTAGTTCTTCAAGCGATAGCCCGTCTTGAAGATCCACCCCACCACCGACAGGCACACCACGAAGAAGCCCAGCGTCATGGCCAGGCTCACCCCCACCTCCACGTCCGCTGTCCCGTAGAAGCTCCAGCGGAAGCCCGAGATCAGGTAGACCACCGGGTTGAACAGGGTGACGGTGCGCCAGAACGGCGGCAGCATGTCGATGGAGTAGAACGCACCGCCCAGGAACGTCAGCGGCGTCACGATCAGCATGGGGATGAACTGCAGCTGCTCGAAGCTGTTGGCCCAGACGCCGATGATGAAGCCGAACAGGCTGAAGGTCACCGCCGTCAGCACCAGGAAGGCGATCATCCACAGCGGGTGCAGGATCTGGAGCGGCACGAACAGCGCCGCGGTGGCCAGGATGATCAACCCCAGCGCCACGGACTTGGTCGCCGCCGCCCCGACATAGGCGATGACGATCTCCAGATAGCTCACCGGCGCCGACAACAGCTCGTAGATCGTGCCGGTGAACTTGGGGAAGTAGATGCCGAAGCTGGCGTTGAAGATGCTCTGGGTGAACAGGCTGAGCATGATCAGGCCGGGCACGATGAAGGCGCCGTAGGGCACGCCGTCCACCCGCGTCACCGCCGACCCGATGGCCGAGCCGAAGACCACGAAATAGAGCGAGGTGGTGATCACCGGGGTGACGACGCTCTGCAACAGGGTGCGCAGCGCCCGCGCCATCTCGAACCGGTAGATCGCCCATACGCCATAGCCATTGAATGTCATGCTCATGATGCGGCGCGCTCCTTGACCAGGCCCACGAAGATGTCCTCGAGCGAGCTCTGGCGGGTGTTCAGATCCTTGAATCCAATGTCCAGCTCGCTCATCCGCCGCAGGAGGCTCGGCACGCCCGTCCGCTCCTCGTTCGCGTCGAAGACGTACTCCAGCTCATGGCCTTCGGCCTTCAGCGTCAGCGGCCATTCGGCCAGCTCGGACGGGATGGCCGCCAGCGGCGCCTGGAGGTTCAGGGTCAGCTGCTTCTTGCCCAGCTTCTTCATCAGGCTGGCCTTCTCCTCGACCAGGATCAGCTCGCCCTTGGAGATCACTCCCACCCGGTCCGCCATCTGCTCGGCCTCCTCGATGTAGTGGGTGGTCAGGATGATCGTCACACCCTTCTCGCGCAGGCGCCGGACCAGCTCCCACATGTCCCGGCGCAGCCCCACGTCCACGCCCGCGGTCGGCTCGTCGAGGAACAGGATCTCCGGCTCGTGGCTCAGCGCCTTGGCGATCATCACCCGCCGCTTCATGCCGCCCGACAGCGTCATGATCCGGGAGTCCTTCTTGTCCCACAGCGACAGGTCGCGGAGCACCTTCTCGATGTGGGCCGGCTGGGGCGCCTTGCCAAACAGCCCGCGGCTGAAGCTGACCGTCGCCCACACCGTCTCGAAGGCGTCGGTCGTCAGCTCCTGCGGCACCAGCCCGATCTTGGTGCGCGCGGCGCGGTACTCCTTGAGCACGTCGTGCCCGTCGGCGACGATCCTCCCCGAGCTCGGAGTGACGATGCCGCAGATGATGTTGATGAGCGTCGTCTTGCCGGCCCCGTTCGGGCCCAGCAGGGCGAAGATCTCGCCCTTGCGGATCTCCAGATTGATGTTCTTCAGCGCATGGAGCCCTGACGCATAGGTCTTGGTCAGGCCGGAGACGGAGATGACTGTCTGCATGGTGGTAGGCATAGAGGGCACGTGAGACGTCTCGCCTTTATGGCGTCGCGCCGCGGAACTCAAGCCGCACGGTGGATGGAGCTGCTAGCATGTTCCCGTGCGCTTGTTCCTGCGGCGTCTCAGGTTTGCTGCGGCGATCGGGGCGGCTGGCGGAGCGCTGATCTGCCTGTCCTGCCTCGTCTCTTTCCTGACCGGCTCGGTGCTCGCGGGAGGCTTTACCGGGATCCTCGGGGGGACGTGGTTGACGATCAAGGCCTTCCTGGTGGGGGGGGATCTCGGGGATCTCGATGATGATGGGTTGGTCCTCGGGCTCACCGCGGCGATCGCCGCCAGCTTCGCCGGCTTCCTGGGGAGCGTGCCTCTCATGGAGCTCCGCCGTCTGACCGGCCGCGAGCAACGTGAGGTGTCCCTCGCGGAGGTGACGAACCACCCCGACGTGGCGCGCTTCCGTCTGCGCGACGGCCACGTGGCGGCCCAGGACGTCCTCACGGAGTACCACCGCCATCCCAGCAAGAAGAACCCCAGGAGCTACAAACACGCCGTGGCCCCCGTGCTCCCTCCTGGGTGGCGTCCCGGTGAGCCTGTGCGCGTCTGGGCTGTCTGCCACGACTTCAGCTCCACCCAGGAGGACGAGTGTCTCGAGGCCTGGCGTGCGCCGGCTGGAGGAGCCATCGTCGTGGACCCCGAGCTCGAGTTCTGTTTTCAGATCGCCGTGCCCGCCCAGCACGCCCCCCCCGACGGGCGCCTTGTGTTCGTGCACTGGGTGAAGAGCCCAGAGGCCTACCTCGGGGCGCGCTGGGGGGAGTTCCTCGGCTTCCTCAAAATCACCTCCATCATCTGGGGCGTGATCGCCGGGCTCTGGCTCTTCGGGACCACGCTTGCGCGTGCCGTGTCGCGCTTGCGGCGTGCCGTGTCACGGAGATGAGGGGCGCGTAAATCGAGGGCCATGGAAATGTCGCCGCTGGGTGCCAGACGGGTATGGCTGGCCATCGGCCTGGCACACACGTACGAGACTGCAAGCACTGCGGCTGGATTGGCCGCCCGCTCATGACCGTCACGCACAGCGGGCTGCGCGTCCACTACGAGGGAGCCCAGGCCTGACTCAGGTTCCAATCCTGCGCAGGATGAGGATGGGGCCGTCGTCCAGCTTGCGGCCACGCAGGTCGATCTCACAGTCCAGCATCCAGTCTCCATGGCCCTCCGGGTCCATGATGCGCTGCTGCGCCTCCCACTGCCGGGGGCCCGTCTCCTTGAGGAACGTGAGGCCCGGCCGGCGCGCCGCCGGGGTGAGGATCACCACCTTGTGCTCCTCGAAGTACGGCGCCATCGCCTGCTCCAGCTTCGGCGCCGTCCACTCCCCCAGCGTCACGTCCAGCATCCCCAGCGCATCCATGTAGCGCTTCTGCCCCAGCGCCCGGAGCAGCCGGTGCAGCTCCTCGCGTACGCGGGCCGCGAAGGCCTTCGGATCCTCCGTCAGCTCCTTGGGCTTGAGCTCCACCACCGGCTTCGGCGTCAGCGCCGCCTCCGGGTTGCGCATCCGCTCCCACTCGTCCAGCAGGCTGGAGTCCACCTGGCGCACTGTGGCTCGTAGGTGGTCGATGAAGTCCTCCACCGCCTCGTCCTTGAAGCGCTCGGGCACCGTCTGCACCAGCGTCTTGTACACGTCCCCCACGTACCGCAGCAGCGCGCCCTCGCTGCGCTGCAGGCCGTACTCGCGCACGTAGTCGTGGAAGGACATGAAGCGCTCGAACATGTCCCGCACCACCGACTTGGGCCGGATGTTCTCCTGCCCCACCCACGGGTGCTTCTGCGCGAACACGTTGAAGGTGGAGTAGATGAAGTCCCGGTTCGGCTTGGGCCACTCCAGCTTCTCCAGCTCCTCCATCCGATCGTCGTACTCCATCCCCTGCGCCTTCATCTCCGCGATCTTCTCCCCCTTGAGCTGGTGGAGCTGCGCGTAGAGGACGACGTCCGGGTTCTCGAGGATGGACTCCACCAGCGTCACCACGTCCAGCGCGTACGTCTCCGTGGTGGGATCCAGCTTCTCCAGCGTGTCCAGCAAGTACAGCGACAGCGTGTGGTTCATCGAGAAGTCCCGCTGCAGGTCCTCCGCGACCTTCACCACCGCATGGCCCGGGTGCTTCTCCACGCTGACGATCCCCGCACCTTGCAGCGTCCGGAAGCAGCTGGCCGCCGTCTTCAGGTGCTTGCGCTTCTTGTAGTCCGAGTCGTGCGTCCGCTGGGCGAGCTGCACCAGCCGCTTGTACCCGCCGCTGCCCTCCGTCAGATCGCTCTGCAGCAGGTTGAGCAGCAGGCCGTGGGACACCTCGAAGCGCGACTCCAGCGGCTCGGGGATGCCGTTCTGCAGCCGATCGAAGGTGCTCTTGTCGTAGTGGACGTAGCCCTTCTGCGGCGGCTTGGCCTTGGGCGCCTTCTTCTTGCCCGCGGCCTCCTTCTGCGCCTGCTTGATGTTCTCGATGGCGTGATCGGGCGCCTGCGCCACCACGCTGCCCTGATCGTCGAAGCCCTTGCGCCCCGCTCGACCGGCGATCTGCTTGAAGTCCCGCACGCTCAGCGTGGCCAGCTTCTCGCCGTTGAACTTGAACAGCTGCGTGAAGAGCACCGTGCGGATGGGGATGTTCACCCCCACGCCCAGCGTGTCCGTGCCAGAGATCACCTTGAGGTGCCCGGACTGCGCCAGCTTCTCCACCAGCAGGCGGTACTTGGGCAGCAGGCCCGCGTGGTGCATGCCCACGCCGTGGCGCAGGAAGCGCTGGAACTCCTTGCCGTACGGGGTGTCGAAGGGCGCCTCCAGGAGCGCCTGCCGGATGGCCTCCTTCTCCTCCTTGGTGGAGAAGTCCACGGACATGAGGTTCTGCGCCTGCTCCGCCGCGGCCCGCTGCGTGAAGTTCACCAGGTAGATGGGGTACTTCTTCTGCGCCACCAGATCCTGGATCGTCTCGTGCAGCGGCGTCTCCCGGTAGTCGAAGTCCAGGGGCACCGGCCGCTGCGTGCTGCGCACCGACACGACTTCCTTGCCGGTGAGCTTGAGCAGCCCCTCCTCGATGATGTGCGTGTCCCCGAGCGTGGCCGACATCATCAGGAACGTCGTCTTCGGCAGCGCCAGCAAGGGGATCTGCCAGGCCGTGCCGCGATCCCGATCCGAGTAGTAGTGGAACTCGTCCATCACCACGTAGTCCACCCGGGCGCGCGAGTCCCGCATGGCCATGTTGGCGAGGATCTCCGCCGTGCAGCAGATGATGGGCGCCTCGCGGTTGATGCTGGCGTCGCCCGTGAGCATGCCCACGTTCTCCGGACCGAAGGCGTCGCAGAGCGCGAAGAACTTCTCGTTCACCAGCGCCTTGATGGGGCACGTGTAGTAGGAGATCTTCCCCTCGGCCATGGCCTTGAAGTGCAGCGAGGTGGCCACCAGCGACTTGCCCGAGCCCGTGGGCGTCTTCAGGAACAGGTGCTTGTCCGCCAGCAGCTCGAGGATGGCCTCCTCCTGCGCCGGGTAGAGCTCCAACCCCGTGGACGACACGTAGCCGACGAAGCGGTTGAGGATCTCGTCGGTGCTCAGGGGCGGCGAACCGCGTGCGGGGAGCAGGGCAGCCAGGGGAGCGCTTTTCTCGGGGGTATCCATCTCGGAGGTGGAATCTAGGCGGCCGAGCCCCGCGCCACCTGGAAAAATCGCGCTCCCGGGTCCACTCCTCTGAAAGAATGGTTGCATGGCCAGCATGCAAGGGAAGACCGTCGTCATCACCGGGGCTTCGTCGGGGATCGGAGAGGAGCTCGCCGTGGTGCTCGCTTCACGGGGGGCGAACCTGGTGCTCGCGGCACGCAGGCAGGAAGAGCTCGCCAAGGTGGCGAAGCGGTGCGAGCAAGCCGGAGGGCGCGCCCTCAGCGTGCCGACGGATGTCTCGGATCAGGAGGCCTGCCGGCGCATGGTGGAGCGAGCGGTGGAGGCCTTCGGCGGCATCGATCTCCTGGTGAACAACGCGGGCGTCACCATGTGGGCCCGGCTCGACGAGGTGACGGACCTGTCGCTCTACGAGCGCCTCATGCGGGTGAACTACCTGAGCGCCGTCTACTGCACGTACTTCGCCCTGCCCCACGTCAAGACGCGCAAGGGGCTGCTGGTGGCCATCTCCTCGCTCATGGGGAAGACCGGCGTGCCCACTCGCACGGCGTACGCAGCGAGCAAGCACGCCATGCAGGGGTTCTTCGACTCCCTGCGCGTGGAGCTGCTGGGCTCGGGAGTGGACGTGCTCGTGGTGTCTCCAGGGTTCGTGGACACGCCCATCCGCTCGAGTGCGGTGGGACCGGATGGCAAGCAAGTGCAGCAGAGCCAGCGTGTCGAGAGCGGGGACACCATGGACGTACACACCTGCGTGGCGCAGATCACCCGCGCCATCGAGCGTCGCGAGCGCGAGCTGGTGATGACGACCAAGGCCAAGGTGGGAGTGTTCCTCAAGCTCGTGGCGCCGGGGCTGGTTGACCGGATCGCGCTGAAGGCCATGCGGAACAAGAACTCGTAGCCTTCACGCACGCTCCGGCTCGAACCAGGAGAGCGCTGGCCGTCGATGGCGCCAGGCGCCAAACCTGTCTGACAAGCAGACAGGTTCGGCCCGAGCACGTCCGGCCGGCGCCCTCTCCTACTGCAGGATGAGCGTGAAGCTCTCCCAGGGACCGATGGCCGTGCGGTTGGCGTTCACTGCGCTGCCGCCGCCGCCCTCGGCCACCACCCAGTGGCCCGTGTAGGACTGCAGGGCCACGCTATCGCCGCTGAAGATCGTCCCACTGCCGTTGAGCTTCCAGATGCGGAAGGTCTCCCACTGCGCCGACACGGTGCGGTTGGCGTTCACCACCCCATTGCCGCCGCCCTCGGCCACGACATAGTGGCTGCTGTCGGCACGCAGGTAGACGGTGTCCCCGGTGTTCAGCGCGCCATCGTTGAGATCCACCAGCGTGAAGCTCTCCCAGGGTCCGATAGCCGTGCGGTTGGCGTTCACCCCCCCACCGCCACTGCCCTCAGCGACGACGTAGTGCCCCGTGTATGCACGCAAAGAAGCGTTGCCCAGCCCCGAGTAGAGCAGCCGGTTGGGCGAGCCCGCCCCGGCGTTGCCCACCCGGTTCGGCGTCGCGGTGCCAGTCAGGAACGTGGCCACTGCCGCCGGCGAGGCCCACGGGTGCTTCTCCATGTACAGCGCTGCCGCCCCCGCCACGTGAGGGGTGGCCATGGAGGTGCCGCTGATGGTGTTGGTGGCCGTGTCGCTGTTCCACCATGCCGAGGTGATACCTCCGCCGGGCGCGAACAGATCCAGGCACGGACCGATGCTGGAGAAGGAGGAGCGGCTGTCGTTGCTGTCCGTAGAGCCCACGGTGAGGGCCGCGGGAACCCGGGCTGGCGAAGAGGCGCACGCATCCGCGCCGGAGCCATTGCCCGCGGCCACCGCATAGAGCACCCCCGCGTTGATCGAGTTGTCCAGCGCGTCATCCAGCGGCTGGTAGGCCCCACCGCCCAAGCTCATGTTCACCACCGCTGGCTTGATGTGGTTGGCCGTCACCCAGTCCACCGCACCGATCACCGTCGACCAGGCCGCGCCGCCCGAGCAGGGGAACACGCGCACCGAGTGCAGCGTCACGCCCTTGGCCACGCCATAGGTGGCACCGCCGATGGTGCCCGCTACGTGCGTACCGTGGCCGTTGCAGTCGCTGGCACCGTTACCGTCCGAGACGCCCGTCCAGTCCAGCGAGACGCGCCCGCCGAACTCGGCGTGGCTGGCGCGGATGCCCGTGTCGATGATGTAAGCGTGCACCCCGCTGCCCGTGGCTCCCGCGGCATAGTGGCTCGTCAGCGGCAAGTCGCGCTGATCCACGCGATCGATGCCCCACGTGGCGCCCGACTGCGCGCCGTCGGGGTACACCCAGCCATCCTCCGCCACGTACTTCACCGAGGGATCCGCAGCGAGCGCGCGCGCCTGCACCTCGCTCGTGCGCACCACGAAGCCCCGCAGCGCGTGCTCGAAGAGCCGCTCCGCCTTCACGGCGTGCCGCCCCTCCAGAGCCTGCGCCATCGTCTGGACACCCGCCGCGGCCAGCCCGGCCTTGGCATCCTTCAGCACCACCACGTACTGGCCCGCGATCTGATCCTTCGCACGCAGGAAGCTGCTCTGCGTGGCCAGCTGCTCGGCCGGTGCCTCCTGCACCGCCCCCTCACCCGCCTCATACCCGCAGCCCCCAAGGGCCATCACGCTCAGCGCCAAAATGCTCCGCTTGAACTTCATACGTTCTCCTTGCTCCAGGGACGCCCTCGTCCCCAGCAGACTCATCGCCCGCATAACCAACAAAGCATGGAAGACTGACAAAGCAGGACTTATGGAATATTGCCATCAGGGCGATCGCGGCACGACCTGTGGTAACTGGAAGCCCTCTCTCGCGAGGATCTCACCGTGAGCGCTTTCACCTACCAGGACATGCTGCCGCTGGGCGAGGACACCACCCCGTACCGGCTGCTGACGAGTGACTTCGTCTCCACCTTCGAGGCCGGTGGGAAGACCTTCCTCAAGGTCGAGCCCGAGGCGCTCACCCTCCTCACCCGCGAGGCGATGCGCGACATCGCCCACCTGCTGCGCTCGGGGCACCTGGAGCAGCTGGCCTCCATCCTGAAAGACCCGGAGGCAACGTCGAACGATCGCTTCGTGGCGCTGGAGCTGCTGAAGAACGCCAACATCGCCGCGGGCCGCGTGCTGCCCTCCTGCCAGGACACCGGCACGGCGATCGTCATGGGCAAGAAGGGCCAGTACGTCTTCACCGGCGCCCATGACGAGGAGGCCATCTCCCGCGGCATCTTCGAGACGTACACCACGACGAGCCTGCGCTACTCGCAGCTGGCGCCGCTGGACATGTACAAGGAGGCTAACACCGGCACCAACCTGCCGGCGCAGATCGAGCTGTATGCCACCGAGGGCGACGCCTACAAGTTCCTCTTCATGGCCAAGGGCGGCGGCTCGGCCAACAAGAGCTACCTGTTCCAGGAGACCAAGGCGCTGCTCAACCCGGACAGCCTGATGAAGTTCCTGGATCAGAAGATCCGCTCGCTGGGCACCGCGGCGTGCCCGCCGTACCACCTGGCCGTCGTCGTGGGTGGCACCTCGGGCGAGTACGCGCTCAAGGTCGCCAAGTACGCCTCGGCGCGCTACCTGGACACGCTGCCTGTCAGCGGCAGCAACCTGGGCCGCGGCTTCCGGGACGTGGAGCTGGAGGAGAAGGTGCACCAGCTCACGCGCCGCATGGGCATTGGCGCGCAGTTCGGCGGCAAGTACTTCTGCCATGACGTGCGTGTGATCCGCCTGCCGCGGCACGGCGCGAGCTGCCCGGTAGCCATCGCCGTCTCCTGCTCGGCGGATCGGCAGGCGCTGGGGAAGATCACGAAGAGCGGCATCTACCTGGAGCAGCTCGAGACGGATCCGGCGAAGTACCTGCCGGAGACGACGGACCCGCAGCTCGGCGGCGAGGTGGTGAAGATCGATCTGAACCGGCCCATGTCGGACATCCGGGCCGAGCTCAGCCGCTACCCCACGAAGACGCGCCTGTCGCTGTCCGGGCCGATGATCGTCGCACGCGACATTGCCCACGCGAAGATCAAGGAGCGCCTGGATCGGGGCGAGGGCCTGCCCCAGTACATGAAGGACTTCGCCGTGTACTACGCGGGCCCGGCGAAGACGCCGGCGGGCTATGCCTCGGGCAGCTTCGGCCCCACGACGGCGGGGCGCATGGACAGCTACGTGGACCTGTTCCAGTCGCAGGGCGGCAGCCAGGTGATGCTGGCCAAGGGCAACCGCTCCAAGGCGGTGACGGAGGCGTGCAAGAAGCACGGCGGCTTCTACCTGGGCAGCATCGGCGGCCCGGCGGCCCGGCTGGCCCAGGACTGCATCAAGAAGGTGGAGGTGCTCGAGTACCCCGAGCTCGGCATGGAGGCGGTGTGGAAGATCGAGGTCGTGGACTTCCCCGCCTTCATCGTCGTGGATGACAAGGGAAATGACTTCTTCGCGGAGCTCAACGTCTCCGCCAAGGACTGAGGCCTGGCCATGAAGCGTTCCCAGTTCATCGGCTGCATCGCCGGCCTGGCCGTGGGGGACGCACTGGGCTACCCGGCCGAGTTCCGCACCCGCGTGCAGCTCCTGCGCGAGGTGGGCCCCGAGGGCATCACCGGCTTCCTCCGCTTGAAGGATTCCCGCTTCTCCCGTCCCTTCATCATCGGGCCGGATCATCCTCCGGGGACCTTCACGGACGACACGCAGATGACCTTGGCGGTGGCCGAGGCACTCCTCTCTCACGGCCGTGGCGGACGTGACGCGCTGATGCAGGAGATGGGGCGCCACTTCGTCGCGTGGCATCGCTCCCCAGACAACAACCGAGCGCCTGGAGCGACTTGCGGCCGGGGCTGCGAGAACCTCGAGCGCGGCGTACCGTGGCGAGAGGCAGGCGTGGCGGAGAGCAAGGGCTGCGGCAGCGCCATGCGCGTGGCCCCCATTGGCCTCTTCTACGAGGATCTGGACGAGGTGGAGTCGGTAGCCCGGGACTCTTCGCTCCTCACTCATGGGCACCCTGCGGCGCTCGAGGCCTCCGCCGCGGCCGCTTTGCTGGTGGCCCTCGCTCTGCGCGGCGTCTCTCCGCCCCAGATGTACGAGGAGATGATGCGCCGCTGTGGAGGCCGCAGCCCGGACTTTGACCAGTGTCTCTCCAAGGTACCGGGCCTGCTGAACCACCCCCCGGAGCAGGTACTCACCACGGCCATGCTGGGTGAGGGTTGGGTGGCCGAGGAGGCCGTGGCCAGCGCCCTCTACTGTTTCTGGCGCCACCCGGACGACTATCGCGCCGCGGTGCTGGAGGCCGTCAACACGGATGGTGACTCGGACAGCCTGGCCACCATCACCGGCTCGATCAGTGGGGCCCGGCTGGGGCTGGAAGCCATCCCCGCCGAGTGGGTGCAGGAGGTGGAGCGCTCCACCTCTCTGCAGGACGTGGGGGCCCAGCTCGCCGCAGCGCGTGGGCTGTAGCCCTTGCCTACCCGCTGCCCACGAGATCGAACATCTGGCCCACGCCCTTGGCCCGCGCCACCTCGTAGAGCGCCCTCGCCAGCGCCACGTCCTGCACCGCCAGCCCCGTCGAGTCGAAGATCGTGATCCCGTCTCCCTGACGCCCCGGCTTCTTCCCCGCCACTACCTCGCCCAGCGTGCCCGCGATCTGCTCCTTCCGGAGCTGACCGTCGTGCAGCGGCACGTTCACCTCGCCCGAGTGCAGCGCCTGCTCCTCGTCGTCGATGAAGATCCGCCCGTCCTGCAGGATGCGCGGATCCAGCTCCTGCTTGCCCGGTGCGTCCGCGCCCATCGCATTGAAGTGCGCGCCCGCGTGCACCCACTCGCGCTTCACCACCGGTGAGCGCACCGGCGTCGACGTGCACACGATGTCCGCTCCCGACGCCTCCTGCAGGCTCACCACCCGCCCACCCTTCTCCCTCTGCAGCGCCTGCGCCGCCGCCTCCGAGGCATCCGCCAGCAGCAGCTCGAGCCCCTGGAAGAGCGCCCGGTGCGCGTCAATGAGGACCCGCGCCTGCACCCCGCACCCCACGAGCCCCAGCGTGCGCGGCTTTGGACGCGCCAAGTACTTCGACGCGACGCCGCCCGCCGCTCCCGTGCGCCACGCCGTCAGCAGCGTCCCGTCCATGATCGCCAGGGGTGACGCTGTCTCCGGATCGCTCAGCACGTACACCGCACGCACCGTCGGCAGCTGGTGCTTCTCCGGGTTGCGCGGGTGCGCGTTCACCCACTTCACCCCCGCCGCGCCGTCCAAGAACGCTGGCATCGCCCGGAAGTCCCCGTCGTACTTCGGCAGCGAGAGGTACACCTTCGGAGGCATGAGCGCCTCGCCCAGGCCATGCGCCCGGAAGGCACGCTCCACCGCGGTGAGGCCCAGCTCCACGGTGTAGAGGTTGCGAAGATCGTTCGCGCTAAGAAGAAGGGTTGGCATGCGCGCCTTATACCGGGCGAAAACTCCCTCGGAAACGCTGGCGCAGATTTCCCGATAATCCACTGGTTCATTTATTCCAGGCTTCGGAGCCCTGCTCAGAGCCCCTCTCGGGAGTTCCATGCGTCAACGCCATTTCCTCGTCCTCTCGCTCGCCCTCGTCGCCACCCTCACCCGCTGCGCACCTCCGGACGCCGAGCCTGAGACGACCCCCACCCCGGCTGAGAGCACCCAGGCCCTCACTCCCGGCGGGGGCCTGCGGTTCATGACCTACAACATCAAGCACGGCGAGATCAGCAGCCTGGAGAGCATCGCCAGCGTCATC
>Ga0190275_10001351_pt1 | contig 18353 bp, 15 predicted proteins | sample Popmic550T_FD_133745 | JGI IMG/M metagenome (GOLD analysis project Ga0190275, IMG submission 133745) | Populus adjacent soil microbial communities from riparian zone of Yellowstone River, Montana, USA - 550 T | ecosystem: Environmental > Terrestrial > Soil > Riparian zone > Trees stand | place...
GCGCCGGGACGTCGGAGGGGCCGCCGAACGGCACGGCCCCCGGTATCGCGTCCGCCTTGCGCGCGCCGACCGCGACGACCAGATGGTCGTAGGGGATCTCGACGCCGCTCGCCGTCGTCGCACGGTGCTCCGCGGGACGGACCCCGGCGAGGGTGGCGCTGTGCAGCCGGGCGCCGCAATACGCGGCGACCTCGGCAAGCTGGACCGGCGGCGGCCCGCCGAGCCCGAACGGCTCCGCGACCGACGCGGGCCTGAGCAACATCACGGTGCCCGGAGCGATCAGCTCCAGGGCGGCGCGCGGCCCGGTCAGCTCACGCAGGGCCAACAGCGCCTCGAGTGCGGCGACGCCGCCGCCGGCGACCACGATGCGCGGACGCTCGGCCATCACTCCACCTCCGGGTGCATCGTGATCGCCGCCGACGGGCACTCCTGTGCGCAGATGCCGCACCCCTTGCAGTGATCGAGGTCGATGGCGTACGCGTAGGCACCTCCCGGCGCGAGCTTGACGACCGCGTTGTCGGGGCAGACGCCGTAGCAGTTGTCGCATGCGAAGCAGCTGCCGCACGACAGGCAGCGCCGGGCCTCGAACAGCGCATTCGAGGTGTCGAGCCCGCCGACGACCTCGTCGAAGGTGGATTGGCGGCGCACCTGCTCGAGCTTGGGCCGCACGGTCCGCGGCGCGTCGCTGTAGTACCAGGGGTTGAGCTCCTCGAAGCTCACGGGCTCCGCGGGCTCCGGGACCCGTCCGAACCCGTCCCTGAGCCAGGCGTCGATGTGTCGTGCAGCGGTCCGCCCGTGGCCGATCGCCATCGTCACGGTCCGCTCGGCCGGCACCGAGTCCCCGCCCGCGAAGATCCCCGGGCGTCCGGTCATGAGGTTCGGGCCGACATGCACGAGCCCGTCGTCGATCCGCACGCCGGGGGTGCGTTCGAGCAGCCCCAGGTCGCACTCCTGGCCGAGGGCGAGCACGAGCGTGTCGGCCTCCAGTTCCTCGAGCTCGCCGGTCGGTTGTGGGAACCCGTCCGCGTCGAGCGTCATGCGCTCGACGGTCAGGCTGCCGTCGTCGACGTGTCGGACCGTCGAGAGCCACTGCATCCGGACGCCCTCTTCGAGCGCCTCCTCGACCTCGGAGTCGTGGGCCGGCATGCGATCGCGCGTGCGGCGGTAGATGACCACGGCCTCGTCCGCGCCGAGCCGGCGCGCGGTGCGCGCGGCGTCCAGCGCGGTGTTGCCGCCGCCGTAGACGGCGACGCGGCGGCCGAGCAGCGGCGGCTCGCCGCCGGCCACGCCGTGCAGCAGCGCGACGGCGTCGAGCATGCGCGCGGCGGAACCGGCCGGGATGTAGGCCCGCTTCCCCAGGTGCGCGCCGACCGCGACGAAGGCCGCCGAGCACTCCTCATCGCGCATCGTGGCCTCCAGGTCGTCGATCCGGCTGTCGAGCCTCAGGGTCACGCCGAGCGCGAGCACGCGCTCGAGCTCCGCGTCGAGGACCGCGCGCGGGAGGCGGTAGGCCGGGATGCCGTAGCGCATCATCCCTCCGGCTTCCGCGCCGGCGTCGTGGAGGACGACCTCGTGCCCGAGCAGTGCGAGGTGGTACGCCGCGGCGAGCCCGGACGGCCCTGCGCCGACGACGAGGACGCGCCGACCGCCCGCGCGCGTGGAGCGGGGGATCGTCCAGCCCTTGCGGATGGCCTCGTCGCCGAGGAAGCGCTCGACCGAGTTGATCCCGACCGCCTCGTCGAGCTGCGCCCGGTTGCAGGCCGTCTCGCACGGGTGGTAGCAGACCCGCCCCATCACGGCGGGGAAGGGGTTGACCTCCATGATCGCCCGCCACGCGCCCTCGTAGTCGCCCTCCTCGGCGCGATAGAGCCACGTCTGCGGATCCTCGCCGGCCGGGCAGGCGTGCGCGCACGGCGCCGGGCGCCGGGTGTAGACGGGCCGCTCGGTCCGCCACGCGCCGGTGCGGTCGGCGAGGCTCGTCGCGGGATCGAGCGAGATCGCGAACGGCTTGTCCATCACGGAGCCTCCTCGTGGGGGAGCAGCCCGAAGCGGGTGACGTTCCGGTCGGCTCTTGCCTGGATGCGGTCGAGCACGTCGCGCTGCTCGCGGGGCTCGAAGAGATGGGCGTAGCGCCGCTGCGGCCGCAGGTACTCCTCCACCGGCACGCGACGGCGGATCGGCGTGGCGGCCGTCAGCTCGCCGTGCTCGGCCTCGAACACCGGGAACAGGCCCGACTCGACCGCCAGGCGGGCGATCTGCACCGAGTCGCACGCGCGGGTGCCCCAGCCGAGCGGGCAGGTCACGAGCACGTGGAGGTACCGAGCGCCGCGGAGCTCCATGGCGCGCTCGACCTTCGCCTCGAGGTCGTGGAGGTCCGCGATCGTGGCCGTGGCGACGTAGGGGATCTCATGCGCCATGGCGATCAGCGGCAGGCTCTTGCCCTGGCCGAAGCCGTTGCCGGGAACGTCGTGCAGCACGGGCGTGGTGGTGGTCCGCGCGGCCGCGGGCGTGGCGCCGGAGCGCTGCACGCCGGTGTTCATGTAGGCCTCGTTGTCGTAGCAGACGAAGAGCACGTCGTCGTTGCGCTCGAAGACGCCGGACAGGCAGCCGAAGCCGATGTCGACAGTGCCGCCGTCGCCGCCCTGCCCGACCACGCGCACGTCGGTGCGGCCCTGCGCCCTGAGGGCGGCGGCGACGCCGGCCGCCACCGCCGGCGCGTTGCCGAACAGCGAGTGGATCCACGGCAGCTGCCAGGCGCTCTCGGGTGAGGGCGTCGTGAAGACCTCCAGGCACCCGGTCGCGTTGGTCGCGATCACCCGGTCGCCCGTCGCCCGCATCGCGGTGTCGAGCACGTAGCGGGCGCCGAGCGCCTCACCGCAGCCCTGGCAGGCGCGATGGCCCGACGTCAGGGCGTTGGCGCGCCGGGCATCGGCCTGGGTGGTCCGCTGCGCGGGATCCAGCAGGCGGTTGCCCGCGACCCACGAGCCCGACTGGTGGAAGTCGATGCGCTGGTAGGGCATCAGGCGATCGCTCCCGGAAGCCGCGCGAGCTCGCGCTCGGCGACGTCGCGGCGGAGGTCCAGGAAGGTGAGCTCGGCGAGCTCCCCCGTCCAGGCCCGTGTGATGACCGGGTCGAGCGCCTCGGCGGTGACGGGCCGGCCGCCGAGCCCCGCGATCACGTCGTGGACGGGCACGCCGGTCCCGTGGAGGGCGAGGCGGACGTCCTGGCCGACGATGCCGCCGGCGCCGACCGCGAAGGCCTTTTCGACGACGACCACGCGACTCGCGCCGGCGAGGGCCGAGCGGATCTGCTCGAGCGGTGCGGGGCGGAAGCAGCGGATGGCGAGCGCACCGAGCCGCTCGCCGCGCGCCCGCCGGGCATCGACGAGATCCTCGATGCTGCCGAGCACCGAGCCGAGCGCGACGACGACCGTCTCCGCGTCGTCGAGCCGGTATCCGCGCACCAGGCCGCCGGAGTCGCGTCCGAACGTGGCGGCGAACTCGCCGGCGATCCGGGGGATGAGGTCGAGCGCGAGCCGCTGCTTGGCGTGCATGAGGTACCGGACCTCCATGAAGGCGTCCGGCCCGACCATCGCGCCGATCGTCACCGGATCCGCCGGATCGAGCCGCTGCCTAGGCGCATACGGCGGCAGGAAGGCGTCGACTGCCTCTTGCTCCGGGACGTCGATCGGCTCGACGGCGTGCGTGAGCACGAACCCGTCCATGCAGACCATCACCGGCAGCTCGACCTGCTCCGCGAGGCGGAAGGCCTGCATGTGCAGGTCGACGGCCTCCTGGTTGGACTCGGCGTAGAGCTGGATCCATCCGGAGTCGCGCTGCGACATGGAGTCGGAGTGGTCGTTCCAGATGTTGATCGGGGCGCCGATGGCCCGGTTCGCGATCGTCATGACGATGGGCAGGCCGAGCCCCGAGGCGTTGTAGACGGCTTCGGCCATGAAGAGCAGGCCCTGGCTGGCCGTGGCGGTGTACGAGCGCGATCCGGTGGCGGTGGCGCCGATCGCCACCGACATGGCGGCGAATTCGGACTCCACGTTGAGGAACTCGCAGGGCCGGAGAGCGCCGGAGGCGACGAGCCCCGCAAGCGCCTCGACGATGTGCGTCTGCGGCGAGATCGGGTAGGCCGCGACGACCTGTGGCCGGCAGCGGGCCACGGTCTCGGCGACGGCGCGCGAGCCCTCGAGCTGCCTACGCATGGGCCGCTGCTCCGATGTGCTCCCAGCCGGCGGTGGCCGCGGCCACGTTGCCCTCGGCCGTCGCGCCGATGAAGCGCTGCTCGACGGCCGCCGTGAGCGATCCGAGCCGCACGGCGTGCGTCAGCGCGGCGAGCGCACCCAGCAGGACGGGCCCGGGAAGCGGCCGGCCCAGATGCTCGAGGGCCAGGTCCGTCGCGGGCAGCGCCCGGACGTGGCCGGTGGGCAGCGGGAGCTCGGCATCGCCCAGCGGGGCGGCTCCGTGGCGGCTGTTGAGCAGCACGAAGCCGTCGGCCGCCAGGCCGGCGAAGACGTCGACATGGTGCAGCAGGGTCGGATCCTGGACGACCAGGACATCGGGCCGCGAGACGGGCTCGTGGGCGCGGATCGGCGCATCGTCGATCCGGCAGAAGGCCTGGACCGGGGCGCCCATCCGCTCCGACCCGAAGCTCGGGAAGGCTTGCGCGTGGCGGCCGTCGATGAACGCGGCCACCGCGAGCAGCTCGGCGGAGGTGACGACGCCCTGGCCGCCGCGTCCGTGGAAGCGGAGCTGCAGCACGGCTCACGCCCGGATCTCGGTGGCGGTCGGGAAGACCATGACGAGAGCGTCCCGCCGTTCGGCCACGCCCGCATCCGTTCTTGGACGCGGGCGTGGTGCGGCTTTTCCGCAGTCTCGGATGGCGCCGGGCTCAGCGCGCCGTGGCGACCGGCACGAGCACGCGCTCCGCCAGCTCGACGAGGCGTTTCGCGTAGCCCCACTCGTTGTCGTACCACCCGACGACCTTCACCTGGGTGCCGTCCACGACGGTCGTGAGCGGCGCGTCGAAGATCGCCGACGCGGGGGACTGCACGATGTCGGCCGAGACGAGCGGCTCTTCGCTGAACACGAGGATGCCCGCGAGCGGCTCCCCCGACGCGGCCACGGCGAAGGCCTCGTTGACCTCCCCGACCGTGGTCGGCCGCTGGGTCTCGACGGTGAGGTCGACCAGGGACCCGGTCGGGATCGGCACGCGGATCGCGAACCCGTTGAGGCGGCCGGCCAGCTCGGGGATGACGAGCCCGAGGGCCTTCGCGGCCCCGGTCGAGGTCGGCACGAGGTTGATCCCGGCGGCGCGGGCCCGGCGGAGATCCTTGTGCGGGCCATCGAGGAGGTTCTGGTCGGCGGTGTACGCGTGCACGGTCGTCATCAGCCCGTGGCGGATGCCGACGGCCTCGTGCAGCACCTTGGCGATGGGCGCGAGGCAGTTGGTGGTGCAGGACGCGTTCGTGATGATGTGATGGCGCTCCGGGTCGTAGACGTCGTCGAAGTTGACGCCCAGGACGACGTTGGCGTCGACCGGCTCATCGCCCTTGGCCGGAGCGGAGAGGATGACCTTGCGGGCGCCGGCCTGGAGATGCTGTGCGGCCTGTGCCCGGGTCCGGAAGCGGCCGGTGGCCTCGATCACCACGTCGACGCCGAGCTCGGCCCATGGCAGGCGGCCCGGCTCCGGTTCCGCGAGCACGCGCACCTCGCGATCCGCCGCGGCGAACCCCGCGCTCGTCCTGTGAAGCTGCAGGCCGAAGCGTCCGTAGACCGAATCCAGCGCCAGCAGCTGGCACAGCGTGGCGGGATCGGTCACGTCGTTGACGGCGACGATCTCGATGTCTGCTTCCTGTCCCAGGGCGATGCGCGTGACGGCGCGGCCGATGCGCCCGAAGCCGTTGATGGCGACGCGGGTGGGCATTTGTTCCTCCTTGTCTCAGTGGATGAGCGATCTGCGGTTGCGGCGCTCCTGGTCGAGCAGCCCGGCGGTCAGCGCCAGGTCGACCAGCTCGGCGCGCGAGGTTCGTCCCGACTTGGCCTGGATGTGCGCGCGGTGCGACTCGACCGTACGGAGCGAGAGCCTGAGCGCATCGGCGATCTCGGCGTTCGTGTGACCGAGCGCGATGAGCCGCAGGACCTCGCGCTCGCGCGGGCTCAGCTTCTCGACCGCCTGGTCCTCGGGCAGCGGTGCCGCGAGGGCCGCACCGAGGCCGGGATCCAGGTACGAGCCGCCGGCAGCGACGGTGGCGATCGCCTGCACGAGCTCTGAGTCGGCCGCCTCCTTGAGCGCGTATGCGGCGGCACCCGCGGCCATGGCCCGCCGCGCGAGCGCCGGCTCGGCCTCCATCGTGAGGATCACCACGGCCGTCCGCGGCGATCGCTGCCGCAGCTCGGCGAGGGCGGCGAGCGACGGGCGTCCCGGCATGACGAGATCGAGGACGAGCACGTCGGGATCGTGCTCGGCGACCGCCGCGACCGCGGCGTCGGCATCGCCCACCTCGGCGACGACCTGCCACCCCGGCTCGGTCTCGAGCAGGAGCCGGAGCCCGGCCCGGATGACCTTGTGGTCGTCGGCGAGCACGAGCCGCAACGGGGTCATGCGATCGCCGCCCCGGCGGGCACCCTGCACAGGCCCGTCGAACGGTTGAGCTTGGGACCGCCGGCGGCGCTGACAGGAGCGAGCGTCTGTGTGGTGGGCGACATGGCTCCCTCCCGGGAGACGCGGGGCAGGGGATTTCGTTCGGCGTAGCGATCGTCCGCTGCCGGCCGGTGCGCGTCATCGGGTCGGGGTACGGCGCCGCGTGCGGTGGACTACGGAACGTGCGGGGGGAGACACCCCGATGGCGGCCGGCGGCAGGCGTCGTACGGTGCGGCCGATGCCCGCCGCCGTGGCCGGCGCTGCCGGCGCTCCACCGTCATCCTCGGCCGATCAGGCCGGGCGCTGGCACGCGCAGCCGGCGCAGGCCGTGCTGGCGCTGCTCGGCTCGTCGCCGGAGGGGCTCACTGCGGCGGAGGCCGCTGTCCGTCTCGAGCGGACGGGACCGAACGTCACGGGCGGCCGCACCGCCGAGCCGGCAGGCCGCCTCCTCCTGCGTCAGCTCACGAGCCCGCTGATCGCCGTGCTGCTGGTCGCCGGGATCACCGCGATGGCACTCGGCGACCCGGTGGACGGGGCGGTGGTGCTCGGTGTCGTGGTCGCGAACACGGTCATCGGCTTCATCCAGGAGTGGCGGGCCGGACGCGCGATCCAGGCGCTGGACGCGATGCTGCCCGAGCAGGCCACGGTGCTCCGGGACGGGCGCCGGAGCGCCGTCACGGCGGCCGGAATCGTCCCCGGCGACGTCCTGGTGCTCGCCCCGGGCGACCGGATAGCCGCGGACGCGCGCGTCATCGGATCGCGCCTGCTCGAGGTCGACGAATCCCCGCTGACCGGCGAGTCGCTCGCCGTGCCGAAGTCGAGTGCGCCCGGCGCGGCCGATGCACCGGTGGCAGAGCGGACCGGGCTCCTCCACGGCGGCACGCTGGTCACGTCCGGCGTCGGCACCGCCGTCGTCGTGGCGACGGGCGCCGCGACCGAGCTCGGTCGCATCGCGGGGCTGCTGCGCCGGACCGAGGGCGTCGAGACGCCGCTCACGCGGAAGCTCGCCGGCTTCGCGCGCTGGCTCTCGGTCGTCATCTGTGCGATCGCCGTCGTGCTGCTGGCCGTCGCCCTCCTGCGTGGCTTCTCGCCGCTCGAAGCGACGCTCGCGGCCATCGCGCTCGCCGTCGCCGCGATCCCGGAGGGCATGCCGGCGATCGTGACCATCGCGCTCGCCGTGGGCGTGCAGCGCATGGCCCGGCGGCAGGCCATCGTGCGGCATCTCCCGGCCGTGGAGACCCTGGGCAGCACGACCGTCATCTGCACGGACAAGACGGGGACGCTGACCGCCAATCGCATGCGGGTCAGCGCAGCGTGGACCGCCGGCGCAGCGGAGTGGGCGCCGCTCCAGCAAGCGCATCGCGGGCTGCTCGAGGTCGCCGCGCTCTGCAGCGACGCGGAGATCGGGACCGCGGCGGACCCAACCGAGGCCGCGCTGCTCGACGCCGCGCTCGCCCTCGGCGTGGACGTCGAGGGCCTGCGCGCCGCCCACCCGCGACGGGATGTGCTGCCGTTCGACGGCGGCCGCAAGCTGATGGTGACCGTGCACGACGGCTTCGCGATGATGAAGGGGGCGCCGGAGGCCGTGCTCGCCCGGTGTCCTGACGCGGGCGACGCGGCCGCGGCGGTCGAGCGCAAGGCCGCGGAGGGGATGCGCGTCCTGGCCTTTGCGAGGATCGAGGCGCCACGCGACGTCCCCGTCGAGCGGCTGCTCGAGGGCCGGTGGGACCTTCGCGGTCTCACCGCGATGATCGATCCCCCGCGTGAGCGGGCGATCGCCGCGGTCGCCGCCTGCCATGAGGCCGGCATCGCGGTCAAGATGATCACCGGCGACCATGTCGCCACCGCGCGGTCGATCGGGGCACGCTTCGGCCTGACGGGGCAGGGCGTGTCCGGTGCCGAGCTCGATGCGCTCGACGACGATCGCCTGGCGGCGGTCGCGCACGAGGGAGCCGTCTTCGCGCGCGTGGCGCCCGAGCACAAGCTCCGGCTCGTCCGATCGCTGCAGGAGCAGGGCCATGTCGTGGCCATGACCGGCGACGGCGTCAACGACGCTCCCGCGCTCAAACAGGCCGACGTGGGCGTCGCGATGGGCGCCGGCGGCACGGCGACGGCCCGGGAGGCAGCCGACCTCGTCCTGACCGACGACGACTTCGCGAGCATCGAGGCCGCCGTCGAAGAGGGCCGGCGTGTCTACGACAACATCCAGAAGGCGATCGCCTTCGTGCTGCCGACGAACCTCGGGGAAGCACTGATAGTCCTGATCGCCGTGTTGTTCTTCCCATTCTCCGGGGGCGAGCCGCTGCTGCCCGTCGAGCCGACGCAGATCCTCTGGGTCAACCTCATCGCGACGGTGACGCTCGCGCTTCCCCTGGCGGTCGAGCGGCACGAGCCCGGGCTGATGCGGCGCCGGCCGAGGCCGCCGGCCACGCCGTTGCTGGAGGCTTGGCTGGTGCGGCGCACGATCGTCGCCGCGCTCGTGATGACCGCCGTGGCGCTGCTGGTGTACGGCTTGGTGCGGGACGAGAGCGAGGCCGCAGGACAGACCGCGGCGGTGACGACGATCATCCTGTTCCAGGTGTTCTACCTGCTGGAGTGCCGCTCGCTGCACGCGTCGCTGTTCCGCATGTCCCTGCGCGGGAACCCGTGGGTGTGGGCGGGCATCGCCGCGGTGCTCGTGCTGCAGGCGGCGTTCGTCTACGCCCCGCCGCTGCAGTCGGTCTTCGGGTCGGCGGCGTTGGACGCCGGGAGCTGGGGCATCGCGCTCGCAGCAGGTATGGCCATCGTGCCGATCATCGAGCTGGAGAAGCGGTGGCGTGGCGCGCCGCGGCCTCGCCCAGCTCGCTGACGAGCTCCGCCGGGTCACGATCCGCGCGCAACAGCAGATGGTCGTGCGCCGCGACCTCGTCGAGCGGCTCGAACGCGCCGATCTGGGCGTCCACGACGTGCCGGTCGGCGTCGGAGACCCGGCGGTCATCGTGCTCTCGCGCGGCGGCGCGGTCACGCAGGACCCGCGCCGGCGCACGGCACTCGACCACGAGTGAGGTCACGTTCTCGCCCAGCTCGGCGAAGAACGCGGCGCGGTCGGAGCGGCGACGAAACGTGCCGTCGACGATGGCCCCCTGACCAGCTGCGTCCGCAGCGGCGCGCCCCAGCGCCGCGTAGGTCGCGCGATTCACCGCGTCGGTGTAGAGCGAGTCCGGCGCGCGTGCCGTGCTCGCGAGGCCCGCGCGGGCCTTGCGGAGGGCATCCGTGCTCAGCAGCGTGAAGCCGGACTCCGCGGCGACGAGCTCCGCGAGCGTGGACTTGCCGGACGCCGAGACGCCGGCGATGACGATCACGGACGGGGCCAGCGCGCGCCAGAGCAGCCGGGCGGCGAGCCCGAGCAGCGCATCGGCGTCCTCATCGGCGTCCCGGTCGCGCTGCCGCGCCCGGGTGAACGCCACCTTCGCGCGGACATACGCGCGGTACGCCGCGAGCAGCGCGAGCAGCGGATCGTCGCCGGGGTCGCCGCCCGCATCGCGGTAAGCCGCGACGAGGCCGTCCGCGAAGTCGGCGCGGCCCAGCCGGTGGAGTTCCATGACGGGGAAGGCGAGATCGGCCGCCACGTCGATGCGCCGCAGCCCCGGCGCGAACTCCACGCAATCGACGATCGCGAGCGCGTCGTCCTCGAGCACGACGTGCTCCAGCCGCAGGTCGCCGTGGCCGTCGCGGATGGATCCGCGGGTTCCCCGCGCGTCGAGCTGCTCCCACAGGCTGCTCAAGACGGCGGCGGCCATGCGCTCGTGGGCGGCCAGCCGCGGTCGCTGCCCCGGCGCGACCTGGCTGCGCAACGTGGCAAGGGTGTCATCGAGCGCGCGCTTGACGAGCTCCGCGCCGTCGCCGCGGCGCTCGGCGGCCGCGTCGCCGTGGAAGAGGGCCAGCCGCCGACCCAGCCGCGCGATGTCGTCCCTCCCGGCGGCGCCGCGCGAGAGACGGGCGGCCAGGGTGTCCGCCTCGTCGAACCGCCGCATCTCCACCGCGTACTCCCCGGCTGCGGGATCGTCGGCGTCCGAGAGCGTCAGCCCGCCGCCTGCGCGGGGCACGAGCGAGCGCACGCCGAAGTACACGTCCGGCGCCAGCCGCCGGTTGAGCCGCACCTCCTCGCGGCACATCGCGAGACGCTGCGCCGGCGTGCGGTAGTCGAGGTAGGGGAGGAGGAGCGGCTTCTTCACCTTGAACGCGCGGTCGCCGGCGAGGAACACCCAGGAGATGTGCGTCTCGCGCACCTCGACGTCGTCCGCACGCTCGAAGCGGAGATCGGGGCGGGCCGGCGTCAAGGGCGGCAGGGCGGTCGACATGGTCCTCGTACCGATGATCGGGCGCCGAGCGCGCCCCGGCATCCGCGCCGGCCCCACCGCAGCATCCGTGGTTTCCCGCGAACCGGCGCGGTTCACCACTGATGCGGCCGTCGCGCGGCGGCCCTAGCGTCGTCGTCATGCCCATCGACGTCCCGCTCACCGCCCGGCTCGACCTCGTCGTCGTCGGCGATGTGATGCACCCGGGAGTCATCAGCTGCACGACCGACACCCCGCTCGTCGAGGTCGCACGGACCCTCGCCTCGGAGCAGGTGCACTGCGTCGTGGTCAGCGATGTCGAACGCACCCCGACGGGGAAGCGCCTGCGGTGGAGCATCATCGACACCGACGACCTGGTGCGCGCGCTCGCCGGGCCCGGTTCGGGGCCGCTCGCGGGTGACGTGGCGACCTCGCCGGCCACGACCGTCGCTCCGTCCGACAGCGTCGCGGACGCGTTGGCACTGATGGTGTCCGCTCGCATCTCGCATCTCGTGGTGCAGGAGCGCGGCTATCCCGTCGGCGTCCTCTCCGCCCTGGACATCGCCCGTGTCGCCGGTGGCCGCTGAACGCGCGGCCGCGGCCGACGAGGTCGAGGTTGCGCTGCGCGACGGTGGCGTCGTGCGACTCCGCCCCGTCGCGCCCGAGGACGAGCAGGCGCTCGCCGCGTTCCTCGAGCGCATGTCGTTGCGGTCGTTGTGGTTCCGCTTCTTCTCCGGTGCGGTCGACGTCGCGGCCGCCGCGCAAGCCGCCGCGCGAGGCGACGGCATGAGCGGCATCGTCGCCGTCGTGGGGGACCCCGAACTCATCGTCGGCCACGCCCTGTTCGCGCGTGACGGTGAGCGACCGCCGGAGGTGGCCTTCGAGGTGGCCGACGAGTGGCAGGGCAGGGGGCTCGGGACGCTGCTCCTCGGCCGGCTCGCGGCGCTCGCGAGGGCGCAGGGCTTCGACACCCTCACCGCCGTCGTCCTGCCGGCGAACCGGGCGATGATCCAGGTGTTCCGCGACAGCGGCCTCGACGTCCGCGTGCATGCCCAGCCGGGAGAGCTGCAGGTCGACATCACCACGGATCTCGAAGCAGGCGCACGGCAGCGCTTCGAGGAACGTGACCGGATCGCCACGGCCGCGGCGATCGGGCACTTCCTCGAGCCGGCCTCCGTCGCGCTGATCGGCGCCAGCCGGAGGCGCGGCGCCATCGGCTGGGCGCTGAAGCGCAACCTGCAGGAGACGTACACCGGGCCGCTGCACCTGCTCGGCAAGGGCGAGCGCGTGTGCGACGTCGACGGCGAGGTGGACCTTGCCGTGATCGCCGTCGCCGCTGACCAGGTCGAGCGCATCGCGCACGAGTGTGCCGCGAAGGGCGTGAGGGCGCTGCTCGTCATCTCCGCCGGGTTCGAGGACGACGAGGGCGTGCAGCGGAGGCGCCGGCTCGCGGCCGTCTGCCGCTCGCAGGGCATGCGGCTGGTGGGGCCGAACTGCCTGGGCGTGGCGTCGCCGGCGCTGGACGCGACGTTCGCGGGCGGGCGCCCGCTGCCGGGGCGTGTCGCGCTGGCCTCGCAGAGCGGTGGGGTGGCGATCGCCGCGATGGAGAGCGCTCGCGCCCATGGGATCGGCTTCTCCGGCTTCGTCTCGCTCGGCGACCGCGCCGATCTCTCCAGCAACGACTTCCTCCAGTACTGGGAGAAGGATCCCGCGACCGACGTCATCGCCCTGTACCTGGAGTCCTTCGGCAACCCGCGCAGGTTCGCCCGGATCGCCGCCCGCGTGTCGCGCACGAAGCCGGTCATCGCGGTGAAGGCCGGGCGGACGAGGATTGGCGCGCGTGCCGCGGGCACCCACACCGGAGCGCTGCTCGGCGGCTCGGACGCGACGGTCGACGCCCTCTTCGACCAGGCCGGCGTGATCCGCACCGACACCTATACCGAGCTGCTCGACCTCGCCGCGCTGCTCTCGGCCCAGCCCGCGCCCGCCGGCCCGCGCGTCGGCGTGGTCACGAACGCCGGCGGCCCGGCCATCCTGTTCGCGGACGCAGCCGAAGCTGCCGGCCTCGAGCTTCCCGAGCCGGCCGGTGCGACGCTCCGCAGGCTGCGCGCGCTGCTCCCCGCGGCCGGGACGGCCGCCAATCCCGTCGACGTGCTCGGCGATGCGACGCCGTCCCGGCTCCGCGATGCCGTCGCGGCGATGGCCGGGGATCCCGACCTCGATGCCCTCGTCGTCCTCTATGTGCCCACCCCGCCGCTGTCCGCCGACGCGGCGGCGGAGGCGATCGCGGACGGGCTGGCTCAGCGCGGCAGCGGGATCCCGGTCGTCGCGGCCTTCCTCACCGAAGGACCTCCGCCCGCGCTGCTCCGCGACGCCGGGATCCCGACCTTCTCGCTGCCGGAGGCGGCCGCCCGGGCGCTCGGCGCCGCCGCCCGCCGGGGTCGATGGCTGGCTCGCGAACCGTCGCCCACGGCATCCGTGCGCGGCGTCCTCGACCGCGACGGAGCGGCGGCGCTGGTGGCGCAATCCCTTGCCGCGGGCGGTGGGTGGCTGGCCCCCGGGGAGGTCCGGTCGCTCGCCGCGTGCTACGGCCTGCCGTTGTGCGACCAGCGGGTCGTCATGTCGCCGGAAGCGGCCGGAGCGGCCGCCGAGGAGCTCGGCGTGCCGGTGGCGGTCAAGGCGATCGCGCCCGGGCTCACCCACAAGACCGAGGCGGGTGCCGTCCGGCTGGGCCTGCGCGGCCACGACGAGACGCGTGCGGCCGCGCGCGCGATGCGCACGGCCGTGCGGCGCAGCGGTCACGCGCTCGAGGGTTTCCTGATCCAGCCGATGGCCGATCCCGGCGTCGAGCTGCTGATCGGCATGGCGACGGACCCGGTGTTCGGACCGGTGGTCGCCTGCGCCGCCGGCGGCATCGCCACGGAGCTGCTCGCCGATGCCTCGGTGCGGCTGGCCCCGCTCTCCGAACGCGACGTCCGGGAGATGCCGCGCGAGCTCGTGACGTTCCCGTTGCTGGCCGGCCACCGGGGCGCCCCGCACGCGGACCTGTCGGCGGTCGAGGACGTCCTCCGGCGGATCAGCGCTCTCGCCGACGATCTCCCGGCGATCGCGGAGCTCGACTGCAATCCCGTGATCGTCGGCCCATCCGGCGCGACGATCGTGGACATGCGCGTGCGGGTCGCCGCCCCCGGCCCGCGGCCCTCGGATGGTGTCCTCGGGTCAGGATGAGCCGGCGCTCAACCGGTGCCGCCGGGCACGACGAGCACCGGCTCCGACACGCCGAGCAGCAGCTGATCGGACACGCTCCCGGCGAGCGTGCGCGAGAGCAGTCCGCGTCGCCGCGCGCCCACTACGAGGAGGTCGACCACCCCGGTCGCCTCCTTCGCGATGTCCTGTGCGGGCGCGCCCCGCAGCAGGACGGTCTCCGGGTTGACGCCTTCCGGCGCTGAGTCGGCGGCCGCGTCGAGCGCTTCCTGCGCCCCACGCCGCACATCCTGTGCCAGCGAGTCGAACTCCGGCGATGGGATCCCGGCGTAGGCGACCCGCCCGTCGACGATGGTCCAGTAGAGCGTGACCGCGGCACGGTCGCGCCCCGCAAGGTCATACGCCGTCCGCAACGCACCGTCGGCCTCCGCGGAGCCGTCATAGGCGACGCCGATGTGCCGGAAGGGCCCGGACTCGCGGTACCCGGCCGGCGCGACCGCCACCGCGCACGGGGCCCCGTGTGCGACCTGGAGCGACGTCCTGCCGGTGCCCAAGACGACGACGTCGGCGCCGCGGTCGCGCGCGGAGTCGATCAGTCCCCGGGCGACCGAGGCGGGCCGGCGGTGGCGCGCCTCGACGTGGAGTGGCACGACGTCCGACCCCGCCGGATCGACGAGGCGGAGCGCGAGCGCCATCGCGTCCCCGTCGTCGTCATCGCCGATCCCCACGAGAAGCCTGCGTCCGCTCATGTCGCCTCCGCCCGCCGGTGCAGCATCGCGAGCACGTGCTGGGGCTCGCGCGGCAGGACGAGCACTGGGCATGCGGTGGCCTCGACCAAGCGCTCCACCACGCTGCCGAGAAGTGCTGCGCGGAGCGTGCCGTGCCCGCGCGAGCCGCAGACGATGAGATCGAAGCCCGACGACAGGCCGGCCAGCGCGCGCGCCGGATGGCCCGTGAGGACGTCGGCATGGCGGACGACCTCGGCGGGTGCCAGTTCGAGCGCCTCCCGCGCGATCCGCTCGGCACGCGGACGGTCCGCGACCGACTCCTGGACGGTGCAGGCCGTCACCTCGCCACCGGCGAGCAGGGCGAGGCCCACGGCGGCGGCCAGCGCCTCGCGGCTCTCCGTCGACCCGTCGTAGGCGACCGCGATCCGGGCGAGCCGCGCCGGTATCGCATGGTCGCGCGGAGCGACGGCGAGGGCCACCCGGCTGCCGTGGAGGATGCGCATGGACGTGTCGCCGGCGAGCACGCGGCCCGCGTGCCCGCGGTGGGAGCTTCCGGCGACCACGAGCGCGGCGTCCAGTTCGCCGGCGAGGCGGTGGATCACGGCTGCAGGCCCGCCGAAGTGCACGTGGACGGTGACCTCGGTCCCGTTCGGGAGCGTGGCCGCGGCCTCCTCCAGCCGGGCCTTCGTGGCCGCCGTGATCTCGGGGACACAGGACGGCGGGGGCGCCGCCAGGGGGTCGACCGGACAGGCGGTCGCCAGGGCCAGCGGCGCACCGGTGAGGGCGGAGAAGGTGACGGCGAGCGCGAGCGGCGCCGCGTCGTCGTGCCGGCCCGCGAGCGCCACGACGATGGGAGGCGCGCTGCTCATGGACGGGTCACGAGCTCGACGAGGTCGAGGGGCGCGACGACGCCCTGCGGCGGCAGGCCGGCGTCGCCGACGAGGAGGTGCGTCACGGCCGGTTCCGCAAGCGCTTCCAGTGCCTCGCGCGCAGTCGCGTCGGCGTCGATGTAGTGCGGCGGCTCGGTGATCGCGTGGCGCGCGGCGATGTGGTCCATGTCGTGCTCGAGCCAGCGCAGCAGACCGCGGTCGGTCACCCATCCGAGGGGCCGGCCGGTGTCCGTCGCCACCACGAGCACGGCGTGCACGTCGTGGCGGACCATCGCGCGCTTCGCCTGCGTGAGGGGAGCGCTGTCGACGATGGTGATGACGCCGGGGCGCATCAGGTCGCGCACGCTCGAGCGCAGCCGCTGCGCCGTACGGGCTGGGATGTCGGTCACGGGCATGAGGGCCTCCTCGGGTACCTGCTGACGCTACGCCCCGGATGACCCCCCGCCATCGGGGATCACCGCGTCGGTCCGACCGTGGAAAGCCGCAGACTCAGGCGCCGATGAGCTTGTGCGACAGCGCGTAGCGCACGAGCTCGGCCCGCGAGCTCATGCCCGTCTTCTGTTGGATGTGGGAGCGATGCGACTCCACGGTGCGGACGCTGAGGAACAGCGTCTGCGCGATCTCCGCGTTGGTGTGGCCGAGCGCGATCAGCCGCAGGATCCCCAGCTCTCGGTCCGAGAGGCCGTCCGGCGGGCCGTCGTCGACGGCGGGCGCGGCGGCGATCCGTGCGCCCATGCCGGGATTCAGGTAGGTGCGGCCGGCGGCCGCGGCGCGGACCGCCTCGACGAGTTCGGCGTCGGCGGCCTCCTTGAGGACGTAGCCGCGCGCGCCGGCCTGGAACGCCTCGCGGGCGAACGCCGGGTCATTCTGCATCGTGAGCACGACGACGGCAGTCGCGCCGGCCAGGTCCGGTATCGCGGGCAGGCTCGGCGGCCCGGGCATGTTGAGGTCGAGCACGAGCACATCCGGCTTGTGCGCCGAGACCTTCCGACGCGCGGCGTCGATCTCGCCCGCCTCGGCCAGCACGACGAGGTCGTCTTCCGCCTCCAGCAGCATCCTGAGACCCGAGCGGACGACGGCATGATCGTCCGCGAGCACGAGCGTGATGGTGTCCACGGTGCGCAAGCTACTCCGCCCGGGCCCGGTGCGTCTCCGTAGTTCGCCCGCTCCGGCGACCGTGCTTCTCCGTGTTGTCGTGCGGCCGGCGGCGGATGTGCGGCGCGGCACCAGGCTGGAGGCTCCGTGCCATGGAAGCCGGCACAGCGACGAAGTGGGTCTACGACTTCGCCGAGGGCTCGCGCGACCTGCGCGCGCTGCTCGGCGGCAAGGGCGCCAACGTGGCGGAGATGACCCGCGTGCTCGGGCCGGACCTCGTGCCGCCCGGGTTCACCATCACCACGGAGGCGTGCGTCCACTACCTGCGCCGCGGAGCGCCGCCCGAGGGGCTCGACGCGGCGGTCGACGAGGCGCTCGCGCGGCTCGAGGATGCCGCGGGCCGGTTCTTCGGGGATCCGGCGGACCCATTGCTCGTGTCCGTGCGCAGCGGAGCGCGGGATTCGATGCCCGGCATGCTCGACACGGTCCTGAACCTCGGGCTCAACGACGTGTCCGTCCGCGGGCTGGCCGCCGTCACGGGCGATGAGCGCTTCGCGTGGGACTGCTACCGCCGGCTCGTCCAGATGTTCGGGAACGTGGTCCAGGGCGTTCCCGGCGAGCGCTTCGAGGACGACATCGCGCGCGTGAAGCGCGACCGCGGCGTGCAGCAGGACCGCGAGCTCGATACCGCCGCGCTGCAGGAGCTCACGGCCTCCTTCCTCGCGGTCGTCGACTTTCCGGAGGCACCGCGCGACCAGCTGGTCGCCGCGATCCGCGCGGTGTTCGAGTCCTGGCGCGGGCCGCGGGCCGTCGCGTACCGGCAGATCAACGGGATCCCGGAGGAGTGGGGGACCGCGGTCAACGTCCAGCAGATGGTCTTCGGCAATCGCGGGCCGCGCTCCGGCTCGGGCGTGGCCTTCTCGCGCAACGAGATCACGGGCGCGCCCGAGCCCAGCGGCGACTTCCTCGTCGACGCGCAGGGCGAGGACGTCGTCTCGGGTGTCCGCACGCCGCGCGACCTCGCGGAGCTCGACACGTGGCTGCCGGGCGTCCGCCCCCAGCTGATGCACATCCTGCGGACGCTCGAGCGCCACTACGGGGACATGCAGGACACCGAGTTCACCGTCGAGGACGGGCGCCTGTTCATGCTGCAGACGCGCAGCGCCAAGCGGCACGCCCGCGCGGCCGTCAGGTTCGCCGTCGACGCCGTCGACGAGGGCCTGCTCACGCCCGCGCAGGCGATCGCGACGATCGACGCCGACCGGCTGGACGCGCTCCTGCATCCGACGTTCGATGCCACGGCCGGCTACGACATCGTCGCGCGCGGCGTCGCGGCGTCGCCCGGCGCGGCGAAGGGCGTGATCGTCTTCACCGCGGACGCTGCCGTCGAGGCGAGTGCCGACGGTCGCGACGTCATCCTCGTGCGCCCGTTCACCGAGGCGGAGGACGTCGCGGGATTCCACGCCGCC
>Ga0190275_10001352_pt1 | contig 18349 bp, 18 predicted proteins | sample Popmic550T_FD_133745 | JGI IMG/M metagenome (GOLD analysis project Ga0190275, IMG submission 133745) | Populus adjacent soil microbial communities from riparian zone of Yellowstone River, Montana, USA - 550 T | ecosystem: Environmental > Terrestrial > Soil > Riparian zone > Trees stand | place...
CGGGCACGGGCGTCGGCTTCGCTGATGCCCGACTGCTGGCTGACGATCTGGATCGCCCGCTGCTGCGCCTGATCGCCTTCGGGACCGCCGGCAAGGATCTTCGGCGCCAGCGACGCCAGCTCGCGCTGGGCTGCCTCGGGGCTCTGATTCGTCTGCTCGGCCGGACGGAGCAGTTCCTGGACCTGCTGCTGCACCTGATCGGCCGACAGCCCGGTGGCGCTGGCGACCTGCGGTGCGGCATCGGCGACCGTGCTCGATATGCCGGAAACAGCGTTGCCGACCACGTTGAAGGCGCCGCCGATCACGCTGCCGATGGCGGAGGTCAGAAGCCAGAAGCTGACGACCAGCGCCAGCGCCCAGGTCAGCAGGCCATGAAGCACGCCGTCGGTCTTTTCCCACGCCCCGGCCAGACGGGCCGCGACATAACCGCCTATGACCAGCGCCACCAGGTAGCTGACCGCCCACCAGACCACGGCGCTCATGCTGAGCGTGCTGGCCTCGGGCGAACCGGCGGCCCCCTGTGCCGGATCGATCGTGGTCATCCCGATGCCGATCCCGAGCATGCTCAGCAGAAGCTGGATCGCCACCACCATGAGCACGCCGCCGATCACGGCGCCCCAGGAGATTCGCCGGTAAAGCCCCGGCTGCACCGCGACGGCGCCGCCCAGGTTACCCCTGTAGTTCCCAGTTCCGCCGGACGTCTCGTAGACGCCCTCTCTAACCGGCCGATGTCCTGTCATCTCTAAAATATCCTCAGCTCTTGAGCGAAACGTTATGGAAACCCACTGCCTCAAGCCGCAGTGATGACAAAACATGCGGGGCGGGATAAGGTTACGCTTGCACGGTTGGGATGCAAACAGGACTGGCGAGAAGGAATACCACTGTCGCGCGCGCCAATCGTGATATTTGCGGCTTGCAACCGGCCGTGCGGCGGGACAGGGTTGGTGGACTTCAAAATACGGTCAGGGAGACCAGAAAATGCCGACAGGTACCGTCAAGTGGTTCAATGCGACCAAGGGATATGGCTTTATCCAGCCTGACCAGGGTGGACCGGACGTATTCGTTCACATCTCCGCCGTCGAGCGTTCGGGCATGAACGGCCTGAACGATGGCGACGCGGTTAGCTTCGACCTCGAGAACGACCCCCGCAAGGGCAAGACCTCGGCTGTCAACCTGAAGCGCGTCTAAGTCGGACGCACTTCGGGACGGCCTTCAGGACAAGGATAGGGAGGCGGCCGTGAGGCTCCAGTCGTGGCGCAAGGGCGACATCCGTCGCGTCTGGCGTAATTACTCGACCGGCTTGGCCGCTTTCGTCCTCGCCGCCATTGTCTTGGTGGTGCTCGTGCTGACTACTCCCCTTTAGGGGAGCTTCAGGCCCCTGGCCGGGAGCGCCGATCACTTCGGCTCTCCCGGCGGTCGCCTGCCTACGTTATTCCGGTATTCCGGTTCCTACATTGGCCAGAACATGCCGATCAGGAACGTGCCCAGGGTGATCACGATCACCGACAGCGGCAGGCCCAGCCGCCAGTAATCCCCGAACCGATATCCGCCCGGCCCCATCACCAGCGTATTGCACTGGTGACCGATCGGCGTGAGGAAATCGCAGGCCGCCCCGACCGCGACCGCCATCAGGAACGGATCGGGGTTGAGGCCGAGCCGTTCGGCGAGGCTGGCGCCGATCGGGGCCATCACCAGCACCGTCGCCGCATTGTTGAGGAACGGCGTCACCGCCATGGCGACCGTCAGGATCAGCGCCAGCGATCCCATCGGCGGCAGCGCCCCGGCGGCGCCCGAAAGCCAGCCCGCGATCAGATCGGTGCCGCCGGTGGTGCGCAGCGCATCGCTGACCGGGATCAGCGATCCCAGCAGGATCAGGATCGGCCAATCGACCACCTCGTACGCCTCGCGCGGGGTCAGGACGCGGGTCAGCAGCAGGACCACCGCCGCCCCGAAGAACGCTATGGTGACCGTCACCACCTGGAGCGCCACCAGAACCATGGCGATGGCGAGCACCGTGATCGGAAGGTACAGGCGGCGCTTCCGCCCCAGGCTGACGTTCCGCTCCGCCAGCGGCAGGCAGCCCAGTTCCGCCAGCGTATCGGGCATGGCATCCTTGCTGCCGTGCAGGACCAGCAGGTCGCCCTGCTGGAAGCGCACCCGCCGCAGTCGCTGGCTGACCTGACGTCCGCGTCGGCTGAGCGCCAGCAGGTTGACGCCGAACCGCTCGCGCAGGCTGACCTGTGCGGCCGAACTGCCGATCAGCGGCGAGCCCTGGGTCACCACCGCCTCGACCATGCCGATCTCGCCGCGCCGGGCGGATGCGATCTCGCCCTCCTTGAGGCCGACCAGCTCCAGCTTGCCGTCGATGGTGATCTTCTCCAGCGCCTGGGCCTCGCCCTCCAGCACCAGGATGTCGCCGGCGAACAGGGTCCAGTGGCCGGAGGGCACGTAGCGGCGGAAGCCCTCGCGGATGATGCCGACGACGGTGACCTCGGCCTCCGCCATCGTCTCCAGGTCGAACACCGTCTTGCCGACCAGCGGCGATTCCGGCGGCAGCCGGGCTTCGGTCGTGTAGTCCTCGATCGAGAACTGAGCGTCGCCGGCGGCGCCGGTCCTGTCGGCGCGCGGCAGCAGCCGCCATCCGAACGTCAGGAAGACGATGCCGACCACCGCCAGCCCGATGCCGACCGGCGCGAAATCGAACATCGTGAACGGTTCGCCCACGATATCCTCCCGCATGCGGGAGACGATGATGTTGGGAGAGGTGCCGACCAGCGTCGCCAGCCCGCCGAGCAGCGACCCGAACGACAGCGGCATCAGCAGGCGGGAGGCCGGCTTGCCGGTCCGGCGCGCGATCTGGAAGGCGATCGGCATGAAGATGGCGAGCGCGCCGATGTTCTTCATGAAGGCCGACAGCACCGTCACGACGCTGACCAGGATGCCGACCTGGGAGCTGGTGGTCTTCATATGCGGGGTGAACGGCCGCATCATCAGCTCGACGATGCCGGAGCGGCCGACGGCAGCACTCACCACTAGGGCGGAGCCGACGATGATCACGATATCGTCGCTGAAGCCGGCGAAGGCCTTGTCGGGCGGGACGATCCCGCAGACGATCGCGGCGAGCAATGCACCCAGCGCCACGACGTCGTAGCGGACCCTGTCCCAGATCAGCAGCCCGACCATGACGATGACGATGGAAAATGCCGCGATCTGGCTGAAAGTCATTGATAACCTTGCCGGGAGAAAATCTGAAGGATCGATCGGAAGATCGGCGGAGCAGCAACGCGCGGCTACGCCAGCGGTTCCTGCAAGGCTGCCCAGACCGAACCACAAATTACCAGGATGCGAGAAGCCCCTGATTTCGCGTTCTGCTTTCCTGTTCTGATTTGCGATTCGCGATTCGCCAAGTCCGGCAACACGCGAAAATTCCTTGTTTTGTCTCTTTATCTCGAATGGCACGCCCCATGCAAACAAGCGAACCAAGATACCGCGTTAGCTTGGAGCGTCGTTAAATGCACTCGGACCTTATCGTCTTTGGAGAAAACTGGGGTTGGCGGCCGACGGGGGCTCATCACCTCGTCCGCCATCTCGGCACCGAACGCAAGGTGGTCTGGGTGAATTCTCCCTTGCTCCATTGCTGCGAGAACTGTCTGCACAACCGCGTCCATCCTCCGGAACTGGCAGACTACAGGCCGGACCGTATCCTGGCTCCGCTGGGGAGTCATTTCTCCGTCGATGCCGCGACGCGTTCCGATAACCAGCAATTGCTCGGACACCAGATCCGCACGGCCATGGCTACGCTGGAACTGCGGCGCCCCATCCTGCTGACATCGGTCCCCACCGCGATCGACGCTATCGGGGAGATCGACGAACATGCGGTCGTCTATTACTGCGACACCGATTTCACCCGGATGATCGGTATCGACTGCTGTCCGATCGTGACGATGGAAGCCGAACTGGCCGCTCGCGCCGACCTCATCATCGCGGCGACGCCGGAACTGGCAAGGCGCTTCCCCTGCCACAGGACCGTCGTCATCGACCAGGACGAGGGGGCCGACGGAAGCTGGACCGCACGCGCCGCCACGGTCGGACGACTGCTCGACAAGCTCGTGTGAACAGCCGTCATATGGGGACTGTACCGGTCAGACGCGGGGCAGGATCTCGACCGTTTCACCGAGCGGGCGGCCATCGGCAAGCCAAAGCAGCGCCTTGCGGCCGAACATCGGCGTTCCCGGTCCGGTCCGGCCCGCCTGGCCCAATGCCTCGTTCGCCGTCACCTTGAAGAAACCGACGGGCTCGGTCGTGAAGGCGATCCCTTCCTGCTGGAGCGCCCGGCCGAACGGCACGGTGGTCGCGGCAAGTCGGCCCAGCACCCCGTCCTTCAGGGCGGCGGTCAACGCCCGCACCTCGGCGATCTCGACCGGCAACTCGCCGGTCCCCGAGACCAGGACGACGCGGCGGACCAGCACCGCGCCATCCGCTGTCACGCCATGACGCAGGACGAGGGCGCTCAACGGACCGTTCCAGTGCGCCGCCAAGGTGGCCGTCATCGACGCGTTGTGGTCCAACAGCGCGCGGAAGGATGCCGGCAGTGCCGACGAGGCCACCTCCTCGAAGGCTGACATCTCGAATGCGGACATGAGATCTAACATTTCGGGTGAGCGATTTCCTGTCCGCGGCCGGCCCCTCTCTTAGCCCGCCAGAGCGCTCTTCAGCAAGCCCGCGGCACCGCCGCCGCCGCTGGAGTTCAGATAATCCATCACGACCGGCAGGAACTTGCCCGCCATGTCGGGCGACATGCCCAGGGACGAGAACGATCCGGCGAGCGGCGCCAGCGCTCCCAGCCCGCCGGCGGCACCGCCGCCCCCGACGCTGCCGAGTGCGCCCGTCGCCATCCCAGCTAATCCGCCGCTCTCGGCCTGCCCCTTGGAAGAGGACGCGCTGGATGCGGTTCCCATCAGACCGTCGATGCCGGGGACCTGGCTCTGGACCTGACCGAACTGCTCGGGCGCCATCCGCTGCTTCGCCAGATTGAACAGGGCGCCCGCCCCGCCTTCGGCCTGCGGCTTGGTGACGCCCAGCTGCGACGTCAGCGCATTGACGAGACCGCCCGCATCGGCGGCGCCGGCGCTACCGGTCATGCCGCCGGCCATAGCCAGGGCGGTGAATAGAAAAAGGGCTACTGCGCGAATGGGGAAGACGGATCGAAATGATGTGACATGCCGCATGGTGGTTTGTTCTCCATTATGAAAGGCGTTCGGTGCAACTCCGGAGAGCCGCGGCAGTGGCGGTGATGTGGGACAGGAAGCCTGGACTTGCAACGCTTGTCTCCAGGGCTTCCGCTCCGCCGATGGCACCGTCCGCAATAACAGCCATCGAGACAGGAATTCACGGAACAACAGCTATGCCGACTGTATTTTTGACTCTGGCGTTGATGCGGTGCACAAACACGCGCGGCGTTGTCATGGGAATGGCTGAAAGCCGCTAAAATGAAAGATTTGCAGGAGGACGGAGTTTTGAGCGAATGGAACCAGATCGGCGAATTGCAGGTTGCCGCCGAACTTCGTGAGTTCATCGAAAAGGAAGCGCTGCCGGGAACCGGGATCGAGCCGGACCGGCTGTGGAGCGCTCTGGACGCCATCCTTCACGATCTGGCGCCGCGCAACCGCGAACTCCTGAAAAAGCGCGACGACCTGCAAGCCAGGATCGATGCATGGTACGGCGATCATCGCAGCCGGCCGATCGACTTGGAGGAATACAAGAGCTTCCTGCGCGAGATCGGCTACCTGCTGCCCGAGGGCGAGGACTTCCAGGTATCGACCGCCAATGTCGATCCGGAAATCTCGACCATCGCCGGCCCGCAGCTGGTCGTACCCGTCATGAACGCGCGCTACGCCCTGAACGCCGCCAATGCGCGCTGGGGCAGCCTGTACGACGCGCTCTACGGGACGGACGCCATCCCGCCCGACGACGAGAAGACCCCTGTCGGCGGCTACGATCCGCACCGGGGCGCCAAGGTCATCGCCTATGCTCGTCAGGTCCTGGACGATGCGGCGCCGCTGGTCGAGGGTTCCCACGCCGACGCGGCGGGCTATGCCATCGAAGGCGGCAAGCTGTCGGTCACCCTGAAGGGTGGCGGCGCCACGACGCTCCGGGACGCCGCCAATCTGGCCGGCTACCAGGGCGACGCGGCATCGCCGACCGCGATCCTGCTGGTCAACCACGGCCTGCACCTGGAGATCCGGTTCGACCGGGGACACTTCATCGGCAAGGACGACGCTGCCGGTATCTCCGACGTCGTCGCGGAATCCGCCCTGACCACGATCATGGACTGCGAGGACAGCGTCGCCGCCGTCGATGCCGAGGACAAGGTCACGGTATACCGCAACTGGCTCGGCCTGATGAACGGCAAGCTCAGCGCCACCCTGGAAAAGGGCGGCAAGCGGATCGAGCGCCGGCTGAACCCCGACCGCACCTATACGACGCCGGACGGCGGCACGCTCACCCTGCCCGGCCGCAGCCTGATGCTGGTCCGCAACGTCGGCCACCTGATGACGATCGACGCGGTCAAGCTGAAGGACGGCAGCGAGGCGCCGGAAGGCATCCTGGACGCGCTGTTCACGACATTGATCGCGATGCACGACCTGAAGAAGGGCGAAGGCGACCTGCGCAACAGCCGGACCGGCTCGCTCTACATCGTCAAGCCGAAGATGCACGGTCCGGAGGAAGTCGCCTTCGCCAACGAGCTGTTCGGCCGGGTCGAGGATGCCCTGGGGCTTGCCCGCTACACGATCAAGATGGGCATCATGGACGAGGAGCGCCGGACGACGGTGAACCTGAAGGAGTGCATCCGGGCCGCCAAGGACCGGGTCGCCTTCATCAACACCGGCTTCCTCGACCGCACCGGCGACGAGATCCACACCGCCATGGAAGCCGGCGCCGTGCTGCGCAAGGGCGACATGAAGGGTTCGGCCTGGATCAAGGCGTACGAGGACAGCAACGTCGATACCGGGCTGGCGACCGGCCTGAAAGGCCGCGCCCAGATCGGCAAGGGCATGTGGGCGATGCCCGACCGCATGGCCGAGATGCTGAAGACCAAGATCGGCCACCCGCAGGCCGGCGCCAACACCGCGTGGGTCCCCTCGCCGACCGCCGCCACTCTCCACGCCCTGCACTACCATCAGGTCGATGTGGCTGCCCGGCAGGAGGAACTGAAGGGTCATAAGCGCGGCAAGCTGGACGACATCCTGACGATCCCGCTGGCCGACCGGCCGAACTGGGCGCCTGATGCCGTTCAGCAGGAGCTGGACAACAATGCGCAGGGCATCCTGGGCTACGTCGTCCGCTGGATCGACCAGGGCGTCGGCTGCTCCAAGGTGCCGGACATCGACAATGTCGGCCTGATGGAAGACCGCGCCACGCTCCGCATCTCCAGCCAGCACATCGCCAACTGGCTGCGCCACGGCATCGCGTCGGAGGAGCAGGTGGTCGAGACGATGAAGCGCATGGCCGCCGTGGTCGATCGCCAGAACGCCGGCGACCCGGAGTACAAGGCGATGGCGGCGGACTTCGACGGCAGCATCGCCTTCCAGGCGGCGCTGGACCTCGTACTGAAGGGCCGCGAGCAGCCCAACGGCTACACCGAACCCGTCCTGCACCGCCGCCGCCGCGAGCTGAAGCGGAAGCTGGCGGGATAATAGCCGATTATCCGGGAACGCCGCCCCCCAAGGTCCGTTGAGGGCATGCGCAGCCATTCAGGGGGTAGGGGAACATGACTGGCAAGCTCGATTGCCTGATCGTCGGCGGCGGACCCGGCGGGTTGACGGCGGCTATATATCTGGCCCGTTTCCGGCGTAGCGTCGTCGTGGTCGATGAGGCCAAGAGCCGGTGCGCCTGGATACCGACGTCCCACAACCATGCGGGCTTTATGAACGGGATCAATGGGCTGGACCTGCTCGACCGGATGCGCTGCCAAGCGGTGCAATACGGCGCCCGGATCGAGTCCGGTTCCATCAAGTCTCTGCGGCGCGCCGGTCGAACAGGCTTCGTCGCCACGACCGAAGCCGGCGAGGAGTTGGCCGCCGAGACCGTCATCCTGGCGACGGGCGTGATCGACGACCAGCCGCGTCTGCCCGACCTTTTCGACGCGGTCCAGCGCGGTCTGATCCGCGTCTGCCCGATCTGCGACGCTTATGAAGTGATTGATAAGAAGGTGGCGGTGATCGGCCATGGCCGCGACGCGATGGGCGAGGTCCTGTTCATTCGCGGCTATACCGCCGACCTGACCTTGCTGACGCTCGGCACGCCGATGAACCTGACTGCCGAGGACCGGGGCAAGCTGTCCGAACTCGGCATCCGCACGGTCGAGGAGCAGGTCGAGCGGGTGACCGAGGAAGGCGGCAGGATCACCAAGGTCATCCTGAAGAGCGGCGAGGAACTGGCGTTCGACACGCTTTACTCGGCGCTCGGCACCCTGGCCCGCTCGACGCTCGCGGCCCAGGTCGGAGCCGATATGAACGACCAGGGGCGCGTGATCGTGGATAGCCATTGCCAGACATCGGTTCCCGGCTTCTACGCCGCCGGAGACATCGTCGAGGGCCTCAACCAGATCTCCGTCGCCATGGGCCAAGCCGCCGTCGCCGCGACCGCCATCCACAACCAGCTCCGCCGCCGCGACGGGATGATCCCGCCCAATGGCGCCATCCCCCCGGCCGATCCGGAACCGAAGCAGACTCCCGAGACTACGCTGGCCGCCTGCACCCAGCCGCCGGAGGTGGCGGCGGGGGAGTAGCCCGTTGACAATCATGTACCATATTTAGTACAGTGTGGTTGTTTTTATAACCTGCTCTCTTTTCAGAATGCCTAGAAATGCCGGTGACGCTACCACCATGTCCACGTTTCCAAGCCTTCTTCTATCGGACCGAAGCAGATAACGAACCCGTCAAGGATGCTTTCCTCGGCCTCGCCAAGGAGGATCGCCGCATTGTCGGAAAGGATCTGGGTCGGAAAGGATCTGGAGAAGGTGAAACTGGGCGGGCCGGAGATCGGAAAGCCGACGGTCGGGCACCTTGCGGACGGTCTTTACGAGATCAGATCGACCATCGTCGCCGGGAAAGTCGAGTTTCGCACCTTGTTCCGTGTCGTCGGCAACGTTCTGGTGCTCCTCCACGCATTCAGGAAATCTACCCGGAAGACCCCGCAGCACGAAATAGACGTCGCCAACGAACGTTGGCGAAAAGCGAAAGGGAAGCAGCCTTGACCACCAGCGAACGGCCGGACTTCAAAGCTCTTGGACTTGATCCCCAGCATATCGGGTCGTCGGCCGATGACTGGCTGTCCGAGGAAGGCTTCATGGAGGCGGTCCATGAGGAAGCGGTGAAAGAACTCTTGGCGGAGCAGCTTTTGAAGGCAATGGAGGAACGCCGTCTTACGAAGAAAGCGTTCGCTGCCGCCATCCACACCAGCCGCTCGCAATTGGACCGCATCCTCGATCCTCACGACGAAGGCGTAACTATCGGAACGCTGAAGCGCGCCGCTGCTTTCGTCGGCATGTCGGTACGCCTTGAACTCGTCGCTTCCGATACCACTACGGGCGGCGACAACAATACATGCAGTCGACCATCCGGCGCGGAGTGAGGGACACATTCGTCCATCCGCACCCACACCCCTGCCCCTCTGGTCAGCGCTTGCGGTCGGCGCTACGCTGGCAGCCGACCGGCCTTGATGGCGGATACAGAGCGGCGGACCATGACTTCCTGCGACTTCCTGATTATCGGCGGCGGCATCGCCGGGGCTTCGGCGGCATTCGAACTGGCGGCGCATGGCCGCGTCGTGCTGGTGGAGCGCGAGAGCCAGCCGGGTTATCACTCCACGGGCCGCTCCGCCGCCCTCTACACCGAAACCTACGGGAATTCGACGATCCGTGCCCTGACCGTCGGCAGCCGCGCCTTCTACGACGCTGTCGTCGCGTCAGGCTTCTCCGAACATCCGGTGCTGACGCCACGCGGCGTGCTGCTGATCGGGCGGGACGACCAGCGCGCCTCGCTGGAGCGCGCTTTCGAGGCGGGGAGCGTGCTGACCCCGACCGTCCGGATGCTCGACCGCGCGGAAGCGCTGAAGATGGCGCCGATGCTGCGCCCGGACTATGTCGCCGGAGCCGTATGGGAACCGGACGCGATGGACATGGATGTCCACGCGATCCACCACGGCTACCTGAAGGGCCTGCGCGCCCGTGGAGGCCGGATCGTGACCGATGCGGAACTCGTGAGCCTTACCCGCCACGAGGGATTGTGGCATGCCGAGACCCGCGCCGGAACGCAGTCGGCTCCCTGGGTCGTAAACGCCGCCGGCGCCTGGGCCGATGCCGTGGCGGCGCTGGCAGGTCTCGCCCCCGTCGGGCTGGTCCCGAAGCGCCGCACGGCGATCACCTTCGACCCGACACCCATCCCCGAACAGGCCGACCTGCCCCACTGGCCGATGGTCTGCGACGTGGACGAGACGTTCTACTTCAAGCCGGAAGGCGGTCGGCTGCTCGCTTCGCCCGCCGACGAGACGCCGTCGGAGCCCTGCGACGCGCAGGCGGAGGAACTGGACGTCGCCTTGACGGTTGACCGGATCGAACGAGCATCTTTGTTCTCGATCCGCCGGATCAGCCATCGGTGGGCCGGACTGCGCACCTTCGCGCCGGATAAGTCTCCCGTGGTCGGGCCGGACCCGGCGGCTCAAGGCTTCTTCTGGCTGGCCGGCCAGGGCGGTTACGGCATCCAGACGGCTCCCGCCATGGCGCGGACCGCCGCCGGCCTGCTGACCTCCGGCAGGGTTCCGGAGGATCTGGCGGCCTTTGGCGTCGCGGCGGCGGATCTGGCGCCGGAGCGGCTGAGGGCAATTGAACAATGAGGCCGTAAATCGGCCCGGAACGAGGTACCGGAAGATGAACACGACAGCGTCGCGTCCACCCTCGACCTTCCCTTCCCGCCTCGGCGGGGCGATCCTGCTCGGCGCGACCGCCCTTGCGCTGGCGGGCTGCGCCAACCCTCGGGCGGACGAGGCGCTGTTCGCTCAGCAGGCTTTCGTCGGCATGCCCAAGCAGACGCTGCTGTCCTGCGCCGGCGTGCCCGAACGCAGCACAGCGATCGACAACCTGGAATACTTCACCTACACCAGCAGCCGCACCGTCGCCTATCAGAGCTACACGCCCTTCATGGGGCCGGGCCGGTTCTACGGCTATGGCTACGGCTATCCCTATTACGGCGGCTATGCGCCGACATACGACATCAGGAACTTCAGTTGCCAGGCCACGTTCACGCTGCGCAACAGCAAGGTCGAGCGGCTGGTCTACGGCGGTCCCGAGGGCATCGGTCCCAGCCAACTGGCGCAGTGCCAGACGATCATAGAGTCCTGCCTGACGCTGGTGCCGCAGCAGACTCCGGTGGCGTCTTCCCCGACGTTATCCGCACCGGCCACGCAAGTGCCAACCCGTTAGTGTTCGGTCAACAATTTCGAGAGACCGACAACTGCGGCTTGCACTTAGCCCATGGGATGGTCCTATCATGTGGAGGTGACCCCGATTGGCCGGAAGTGGCCACGATCGTCACTTAACGATAGCGGCCCGGCCGCCGGAACGGGACGGGCCGCCTTGATACCAAGGAGGAGCAAGACCCATGCATGTCGCAGCAGTCATCAAGCGCAAGGGGTCCGGCGTCGTTTCCATCACGCCCGATCGCACCATCGCCGACGCCACCAACCTGTTGACTGAGAACCGCATCGGCGCCGTGCTGGTGATGGATGGCGCCGAGGGTATTCGCGGCATCATCTCCGAGCGCGATATCATCCGGGCGCTCTCCAAATATGGCGCGGACGCGCTCAGCCACACGGTCGGTTCGCTGATGACCCGCGAGGTTCAGCAGTGCTCGCCCAACGACACCATCGCCGAGGTCATGACGACGATGACCACCCGGCGCTTCCGCCACCTGCCGGTGGTCGACGGCGGCAAGCTGCTGGGTATGATCAGCATCGGCGACGTGGTCAAGCAGCGGCTGGACGACACCGAGCTGGAAGTGGAAACCCTGCGAGGCTACGTCACCGGCCAAGGCTGACCGGCCAGGATTGACCGGCCACAATTGACTGGATAGATCCGTCTCCTCCCCTTCTCTACCGTGACCGCCAGTACTTCCATCGTTCGGGCGGAGCGCCGGATAGCCGTGCGCTCCGCCGGCTCCCTCTTGAATATCCGCGTACCCATCGCCGCGATTGACGTTTACGTAAACTGCATGTACCCGTTTCATTCAAAGCCGCCGTTACTGGTCAAACAACAGGCGGAATGAAGAGCACCATTGGGAGGTAATGATCCATGAAGCGTTTCGGAGGCGTTTCCATGCCCCTTTTCGCGTCCTCAAGACCCGTGGCCATCACATCGGCTCTGGCACTCCTTGGAAGCGTGCAGACGGCCGATGCGGCCGGCTTCTACATCAAGGAGCAGAGCGTCACTGGACTGGGCCGCGCCTTCGCCGGCGAATCGGCCGTGGCGGAGGACGCCAGCACGATCTTCTTCAATCCCGCCGGCATGACGCGGCTCCAGGGACCGGAGGCGACAGCCGGCGTCCATCTGCTGGTTCCCCGTGCGGATCTGGAGAATCGGGGATCGTCAGTGTCCTTCCCGACGCCAGCCGGCGGCACCCCGCCCAGTCCCATCAGCGGCAGCGACGGCGGCAATCCCTACGATCCGACGCCGGTGCCCAACGCCTACTTCGCCTATCCGCTGATGGATCGCGACCTTTGGGTCGGGCTTGGCGTCTCGGCTCCGTTCGGTCTGGCGAACAAGTACGATCCCGACTGGTTCGGCCGCTACGACTCGATCGAAACCGACCTGCTGACGATCGATATCGCTCCCAGCATCGCCTATAAGGTGCTCGATTGGGTTTCGATCGGCGGCGGCATCGACATACAATATGCTGATGTCAAGCTGATCAATGCTTTCGCCGCCGGCCCGGCGACCCCGGACATCATTTCTGAGGTGGAAGGCGACAACTGGGCGGTCGGCTACAATGTCGGCATCCTGTTCGAACCGCTCCCGACCACGCGGGTCGGCATCCACTACCGCTCCCGGATCGACCATACGCTTGAGGGCGACGTCAAGCGGACCCAAGGCGGCGCCTTGGCCGGAAACCTGCCGGGTAACGCCGACCTCAATCTGCCCGACATCATCGCCGTCGGGTTCGCCCATGACGTGACGCCCGCCCTGACCTTGCTGGCGGAGTACAACTGGTACGGATGGAGCAGCTTCAAGGAAATCCGGGTCAAGCAGGCCGGCCAGGATGATCAGGTCGTCCCCCAGAACTATCAGGATACCTTCTCGGTTGCCGTAGGCGCACAGTATAAGCTCAATGAAGAGTGGACGATACGCAGCGGCTTCCAATATGACGAGACCCCGACAGTCGATGGTTTCCGATCCACCAGGACGCCGGATGGCGACCGCTACTGGCTGAGCGCCGGCCTATCATACGATGTGTCGGACAATTTCACGGTCGATGTCGCCTATACCCATGTCTTCATCGCAGATGCCGACATCAACACGACCCGGACCACGCGGGGGGTGACCACCAATACCCGCGCATCGGCCGAGGGCAGCGTCGATATCTTCGCGGCGGCTCTACGCTATAAGTTCTAAGCTTTCGGACCATCGCGACTCGTCCGAATACTATAAGACTACCATGAGGAGCGGCACGGTGGAGGTATCGCCGCGTCGCTCCCGTGATGACGGACGGAGTTCCATCCGCGCCATCAAGGATTAAAACACCTTTCGATTTCCAAATACTGCGGCCTTTGTGAAAGGATCGGTCCCAAGACAGAAATTTAGTCAAATCCTTAGTGGAGGACACGGTGCCTGTGTTGGACTCGGTTCTTGGCAAGACACTCCCATTCAATATTCATTGGCAATTGGTGAAGCAAATCCCGCACCTGACTCTCAGCAAGCAGCAAGCGGAAACATTTTGGAACCAGGGTCACCTCAGCATTCCCGAATTCATCGATCCGGCCGAAGTCGATGAGATCGAGCGCATCTTCCGGCGCCTGTTCGATGTCCGGGCTGGATGGAAGGAAGGCCATTTCTACGACATGGCCGGCTCCGAACAGAACGGCGACTTCAAGCTGCCCCAAATGCTCCATCTGACCAAATACGCGCCCGAACTGCTGCGGACGAGTTTCTGGGCCAACGCGGATGCACTTGCCAGGGAGTTGCTCGGGCCGACGGCGCATTTCTCCTTCGACCATGGGATCAACAAGCCCGTCCGTCCCGACTCGCAGACGCCGTGGCATCAGGACCAGGCTTTCCACCGTGTCGGAAGCCGGATCGAGAACATCACGGTCTGGCTGCCCCTTCAGGAAGTCACCCCGGACAACGGCTGCCTGAAGTTCATTCCCGGCAGCCACCTGACCGGCATGCTCCAGCACCGCAACTACCAGAACGACCAGCGGATCGAGGGCCTGGAAGCGGTCGGCGTCGATAACGATGCCGCCGTCCATGCGCCGCTGCCCAAGGGCGGCGTCTCGATCCACCACAGCCGCACCTTGCACGCGGCCGGCCCCAACCTGTCGCGCGGTCCGCGCAAGGTCTATTCGCTGGTCTTCGCGGTGGAGATGGACGAAGTCGTGGTGCCGGTCGAATACGGCTGGAACAGCCACAAGCCCACCGCCCGCCTCCAGCGCCAGCAGGCCTTCGACGGCAAGCTGACCAGCAGGGTGCAGAGGTCGATCAAGAAAGTGCTCTCGACGACGCTGCACGGCGTAATCGGGTAAGGGTGACCGGCCCGGCGGATCGGCGGCGATGGAACGCCGCCTCCGCCGGCCGGGGCTCGGTATCCATGCGACGACGGCAAGTAACCTTCCGTCACGACAGTTGTTAATGGACCTGAGCCAAGAAAAAGCGGAGAAACGATCATGGGAACAGTCGTTCACAGCTTCCCATTTCTGCGGCTGCTGGATATCGGCAGGCGCCACGGCAGCATCACGATCGCCGAACTGAACAGGCTGTTGCCGATCGACGGCCCCGGAGCCGGCGAGTCCGGCGAGGCACTCGATGCCTTGCGGAACCGGGGCGTCGCCATCGTCCTGGCGAGAAATTGCGCACCGGACGATGACTTTCACCTGCTGAACGACGACCGCATCGTATATCCGCGATAGGGCTGCCGGAAAGCTCCCGAGATACCTCCGCTGGGCTGGAATGGGACAGGCCATGGCGGCGCTAAGCTTTAGGCGTTTGCACCATCAGGAGCGATGCCGATGCCGTCACCGTCCATTTCAGTGCGATTCGCATTCCCGTTGCTGGCTTTCACGCTGGCTTCCGGAGCGGCGCTGGCCCAGGGCGTCACGCCCTACGACACCTTTCAGGATGCCCGTGGCGGCCCAGCCTATACCAGCAACCTCACCACCCTGCCGGACGACCGCAGCCTGCTCGGTCCCGGTCTGGCCCCTCTTGTAACGACGAGCGATCCTTTCATGGAGCGTGTTAGGCCGGCACGCGGCTATGGAGAAATCGGCGACCCCGCCGCCAGCTACTTCGAATGGCAGGCCGATCTGACGCGCCAGAAGGCTCAGTCGTTGCAGGCCCTGGATGAACAACGGCGCATGCGTCTGCCCCACGATATGGAATAGATGAGGGCGTGCTTGCCATAATCGCTGAAAAAATGCGCAAGCGACCCTATATAGGGCGAGAACCATCCTGGCAGGCACCACAGAAACAGGTCATGACCCAGAACAATAAATCCCGGCGCAGCCGGACGGTCGTCGTTCTCGCAGCACTCCTGTCCATCGCCGCCACGACCGCGGTCGATGCGCGCGCCGGCAAAGGCAGCAGCATGGGCAGCCGTGGCAGCAGAACCTACGACGCTCCCGCCACGACCAACACTGCCCCTGGCACCGCAGCCCCGATGCAGCGCTCCACCACCGAGCAGCCGTCGGCGGCGCGTCCGGCGACGCCGGGTGCCGGCATGCAGCAGCCGGCTCCCGCGCGGCGCGGCTTCTTCGGCGGGTTGGCGGGGGGCCTTCTGGGCGCTGGCCTGATCGGCATGCTTCTGGGCGGCGGGTTCTTCGGCGGTCTGGGCGGCATCGCCTCGATCCTCGGCTTCCTGATCCAGATCGCCCTGATCGGCGGATTGATCTGGCTGGCGGTGCGCTTCTTCCAGCGCCGCAACCAGCCCGCCATGGCGGGCGCCGGCGGTCCGATGAACCGTGGCCCGCTTAACGGCGGCCCGCTCAACCGGGAGCAGGGTCCCGCCGGCTATGGCCAGACGGGCGGCGGTTATGGTGGAGCCGGTGCCGCTCCGCGCACTGCGAAGACGCCGAAGGGCGTCGACGGCGTCGGGATCGGTCCCGCCGACTACGAGGCGTTCGAGAAGCTGCTGCGCGAAATCCAGAACGCCTATGGGCGCGAGGACAAGGCGGCGATCCGGTCCCTGACGACGCCGGAGATGGCTGGCTACTTCGCGCAGGAACTGGACGACAACGCCGCCCGTGGCGTTGTCAACCGGATCGAGGACGTGAAACTGCTCCAGGGCGACTTGGCCGAGTCGTGGCGCGAAGGGGCGGTTGATTACGCCACCGTCGCGATGCGTTACGGTCTGGTGGACTACACGGTCAACAAGGCGGACGATCAGGTGGTCGACGGCGACCGCACCAAGCCGTCGGAAGGCGTCGAGATCTGGACCTTCCAGCGTCCCGCCGGCGGCGGCTGGGTGCTCTCGGCGATCCAGCAGTCCTGACGCCATCCTGGACCTGAAGCCATGGACGCCGCCCGGCGACGATTCGCCGGGTGTCGGCCAGGGGGATCAGGGCATCCGATTCGGGCTGGGTCATGACCGTGGCTCCCATACTTCGATTAAGTATTATTTCGAAGCCGCCGATCCGATCCACCAAAGCATCCTGCGGTATTCGTGCATCCATCCAGGCAGGCTGCGTGCCTATGTCTCTTTCGTACGGGATGGTACGCCGGACGGTACACGTGTATTGTCGGGGTGAAACAGGAGGGATGCCGTGAGTAAGTACGAGGAGCAAGCCTACCGAGTTGGCGGCGCCAAGCCCAATCCTAACGCCAAGCCCAACGTGCCGTTGCTGAAAAGCCAGTTGGCCCGGCTGAAGCACGACCTTGAGCAGTTCATGGCCCGCAAGCCCGATGGTTCGGTTATCGCCCCGCTCAAGGAGCGGATCAGGGAGATGGAATCGACCATCGCCAGCGCCGAAGCCGAAAACAAGCGCGAGCGTCAGGCGAACCGTCCCGATGACGACAATGACGGTTCGGGAGCCCGTGGCGAGATGCGGTCCACATCGAGCCGCTTTCCACCAAGGGGGCGTCCCGGCCGCGCCTGAGAGTTAAAAGACCTGCCGGATAAAAAAGCGCCGGCGGCGGGATGACCCGCCGCCGGCGCTTTTCTTTTGCGCGTCGCTTGGGAGCGCGCGATCACTTAGAAAGTGACGACCGAGCGGATCGACTTGCCTTCGTGCATCAGGTCGAAGGTGTCGTTGATCTGGTCGAGCGGCACGACATGGGTGATCAGATCGTCGATGTTGATCTTGCCGTCCATGTACCAATCGACGATCTTCGGAACGTCCGTCCGGCCACGGGCGCCGCCGAAGGCGCTGCCCTTCCATACCCGGCCCGTGACGAGCTGGAACGGACGGGTCGAGATCTCGGCGCCCGACGGCGCCACGCCGATGATGGTCGAGATGCCCCAGCCCTTGTGGCAGCACTCCAGCGCCTGACGCATCGTGTTGATGTTGCCGATGCATTCGAAGGTGTAATCGGCGCCGCCCTTGGTCAGTTCGACCAGATGCGGGACGATGTCGCCGCCGATTTCCTTCGGGTTGACGAAGTGCGTCATGCCGAACTTCTCGGCCATCTCCTTGCGGCCGTTGTTCAGATCGACGCCGACGATCATGTTGGCGCCGACCATGCGGGCGCCCTGGATCACGTTCAGGCCGATGCCGCCCAGGCCGAACACGACGACGTTGGCGCCGGGATGGACGCCTGCCGTCCAGATCACCGCGCCGAGTCCGGTGGTGACGCCGCAGCCGATGTAGCAGACTTTGTCGAACGGAGCGTCCTCGCGGATTTTGGCGAGGGCGATTTCCGGCAGCACCGTGAAGTTGGCGAAGGTCGAGCAGCCCATGTAGTGGTAGATCGGCTTGCCGTTGAACGAGAACCGGCTGGTGCCGTCGGGCATGACGCCCCGGCCCTGGGTCTCGCGGATCGCCTGACACAGGTTGGTGCGCTGGCTCAGGCAGTATTCGCAATTGCGGCATTCCGGCGTGTAGAGCGGAATGACGTGGTCGCCCTTCTTCAGGCTGGTGACGCCCGGTC
>Ga0190275_10001353_pt1 | contig 18321 bp, 16 predicted proteins | sample Popmic550T_FD_133745 | JGI IMG/M metagenome (GOLD analysis project Ga0190275, IMG submission 133745) | Populus adjacent soil microbial communities from riparian zone of Yellowstone River, Montana, USA - 550 T | ecosystem: Environmental > Terrestrial > Soil > Riparian zone > Trees stand | place...
ACATCCTCTGGTTGCAAAGCCTTGGCGAGTACATCGGCCGCTGGTTTGACCGGACGCTTCTCCAGGATCTCTGTCTCAACCAAGCCGGGGCAAACCACACAGGTGCGGATTCCGTTCTCTTTCTCTTCCACGCGGATACCATGAGCAAGGCCAAGCAGTCCGCGCTTTGACGCCTGATATGCCGTTCCCGAGACGTCCGGTACCATTCCGGAGATCGAAGACACATAGATCAGATGACCGGACTTCTTTTCCCGCATGGCGGGCAGCACGGCTCGCGTCACGTAATAAGCGGCGTTTAAGTTGACATTGATCAACTCGTCCCAGATATCCACCTTCAGGCGCGTAAGCGCGCGGTCCGGTGTGTTCGTGCCGGTTGCAAAGGCAAGGATGTCTACGACGCCGAATTTCGCGGCGACCTGCTCGACCAGTTTCTCCATCTGGCCTGCATCGGACGCGTCTGCAGCGGCGACCTCAATCGTGTGGCCTTCACCCTGCAATTGCTTCTTTAAATCCTGGAGGCGATCCTCGCGACGCGCAGAGGCGAACACGCGGGCTCCTTCGCGGGCAAACAGCACAGCAGTGTCACGGCCAATGCCGCTGGATGCTCCAACAACAAGTACAACCTGGTCCTTCAAAGAAACGGGCATCCCCCGATGATACCGGAGACCGTCGCGCCGGCGTGATCAATGGGTCATGGAATACACGAGATAGTTGATTCCGAAGCGATAGGCAAGCGTCGTCATCTGTTCCGGATATTCGGGCATATCGGCGTGCTCCCATGCATCGCCGACGTCCATGTTGTAGTTGATCGCCACCAGAACATGCCCCTCATCGTCGTAAATGGCCCGCCACGACGGAGGCATAGCCTGCGGTTGAATAACTACAGTTCCTCCTGCTCCCGCGCGCAGATGACGCAATCCGGGGATGAAGGTGCGATCGCGAATCGTATACAGCACGTTCGTCAGATCGTGCGACTCTTCCACATCCAGAATCGCTCGGCCGGGAAGCACGCGTTCCATCGTGTCGCGGAATACTGCCCAATCTTCCAGTCCGTAGAAGTCGTCGACTACCAGGAAGCCGCCCCGCAGCAGATAGTCACGCAAGCGGTTGACTTCTACATCCGACAGGTCCCAATAACCCACCTGGGTCGCATACAACCACGGGTAATCGAAGATGCGATCGTCGGTTAGCGGTAAATGAACTCCATCTCCCGTGTCGATGCGCGTGAGCCGCCGTACTCCTTGAGCGAAGTGGATCTCTGCCTCGGGCCAATCTTGTCGCCACCATCCTGGTCGTCCAAACCCTCGGCCGCCCCAGCCTCTTCGAGCGCCCGCGCGGTCGACATACTCGAGGCGAACGAAGTGGTACTCAGATGTCGGAAGCAGAGGCTCGGGCTTATCGGGAACTTGACTCCACGCGCCAGCTAACGCGACCAATATAGCGAATGCCGCAACGAGTCCCGTGCGCCCTTCCATTCGATGATTATCGGCCATATTATGGAAGCACGAATGAACCGGCGCAGTTTCCTTCACTTATTGCCCTCAGCGGCAGTCGCCTTCGCTCCTGGAGCGGTGATCCGGGAAGATGATCCGAAAAACACCAAGATCTGCCATCGCATCAACGCTCGCCAGATCTCGGATGACGATTTGTTGTTTCTCAAACAGATCGGGCTGCGGTACGGACGTCTTGAGTTCGGAGCAGGAGAAACATCGTTTGACTATCTGAAAGCTACGCAAGAGCGGTTTGCAAAGTACGACATCAAGATTCTCTCGGGGGTTCACTATGCTTACCGGTCACTGAAAGTACAGCTTGGTCAACCTGGTCGCGACAAAGATATTGAGACATACCAAAGATTCCTGCGCGATTGCGGCAAGCTCGGGATCCCAATCGCATCATATGATTTCCATCCGGCCAACACCTATACGACATCCGAGGTGGAACGTCGCGGGTACAAGACTCGAGTCTTCGATCTCGATGACTTTCGGAAGCGGGTCGAGAAGCAAGCCTTTGAGCGGGAGTATTCGGCGGACGACATCTGGACCAACTATACGTACTTTGTGAAAGCGGTGCTGCCGGTTGCCGAAGAAGCCGGTGTCAAACTTGCGCTGCATCCCGACGATCCTCCTATCTCTAAAATGAATGGCGTTGCCAAGCTCTTCACGCATTACGACGGCTATGCGCGCGCTGAGAAGATCTCTGGAGGCAGCAAGAATTGGGGGCTTACGTTCTGCGTCGGAACTTGGTCGGAAGGTGGAACCAAGATGGGCAAGGACGTCTTCCAGATGATCAAAGATTTCGGAGGGCGCGGCAAGATCTTTGAAGTGCATTTCCGCAATGTGAGCTCGCCGCTGCCGCGCTTTGAGGAGACCTTTCCGGACGACGGCTACATGGACATGTATCAGGTGATGAAGGCCCTTCGCCAAGTGAAGTTCGATGGGCCTGCGGAACCGGATCACGTGCCGGGATTAGTTGGCGACACCGGCATACGCCGCGCCGGTACTGCATACATCATCGCCAGCATGAAGGGTTTGTTGCGTCGGGCAAATGAAGAAATAGGCTAAGATTACTGGCCCATGCGGACAGCGCCTGCATAGCCGGTCATTTCCAAGTAGCCTGAGCCGGAGTGCGTACCTTTGACCTCAATCGCTCCTTCCCAATACGAGTTGAGCCCCGCTGCGTTACTTGCCAGCTCTTGTTGTGGAAGGCGCGTGCTTATATTTATGGCCAGGGAAAGCGAATGCACTCGAATCTTCCATTCGATGGGGTACTTGGCGCCCGTGTCGGGGCTTGTCCATGTGTTTCCCGGCTCGAGTTGGAAATCCTGGAGATGCAGCGCCTTCGTTCGTCCGGACGGGTCGACATATGTTCCCGAGGAGTAGGGTTCGACAGTTCCATCCTTGCGCCGGATCCTGTAGAGCATCAACTCGGATCCATCTTCGAACTGAAGGCTGAACCAATCCCAACCGATCTGGTTCGCTTCGAGCGAGTTCGAGAAGAACTCGTGGTCCATCCATGACAAGCCTTCCACTTCATACTTCTGTCCGTCGAGGGTAATGGTTCCGGACGTTCGCAGACGAGTCAGGGAGACGTAGTGCGATGCGCGCCCAACTCCGGCAGCCTTCTGGCTTACGCCATTCACGCCGTGCGTCACTGGCGGTTTTGCAGAGCGCATCGTCAAACCGATGCTGAATCTGTCTGCGATCGCCTTGAGTTGCTGTGTGTCGCTGCTCCATTGCACGCTCCAGTTGCCATTCCAGATGCGACCCTGACTTGCCGCAACTCCGGCCAAACCCGCGCCGGAACGATTCAGCCGCTCAGTCTTGAGGAACTGTTTCCCATCGATGTCGCTCAATGCGAGATGGGCCATCCACACATCACGGACATCCCAGACGTTGGCGTCCTTCGGCAGTTCAGGTCGAACTGCATGACGGAAGAACGTGAGCTCGAAGCCAAATCGTTTTCCGGCCCTATCGCGAAGATTGCCGGTGTAATACCACCATTCCGTTTGGAACTTAAGATGGTCGAAGTGGTCGCGGGGAAAGGAGAACTGATATCCCGGAAGGGCTGGTCTATACGGGGCGGAAAGCAGGGTCATGCAAAGGAGCAGGCCAAGACTAGTCCTCATGGATGACCTCGATCGGGTTCAACCGCGTAGCTACGCGCGCCGGATAGAGTGCGGACGCCACGGTTGCGAGAAAGACTAATGACAAAGCGGCTAACAAGACTGCCACAGGCCAATGGAACTGGATCGTCCAGCCAAACGACTGCTTATTAATGACGAAGATAAGCAGCAAGGATAGGAAGACACCCGCAATCAGGCCCGCGATGTTTGCCAGCAGTCCGAGCAGACCTGCCTCGAACAGAATCAACCGCCGCAGTTGTTGTTTGGTCCCACCCAGAAAGCGAAGCAAGCCAAATTCACGGCGGCGATCGATGACGAGCGCGAGCAGCGCGCCCGCCACGCCCATGATGGCGACGAACACTGCTACTGCTTCGAGCGCGTACGTGATCGCGAAGGTTCGGTCGAAGGTACGAATAGCTTCTTCGCGCAGAGTGCGATTCGTGAGGATGAGGAGCTTGCGCCCAGCGAGTGCTTCTTCTACGGCTCGGCGTCCCTGCTCTATATCGACACCCGTCTTCAGATAGACCGCGACGTTCGAAGGCGCAGGATCGGGCAGATAGCGGAGCATCGTGCTGCGATCCATGATGATGTAGCCGCGCTCACTCGCGTAGTCATAGTAGACGTCAAGTATTAGGAACTCCGCGGACTTTCCGCCCAACTGCAGCGTCAGTTTGTCGCCCCCTTTGACGTTGTGCTTGTTCGCAAAAGGCTCGCTCACCACCACTGATTGTTCTTCCGACGCCAGACGTCGGAAGACTTCGCGCTGAGCGTTGTGATCGGCGGCTACGCGAGCATCGCCGCCTCCAAGAGTCGCAGGCTTGCCGTTGTAGCTGATCTCGTAGGCTCGAAAGGCATCGACCGCCTCGACTTCGGGAAGCGCGCGCAGAAGGTCAGCGCTGTCGGCACTCATCGTCGGATGACGATCGGCACTGACAGGCCCGGCCGGACGAATGTACAGGTCGGCCTGCAAACGGTCATGCATCCAGAGCAGCACCGTCTGGCGAAAGCTGCCAACCATAATGCCGACCGCGGCCGTCATCGCGATCGCGGTCGCTAACGCGCCCACAAGGACCGATGTTCTTCGCAACGATCCAGCGAGGCTGCGCGTGGCGAGTAGTCCTTCCGCGCCAAACAGCCTTCGCATCGTCCCGGCTGTCAAAGAAGAGAAGCCGGCTACTAACGGCGCGACGCTGGCAGCCAACGCCCCGATCAGAAATAGAGCGGCAAAATAGCCGAAGATCGGTCTGCCATCGACGGGTCCCATCTGCGAAGCGGCTGCCGCCAATGCGGCTAGTGTGAACGCAATGGCTAGATTCCGGCCTGCATGCAGACGAGTTGTGTGCTCTCTGCGACTTCGTGACATCGCTTCAACGGGAGAGACGCGCGAAGCTTCCCAGGCAGGCAAGAGCGCCGATAGCAACGCGACAACGAGTCCGATGGCCAAGCCAATCAGGGCGACAGGCCACGTAAGCTCAATCGCGCCTGGCCGGCTGCTGACATACAGCGATTCGACGGTGATGGAGACAAGTTGGACAGCGCTTTCGGCGAGGACGCGCCCAAGCGCTAGCCCCAAGCCCGCGCCTAGTAGTCCGAAGCACGCGGCCTCGCCCAGAAACGCCAGCAGCACTCCACCGCGAGTGGCGCCCAGAGATCGAAGGATGCCGATTTCGGTACGACGTCGGACCACGGAGACAGAGATCGTGTTGTAGATGAGGAACGCGCCGACGACGAGGGCGATGTAGCTCAGCACCCGAAGATTCCAGCGAAACGCCGCGAGCATACGACGGTTTTCCCCGGTGCGCGAGCCGAATGGAGCGACCGTGTATCCAGGGCCGAGAGCTTTTCGGAGTTCCTCTTCGACGTCCTTGTTTGCCTCCACCAATATACGGTCGAGTGTTCCGTTGCGGCGGAGCGCGAATGTTGCGGCTGCGAGATCCATGCCGATCACCGCGCCTGCTTTCTCGAGGAGCAAGCCGTGCACTGTGAGCCGAGTGGGCCGGTCGTTAAGAAGGACATCGACTTGCTGGCCTACCTTCCAGCCAAGCTCGGGTCCGACCCAGATAGCATCTCTCTTATCGACGGCGTACGACAGTGCGTCGATGCCGATTAAAGGGACGGTTCTGCCGGTTGCGACGATAACAGCATAGTCTTCGATGCGTGGGCTGATCTTTAGCGCGAGGGGAAGTGTAGCGAGCGTCGTCAGAGCTTGTGGAGGGACTCCTCCGGTGGCGGTTACTTCGAAGTCAGCATCGCCCGCAAGACTCTCTACCGAAGATTGGAACGACCCTGCTGCCGCTTCGCCTGCCATCTCGATGGCAAGGACGACAGCGACGCCCAGAGCTACAGCGAGAAGAGTGAGTAGAGTACGAACCGGTTCTGCGCGTAGGGGGCGCAAGATCAGCCGTTGGAACAAGATTACGTAATGCATCGTCCATCACGCAGCTTCACAACTGTGTCTGCCATCGCTGCGGCTTCGGCGCTGTGGGTCGCGATCAGTATCGTGGTCTTCTGTTCTCTTGCGATGCGGCTGAGCAGCGCGAGGATATGGTCGCCTGTTGCGCTGTCGAGATTGCCGGTCGGCTCGTCTGCCAGAAGCAAAGACGGCGAGTGGGTTAGCGCCCTGGCGATGGCCACCCGCTGCATCTGCCCGCCTGAAAGCTGATACGGCATACGAGCTTCATAACCTTCCATCTCGACCGCTCGAAGCTGCTGGATCGCGACCGCTCTTGCATTCGACTTGCCAGCGAGCATTAATGGCAGTTCAACATTCTCGACTACCGATAAGGTGGGCAGCAGTTGGAATGACTGAAAGATGAAGCCGATGCGCTCACGGCGCAATGCTGTGAGTTGCGCATCGCTGAGGTCGGACGTGAGCAGACCGTCGATCCACACCTGACCGGAGGTCGGTTGGTCCATCGCTCCGGCTAGATTGAGAAGAGTTGACTTGCCGCAGCCGCTTCTCCCGACGAGCGCGACGATTTGCCCGGCTTCAACGTCGAGTGAGACGCCGTCAACAGCGCGCACCGGGACCCCGTCGCTGCTGTACTCCTTGGTGACATCGATCAACTGGAGCAGTGTCATTATGGATCGTGTCATTCGAGAGAGAACTAGAGGATGTGCTACCGACCGATCTTCCGAATCGAGAGATGGTAATATCCAAGGCTGCCAAGCACCTTGAGCTTATCGTTGAAGCTAATCAACAATTCAATTTAACCCGCATCCTCGATCCTCGCGAAGCGGCAATCAAGCATGTACTCGATTCGGTGATGCCATGGCGATACTTCGAAGGAGCTCGCACCGTATTGGACGCGGGAACGGGTGCTGGATTTCCGGGAATTCCATTGGCGGTCGTATTACCAAAGGTGACCTTTCAACTAAGTGAGTCGATCGGCAAGAAAGCACGTTTCGTAGAGACGACGGTTCAAGAGTTGGGACTGACAAATGCAAGTGTGGTTAACCAGCGAGCCGAGGAGATTGCGGACGCGGACATTATTACCGCCAGAGCTGTTGCACCTATCTTACGGGCTGTTGTGCTGTTCGGGACCGCTTTCAAGAATGGGGTCAGAGCTATTCTCTATAAGGGACCGGACGTCCAACTCGAAATCGAAGCCGCTGCTGCCGAATTAAAGAAGCGGCGGCTTCGAGTCGATGTCTTGGAAAGATACGACCTGCCTGAGGCGTTCGGCTCTCGTACGATCGTACAGATCGCGAGGTTAAAACAAGATCGCCAGAACGATGATTAGGATGATTAAGCCACCTATTCCGATATACATGTTCTCTTCCTCCCGCCCGGCTTTACAGCACGCTCCATGCCATTTCTAAGTTGTTGAAGATAATCGCTACTTCATGCCTCCATTCAACCTATCGTGTAGAATTTCCATTTCAAGACGGCAGTTCTTCGGTTTCCTCGCGTCCGCTCCGCTAACTCTGGCTCGGCCCACATACTCTTGCGTCATCATAGGCGCCGGGCTTTCCGGGCTGGCGGCCGGATTGATGCTGAAACGCGCCGGCTGGAATGTGACTATTGTCGAGGCGCGCAATCGCATTGGCGGTCGTGTCCTCTCCTTTTCCTTTCCGGAGGCGCCCCGGCTTGTTTGCGAACTCGGCGCCGAGTGGGTCGGCGCGAGCCACGAACGTATACAGGCGCTGTGTCATATGTTCGGCCTGAAGCTGCAACCGCACACTTTTACTGCCGGGCTATTGCGCGACAGCGCAGTGTCGAGACCCGGAGAATGGCATTTCTCCCCGAAGGCCGAAGAGGCTTACGAGACCTTCAAGCAAGAGTTCAAGAACTACTCGAAGCAAGATAAGATTCGCCTCGACAGCTACGACTGGTGGACATGGCTTTACAAGCTCGGTTACAGCGAAGAAGATCTTCGGCTTCGCGATCTGGTGGACAGCACAGACTTCGGTGAGTCAATACGACATATCTCGGCGTTCGCAGCGGCCGGCGAGTTCTTCGAATCCAGCGCCGAGAACGAGATGGACTTTAAGATCGAGGGCGGAAACTCGATGCTGGTGAAGAGCCTCGCGTCCGCTATCGGCGCCGAGTCCATTCATCTGAATTCTGCAGTCCGAACGGTTCGGCAGAAGGACGGCAAAGTCACTGTCAGTACGGATGCCGGCAGTTTCACGGCGGACGCTTGTATCTGCACGGCGGCTGCTTCCGTCCTGGGAAAGATCCAGTTCGATCCGCCTTTGCCCGCCAAGCAGAGCAGCGCGGCCGCGGCACTGCAATACTGTCGCATCATAAAGAACTCGGTGCTCTTTTCGGAGCGATTCTGGCGAGACGAAAACTTCTCGCTTGTCTCCGACGCGACTTCACACTACTACTTTCACAGCACACAGAAGCAGCCCGGACCCAGCGGGGTCCTCTGCAGCTATGCGGTCGGCGACAAGGCCGATGTGCTTGCATCTCGAGAGGACGTCCGGCGGATGGAGACGATCGCGCGCGATCTTGCTCCATTCAGCCCACAAGCTCCGGCGACAGTGCAGCGGATTGCTTCGTACGCGTGGCAGCGCGACCCTTATACGCGCGGCGCTTATGCGCTTTATCGCCCAGGGCAATGGTTTACGTTACGACCGATCCTTCAAAAGCCGCACGGCAAAGTGCTCTTCGCCGGAGAACATCTGGCCGACTGGCAGGGCTTCATGGAAGGCGCTGTCGTGACCGGAGAAGCGGCTGCCCAACAGCTTCTGAAGTAAACTCAAACTGACTATGCGCCAGCTATCCAGACGAACCCTTCTCGGCATGACCTGCGCCGCCATGGCAAGCAGAGCGGCGGACGAAAGCATCATCGACATCCATCAGCACACGAACTATAGCGGTCGAACCGACGCGCAGCTTGTCACCCATCAGCGTGCGATGGGGGTTGCAAAATCGGTGCTGCTTCCCGCCGGATCGAAGTACGGACTTGCCGCGGACGCCGGAGGGAACGATACTGTCCTCGAGCTGGCTCGCAAATACCCGAAGGAGTATGTGTTCTTTGCGAACGAACTCCCGGACATTCCCGAAACACGCAAGGTGATCGAGCAGTATCTCAAGCTGGGAGCGATCGGCATCGGAGAGCAGAAGTTCGCGATGGACTGCGATTCCAAGCATATGCGGCTGATCGCGGATATCGCGAAGGACTACAAGGTCCCCGTATTGATGCACTTTCAGCACGAGACTTACAACTTCCATATCGAGCGCTTTCACAAGATGCTGGAAGCCTACCCTACGGTCAACTTCATTGGTCATGCGCAGACATGGTGGGGAAACATCGACAAAAACCATAGCCAGCCAGTGATGTATCCCAAGGGTCCAGTCACGCCCGGAGGTATTACGGACCGCCTGCTTACCAACTATCCGAACATCTTCGGCGATCTTTCGGCTGGTTCAGGACTCAACGCGCTGTTGCGCGACGAGGCGCATGCGCGGGAATTTCTGAAGCGGCATCAAGACAGGATGTTGTACGGCAGCGATTGCAGCGACCGGACTGGAGAAGGCAAGCCCTGTTCCGGCGCCGAACAACTGGCAGCGGTCCGTCGTCTATCTCCCTCAGCCGAAGCGACACGGAAGATGCTTCACGGCAACGCTGCTCGCTTGTTTAAGCTGACGTAGTCTATCGCTGCTGAGCGCCGCCGCGACCCATGATCGGCCAGACGTCGACGATCTGGTTTCCGCGCGCCACATAGTAGCGATCGTAAACGGCAGTGCTCATGTCCAGCTTGGTGCAGTAGATCTCCACACGATCTCCAAGCTTGACTTCCTTCTCGCCATTCTTCCACTTCAAGCCGCCATATTCGGCGCCCTGGTTTACGACCTCCAACCAATCCATGTCCTTGACTTTATCGGTCGGTCGAGCCATCGCTTTGTTGCCGTAGTCGATCGTGGCGACGTTAGGGTGCTGTTTGCTGTCAACGGTTGTCAACACCGTCAGGGCGGCCGGGAAATCGGTGTATGTACTGGGATCGCTCTTGCCGCCGATTGCGAGATAGGACGTGTCCATGAAGATGTAGGAGCCACACTCGAGCTCAGTGAGCCCGTTTGCTTTATCCATGTCGTACGTGCCCGTGGATCCACCGCTGACGATGTTGAAGGGGAGACCGGCTTTCCGAGACATGTCGAGTGTTTCCTGAAGACCGCTGAGGTCCTCGGCAGACTTCTTCCGGCGAGCTTCCCAACCGGACGTGTGGGAGGCGGCTCCTGAATAAGCCATGTAGCCTTCGAACTTCATGTTCTTCGATGACGCGATTCTTTGCGCGAGCTCGACGGCAGGCTTTCCGTTCGCGATCCCCTGACGCACCATGCCGGCATAGACGGCAACCGCTATGCGGCACTTCACTCGAGCTTCCGCTGCAGCTTGCTCGACCATGTCAAGCACCAGCGGGTCATCGGCGACGAACATGAAAGTTGGATCGCGCTTTGTGAGGGCGATGGTTCGCACCAGATTATTACGGCTGGCGGGCTGCTTGGTCCAAAGAACACCCTTCAAACCCGCGTCGGACATCAATTCGGATTCGGCGATGGTAGCGGTGGTCAATCCGACTGCGCCCAGGGCGATCTGGCGTTTGCCGACGTCGACGCTCTTGTGAACTTTTACGTGAGGCCGAAGGTTGATCCCGGTCGTTTTCGCGTGATCGGCTAGTTTCTTGACGTTCTGCTCGAAAAGGTCGAGGTCGACCATCATTGCAGGCGTGGGGAGAACGTCTTTGGTGATGTCGCGGAAATCCCGCTTTGTGATGCGGCTCTCAAACTCGGGATAGGGAAAGGACGTTGAGGTTTTTGCGGCCCTGCCTCTGGTCGCAGTCAACATGGCGGCGGTTCCCGCGGCAAGGAAGTGGCGGCGTGATGTCATTCGATCCTCCAAATGGATTTCTTAATCTTACTCGCATTCGCCACCAGACCGCCTGCGGGAGCGGTTCGGAAGCCTGGGCCGTCGATGCGTGGGACACTCGATTCTATGGCGATGACTCCCCAACCGATTGGCGTGAAGGCGGCTCCTCCCCAGAACGATACGTATTCGCAGGCGGTGCGAATGGGTGACTTGATCTATCTGTCCGGTCAACTGGGAGTCCGGCCTGACGGTTCCGTGCCTGAGACCTTTGGCGAGCAGGTTCGACAGGCTTTAGATAATGTCGCAGTCGTTCTTGAAGCGGCTGGTTCATCACTCTCGCTGGTCGCCAAGGTGAACATCTATATTACGGATTTTTCGCTGCTGCGAGAGATGAACGAAATATATCCAAAGTATTTTCCGCACAAGCCCGCCAAGACTACCGTCGAGATCTCGCGTCTGGACAAAGGCGCACAGATCGAGGTGGAGGTTGTAGCGGCAGCGGGCTGAAGCGTTCTCCGCCGCCCGGTCGGTTACGCAACATTTTGATACAACACCGACACTGGATAGTCCCGGGTGAGGCTCGAAAGCGCCCCGGCTTCAGTGTGGTTGTAGCTGTTTCCAGTCAATTCGACGGGTTCATGGGCGCAAACGGACGTTTGGCCGACGGCTACCGACTTAAGCGAATGCTTGGTTTCAAGGCTTTGCGAAACGGAGCCAAGCTCAGTTGCAGGGCGGCTGGCTTCCTGCTTGGCGCGAAGCTTTTGGGTTTCCTGAAGCTGATCGATTGCGCGATGGTAGGCGCGTTCGATGGTGGTCATGTAGCGTTGAATGCGCTCAAATTGTAGCGGTTCGTTATTCATTGCTGTGACAGGCTCAGAGCCCCACATGTTGAAGGTTTCGGCTTCGATCGCGCGGGCACGCTGCAGTCTCCAGAAATTCTGAGCGATGTCTTCGACGAGGGTGAGTTCGGCGGCGTTGGCGGGCTGGTAGGCGTCGATCAAGTCGCGGAGAAGGGCTTCATATCGCTTAGGATCTTCGCCGTCGACGACAACCCGTTTTCCGGAAAGGCCATGGCGGGTGGCGTTATACCGAGTTTGCTGCTTCCCTTCGATGGTTTGCGGTCCGGTGGAGCGTTGGGCGTTTGCGCGGTTGGCGGCGATCTTTCGAGCTGACGACATGTTGGTCCTTGGTGGTTAGAAATGCAAAGGCGCTCGCCCTAAAGAGGACGAGCGCCTTTGATTCGTTTGTACCATGCGTTGTTGGAGGTTCGGGGTACGGGAAAGCGCAAAGCATTGATTCTCGGGCGAATAGAGTTGCGCGAGTTTGGTGATCGGCTGATTCGGTAGTGTCAAGAGTTTTGTGTAAATCGCGTGCACGGTATCTCGCAAGTTTCGCCAACAATTCCCCGGGAGGCGCTCCTGCCAACAACACACGAATGAATAGCAGCCACTAGAGTTTCCGACAATTGGTGGTTGGTTAGTTCAGCCGATCTGGGTTAGGTCTCTCGGGTGTGGCGATGCGCACGAATAAACCTGTTGGCAGTATCGCTAGCAGGGGTAACAATATAATTGACCTATTCAGGTCTGGCATCTGGACGATTTCGTAAAGAAGCCGGCGTTATAGAAGCGGGAGAAATGATCGTCTGTACTGTTACAGTTGACCTAGGATGCGCTAGGGTTTTTAGTCCCTTTGGGAAGGTGGAAATGACGACCAGCGAACGAAAGGTACTTGCGCGAGGAGTAGCTGCCGGCACAATTGTGGGATTGGCAGTCGGGCTTATGATAGCGCTGTTCATTGCGATCAGTCAGGTGTGACAGCTTAGGCGCTGCGCCTCTTTCCGGGAATTTGCGGTGCTGGCTCTGGTTTCCTAGTTTGATCCTACCCACGCGCGGTGCTCGAGTCACCTGCATCGTACGCGTGGATTGCGCATCCGATAAACAATCTATTTCGTATCTTTGCTCAAGCCGTCTTTATATTTGTCCGTTAACGCCAAGTGAGCGTATGGATCCCGGAGCATATCCGCTCGGTGAACGTCGTCGAGGATGCCATTTCGAGTAAGACGCATTTATCTTCCCATGCGTGGCGACATAATTGATCGCGCGACTTTCTTAACTGGCCGGCTCTTGAAGTTATTTCGAAGCGTAACTCTTACTGAATAGCCACGAACCATGTCGCACTGTCAGAGCGTGGTTCACATAGTCCACTTTCAACCATCAAACCCCTCATGCGTCTCGTGCCTTCATGCGCAACCTTTACGTAGCCCAAGGACAGCAAGGCTTCCATTAAACGATTGGGTTTCTTGGATTGTTGGTCCGGGAACATGTCGATGGTCCTGGGCATGTCTTCATGCTTATCCTCGATGGGCGAAAACATTGACAATTGCTTCTAGCCACACGTTAGTCCGGGTACTCCGGGATTGGGATGAAATGCGACCAACAACAGAGAACTCGCGAACTTTGGGATTGAACTATGGCAACAGCTTGCCAGTGTGTGACCGGCCCGTTGAGAGCAGCGCGTACGTCCTCGCATACCATCGCTGCAGTGCGGTGGATGAGGTGGTCATCCGGTTCGACATGGCCGCAGTTCCACGTTCGCACGAGCGAACATATGCGCCTCATCGCCATCAGAATACTCCACACGATCTCACCTGTACCCTCCGAGAACGGTCAGACCTTGCAACGCCTTGGCCGGCTCAGCGGCAGCAATTCATGTAGATCGTGGACGAAGAAATCCACATGCCTGCTAGCCTGAACATTGAGGGGAAGCGCATTGGAGCCACCAACTCGAGAAGATGAGATCCATAGAGAAGAAGGAGCGGGCGAGGCTCGCAATGGATTCCGCGAGCGATATCTGGGAAGGTCTGCCGCGTTTCTACTGCCATCCTTGAAGCTCAAGCAGCCGCCTCGCCAGTCAGATTCGTCCATCGAGTCTCGACTGCACGATTTCCTCATGAAGCATTTCGGTGGGTACACGGCTCAGGCCGGCAATATTTTCGGCTATTGGCGAGATGAGGACGGCCGCGACTCCTATGGCGAGCACAGGGAGTTTACCGTCGCGATTGATAGCGCCAGCGCACTCACGGTGCTTAAGGAATATCTGGCAAATCTGTCGCACGAACTTGCGGAGGAGTGTATCTACCTTCGATCGGGCGAGCAGACGGTGCTGATCTATCCGGGTAACTCTCCGGAGTCACGTTGACGCTACTTTGATTGCAAACGCGGTCTATGCTGGCCGTTAGCGGCCACCGCCGCTACCCATCCCCAGTGTCACGGGATATCCCGGCAGCGGCCGTGGCGGAACAACCGGTGGGAGCACGCTCCGACTTCTTCGCTGTCCCTGCCGGGTACTTCTCGTCCCCAGTTCCTGAACCGACAACAGCCGTGCCGCTCGTGATCGGCATGGCTAAGCTCTTCGCGCAGATGCGCGCAGCGCTGTGATCGCCAGCAAGGCGATCCCGACGATCGCAGTGCCTGGCTCCGGTATGGGTGTTGCAATGAAGCCGCGGAAGTTGGCTCCGTCGTAGAAAGAGCCAACAACCTGTCCGCGGTCATTCAGTTTGTGAATATCGATCTGCACTGCACCGGGAATGGTGATAGGAATTACGATACCGTTTGTCCAGACGCCGATTGCCGTTGCGATTTGGCCCAGGTTGTTAATACCGTATCCGCCCGGAAGTGTCGTCGTGCTGGAGCCTAACTGCCCTTGCACGAAGAGCGACACAACCTGATTGCTGTTGTTGATGTCTCGCACGTGCCCCAACTGGTCGATGGGCGGTAGGGACGCGTTGAAGGAGCCGTTCTCGAAAAGAAATGCCGTCGTAGCGCTGGTCGGGTTGAAGCAGTCGCCGACGATAGAGCCCGCGTCGTTCATGCCCCAAAATGTCGTGCCAAGACAGCCGGACTGGGAGTATAAGCTCAAGTCGCCAGTTGCGCCGCTCAAGATGAATGCCGCTTGTGAGGCCTGGCCGACAACGTCACCATTGTTGTTGATATCGAAAGGTCTCAGCCATCCTGTCTGTGACGACCCGATGTGATCAAGAACGCCCTTGTCATATTTGAATCCAAAGGCTTCAGTCTGTGTGTAATATGAACCGACGACTACGCCTGCATTGTTAATGGACTCAGGCAAGACGGCGAACGCGCCAGGAATGACAATCTCATCGATGCGGTAAGTGGCGCCGAACACGGTGGAACTGGCCACTAGGATATAAGCAAGCAGGCATCTTCTATTCATAAGCATCCTCGGGTCGATCAATGTGTCTGCAGCAGCGGCAGCCGCACAGATGTAAGCGTCGGAGGCCCTAAAAACGGGACAATAGGAAAGGGCCAGACATTGCTTTCTCCCTACGAGCACAACACTGTACCTTCGAGACGGCCCGACGGTGATCAACTAACGCACGATTACCTAAGCGGCTATTCGTAGATGAGCTTAATCTCAACTCGCTGCCGCCTTTCGAACATCGGCGGCGATGGCTCGCAAACCGGGAAGTATGTCGCCGAGTGGGACGGCCTTCGCATCCTTGTCGCCTAATGCGAAGTAAGCTTTGCTGAAGATTTCATAGAGACGTTCCGCTGTTTTCGTCTGTGCGGGATCGGGCTCGAAGGTCCGGTATCGCGGACACAATGCATCCTGCGCCTCTTCGATGGTTTGAAATGTTCCCGCGGCCAGGAATGCGAAGATCGCCGAGCCTAGACTGGTTGTTTCCGATGCAGGAACCAGGATGGTCTTGCCGAGCACGTTCGCATAGACGCGATTCAGAGCATCGCTCTTTTGCGGGATACCTCCGGAGTTGATCACTCGCTGGACGGGAACACCGTACTTTTCCATCCGTTCGAAAATGACCCGCGAATGAAGCGCAACGCTTTCGACCGCGGCGAACAATTCGTCGTGCGCCGTGTGCCCTAGGTTCCATCCGAACGTGACCCCGCCGAGATCGGGGTTGACCAGTACAGTTCGATCGCCATTGTCCCAGGTCAACCGCAGGAGTCCCGTCTCACCTATGCGATAGCGATCCATACCGATCGCAAGCTGCGCAACATTCGAGTTTGCGCGGCGCGCAATGGCATCGAAAACGTCACCGGTGGCGGACAATCCCGCTTCAATCCCTGTGTATTTCGGATGGATGGATCCGCGCACCATTCCACAAACGCCGGGGATCAAGTCTTCCTTTTCGCTGATGGCCATGATGCATGTGGATGTCCCGATCACGTTCACAACATCGCCAAGACGGATGCCTGCGCCGATCGCGTCCCAGTGAGCATCGATGCCGCCAACCGGGATGGGGATACCTTCGGCAAGACCGAGTTTGCCGGCCCACTCGGGGGAAAGACGGCCCGCTATCGCATCGGACGTCGCGTAGTTCCCGAGAAGCTTCGCGCGCGTATCGGCGAGCAACGGGTCAATTCCTTCCAGAAACTCCTTCGATGGCAGACCGCCCAGCGCTTCGTTCCACATCCACTTGTGGCCCATAGCGCAAATGCTGCGGCTGACGTCGGTCGGGGCCGATACTCCGCAAAGAGTGGCGGCGGCCATGTCGCAATGTTCCAGCGCCGTGACCATACGGCTCCGTTTGTCGGGGTTCTTGCGGAGCCAGTGAAGCAGTTTTGCGAACCCCCACTCCGACGAGTATGTTCCGCCGCACCAATCGATGGCATGGAGGTCGGTATCGCGAGCGGCCTTCGTGATTTCGGCAGCTTCCCGCGCAGCGCGATGGTCGCACCACAAGTAGTAGTCATCGAGCGGCTGCAGCCCCTCGCCAACCGGAATAACACTCGAACCGGTTGTGTCGATAGCGATTGCAGCGATCTGGCGCCCATCGATACCGGAGGACGCGATTGCCTGCCTCATCGCAACGACCAGAGCGCTCATGTGACTGCTGTGGCTCTGCGTCGCGAGGTCCGGATCGTCTTTGCTGCGATGAAGAGGGTAGTCTCCGGATCCCGAGCCGAGCCTTCCCTTGTCCGAATCGAAGATAGATACGCGCACGTTCAGTGTGCCGAAGTCGATACCCGCCACAAGACTCATCGGCGCCAGTATACCTCTGCTGCCCGGGTGGATTGCGCTATCTCCCGCTCGAATGTGATAGAGTTCCCAATCGTACACCCAAGTTATGAATCGCCGACAGCTTTTATCCATGACGGCCGCAGGAGCGGCTCTCCAACTTCCTTCGCTTGAAACAAAGGCGGCCGCGGCCAGTTCGAAACGCGCACTGATGAAGCTAGGCTGCCAAAGCGGTCCCACCAGCGACCAGCGGCTGTCGTTTTTCAAGCGTCACAGCGTTAACAACATATGCGGCTATCCTGAGGACTCAGCCAAGCAGGGGTTTTATTCGGTAGAAGACCTCAGCAAGCTTAAGGAGCGCTGCGAGAAGCACGCCATTTCGCTTGACTGCATTGCGCCTCCATTCCTCGCATCGAGTCACATCGATCGCACCGAACGGCCGGCGATCATGCTTGGACAGAGCCCCGAACGCGACAAAGATATCGAAGCGATCCAAAACATCATCCGCAACTGTGCGAAGGTCGGTATTCCGTCGATCAAGTACAACATGAGCTTGCTGGGTGTGTTGCGCACGGAACGCACGCAAGGACGCGGTGGATCCAGTCTGTCGACGTGGCGGCTCGAGGAAGCGAAAACGTCGGGGAAATTTCCGCCAGTCACAAAGGCCGGGCCCGTCAATGCAGACCAATACTGGGAGCGCATCACGTATTTTCTAGAGCGCGTTATCCCTGTTGCGAATGAGAATAAGATCCGTATGGCTTGTCATCCGCACGATCCTGGAGTGCCGCCTGGAGAGGGGTTCCAAAAGATTGACACGGTTCTCGGCACCGTCGATGGACTCAAGAAGTTCCTCTCGATCAAAGAGAGTCCCTATCACGGATTGAACTTCTGTCAGGGTACCGTTTCGGAAATGCTTCAGGATCCGGGGAAAGAGATTCTCGACGTGATTCGGTATTTCGGATCGCGGAAGAAGATCTTTAACGTGCATTTCCGTAACATTCGCGGCAAGCGGAATAGCTTTCAGGAGACCTACCCGGATGAAGGGGATGTAGATTTCGTGAAGGCGATGATGGTCTACAAGGAAGTCGGATATCCGTATTTGATGATGCCCGATCACGTGCCCACACATCCCGACGATCGGGGCGGCTTACAGGCGTTCGCGTTTGCGTATGGTCACATTCGCGCGCTGATTCAGGCTGTCGATCAGTTGGGTTAAGGCAAGGCGAAATTTTTAGGGGCGCTCTGCAAGAGAGGGCCCCTAGTACATCGTCCAGATAGTTATTTATATTAATAAAGACTTCCTGTACACTGGAAGCATGGCCCGTGTAGCACTTTCTGTGCAAATTGATCCTGAGACTCGAAACACGCTGAATCAGCTGA
>Ga0190275_10001354_pt1 | contig 18315 bp, 18 predicted proteins | sample Popmic550T_FD_133745 | JGI IMG/M metagenome (GOLD analysis project Ga0190275, IMG submission 133745) | Populus adjacent soil microbial communities from riparian zone of Yellowstone River, Montana, USA - 550 T | ecosystem: Environmental > Terrestrial > Soil > Riparian zone > Trees stand | place...
AGGAACCGTCCTTGCCATGTCCATCGCCGGGATGTTCTCTGTGATCGCCACGATCACGTCGATTCCGCCATCGAAAGACTCGACGATCGCGTCGGCTGCGAAACGAGCCGGAACGAAGACCATCGAGGTGTTCGCACCTGTTTTGTCCACTGCATCGGCCACGGTGTTGAAGATCGGTACGCCGTCGACATCCGAGCCGCCTTTGCCCGGCGTTACTCCGGCGACGAGCTTCGTCCCGTATTCCTTGTTGCGACCAGCGTGGAACGAACCCTCGCGACCGGTCAGTCCTTGAACCACCAAACGTGTGTCGTTGTCGATAAGGATGGCCATCAGGCAGCACCACCCTTTGTTTGAGCGACCGCCGAGCCTGTCGCTTGCGACAGCTCGACCGCTTTCTCGGCAGCGCCCAGCATCGTCTCCGCCGTAACCAGCTTCGGGTGCGGAGCGTCGGCCAGCATCTTGCGACCCTGCTCTGCGTTCGTGCCGTCGAGACGGACCACGATCGGGACCTTCACGTCCAATCGGTTGAGCGCATCGATGATCCCCTCGGCAACGAGATCGCAACGAGTGATGCCACCGAAGATGTTGATCAACACGCTCTTGACCTCCGGATTCGAGGTGATGACCTCGAGAGCGCTGGAGAGAAGCTCGGCCCCCGCGCCTCCCCCGACGTCCAGAAAGTTCGCAGGTTCGCCGCCGGCCGCCTTCACCACATCGAGGGTCGACATCACGAGACCGGCCCCGTTACCGATGATCCCGACGTCACCATCGAGCTTGATGAAGTTGAGGCCCCGCTCCTTCGCGAAGCGCTCCTGCTCCGGGATCTCGTGTGCAGACTTCAGCTCGTCGAAGAAGGGATGTCGGTAGGCGGCAGATTCGTCGAGGGACACCTTCGCGTCCAAAGCGACTACGCGGCCCTCGCAGGTCAGGATCAACGGGTTGACTTCGACCAGAGAAGCATCCAGCTCGACGAAGGCCTTGAACAACTTGGGCAACAGAGCTATCGCATCCTTGCGAGCTGCCTCGGCGATCCCCGAACCGAACACCATCCGTCGTGCGTGGAAGTCCGACATACCGTAGAGAGGATCGATGTGGACGCGAGCTATCGCGTCGGGATCGGTCTCGGCTACTTCCTCGATGTCGATGCCGCCTTTAGCGCTCATCATGCCGAGGAACTTCCTCTCGGAACGGTCGAGAAGAAACGAGCAGTAGTACTCCTCTTTGATGTCGCCGGCGCGTTCGACGAGCACTCGCTTGACCGTGTGACCCTTGATATCCATCCCGAGGATCTTGTCGGCCATCTCACGCGCCTGTTCGGGAGAGTCGGCGAGTTGGATCCCTCCGGCCTTGCCGCGGCCCCCAACCTGCACCTGCGCCTTGATCACGACCTTGCCCCCCAGCCCGCGTGCCGCTTCGGCTGCTTCCTCGGGGGTGGTTGCTACCCGTCCCTCGGGTACGGGCACGTCAAACTTCCTCAGGACTTCCTTACCTTGGTACTCGAATAGATCCACTAGAACTCCTCGCTCAGCTCGGTTGCCTGTCGGCGACGTGCTGGTTGACCCAATCGATGATCGTTTTCGTGGTGGCGCCGGGGGTGAAGATCTCTTCGATCCCGGACTCCTTCAACTGCGCGATGTCGACTTCGGGGATGATTCCCCCACCGAACACGACGATGTCGGTGCCACCTTGCTCTTTGAGGAGTTCCACAACTCGGGGGAACAGCGTCATGTGAGCCCCGGACAAGCAAGAAAGGCCGACCGCATCGACATCCTCTTGGATCGCGGCGGACGCGATCTGCTCGGGGGTCTGGTGAAGGCCCGTGTAGATGACCTCCATCCCCGCGTCCCGCAGGGCCCTTGCGACGACCTTGATCCCCCGGTCGTGCCCATCCAATCCGGGCTTTGCGACCAATATGCGTGCTCTTCCGCCTGACATGGTCATCGAGACTAACCTGGCGCGATGAGCCCGGCGGCGGAAGAACTAGTCGATCCCGGGATGTTCTCCGTGCAAGAGGACGGCCTGGCGACCACCGATCCGATCCGGTTCCCCGATTACGCCGGAACCATCGAAAAGGCCAGCACCTCCTCGCGATCGGATGAATCGGTGACGGCCGGGTCGGCGCTGATCGGCGGACATCCGATCGAGCTCGCGGTCTTCGATTTCGCTTTCCTCGGCGGGAGCATGGGCGAGGTAGCCGGCGAACGCCTGGCACGCGCGATGGAACGGGCCGCCACCAGAGAAGTTCCTTTCGTTCTCCGGACCTCAACCGGCGGTGCGCGGATGCAGGAAGGGATGAGGTCTCTCGTTCAGATGCCGAAGGCAGTCGTCGCACGACGGCGTCTGGCGGAAGCGCACAGTCCCTTCATCGCGGTGCTCGGCCATCCATCGACGGGCGGGGTCCTCGCCGGCTTGGCCGTCTTGGCCGACATCCTCGTTGCCGAAGCAGACGCAACGATCGGGTTCGCCGGGCCGCGCCTGGTGGAGCAGGTGACGGGCGAATCGCCAAGCGGTCGCTCGCACACGGCCGCTACCGCATCCGCTCACGGCCTCGTCGACGATGTCGTAGCTCCCGGCGATGTTCGCACTTACTTGATCGCTGCCTTGGGGGTGCTCGCCGAGGACGACCCTCAACCCGTCAACGAAGAACCGAGCGGACAGGCGGAAACTCATCAGGACGCGTGGGAAACGGTGCAAGTCGCGCGCGCCGAGGGCCGGCCGTCGGGCGAGGAGGTCACTCGCGGTATGACGGAGGAGCTCATCATCCTGCGCGGCGACCGAGCGGGGACAGACGAAGGGGCTCTGTCGACCGCGCTCGTGCGCGTGCTCGGTCGTAAGGCGATGGTGCTGGCGCTGGATCGCCGCATCTCGCCGGGGCCGGGCGCGTTTCGAAAGGCACGACGTTGCTTACGCGTCGCCGAGAACCTCGGGGTGCCGGTCATCACGATGATCGATACGCGAGGAGCAGATCCGTCGTCGGCCTCGGAGAACACGGGGATCGCCTGGGCTATCGCGCGAACGACGGAAGCGCTGCTGACGACCAGCGTCCCCACGATCGCCGTCATCACCGGCGAAGGTGGCAGCGGCGGAGCCCTCGCCCTGGCCTCCGCCGACCGTGTTCTGGCTTACGAGCAGTCGATCTTCTCGGTGATAGGCCCGGAGCTGGCGGCCACGATCCTGTGGCGCGACGCCGGTCGGGCCGCCGAAGCGTCCCGGCTCCTCCACCTGACGGGGCCCGACCTCCTCGATCTGGGGATAGCCGACGCGCTGATACCCGAGCCTCTCGAACCCGCGCGCCTGGCCTCCACGCTCGCCTATCATCTCGACGACCTAGCATCACTCTCAACGAGCGAACTGCTCGAACACAGGATGAAGCGGTGGAGAAACGATGGGCACAGACAAACGAGCACGTAAGCGAGATGCACGGGCCGCCCGCGAGGAGGCCCTGGCAAAGCGACGCAACCAGCGTTTGATCGCGGTCGGCGTCGTGATCCTCGTGATCGTGGGAATGGCGTTCTTCGCCTCGACGAGGGAAGACGGCGGGGACAAGCCCGACACCCCTGCGGCCGACGCCACGGACGCAGCCGCAGAAGAGGGCGCAGCTGCATGCGGTGCAGAGGTACCCGTGACGTCCGAAGCAAAGGGATACGACGCCCCGCCCGAGATGGCACTCGTGGAGGGGGTCGACTACTCGGCCGTGATCCACACATCGTGCGGCGACATCAGCCTCGACTTGCTCGAGGACGATGCCCAGATAACCGTGAACAACTTCGTGTTCCTCGCACGGGAGGGTTTCTACGACGGGCTCACATGGCACCGGATCGTCAGCAACTTCGTCATCCAGGGCGGTGACCCCGACGGTACGGGGATGGGTGGCCCCGGCTACCAGTTCGAAGACGAGCTCCCGAAGAAGGCGAACGACTACACCTACGGCGCGGTGGCGATGGCCAACTCCGGACCGAACACGAACGGGAGTCAGTTCTTCATCGTCGTGCACGAGCCGGTCGGCAAGCCGGCCGGGCTCCAGGCTCTCTACAGCTTGTTCGGCAAGGCCGACGAGGAGTCGTTCGAGACGATCGGCGAGATCGCAAAGGTGGAAACCCTCGGCGGCAACGACCCCGCGCAAGCCGACCGACCGGTGACACCGGTCTACATCGAGTCGATCGAGATCCTGGAGAACTAGCCGCCACCTGTTCTTTGCTCACATCCGGGTAATCGCGCCAACCGTTCTTTGTTCACATGCGGGCGATTTCAAAACCCCAAATCGCCCGCATGACTTGAACAAAGAACTGATAACTAGTCCTAAAGGGGGGGTTATCTACTTGACACAAGGTATCAGGCCTGCTTAGATGGGGGTATGCGAGGCATAACAGCAGGTGGATGGGCCTTTTCAGCTTCTTCCTTAGCCTTCTCAACAATTTTCTTAGGGAACAGTTTTCGGATTGCTTCGTCCGTTGTCAGGTCTGACGCCGGTTTCTTCTTCCTAGGCAAGGGGGCCTCCCTGTGACGACTGCCAAGCACAACACCAAGGTGAACGCTCACGGGAAGCACCAGATGAACCTTCCGAAGCTGATCGAGAACTTCGGCTCTGAGGACAAGTGCCACGACTACCTAGAAGAACTCCGCTGGCCCGATGGTGTGACTTGCCCGCGATGTGAGTCCAAGAAGATTTCACGGATAAGCAAGCGTCGGCAGTTCGATTGCGACTCATGCCGCTACCAGTTCTCTGTTCGTGCGGGCACGATCTTTCACGACTCCCATCTTCCCATCTGGAAGTGGTTCCTTGCCGTTTACCTGATGTGCGAATCGAAGAAAGGCATCAGCGCGAACCAACTCAAGAGGACGCTCGCGGTTTCGTACAAAACGGCTTGGTATCTCTGTCACCGCATCCGCCACGCGATGCGCGACGACTCCCCCGATCTGCTTGAGGGAATCATCGAAGTGGACGAAACCTATATCGGTGGCAAGGCCAAGAACCGTCACGTTAATGAGCGTGCGAAAAGAAGGGGCGAGCGTCAGGGCAAGGGTGGCGGACTCTCTGACAAAACGATGGTCATGGGTGCGATTGCTCGCGACGGTGACATTCGGCTCAAGATAGGCCCGAAGGCCACTGAGGTAATCCTTGAGGCGTTCATCCGCTCCGCTGTTGACCCCGACGAAGCAGAGAAGATCATCACCGACGCACATAAGGCTTACGCGGGCCTCAAGCACGGTGACGCTAAACACGAATCGGTTGACCACTCCGCGGATGAATGGGTGCGTGGTGACGCTCACACCAACACCGTGGAATCGGCCTGGAGCCTGCTCAAGCGGTCCATCATCGGTAGCTACCACCAACTCTCTGAGAAACACCTGGAGGCGTACCTGGATGAGTTTTCGTTCCGGTTCAACAACCGCAACAACCCGTGGCTGTTCCGAGACACCATGCTGAAACTGATCACTGAAGACCCGATGACGTACAAGGAACTCACTGCACAACGGGAGTAATCAGCGGTGGGGATGGTGCAACGTTACGAATCTTGAAGGTCTGCCTAACTGGTTCGGCATTTTCCACCAAAGCTTCCACAACAATTTCTATCGAATTCATAAATTCCTGTGCCCGACCCTCGTAATGGAAGCCGCGTGACCCGGCTGCCGATCTAACGATGAAGGCCCGGTAGAGCAAAACGTCACCCTCATCTCCGTGAGCGAGAGTCATCGTGAAGGACTCATGTGGGGCCCATGGAAGTCGATATGGGAAAGGCGGGGCTATGTTTTTCTGATGGGGAGGATTCATTCCGCTTATCCGTACCTCGACATTCTGGGCCGACACCTGCGGAGACTTGTTATAGATACGGAGGTATTGCTCGACGCACTCGCATCTTCCATCCGGGGCTAGCTCAACCAAGAACAGGTCGTCGCGCCCAGACAGTTGAGCGATTCGCTCACTAGGCACTCGGTGGGTCTCGGTTGCTTGGACACCTACGGCAATCGCTAGTTCGGGGGGGCCATATCGATAGGACGGTGTGTCCTTCAAGGCCACATGTAGTTCTTTGATGGTGTCGTCCTTCGTCTCTGAAGCAACAACGGGCGCTTGGACGACACTCTTAGCAAAGACAAGCGCTATGTAGAGCACAAAAACAAGAAGTCCTAAAGCTATTTCGTCCATATCAATCCGCTCATGGGTGACAGCAAATGAGTAGGCAACTCGTAAGGTGCCCGCGGCCGTGCCCAGTCCAAGGGCAAGAAGAATCTGCTTACGATCCAAGTGAGCGCGAGCGGCTTCCTTGGCGTCCTTCCAGATCGCCTTGTAATAGGCCACGTTGTTAGGAGTCCGTCCCAAAACCACAAGCGCGACCGCGACCGAACCGGCAGCCGCGAGCACGATCCGGCTCCACTGAGAAATAGTTTCCAGAACCGCTTGCACGGGTGGTGCCCCCTTTGGGATAGACAACAAATCATCCCATAAGGGATGCCATCACCTTGTATCAAGGTGATAACCCCCCCTAAAGGACTAGAGACTCTTTGCCGATAGCTAGTCACACATGACTAGTACATCGAACGCTCGACTCACGAACATCACTGCGCCGACGGCGCGTCTTCTCACCACCAACCCCAATGACTCTTCGACTAGCTGGGCGAAAGGAGGTGTACAGATGTTCCACGGTCTTTCCCGCTGGGTGGTTAGCCAGATGCACGCGCTTAGCAATGAGCGCGGTGCGACCGCAGTGGAGTACGGGCTGATGGTAGCTCTGATCGCAGCGATCATCGTCGCTGTCGTCGCTCTGCTGGGCGAGCAGATCCAAGCCGCGTTCCAGACGGTTGTAGACGCTCTCCCGTAACCAAACCCTGCACGAACCGAAGCCACCGGCCCTCACCTCCCGTCGTCCAGGTGGGGGCCGGTCCCGGTTCGAGACCGTGACCACATCTTCGACACCCATGTCTTCTCTCTTTACTCAAACTCACAAACTGCGCAACGAGAAGGGCGCCGCCGCAGTGGAATTCGCTCTGATCGCCAGCATCCTGTTCATGTTCGTCTTCGGGATCATCGAGTTCGGTCGCATATTCAGCGAGCTCGAAGTCATGAATTCGGCGGCTCGAGAAGGTGCACGCGCCGCTGCGGTAAGAGGAACGGCAGCCGACGTCGAAAGCGCGGTCGAGGCGGCTGCGGCTCCCTACGCGCTAGACGGTGCCCCCGCGGCGGACAAAGTCTGTAGCGACACGACGTCGGGCGAGCCCGTCACTGTGTCGTGGAATCAGAACCTCGAGATCTCCGTCGGGATCCTTCCCGAGTTCAACGAAGCGGTCGAGATCAAAGGCGTCTTCAGATGCGAGTGAAAAACTGCGCACGCGACGAACGCGGTGCAACGATCGTGCTCGTCGCGCTCGCGATGACGGCACTGTGCGGGATGGTCGTGCTGGTCGTGGACGTCGGCGGCCTCCTGACCTTGCGACGTCAGATGGTGACCGCTGCCGACTCCGCCGCGCTGGCCGCAGCCCAATCGTGCGCCGTTAACGATGCTGCCGGCGCAGCCGGACAAGCCGATGGGCTGGCCACGGCCAACCAGGCGGACGCGTCAGTCACCTCCTTCGACACCACCGACTGCGGTACGGCCTCCGAAGGAGACGTGTCCGTTACCTACGCGGCCCCCAAGGAGCTGGCCTTCGCCCCGATCATCGGGGCTCCGTCCGAGCGTCCAGTCTCGGCCAGCGCCACGGCGATCTGGGGACCCACGATGGGCGTTGCCCCCATGCCGATCGAGCTCAGCATCAATCCGGCCGGCGAGATCGACTGTGCCTACGCGCCCGTTGACACCGAGTGCGCGTACTGGCACGACAACAACGCCCGGCCCGAGTGGGAAAACTCGAGTCACTGGGGGTGGCTCAACCTCGAAGAGTCGGACATGAGCCCGGGCGACTCCTGTTCGAGCGCGGGATCGAGCACCCGCCGCGGTTGGATCGAAGCCACTCTGCAAACCGAACTGACGATCACGGACGACTACTCGCTGGTGTGCGCCGACAGCGGGCACAGCAGTTCGGCCTGGTCCGAGGTGCGATCCCAGATAGGAAAGATCAAGTACTTCCCGGTCAACGATCCCGCACTGATGGTCACCACGAGCAGCCGCGAGAAGTACGCAATCATCGGCTTCATCCCACTTCGGATCGAAGACGCGCTGAGAGGCAACGACCCCGAAGCGATCGGAACGCCAGGTGACTCGGGACACTGCTCGGGCACTCACACCTTCCCCAACGGCAGCGTCTTCGATCTCGACACCTTGGGGTGCTACTCGGGCAGTCCGATGGCGACCTCAGATTTGGAGATCTCTCTAGGAAAAGGGAAGAAAGACACCGTTTATCAGAACGGCACCGACTACAGCTACAACAGCACCACTCACGAGGTCTCGTGGTTCGCGGCGGCGGCTCCCAACGCCGATGTTTCTTTCTCTTACACGATGGCCGGTATCCCAGGTAGGTGCGGGGTCCACGACTCCGACCCCAACGGCATCTGCCTGGTCCTTTCATGGCAAGGCCCGCGCGTCGCGGGATCGGTCCCCGGCGGCAGCGCCGACTTTGGCTTACGTGCAGTTCGTCTCGACGGTTAAGCGCGCGGCGGTCTAGACCGGCGCGCTGAAAGGAGAAGCAATGAGATCGAGAGGTTTGATCATCGCCATCGCATTCGTGCTTGCCGGAACGGCCACGATGGTCGTCTACCTGTACCTGCTCGGCGTTCAGCGTCAGAGCTCCGGTGGGGAGCTGATTACCGTCGTCGTCTCCGAGAAAGACGTCACCGCGGGCACCGACCTCGACGACCTGATAGCAGAGGGCGCGGTCACCACCCGCTCGATCCCACGCAGCGCGCTGGTCGAAGGAGCAGTCACCAACCTCAGTGGGCTCAAAGGTCGTGAGAGCTCGGCCGCGATCGCTGCCGGCGAACAGATCACCACCTCCCGACTTCGTGGCAGCGAGCAGCTCCCCGGTGGTTCCCTCGGCATCCCCACTGGGCACCAGGCGCTGACCCTCCCCTTGGAGAGCCCCCGCATCGCCGGTGGGTCGGTTCAGCGTTCCGATCACGTCACGATCTACGGAACGTTCTCGAACATCGCTTCCCAACAAGGAAGCTCCCCGGCCTCAACGGTCACGCTTGTCGCGGACGTCGAAGTCCTCCGGGTCTCGGGCCCCGCCGAGCAGACCGGTGGCGGTAGCAACAGCAGCAACCAGTGGATCACGCTCGCTCTCAAACCCCGCGACGCTCAGGCGGTCGTGTTTGCACAGGAGCAGGGAACGGTGTGGATGTCCTTGCTGCCACCCAACCAGCGCGGCGTCTCCACCAGGCCGATAAACGCGATCCAGTTGGTTCGATGACGAACGCAAAGGTCCTCGCCATCGGCACGCCGCCCGCCTTCCGCGTGCAGGTCGCCCGCACGCTCGGGGAGTCGCCCGAAAGCGTGGACTGGCTCTCCAGCGTTACCGCGGCCGAGGAGTTCGTCGTCGTGCGTCACATGTCCCCCGAAGTGATCGCGCTCTCACCCGACGTTAAGGACGCTGATGCTCTGGGAATCGCAGACTTCATCGCCAAGCATTCGCCGGCTACCGCTGTCGTCTGGGTGCGAAACGAACAGGCGAACGGTCTATTGCCGATGGCGATGAGGGCCGGTATCCGAGACGTCGTCGATATGTCCAAGGGTGAGGACGAGTTGCGCGACGCTCTCGAACGCGCCATCGACTGGTCGATCGGTGTCCGATCTCTTCAAGAAGACGGGACCGAATCGGGAACCAGAGGCCGCATAGTCTCGGTGTTCTCCTCGAAAGGAGGGGTCGGCAAGACCTTTCTGGCTTCCAACCTCGCCGCTGCGCTTGCGGCCGAAACCGGTGAACCAACCGCGCTCCTCGATCTCGATCTCAAGGTCGGCGACGTCTTCTCTTATTACGGGAAAGAACCGACGCGACCGATCGCAGACCTCCTGGCGCTCGCCGATCGCAACGACCCGGAAGCGATCCGTCAGACGGGCGTGCAGCTGGAACCCAACCTGTGGGCCTACGCGGTGCTCCCCGATCCGGCCTGCGAGAGCATGGCGGGTGAAACGACGGGAAAGCTGCTGCGCAACCTGCGATCCAACTTTGCCTACACGGTCGTCGACGCATCCAACGACTACTCAGATCAGACGGTGGCGGTCTTCGACCTCTCCGACGAGATCTGGCTCGTCACCGGGTTGGACGTCGTCGGGATGAGGCATCTGCTGATCGCGATGGAGACGCTCAATTCATTGGGAGTCCCTCAGGATCGACTGCGAGTGGTTCTGAACCGCGCCGACAGCAAGGTGGGGGTCTCGCTGAACGACGTGGAGCGCGTTTTGAAGCTCAAGGTCGACGTGAAGATCCCTTCGAGTGAGCTGGTTCCACAGTCCCTCAACAAAGGTCGACCCGTTTATCTAGGGCAACCGGCCTCGGAAGTAGCGAAAAGCATCTCGGAGGTCGCCGAAAAGGTCGTCGGCGCACCGACCAGCACAACCACACCCACCACGGCGGGCAAGCGAAAGCTGCGCCTGTTGTTGGGCCTGAGCTAAAGGAGGCGTCGACCAATGTCCCTAGCCGAACGACTGGCGCGCGGCCAGAACGCCGATCGGATCGCCGAAGCACGCGACCGGGTGCAAGCCCGGTTGGTCGAGGTCCTGGGTCCCCGTCTCAACGACACGAGCGTGTCGGAGAAGGAGCTCGAGGGACTCGTCAACGATCGCTTAAGGGAGCTGCTGGACGAAGAAGAGACGCCCCTATCTAGTCACGAGAAGAGTCTGGTGGCCAGGGAAATAGCCGATGGCGTCATCGGCCTGGGTCCGCTCGAAGAACTGCTCGCCGATACCGAGGTCACCGAGGTCATGGTCAACGGGCCGGACACGGTGTTCGTCGAAAGAGCCGGAAAGATCCACCTGACCGATGCGCGGTTCATCAACGAAGAGCAGTTACGCAGGACGATCGACAAGATCGTGACCAAGATCGGTCGCAGGATCGACGAATCCTCGCCTTACGTCGATGCCCGTCTCCCCGACGGGTCCCGAGTCAATGCGATCATCCCGCCGTTGGCGCTCGATGGCCCGGCGCTGACGATCCGGCGGTTCGCCGCCGATCCTTACGGCAGCAACGAGTTGGTGTCCTTCGGCACGTTCACTCAACCGATGGCCGAGTTCCTCGAGGCGTGCGTGCGCGGTCGCATGAACGTGCTCGTGTCCGGCGGAACCGGCGCCGGAAAGACGACGACACTGAACGTCCTTTCGTCCTACATCCCGCATGACGAGCGAATCCTCACGATCGAAGATGCCGCCGAGCTGAAGATGCAGCAGCCTCACGTCGTGAGGCTCGAGTCGAGACCTCCGAATATCGAAGGCAAAGGCCAGGTCACCATCCGCGACCTCGTGCGCAACGCGTTGCGTATGCGTCCCGACCGCATCATCGTCGGCGAGGTCAGGGGGGCCGAAGCGATCGACATGCTTCAGGCGATGAACACCGGACACGACGGCTCGATCTCGACGGTTCACTCGAACTCACCGCGCGACGTTCTGTCTCGTCTGGAGACCATGACGATGATGGCCGGGATGGAACTGGGGGTGAAAGCGATCAGGGAACAGATCGCAGCTGCTATCGACGTGATCATCCATCAGGAACGGATGAAAGACGGAACGCGTCGCATAACGCACGTCTCCGAGGTCGTCGGGATGGAAGGCGACATCATCACCCTGCAGGACGTGTTCCTGTTCGACTTCCGAGCGGGTGTCGACGAACACGGAAGGGTGCTGGGTGCGCTGCAGGCAACCGGACTCCGTCCCACGTTCCTCGAGAAGCTGCACGACCGCGGTGTCGATGTCTCGCCGGGACTCTTCATGCCCCCGAGCAACGGGCACATCCAGCGGATCGGGGCACGGTTTTGAAGAAGTGCCTGCTCGCGGCCGTGGCCCTCGTTCTGGCGATGCACGCGCCCGCGTACGCGGCCGAACCGGTGCACATCCGTAGGGTCGACATATCCAGCTTCCCGAACGTCTCGATCACGGCATCCGTGGAAGGAGCCGCTACGGCACGGTCCGTGACCCTCACCGAGAACGGCAAACCGGTTTCGGGTGTCTCGATCAAGCCGCTGAGCGAAACCGGTCGCGACGTCGACGTGACCCTCGTCATCGATACATCCGGAAGCATGAAGGGCGAGCCGATCGCATCGGCCGTAGCGGCAGCATTGAACTTCACCACGAGTCTTCCCGACCAGGTTCCGGTTGGGCTCGTCACGTTCGCAGACAAAGCCGAGGTCCTCGTCTCCCCCACCCTCGAGCATTCCGAGGTCCTACAAGAGCTCGGGAATCTAAAGGCAGAGGGAGAGACCGCTCTGTACGACGGCGTCCGTTTGGCAGTGAGGTCCTTCGGGAGCGAGGCCCAACACAACCTCGTGCTCCTTTCCGATGGCGCCGACACTGCCAGCAGAACGACGCTCGCCGCCGCCGCGACGTCTGCTCGGAACGCAAGGGTGGCAGTGTTCTCTGTGGGCCTCACCAGTGGCGAGTTCGACGCCTCCGCTCTCAAGGAGCTATCTCTGAAAGGTGGGGGGCGCTACAGTCCCGCCAGCACGGCCGACCTTTCGAGGGTTTACCAAAGCCTGGCGACGGAGCTCAGTAGCCAGTACGCGATCTCGTACGAATCCAAGCACGCCACTGGTGGTCAGGTGACGATCGGTCTGGCGACATCCGGGGGTCGGGACAGCGCGCTGTCACTGGTACCGAAGATCACCGCCGATCCGATCCCGCGCGAGGCCCCGATCGTCGATAAGGATCCGGTGCTCAGTGGCCCGATGGGGCTGTTGGTGGCGTTGGGAACCTCCTTCGGTGCGATCTTCGTGCTGTTGCTGATGTTGCTTGGAACGGCCGCAAGGAAGAACCGCGAGCGGGACCTGGAACGTCGGATCACGGCCAAGACCCAGGGTAGTCATTCAGCCGAACCGGTCCTGGAAAGCCGCTGGGTGCCCGAGCCGTTCGTCCAGGCCGCCGAAACCGTCGGCGAGATCGGCGGCATAACCGAGAAGCTCGAGAGAAAGCTCGAGCGCGCCGACGCACCGTTGCGTACAGGAGAGTTTCTTCTCGGTCTCGTGCTGGCGGGCATCGTGGGAGCGACCCTGGGCAGTCTGTTGCTGGACAGTGTCGTGTTCTCGATGCTCATCGCCGGCGTCAGCTCGCTCGTCCCCTTCTTATGGCTGGCCTTCGTGACCAGGCGTCGCATGAACCGGCTGCACGATCAACTCGCAGACATCCTCATGATCATCGCCAGCTCACTTCGTGCCGGACACAGCTTCTTCCAAGCGCTCGACATGGTTTCGAAGGAGATCGCCGAGCCCGGAGCGAGTGAGTTCGGACGGGTCGTTGCAGAAGTGCGTCTGGGCCGACCGATCGACGATGCGATGGATTCGCTCGCCGAGCGGATCGGTAGCGACGACTTCAAATGGGCCTTGTTGGCGGTCAACATCCAACGGGAGGTCGGTGGAAACCTTGCCGAGGTGCTCGACACCGTTGCCGAAACTATCCGAGATCGCGACACGATCCGCCGGCAGATCGACGTGCTGACGGCAGAGGGGCGCCTATCGGTCGCGATCCTGGCCGCCCTACCGATCGGTGTCGCTCTGTACATGTCATGGGTCAACCCCGAATACATCGGTCTGCTCTTCAACACGAGCCTCGGGTTGCTCATGACGGCCGTCGCCTGCTCGCTGCTTACTCTCGGTGTCTTTTGGATGAAGAAAGTGGTGAAGATCGATGTCTGAGGTCTACATACCGATCGCGCTCATTGGGACGTTCGCCGCGGTGATGCTCGCCGGGATCGCGGTGGAGATAACCGTTGCACAGCGCCGCAAATCCATCCAGGTGTTAGAGGCACAGGTCGGCCAACTGGCCGCGAACCTCCGACAAGAGGATCTGTCCCGTTCATTCCTCGAGAGGGTTCTCTTCCCCGTCGCGAAAGGATTGGGGGCGGCAGCACGCCGTCTGACCCCGATCGACATGCGGAAACGCCTCGATCACAAACTCGTCTTGATGGGGAGCCCGGCGGGATGGGACGCGGAGCGAGTTGCCGCTTTCAAGCTCATGGGTTTGGGGGCGGGTGCGTTCACCGCATTCTCTCTAGCGGGGCTCGCCGGCGACATCACGGGAGGCACCGTGATGATGGCCGGGCTGTTCGCTGCGATCGGCTACTTCGCGCCCGATGCGGTCCTTTCGGGTCGCGTGCAACGCAGACAAGAAGCGATCCGCAAGGCTCTTCCCGACTCGATGGACCTACTGACCATTAGTGTCGAGGCGGGGCTGGGTTTCGATGCTGCCATGGCCCAAGTCGTTCGCAACGTCCCCGGCCCCCTCTCGCACGAGCTTGGTCGGATGCTTCAAGAGATGCAGCTCGGGATGAGCCGTGACGATGCATTCCGGAAGCTGGCCGAACGGACGAGCGTCGAAGAGCTGCGTGCCTTCGTTATCTCGATGATCCAAGCCAACAAATTCGGCGTCGGAGTCGCCTCCGTGCTGCGAGCTCAGGCCAAAGAGCTTCGCACTAAGCGGAAGCAACGCGCCGAGAGAAAAGCCATGCAGACGCCGGTGAAGATCCTGTTTCCATTGATCTTCTGCGTCCTGCCGGCCCTGTTCGTCGTGGTCATGGGTCCCGGAGCGATCCGCATCTTCTCGTCGTTCTTCGGAACTGGCCCTTAAGCCGTTTGGGGGACAGGACCGAAGTTCGCAGCAGCGAGCGAACGATCCACGCGTTCTGGACTGGCTCCGAACGATACGAACTGGGTTCGAGCCGCCACGAGCGTGACTCGCAGCAAGGTGTCGAGATCGAGAAAACCCGTCACGTAAAGCGCTACCGAACCGTGGATGCTCGTCCACACCTGCATCGCCAACCATTCGGCATCGGTCTCGGTGAACAGTTCTGCATCGATGCATCGCTGCAACACATCGATCAACATCTGGAAGGTGTAGAAGCCGACCTCAGCATCCGCTTCGTCGATCGCCGTTTCCATGAACATCGCTCGATAGAGATTCGGGTTCTCGACCGCGTTCATGCAGTACTCCCATCCTTGGCGAGCCACGTCGACTAGGGGATCGTCGGTCTGCTCCACCCGGCTTAGGTGATCGGCCAGGCGAGCGAAGCCCTCGCGGCGGACCTCACGTCGAAGCTCTTCCATGCTCCCGAAGTGCGTGTAGACCGACATCGTCGAGCTCCCCACCTCGGCGGCCAGCTTCCGGGTGCTCAGGGGCTCATGGGCCGCGATCGAGCGAGCGGCGGCCTCGACTAGGGCTCGGCGGATAGCTGGGTCGGCGGTTCTGGGGCTCATGTTGACAAGTATGCCATATCACTGTTATCAATCTATGGCTAACAGCGTTATGGATGCATCAGGACGAATGGTGGAAGTCAGTCCGTCGAGCGTCGGTGGTCTCGACCACCGGCGAAGAAGAGAACGGGCTCGGCCGCCGGCGAGGAGGAGAGATGTACGACGTCATCGTGGTGGGAGCGCGCTGCGCAGGATCGCCATTGGCTCGACTTCTGGCACAAAAGGATCATCGGGTGCTGCTCGTCGACCGGGCGCATTTCCCGAGCGACACGATGTCGACCCACTTCATCCAAGCCCCCGGGATGGTTCGGCTCGCTCGTTGGGGCCTGTTGGATCGTCTGCGCGACACGGACTGCCCACCGATCCCCACGGCGGTGATGAGCATCGCTGGAAGCGAAACGGCGCTCGAGTTTCCCACCTACACAAACGTAGATGGCCTGATGTCTCCGAGACGCACGATCCTCGACAAGCTGCTGGTCGACGCGGCCGTGGAAGCGGGCGCAGATCTCGCGGAGGGAGTCTCGATCGACGAGCTCATCTTCGAAGGCGATCGGGTCGTCGGCGTGCGCGGGCACACCTCAGAAGGCGGCTTCGAGGAGCGGGCTCGCTTCGTAGTGGGGGCCGACGGACGAAACTCCGTCGTGGCGTCGAAGGTTGACGCGCCGTTCCTCCACCACACCCAATGGCAAGGGGGCGGCTACTACGGTTACTTCTCGGACGTCGAATTACGGGGAACGGAGGTCTTCTTCCTCGACGATCTGATCGGCGTTGCATTCCCGACTCACGATGGGCTCGCGACGGTGGCGGTCGAATGGCCGGGAAGGGACTTCAAGACGTTGAAGTCGGATATCGAGGGCAACTTCCTGACCGCGTTGGACCGGATGGGAACACTGGGCGAGCGCGTTCGAGGTGGCACGCGATCGGAGCGCTTCGTGGGTCTGGCCGATCTCCCGAACTTCATCCGCCAACCGTTCGGACCCGGTTGGGCCCTGGCCGGCGATGCCTACTACCAGAAGGACCCTGCCCCCGCCGATGGGATCACCGACGCCTTTCGGGCGGCGGCTCTCCTGTCCCGTGCCATCGACGAGAGCCTGACGGACCCAACGCAGGAGACCCGGGCCATGACGCGCTTCCAAACCGAATACGAGGAGGTCGCGATCCCATTGCTGGAGAAGACGATCACGACTGCGTCTCCGGATAGAACCGCGCAAGAACGGGCAGAGGCGTTCATCAACATCCGCATGATGGACGGCGATCAGATAGCCAGCATGGACGCCGAGAACGCTTCGGTCTGAGGGGAGGTCCGCGATGAAGATCGAAACGAACGGGATCTCACTCGAGGTAGAGGTCAAGGGCGAAGGAGCGCCTGTACTCCTCTTGCACGGGTTCCCGGATTCCCATCGGCTGTGGCGTAACCAGGTACCGGCACTCGTCGATCTCGGTTATCGAACGATCGCTCCGGACCTCCGTGGCTTCGGAGACTCGGACAAGCCGGAGGGTGTCGATGCCTACAACATCCTCAATCCCCTGGAGGACCTGTGCGGCCTTCTCGACCACCTGTCGGTAGAGACCGCACACGTAGTGGGACACGACTGGGGGGCCGGGCTGGCATGGGCATTCGCGTCGCTCTATCCCGACCGAGTGAAGAGCCTCACGGCGATCTCGGTCGGCCACCCGATCGCCTTCACGGACGCAGACTCCGACCAGCTGCAGCGTTCCTGGTACATGTTCATGTTCCAGTTCGAAGGTGTGGCCGAAGAATGGCTGTCGCGCAACGACTGGGAGTTCTTGAAGACGTGGATCGGTGGCGGAGGCGACATCGACCGGTACGTGGTCGACCTCGCACGACCCGGTGCGTTGACGGCCGGCCTCAACTGGTACCGGGCAAACATCCCACCGGCTTCGTGGATCGCGGATCCCCCACCGCTGCCGCCGATCGCGGCCCCCGTCATGGGGATCTGGAGCAAAGGGGATACAGCCCTCGGCGAAGATCAGATGGTGGATTCACAGAAGTACGTCACGGGGCCGTGGCGCTACGAGCGCATCGACGAAGCCGGTCACTGGATCCCACTCGAAGCGCCGGACCGCCTGAACGAATTGCTACTCGACTTCCTCGACTGACTCGGTTAGCAGGGTCCTTCTACCGGCGAGGGGTCGGCCTTAGACACGTGCCAGGGATGATCCTCGCCGAGTGAGCTGTGGACGGCCTGGATGCAGTACTGGTCTGCAGCAGGCACGGTGATCGTGAGCGCCACTTCCGGTACGGGATTGAGATTCAGCGCACCGATATCCGTCGTGTAGGTCCCCTGGATCGCGTAGAACTGCTCCTGAGCTTGGGCGGCGTTCCTCAGCTCGAGCTCTAGCTGCAGTGTTTTCGCCTTGTCGACCTGTTCGGTCGCCTCGTTCGTCAAGAGCCCCGAGGTGCAGCCCACAAACAACAGCAGCGCGAGTGAAGCCGTGATGATCCTCATGAGGTTGGCTTCAATGGTGCCAGAGATAGGTCCAACCTTTTATCGCCGATGGACGGGAAGTGGACCGTGGCCTCAGTGCCCCCCACGCCGGAGCGAGCTATCTCGAGGATCGTGCCGAGCCCCCATTTGTCGTGTTCGACCTCCTGTCCGACTTTGAAGACGGACGGGTCCTTCACGGTTTCGGCGCGACCCCTGGCGGCGCGCTTCTCGCTCAGCGCGATGAGCTCGCCCGGGATCTCGTTCAGGAAACGGGAGGCCGGGTTGTAGTTGAGACCACCCCACAAGCTGCGGGACCAGGCATTGAGTAGGTAAAGACGTTCTCTAGCCCGCGTGATGCCCACGTAGCAGAGACGTCGCTCCTCCTCGAGCTGATCCGGATCGGCGAGGGATCTTATGTGCGGGAAGACGCCCTCCTCGACGCCGACGATGAACACGACGGGGAACTCGAGGCCCTTCGCATTGTGGAGAGTCATGAACGTCACGCCCGCCTCTTCGCCTTCGACCACATCGGTGTCGGTGATCAGC
>Ga0190275_10001355_pt1 | contig 18314 bp, 14 predicted proteins | sample Popmic550T_FD_133745 | JGI IMG/M metagenome (GOLD analysis project Ga0190275, IMG submission 133745) | Populus adjacent soil microbial communities from riparian zone of Yellowstone River, Montana, USA - 550 T | ecosystem: Environmental > Terrestrial > Soil > Riparian zone > Trees stand | place...
AGATCGACGTCGTCGCGGACGAGCTGGTGAAGTTCCTGCCGGCCGGTCAGCCGCTCTACCCCGACGGCGACGTGACCGACGAGCCGGAGGAGATCCTGGTCGGTGAGCTGATCCGCGAGGCCGCGCTCGAAGGCGTCCGGGACGAGCTGCCGCACTCGATCGCGGTCACCATCGACGAGATGGGCCTGCGCGAGGGCCGGCCGGACGACAAGCCGCTGCTCGACATCTACGCGAACATCTTCCTCGAGCGGGACAGCCAGAAGGGCATCGTGATCGGCCACAAGGGGGCCCGGCTGAAGGAGGTCGGTGCCAACGCCCGTCGCCAGATCGAGGCGCTGCTCGGGACGCCGGTCTATCTCGACCTGCACGTCAAGATCGCCAAGAACTGGCAGACCGACGCCAAGCACCTGCGGAAACTCGGGTTCTAGGGTGGGTCTCACCAACCCGACGTACGCCGCCCTGACCGGCCCGCAGGCTCATCTGGCTGAGGCGCGCGGCCGGGCCGTTCGGTACCAGGCCGAGGTCGCACCTTTCCTCGGCCTGCCGGACGAGCCGACCGAGCAGGATTGGGCGGATGCCGCCGAGTTGGTCGGACCTGGGCAAGTGGTGGCGCTGATGCGTCCGGACCTGCCGCTGCCGGAGAGCTTCAAGCTCGACCAGCAGTTAGGCTTGGTCCAGTTCTTCGCGCCGGACTCGTTCGGCGTCGAGGACCCAGAGTTGGTCCCGCTCGGGATCGAGGATGTCGCGGAGATGGTCGCGCTGACCGCGCTGACCGACCCGGGACCGTTCCGCACCCGCACGATCGAGTGCGGACGGTACCTGGGGCTGCGCCGTGACGGTGAGCTGATCGCGATGGCGGGCGAACGCCAGCGGCTGCCCGGGTACGTCGAGATCAGCGCGGTCTGCACCCATCCGGAGTACCGCGGCCAGGGACTCGCCAGCCGGCTGGTCAAAGCCGTTGCTGCTGGCATCGAAAAGGACGGCGACCGGCCGTTCCTGCATACCGGCGCGACCAACAGCAGCGCGATCCGGCTCTACGAAACGCTGGGCTTCACCGTCACCAACCGGATGGCGGTCACCGTCATCGAGCCGGCCGAACGATAAGGGCCTCGCCGAGCGGCTTGCGAGTCAGTTCGGGAACCTCGCAGTCGTCGGCCGGGTAGCCGACCGGGAACAGGATGAACGGCCGCTCGGTGCGCGGGCGGTCGAGGACCTTGGTGAGGAACGCCATCGGGTTCGGGGTGTGGGTCAGCGTCGCGAGTCCCATCCGATGCAGCGCCGCGATGAAGAAGCCGCAGGCGATGCCGACGCTCTCGGAGACGTAGTAGTTCTTGCGCAAGCTGCCATCGGGTTGCGGGGTGTGCTTCTGCGCGAAGGCGACCACCAGCCAGGGCGCGACCTCGAGGAACTCCTTGTGCTCGTCGGTCTCCAGCCGGGCGAGCGCCGAGTGCCACTCCGGCAGTTCCCTGTCCAGGTAGAACTTCCGCTCTTCTTCCTCAGCGGCCAGCCGGACGCTGCGCTTGACCTCGGGATCGTCGGTCGCGACGAAGGTCCACGGTTGGTGATGCGCCCCGCTCGGCGCGGTGTTGGCGGCACCCACCGCAAGCTGGATCGCCTCCAACGGCACTGGCTCGTCGGAGAACCACCGCACCGACCGCCGGCGCTCCAGTTCTTCCAGGTACTCCGCTCCGCGGCGCAGCCCTTCCTCGAGCGGCACTCGGGGCGGCGTGTACGCGACGAAGGGGTACTGATGGCTTCGGCTCACCCGTCGACCGTGCCACGGCTCGCAGCCATGAGTCCAGCTTGAGAAACTGTGCTCATCCATATGATCACCTCATGAATGTCTCGCCTCGGCAACTGGAGTACCTGATAGCGATCGCCGAGACCGGCGGGATCACGGCGGCTGCCGCGCGCTGCCACGTCTCGCAGTCCGCGGTGTCGCTGGCGGTGGGGGAGTTGGAGCGCGCGCTCGATGTCAGCCTGGTACTGCGCGGGTCGCGCCGCGGTACGCGGTTGACTCCGGCCGGGCAGCAGGTGGTGAAGGACGGGCGCAAGGTGCTGGCCGCGTTGTCCGAGCTGGGGGCCGGGGCGCGCAGTCTCGGGCAGGAGATCGACGGGCGGCTCACGATCGGGTGTTACGCGCCGATCGCGCCGTTCCATCTGCCGTTGGCGATCGCGGGCTTCCGCGAGGTGCAGCCGGGGGTGGAGATCGACTTCGTGGAAGGTACGTTGCCGGACTTGCAAGGGGCGTTGCTGGACGGGAGGTGCGAGCTCGCATTCCTTTACCAGCAGGATTTGCAGCCGGGGATCGACAGTGTAGTACTGCATGATCGCGCGCCGTCGGTGTTGCTTCCCGGTGGTCATCGGTTGGCGCGGCGGCGCTCGATCCGGCTGGCTGAGCTGGCCGAGGAGGCGTTTGTGCTGCTGGATGTGCCGCCGAGCGAGCACTACTTCAGGGCTGTCTTCGAGGCGGCTGGGTTGGAGATGGCGCCGGCTCATCGGGCGGGCAGCTTCGAGCTGGCGCGGGCATTAGTTGCCCGGGGCATCGGATATTCGCTGGCTGTGCAGACGCCGGTAGCCGAGCTGAGTTACGAAGGGCTGCCGGTGGTGACGCGGGCGCTGGCGGACGTAGTACCGACGACCCCGGTCGTGCTGGGGTGGGCCGGCGGGGGACGCCTCACCCGGCGGGGTGAGGCGTTCCTCGCTTATGGCCGCACTGCGTTCAGAGCGACTTCTGGTAGTCCACGGCGCGCGCCACGACGAAGTAGTTGAGCTGTTCGTTGATGGCGATCATGTGGTTGTTGGATTCGGCGTTCCAGGTGTCGAGCTGGGTCAGCGCCGGTTCGGCCTCGCGCAGCCAGAGCAGCATGCCGGTCTTCACCAGCGCGCCGAGGCGGTGGCCGCGGTGGTCGCGGGAGACGGCGGTGTCGTTCTGCTCCGCGATGTGCGGCCGCTCGCGCTCCACGGTGACAACCGAGTGGCCGGCCAGCTCACCGGTGGTGCGGTGCCGCGCGATCACCCGGTACATCGTCTGGTTGTGCCCGCTCCGGGCCTCCTCGTACGCGCGCAGCCGCTCCGGCGTGAAGACGTCGTCCTCGATGTCGAGGTCGTCCTTCGGGGCGTCGTTGATCGAGGCGGTGACCGCGACCATGCCCTCGAGCATCTCCTCGGGCAGTGCGCCGATGATCCTCACCAGCTCGTAGTCCGCGGACGCGAGCACCGCTTCGTCGTACAGCTTCTGCACGGTCGCCCAGTCCAGGGTCGCGATGTCCTGGCGGCGGTTCACCTCGACCGCCTTCTGCTCGAAGCCGTGCCGCTTCACAAACGCGTCCGCCTTCGGCAGGTCCCAGGCGGCGATCCCGAACGAGGTCCGGCCGAGCTCGCCGGCCAGCTGCTCGCCGTACCGGACCAGTTCGCTGCCGATCCCGCGACCGCGATGATCCGGATGGACCTCGACCTCGATCCAAACCAGGTTGAGGTTGTCGTAGGTCGGCGCGTAGAGCTGTAGCAGACCGACCAGTGTCCCGTCGGCCTCACGAGCCAGGTAGCTGCGACCTGGGTCGAGATCCCAGCCGTACCGGAGGTTCGCCGCATAGCCGGCGGGCGTCGGCAGCAGAGCCGCCGGGCAGTCGACCGCATGAGTCGCAGTCAGCAACGCCACCGCATCCGCACAGCCGGCAGCGTCCTCGTATGAAAGCTCTGAGATCTCCACAATCACAGAGTGGGACCTGACGCCCCTCACCGCGAGTTATTTAACGGGCCATCCCGTAGCTGTGCTCAATGGTCATGGTGAAGAGGAGCCGGCGGTCGGCGACCATGGCCCGGCGGTAGTCGGCCCAGTCGGGGTGCTCGCCGCTGGCTTCGCGGTAGTAGGTGATGAGCTGCTCGACGGTTTCGTCGTCCTCGGCGGCTGCCACCGGGCTCAGCTCCGCCTTGCCCTCGGCCACGACGTACGAGCCGCCGCCGGGGCCGTTGACGTACAGGCTGGCGCGTGGGTCGCGGCGCAGGTTCTTGGTCTTCGCGCGTCCGTCCGTGAGCGAGATGCGGATCCGCTCGCCGTCGTACAGATAGGTGATGTTGGACAGCTGCGGCCGTCCGTCCCGCTTGAGCGTGACGAGGACGCCGAGGCCGGTTTTGCCGAGCGTGTCGAGCAGGTCAGAGGTCATACTTGAATCTTAAGTTTTCCAGCAAACCGTCACTCGCGGTGATGGGTTGTCTCGGTGGGCGAGACCCCGGGTTCGACCGCTGGATGCGGAATGTGCAAGACTCGCTGGCATCATGCGGCACCTGGTTCTTCTCCTTCGCTGCCGCGGCGAGGCCTGACGTAGGCCGGTTCCCTCGCCGCGGAGTTTTGTCGTACGCCGGTCGAATCCGACCAAGTACCGCTTCCCGCGAGGAGAACCGCACATCATGGCCCCCAAGAACCAGCCCAAACCCGTCCAGCAGACCTCTGGCATGCCGATCGGGCGTTACAGCGCGTTCCCGCCGATCCAGCTGCCCGACCGGACCTGGCCGGCCAAGTCCGTCGACAAGACACCGCGCTGGCTGTCCACCGACCTGCGCGACGGCAACCAGGCCCTGGTCGAGCCGATGTCGCCGGCCCGCAAGCGGCGGATGTTCGATCTGCTGGTGCGGATGGGCTACAAGGAGATCGAGGTCGGTTTCCCCAGCGCCAGCCAGTACGACTTCGACTTCGTCCGCAGCCTGATCGAGGGCGACGCGATCCCTGACGATGTCACCATCTCAGTCCTGACCCAGGCGCGCGAGGAGCTCATCGAGCGGACCGTACAGTCGCTGCAGGGTTCACCGAAGGCCACCATCCACCTGTACAACGCGACCGCGCCGCTGTTTCGCCGGGTCGTCTTCAACGTCGACAAGGCCGAGTGCCGCAACATCGCGGTCCGGGGTACCGAGACGGTGATGAAGTTCGCCGACGAGATGCTGGGCGACTGCGAGTTCGGCTACCAGTACAGCCCGGAGATCTTCACCGGCACCGAGCTGGAGTTCGCGCTGGACGTCTGCGAGGCGGTCAGCGATGTCTGGCAGCCGGAGGCCGGCCGCGAGATCATCCTGAACCTGCCCGCCACGGTCGAGATGTCGACGCCGAACGTGTACGCCGACCAGATCGAGTGGTTCGGCCGCAACCTGACCCGGCGCGAGCACAGCACGATCAGCCTGCACCCGCACAACGATCGCGGCACCGCGGTCGCCGCCACCGAGCTGGGCCTGATGGCCGGCGCGGACCGGGTCGAGGGCTGCCTGTTCGGCCACGGCGAGCGGACCGGCAACGTCGACCTGGTGACGCTGGGGATGAACCTGTTCAGCCAGGGCATCGACCCGCAGATCGACTTCGCCGACATCGACGAGATCCGCCGCACCGTCGAGTACTGCACCCAGATGCGCGTCCCCGAGCGCCAGCCGTACGCCGGTGACCTGGTCTACACCGCCTTCTCCGGCTCGCACCAGGACGCGATCAAGAAGGGCCTGGAGGCGCTGGACAAGCAGGCCGCGGCCGAGGGCCGTCCGGTCGGCGAGATCGCCTGGGAGGCGCCGTACCTGCCGATCGACCCGAAGGACGTCGGCCGCAGCTACGAGGCCGTGATCCGGGTCAACTCGCAGTCGGGCAAGGGCGGTGTCGCCTACATCATGAAGTCGGAGCACCGGCTCGACCTGCCGCGCCGGCTGCAGATCGAGTTCAGCCGCGTGATCCAGCAGCACACCGACGCCGAGGGTGGCGAGGTCGGCCCCCAGCAGATGTGGGACATCTTCTCCACCGAGTACCTGGCGCCCGGCCAGCTGTCGCTGCTGACCGTCAACTCGTCCTCGGGTGAGGGCCAGAACGACCAGCTGCGGGTCCAGGTGTACTCCGGCGGAGTACCGCACGAACTGGTTGGCGAGGGCAACGGTCCGGTATCGGCGTTCGTCGACGCGATCCGGCCGCTGAAGTACGACGTACGAGTGCTGGACTACCACGAGCACGCCCTCTCCTCCGGCGGCGACGCCCTGGCCGCCGCGTACGTCGAGTGCGAGGTCGGCGACGAGGTCTACTGGGGCGTCGGCCGAGACGCCAACATCCTCACTGCCTCCCTGAAAGCAGTCGTCTCAGCCATCAACCGCGCCACGCGCTGAAAAGTCCCCCACTCGTTCCTCCGCCACTCGCAGCTCTGGGTCGCTCCCACCCACCCGTTTGCCGCTCCTCCGTCGCGATTGGGCGACCGCGTGCACCCCGTCTCCTACCGGAGGCGGGGTGTGGGGCTCCCCGTCCCGGAGTCAGCCCCACGCATGCTCACGGGCAGTACTCGTCTAATTGGGTGGCCAGTGAGCTGGTTGTCTGTTTGGGTCGGGGGATGTTCACTGTGCGCGAGATCGATCCGGCGGATGCCGGGCTGTTTGATGCCTGGTATGCCGTGTTCTTGGCCGGGGCTACTGCTGACCGGCCGGCCGCGATCGTGGTCACGCGGGAGGCGTTGGCATCGTCTTTGCTGAATCGGAACGGGCCGATGTCCCGGCACGCGGTGGCTGCCTTCGAGGGGGAGCGGGTGGTCGGGACGATGGTGGTCGACTACTGGCGGGAGATCAACCTGGACTCGGTCGAGGTGGAGATCGATGTCGCTCCGGTTGACCGTCGTCGCGGGATCGGGACCGCGCTGTGGGGCTGGGCGAGGTCCAAGGCGGCCGACGAGGGGCGGACCATCTTCCAGGCTGAGCTGGGGATGCCGACGGGCTTCACGGCTGAGACGTGGCCGGGGAGCGCCTTCGCGGCGAAGCTGGGCTTCGCCGTCGAGAACGTCGAGGACCACCTGGTGGTGGAGCTGCCCTGGACCGGGTCGGTCGAGGTCAAGCCGCTGGAGGGTTTCCGGCTGACGTCATGGGTCGGGCCGTGCCCGGAGGAACACTTGCAGGCGCTGGTCGAGCTGCAGCTGGCGATGGATCGCGATGTCCCCACGGGTGGCATGACGAGGGATTCGATGCCCTGGGACGTGGAGAAAATCCGCGCCCGGGAACTGCGAGTCGACAAGAACTACCTCGCGCTCCAGACCATGGCGCAAACCGCCGACGGCCGCCCAGCCGGCTACACCACCATCTACCTCCCCAGAGCCGACCCGGACGCGGCCCAGCAAGACGACACCCTCGTACTCCGCGAGCACCGCGGCCACAACCTCGGTACCCACCTGAAGCTGGCCAACCTGGAGCAGCTCGCCAAGCACCGGACCACCCAGAAGTTGCTGCACACCTGGACGGCCGAGACGAACACGGCGATGCAGATCGTCAATGCCCGCTTCGGTTTCGAGGCGCAGGAGAAGAACGTCGAGTACGAGATGGAGCTGCCGCAGCCGCAGTTGCGTCCGGCGGCGCGGGCCGTAGTCCTGGATGCCCAGGACCGGATCCTGTTGATGCGGTTCGAGTTCAGCGACGACCTCACCGTGTGGGCCGCGCCGGGTGGCGGTGTCGAGCCGGGGGAGTCGCTGCAGGAATGTCTGGTTCGCGAACTGGCCGAGGAGATCGGCCTCGAGGTACCGGCCGATCCGCCGCATTTGTGGCATCAGGCAACTGTTGCCGAGGGCCACGGTGACGGTTACGACGGGGTGCTCAACGACTACTTCCTGATCCGGGTCGACTCGTTCACTCCGGCCGGCTCGCTGTCCGCCGCGGAGTTGCAGGCCGAAAACATGCACGGCCACCGCTGGTGGACCCTCGAAGAACTCCAGGCCCACCAGGGGCCGGCCTACCTTTCACCGCGTTCTCTCCCACACCTGGTCGCTCGGCTGCTGAGCGAAGGCCCACCCGAAGAGCCCATCTTCCAGGGAATGTGAGGGTTACTCGCCGTTGAGCGGCGGGTTGGCGTAAGCGACGCCGGTCCAGCGGAGGTACACGGGTGCGGTGTGGACGTTCGGCACCTTGCCGAGGCCCTTGATCACCGTTGCCGTGCCGTTGGCGTGGCCGACGGCGTACAGGTAAGCGGACGACGTCTCCTTGTCGATGCCGAGCAGCAGCGTGCCGTACTGGCCGCAGCGCTCGGCGATCAGGGTTTCGAAGCCCTGCCAGGTGGACGCCCGGACCTTCTTCACGATCGGCTTCATCGGGTTCGCGACCGGGATCCGGATCGTGTAGAGCGCTCCGCCCCGGGCGTTCGCGAGGAACGTGTCGTAGGTTCGCGTCTGGCTGATCAGCGCCATCGTCTTCACCGACGCGAAACCCGGATAGGTGCCGGCGGCAACCCAGCCCTTCGCGCCGACCCGCCAGCGAGCGAGCACCCCGTCGTTGCGCAGCCCGTACTCGTGGGTGCGCCAGACCGACCCCGGGCCTGCGCCCTCGTCGTACCGGGACTCCTCGAAGAAGGTGAAGTTGTCCCAGCCGCTGCCGATCTTGCTCAAGTGCACCGACTCGTCCGGTCCGTTGAGCTCGTACGACGCGGAGTACATGGTCGAGCCGATCACCATCTTGCCGGTGTACATCCACGAGGCCGGGACCTGCGGCTCGATGGTCCACGAACCACTCAACCGGGCCTTGCCGGCGGCGAACTTGCCGATGGTCGGGTTCGTCGCACTGGCCGTCGGCGGGGCGGTGGCCTTGATGCCCTGCGCCTGGTGCACACCGGTCGCGCTGACGGAGCCCAGCGACAACTCACAAACAGCGCTCGCCCGAGCCTGCTTCGCTGCCGCGCCGGTCGCCGGAATCGTGGTCAGGCCGAGGACCAGCGAGGCCAGCCCCAGTGCCACTGGAAGTCGTTTCTTGTCCATGACGCCCTTTCGTCTCAGCTTGTCGAGAAGCTAGATGCGGGCGGCATCCCAAAAGTTACAGTTGACGCTCCCAGGTCAGGCGGCCTTCGTCCATCAACGCATGGCCGTCCGCGCCGGCCGCGACGTTCGGATCGTGGGTGGCGATGATGACGGCCGCGCCCCGGTCGGCCTCGGCCCGCAGCAACTCGAGAACACGCTCTCTGTTCGTACTGTCGAGCTCGCTGGTCGACTCGTCGGCGAGGATCACCTTGCCGCGCTGAGCCAGCCCGCGCGCGACCGCGACGCGCTGCTGCTCACCACCGGACAGCTCCTCGACCAGATGGTTGCCGCTCTCCTCGAGCCCGACGTCAGCCAGCGCAGCGTCGATGATCTCGTCGATCGACCCGAGCGCCTCGTCGCGTTCCTCGCCACCGCCCGGCAACTTGTCCTTGGCCAGCAACGGCATCGACAGGTTCTCCCGCGCGGTCAGTACCCGCGCCAACCCGTTGCCCTGCGGGATCAGTACGACGCCGTGCGCTGCTGCACCCGGACGATCGACGATCTCCAGCCCATCGACGGCCACCGTGCCGGACTTCACCGCGACCGCTCCAGCGATTGCCCACAGCAACGAACTCTTGCCGGCCCCGGACGGCCCACTGACGGCCAGCACGTAGCCCGGCGGCACCTGCAAAGAAACGTCGGCGACCGCGACCAGATCGTCGTAGGCGACCGTGAGATGGGTGACGGTGATCATGCCGTGCCCTCCTGCTCGACCGGGGACAGCCGGACTTCGCCGTCCTCGGTGGTGGTGACCCGCAACAAGGTGCCCGGCGGCAACAGTTCCGCGACATGGGGAGGCAACGGCAGCGACCCGTCGGTCGCGACCACCGCGAACTCCTCACCTGACCGCCCCTCCGACGCGATCCGGCCGTCCCGGATCGTGATCGTCCGCGGCAGGACCGCGGCCACGTCGGGGTCGTGGGTGATCAGCAGCACGGTCATCCCGGTCGCCTTGTTGACGGTCGAGATCGCGGCCAGTACTTCGTCGCGAGCCTGATGGTCGAGCTGGCTGGTCGGCTCGTCGGCCAGCAGCAGGCCCGGGAAGGTCGCGATGCCGACGGCGACCGCGCAGAGCTGGATCTGGCCGGGCGTGAGCCGGGTGAGCGGCGTCTGCGCTTGGTTGCCCAGGCCAACGAGATCCAGCACCTCCTCGGGGGTCGGCAGCGGACGCCCGCGGACCGCGGCGCGTTGTGCGTACCGGACGTTGTCCAGCGGGGTGAGGTACGGGATCAGGTTGCGCCCGGCGCCCTGCAGCACGATGCCGACGTCGCCGGCCCGCATCCGGTCCAGCTCGGCCTCGGTCATCGTGGCGATGTGGTGTTCGCCGATCTGCAACCGCCCGGCGCTCGGCGTCAGCAGACCGCCGCAAAGCTGAAGCAGGGTGGACTTTCCGGCGCCGGACGGCCCGAGCAGGCCGACCAGTTCGCCCGGCCGGACGCTGATCCCGATCCCGGACAGCGCCGCGACGTCGTGCCCCTGGCTGCGATAGATGTGCACCAGGCCGGTGGTGTTGATCGCGAGGCCGGTCATGACAGTTCCTCCCGGATCCGGCTGTAGCCGGCGCGGCGGTTGACGCCGGTACCGAGTAGCAGTGTGGTCGTCGCCATGATCGCGATGCTGATGACCGAGAGCGTCAGCGCGACAGTCCAGTTGGTCGCCAGGTCGAGCGGGATCGGTGACGGCTGGGCGGTCGGTGCGAAGAGCGGGATCATCGGCAGCGCTATATGGGCGCCGAGGATGCCGCAGGCCGAGCCGAGCAAAGCAGCCAGCGCGACCGGCCCCGTCTGCTCCCACCGTGCCGCACGGCCAGTCGTCGCGGCCGGTACGCCGGTGATGCGAAGGCTCGCGTAATCCTGAGCCCGGGAGCGCCACGAGGTCACGATCATCAACAGCAGCACGATGATCGCCAGGGTCCATCCGGCGATCCCGATGACCGGCGTGAGCTGGAGCGCTAGTGCGCTGGCGGAGCGGCCGTAAGTGGCAACCCGATCAGCATGCCGGTCGACGATGGTCGCGGTGATACCGGCTGAGGCGAGCCCGGCGATGATCTGGTCCGCATGCGCCAGCCCGTCGGCGTTCAGCCAGATCTCGAAGTCGGTACTCGTGTCCGCCACGCTGCCACCCAGCCGCCGGACGGTCTCCAGATCGATCACGGCCGTGCGCTCTGTATAGCGGGGTACGGCACTCTTCAGCCGGTCAAGCCGCTCGACCGGGATCCCGAGCCCGTCGATCCCTGGCACGGTCTGCGTGTCGCTGACCGGGAACTCCGGCGTTACCAGAGCAGGTACCTCGGCCGGAATCCGGAGGCTCTGCACGTTCAGCGCGGCACCGGTACTGGTCACGGCGAGGGTCAAGCCGTTCGCCGGGCCATCCTTCGCCGAGAGGGTGCCCTGGGCCGCGTCGCCGCCTGCTTGATGGGTGGGCTCCCAGTCGCCGCTTTCGCCGAGCGGGACGGACGGCTGGGTGTCCGTGGCCACCTTGTCGAGGTTGATCTCGCCGCGGAGTCCGGCGATGTCGCCCAGTTCACGCGCCACACCCAGCCGGATCAGGTGGCAGGACTTGGCGCAGTCGATCTTGGTGCTGAGCTCGACCGGCTTGCCGTTGGTCAGCGGCAAGGGCGGGAACTGGACGAGGTGCCGGGATCCCGTGCGCTGACTGAACACGGTCGCCTGCAGGATGACGGGCTTGGCGGGCGGTCCGGGCTCGACGACCTCGCCGTCGCTGGTGGGCAGCACGTACGGCGCCAGGCCGCTGGGCGTTGCGGTGATGGTCAGCCGTTCACCCCGCAACTCGACCGGGGCCGGATCAGTCGGAGCTTTGAGGGCCAGGTAGCCGCTGGCATCGGTCAACCGCTCACCACGGAAGGCGATCCGCCGGAAGCTGTCCGGCTCGATCATCAAGGCGCGCAGGCCACTCGAGTTCGACGGGTAGGAGAGCACCACGGGTGTCAGCCAGTTCCGGTCGGGGTCGATCCGGTCGACCGCGCTGCCGAAGCCCGCGAGAGTGTTCGCCTCCATCGCCAGGACCGCGTCGGCACCGATCTCGTAGCCGGCCCGGAAGTCACGGTTGCGGTCGGCAACGGAAGAGGCCTGGCCCGCGAAGGAGACCAGCGCGGTCGCTACCGCGACCACTGCGACGATCCGTGTCACGGCTGGGCGCCGGGCAACTTGCAGGGCGCCGAGCGCGAGGCCGAGGCGGCCACGGCGAAGCGCCTGACGACTCACCAGGCCGGCGGCCGGCAGCAGCAGATGGGCGAACGTCAGCCCAACCGCGAGAGCAAGCAAGCTTGGGGTCAGCACCGGCAGTGGACCTCGCCCGCCACCGGTCAGTGCGCCGACCAGGCCGGCCGACGCGACAACGATGACGATGACGTCGATCAGGCCGACATTCCGGCCGCGACGGCGCGGCACGATCCGCCGGAGCAGTGTGGAGATCGGCTGCCGGATGACGGACCGTACTGACCACGCCACGACCGCGACCCCGACCAGGGCCGCAAGGCCGACAGCGGCCGGTACTGTCCACGGCACCTCCAAGGGCGCCCCGCCGTTCAGCCAGGTACTACGGACGATCAGCAGCAAGCCGAAGCCGGCCAGAACGCCACCCAGAGTGCCGACCAGCACGGGCACGCACAGCTCGGCAACCAACGCCCGACCTGTACGCCTTGCGCCCGCGCCCCGCAGCCGGGAGACAGCCAACTCTGGGCGTCGCTGGTCAACAACAGCGGCCAGTGCGAGCGCCAGCACCACAACGCCGAACAGAGCGACCTGCACCATCACCAACGGAATGATCGTGCTGGCCTGCCGCCGTTCAGCCTCGATCGCATCGATGAGGCCGACCAGGCCGGACGTGTTCTGCGCCGAGAGCTCGGCGCCCTTGGCGCCGGACTCGTCGGTGACCTGCCGGATCCGGTCCAGATCGTCGACCCGGACCTTGCCCGGCAGCGGGCGGGTGTCCAGCGTCGAGTTGGCGCCCCAGGCGCCCTTCTCCAAAGTGACGCGTTCGGTGAGCAGGAAGTCGGACTGGGCCGGGCGGGTCTCGCTGGCCGGCGAGGAGTGACCGCTCGGCCCGCGGCCGAACCAGTAGGTGGCCAGATCGTCGGCCTGGTAGATGCCGACGACGCGCAGCGTTCCACCACCGGCGTACTGACTGGATGCCGCCTGGATCGTGGCTCCGATCCCGGCGTTGTAGTTCTTCAGATCGGCGCTGGAGGCAACGACCTCGTTCGCGGCGCGCGGACAGCGGCCCGCGGTCAGTACCAGCTGGGCGCAGTACCCGTCGCGCCAGACGACCTGGCCTTCGATCCGGGGTTTCCTCCCGCGCAGATCCCAGGTCACCTCAACCGACATGCCGGGTGAGGGCGGGCTGAACAGCGGTTGCAGATCAGCCGGCAGAACCTTGGCCAGCTCCTCCGGCGGCGCCGACTTGGCCGGACCGGCCTGCATGGGCGGGGGAGTCCCCTTGAGCTGCCAGCTGGCCGACACCCATTGGCTGGACAACGTCTCGGTGGTGACGGTCTGCTCGACCGCGCGGGAGAACCACGGCGCGAACGCCGCGCACGTGCCGATCAGCACGCTCACCCCAGCCAGCACCAGCATCTGTGACCATCGATATCGCAGAGCCTGCCGCAAGAACATCAGTGGCCACCCCTAGCCGCCGGAACCGGATACTTCCGGCAGAACCTACGGAGACACAGGGTCGTCGTCAGCCGTCCGCCGATAAAGACACACAAGCGTTGCCTGGGCTAGGCCAGTACCGCCTCTGCTGCTCCGCAACGCGATCTGGCGACTACGGAACGCGACTCCGGGCGGGAAAGGTTGCGGACCGGTCAAGGCGGCGGCATTCGGCACCCCGGCACTTGGCTACCAGAGTTGTTAGCGATAACATCCCCGGCAGCCTCCTCGGTCGCCGAGTTTTGTCTGGCCGTGCAGGCCAGTGAGGTCAGGGATGACAACAGGAGGTTTAGGTATGAGGTTCGGACGGTTGGTGGCCGCAGGTGGGGCCTTCGTGATGGCTGCCTCGGTGGTGGCATGTGGGTCCTCCGCCAAGACCACCGAGAGCAGTAGCGGCGGTGACACGGCGGGCGCTCTGGTGGGCGTGACGATGCCGACGAAGTCGTCGGAGCGCTGGATCAGCGACGGCAACAACGTCAAGAAGGCGCTCGAGGACGCGGGCTACAAGGTCGACCTGCAGTACGCCGAGGACGACATCCCGACGCAGGCCAACCAGATCGAGAACCAGATCACCAAGGGCGCCAAGCTGCTGATCGTCGCGGCCATCAACGGCACCGCGCTGACCAGCCAGCTGCAGCTGGCCAAGGACAGCAACATCCCGGTGATCTCCTACGACCGGCTGATCCGCAACAGCCCGAACGTGGACTACTACACCTCCTTCGACAACTTCAAGGTCGGCGTCCAGCAGGGCACCTCACTGCTGACCGGCCTGAAGATCAAGAACGAGGACGGCTCGGAAGGCAGCGCGAAGGGCCCGTTCAACATCGAGCTGTTCGCCGGCTCGCCGGACGACAACAACGCCCCGTTCTTCTTCGACGGCGCGATGTCCGTGCTCAAGCCGTACATCGACAAGGGCACGCTGGTCGTCCGGAGCAAGCAGACCGACTTCAAGACGGTGGCGATTCTGCGCTGGAAGGCCGAGACCGCCCAGCGCCGGATGGAAGACCTGATCACCAAGTTCTACGGTGGCGCGAAGGTGAGCGGCGTGCTGTCGCCGTACGACGGTCTGTCGATCGGCATCCTGTCGGCGCTCAAGAGCGCGGGCTACGGTACCGCCGGCCAGCCCTACCCGGTGGTGACCGGTCAGGACGCCGAGGTGGCCTCGGTGAAGTCGATCATCGGCGGCGAGCAGTACTCGACGATCTTCAAGGACACCCGTGAGCTGGCCAAGGTGACCGCGAAGATGGCCGACGAGGTGCTCAAGGGCAACAAGCCCGAGACGAACAACGACAAGGACTACGACAACGGCGTGAAGGTCGTCCCGGCGTACCTGCTGCAGCCGGTGATCGTGGTCAAGGGCAACTACGAGAAGCTGCTGGTCGAGTCGGGCTACTACCAGGCGGGGCAGCTCAAGTAATGACCGAAGACATCCTGCGGATGCGGGGGATCACCAAACGATTCCCCGGCGTCGTCGCGCTGGACGACGTGAACCTGTCGGTCCGGCGCGGCGAGATCCACGCCATCTGCGGTGAGAACGGGGCCGGCAAGTCGACCCTGATGAAGGTGCTGTCCGGGGTCTACCCGGACGGCTCCTTCGACGGCGGGATCGAGTTCGACGGTGAGCTGTGCCGGTTCGGCGGCATCCGCGACTCCGAGGACCTGGGCATCGTGATCATCCACCAGGAGCTCGCGCTGTGCCCGCAGCTGTCGATCGCGGAGAACCTGTTCCTCGGCAACGAGCAGGCCCGCCGCGGCTGGATCGACTGGAACCACACCAACACCGAGGCCGCCGCGCTGATGCGGCGGGTCGGCCTGGACGAGAACCCGACCACCCAGATCCTCGATCTCGGAGTCGGTAAGCAGCAGCTGGTCGAGATCGCCAAAGCCCTGTCGAAGAAGGTGAAACTGCTCATCCTCGACGAGCCCACCGCGGCGCTCAACGACGAGGACTCGGCCCACCTGCTGCAGTTGCTGCGTGGCCTGCGTGAGGAGGGCATCACCTCGGTGATCATCTCGCACAAGCTCAACGAGATCATCTCGATCGCCGAGTCGGTGACGATCATCCGGGACGGTCACACCGTCGAGGTGCTCGATCTGCGCGACGGCGAGGTGACCGAGGACCGGATCATCTCGGGCATGGTCGGGCGCGAACTGTCCGACCGGTTCCCGGTGCGCGATGTCAAGATCGGCGCCGAGGTGCTGCGGATCGAGGACTGGACCGTGCACAGCCCGACCCAGCACGGCCGGGTGGTGGTGGACAAGGCGTCCGTCAGCCTGCGCCGGGGTGAGATCGTCGGCCTGGCCGGGCTGATGGGAGCCGGCCGGACCGAGTTCGCGATGAGCGTCTTCGGCCGGTCGTACGGCAAGGACATCACCGGGCGGATCTACAAGGACGACCAGCTGATCCGGGTCCGGACCGTGCAGGAGGCGATCGCCCAGGGCATCGCCTACGCGACCGAGGATCGCAAGCGGTACGGGCTGAACCTGATCGAGGACATCAAGCGGAACGTGTCCGCGGCCGGGCTGCGCAAGTTCACCAAGCGCTTCGGGTGGATCGACGACGGGATGGAGTACAGCGCCGCGGAGGAGTTCCGGCGCAGCATGAACATCAAGGCGCCCAGCGTGCTGACCGCCACCGGCAACTTGTCCGGTGGCAACCAGCAGAAGGTCGTCTTGTCGAAGTGGATCCTGACCGAACCGGACGTACTGATCCTGGACGAGCCGACCCGCGGGATCGACGTCGGGGCGAAGTACGAGATCTACACGATCGTCAACCAGCTCGCGGCGCAGGGAAAGGCGATCCTGGTGATCTCCTCGGAGCTGCCCGAGCTGCTCGGTCTGTGCGACCGGATCTATGCGATGTCCGCCGGACGGATCACCGGTGAGGTGAGCCGCGAAGATGCGAACGAGGAACGTCTGATGCAGTACATGACCGCCGGTATCAGTACCGGACGCGAGGAGAACCGATGAGCACCGACACCTCGGCCGACCCGTTGGTCACTCCCACCCCGGGCAAACCGGGCCGGCCGCGGGTGCGGCTGTCGTTCAACCCGCGCGAGAGCGGCATCTACATCGCCTTCGCGCTGATCGTGGCCCTGTTCTGGATCCTGACCGACGGTGCGCTGCTGGAGCCGCAGAACATCTCCAACATCATCGTCCAGAACTCCTACATCCTGATCCTGGCGATCGGGATGATCCTGATCATCATCCTCGGTCACATCGACCTGTCGGCGGGATCCGTGGTGGCGGTGACCGGGGCGCTGTGTGCCTTGCTCACGGTCGATCTGGGCGTTCCGTGGCCGATCGCGGTCATCGCCACGATGGGGGCGGGCGCCCTGATCGGCGCCTGGCAGGGGTACTGGGTCGCGTACTTCGGGATCCCGGCGTTCATCGTCACGCTGGCCGGCATGCTGATCTTCCGCGCCATCACCATGACGACGCTGGGCAACCAGGGCATCGGCCCGTTCCCCGAGGAGATCCGGACGCTGTCCAACGGCTTCACGCCAGGCTGGCTCGGCAACGTGGCGCTGGGTCCACTGGGTGGGGCGGACATCGTCACCGTGCTGGTCGGTCTCGGCCTGGTGGCGGCGCTGTTCCTGATGCAGTGGCGGGCCCGGGCTGGGCGGATCGGCTACGGACAGACCGTCGAGCCGATCGAGATCTTCATTGCCAAGCTGGTCGTGGCGGCACTCGTGCTGATGTTCGTCGTCGTCCAGCTGGCGCGGTTCAAGAACCTGCCCTGGGTGCTGATCCTGCTGACCGTCCTGGTCGTGGGCTACTCCCTGCTCACCAGCAACACCGTTTTCGGTCGTCACATCTACGCGATCGGCGGCAACCGGCAGGCGGCCGACCTGTCCGGTGTGAAGGTCAACGCCGTGACGTTCTGGATCTTCGTCAACATGGGCGTGCTGGCGGCGATCGCGGGCATCATCTTCGCGGGCCGGCTCAACCAGGCGGGCCCGACGGCCGGCCAGAACTTCGAGCTCGACGCGATCGCGGCGGCCTTCATCGGCGGCGCGGCGGTCCAGGGCGGCATCGGCAAGGTGGTCGGCGCGATCACCGGCGGGCTGATCATGGCGGTCATCAACAACGGCATGTCCCTGATGGGCGCGGCCAGCGATCGGGTCATGCTGGTCAAGGGTCTGGTCCTGCTGGCCGCCGTCGCCTACGACATCTGGACCAAGCGGCGGGCGGGAGTCTCGCGGATCTGAGACCTCCTGGCTGGGCCCCGGCCGGCACCGGTAGGTTCGGGGCATGCGTGAATCCCAGCTCGGAGATCTGACCGTTTCCAGTCTCGGCCTCGGCTGCATGGGGATGTCCCAGTCTTACGGCGTCCAGGCCGACGAGGCGGAGTCGATCGCGACCGTGCACGCCGCGATCGACGCCGGCTGTACCTTCATCGACACCGCCGACGTGTACGGCGACGGTGCGAACGAGGAACTGGTCGGGCGGGCCCTGGCCGGCCGTCGCGACGAGGTGGTGCTGGCGACCAAGTTCGGTTTCCAGCGCCCGGCGACCGCTGACGCGATGCCCAACGTGGTGAACGGCAGCCCGGAGTACGCCGCGAGCGCGATCGACGCCTCGCTGCGGCGGCTCGGCGTGGACCAGGTGGACCTGTGGTACCTGCACCGGAAGGACCCGCAGGTACCGATCGAGGAGACCGTCGGGGCGATGGCTCAGGCGGTCAAGGCGGGCAAGGTCCGGTACCTCGGGTTGTCGGAGGTATCGGGTGAGACGGTTCGTGCTGCGCATGCGGTGCATCCGATCAGCGCAGTACAGAGTGAGTGGTCGTTGTGGACGCGGGACCCGGAGACCGGCGTACTGCCGACGCTGCGTGAGCTGGGGATCGGGTTTGTCCCGTTCA
>Ga0190275_10001356_pt1 | contig 18314 bp, 16 predicted proteins | sample Popmic550T_FD_133745 | JGI IMG/M metagenome (GOLD analysis project Ga0190275, IMG submission 133745) | Populus adjacent soil microbial communities from riparian zone of Yellowstone River, Montana, USA - 550 T | ecosystem: Environmental > Terrestrial > Soil > Riparian zone > Trees stand | place...
CGGCACCGAGGGCGGGGGCATGTTAACTACCATCGGTTCCGACAATCTGCTGATGGCGTATACGCATGTCGCCCACGACGTGAAGATTGGCGATCACACTGTACTATCGAACGGAGTCACGCTGGCAGGTCACGTAGCCATCGGCGATTGGGCCGTCATCGGCGCGTTTAGCGGCGTGCATCAGTTCTGCCGTGTCGGCCGCCATGCCATGATCGGCGGTTATAGTGTCATCACACAGGATGTCCTGCCCTTCGCGACGACGGTCAGCACACGTGAAAACAAGATCTTCGGCGCGAATCGGACCGGACTCGAGCGGCGTGGTTTTCAAGATGATTCCATCGAACCCCTACAAACTGCCTTTCGGCTTCTGACACGATCTCGCCTGAATACGACACAAGCGATTGAGCGCATCAAAGGGGAACTGCCTGAAACACCGGAAATCAGGGAACTCCTCGAGTTCATCGCGTCATCGGAGCGCGGATTCGTCAAGTGAAGTACGGGCTTATCGCCGGAAATGGCCGGTTCCCGATTTTGGCGCTCGAGACAGCGCGCTCGCTGGGGCACGAGATCGTAGCGATCGGCATCGAAGAAGAAGCGTCTCGTGATATCGAAGCCTTGGCGGCGCGTACGTATTGGATATCCCTGGGCCAACTGAGCAAGCTCATCGACATCCTCAAGCGCGAAGGCATCACCGAAATCATGATGACGGGTCAGGTGAAGCATACCAAGATCTTCTCTGCGATTCGTCCTGATTGGCGCCTTGGCAAGCTTCTGTTGAGTCTTCGTGAGAAAAATACGGATGCTCTGATCGGTGGTGTAGCCAAGGTGCTTGCGGATGAAGGCATCCGCCTGGTGGATTCCACGCTGCTGCTTAAATCATTGCTGGCTGGAGAAGGATTGCTGACGCGCCGCAAGCCCACGGATGATGAGGCGCGCGATCTCCACTACGGACGGCGGGTCGCAAACGCGCTAGCGGGGTTCGATATCGGCCAGAGTGTTGCGATCGCCGATCGCGCCTGCGTTGCGCTCGAAGCGATGGAAGGAACCGATGCCATGCTCCGTCGCGCAGCAGATCTCGCCCAAGGGAAACCATTACGGCTAGTGAAGGTATCTCGCAGACGAAAGCATTTGCTGTTTGACGTTCCCGTTGCTGGCCCCGACACGATAAAAGTAATGAAAGAAACCGGGACTAGTGTCATGTCCGTTGATGCCGGACGAACACTTTTCCTCGACAAAGAGCAACTCATCGGAGCCGCCAACGAAGCCGGCATCGCGATTTTAGGTGTGGCTCCCGAAGAGCCACGCTGAAGCGTTCTTCCCCCCTTGGCGGGAAATACCTGCCGATCTCGCATAAAACGGCGGAAGACCTACGCTATGCATTTACTATTGGGCGATCCCACGGACTCTTGGTGCGCGAGCGTTCGTGGCGGACTCGAAGCGCGCGGATACGAAACGCATCTCACTGCAAATCCATTCGAGCACCCATATCATTTTGCCTGGCGTCTCGATAATCATCAATCGAAGAGCCGCCTGGTTCTCGATGGGCTGTCGCTAGAGCCTCTCGAAAGTGTCTTTGTACGCAGGACCGGCTGGATCGACCCGACGGGGTGGCGGCCCGACGACCTGAACTACGTGCAGGCGGAGACCCAGGCAGCTCTCCTCGCTTGGTTATGGGGTTTGGAGTGCCCAGTCGTTAATCGATATCCGGCAGCAATATGGTACCGGCCGCAGCTTCCGCTTCTTTCCTGGCAATCACTGCTGCGGGGATGTGGTCTTCCTGTCTTAGAGCAAGTGATTACAAGCGTCGCTGTGGAAGCTCGCGCTTTCGGCGAGCGGCTCTCGAGCGAAGGAGTCGCCGGCGCGGTCTATGCACCCCTTACAACCGATACGCGCTACTTGTTGACGGAGGAACACGATTGGGAGGCCCTTGCTGCGATACAGGGCTGTGCGCCTGTTTGTTTGACGTATCCCCACGGACCGGTGCAGTTCGCCTGCGTAGTAGGAGAACGAGTGATCTGGCAAGGCGCTGCAACTTCTGAGATGGTCAAACTTGCGCCGTTGTTGCGCCGCTTCGCCAATGCCGCTCAGCTGGCTTTCGTCGAGCTTGCGCTTGGCGCGACCTCCCGAGGGATCGGCGTCATCGCCATTGAGACTCATCCCAACTACGATCACTTTGGCGAGACTGCGCGGCGGGACATCGTGGAAGCACTTGTGCACCTTCTCGCGCCACCAACAGATTGGACTCGTCAACACGCCTCATCGGCCTTAGAGTTCAGTGGGGCAGGCCGGCCATGATACTCGTTTGCGGTGGAATCGCCGATAGCGTTACGGAGCTTGTTTGCGCTCGGCTCGAAGACTGCGGCTATCCGTACCGGTTACTCGACCTGGGAGTTTATCCCGTTGGTTATCAGATCAAGTGGCACTGGCAGAGTTCGGGTCCGAGTGGCTACATTACCGGTCCCGATTGGCGCCTTGATTTGGAGGAACTAACCGGCGTGTATGTCCGCTATCTCGAAGCGGATTGTCGAATACCACCGCCGCAGATAACACGCGAAAGCAGATCGGCGATGAACGCCGAGTATGACGCGGGTCTGATGGTCTTACTGGAGGACCTGAGTTGCGCGGTGGTTAACCGCCTGGGAGGCGGAGCATCCAACCACAGCAAGCTCTATCAAGCTCTTCTAGTGCGACAATCCGGTCTACTGACTCCACCAACGCTCGTTACTAACGACCCGGCGGAGGCGAAACGCTTCTATCAGGAATCCGAAAGCGAGGTCATTTACAAATCGCTGAGCGGCGTGCGTTCCATCGTGAGGCGGGTGAGACAGGAGCAGTTCGCACGCTTGTCCCTACTGCGCTACGGCCCGGCCCAGTTTCAGGCTTTCATCCCGGGTGACAACGTGCGTGTACATACGGTTGGCGATCAGTTGTTCGCCACACACATTCGCTCGGAAGCAGTTGATTATCGCTATGCGAGCCAGGATGGGCACGCGGTTCATATGGAGCCCACAGAGCTGCCGGCCAGCGTTGCGGCTGCTTGTCTAGGGCTTGCCCGTCAGCTCGATTTATTACTAACCGGTATCGACCTCAAAGTAACACCAAATGGCGAGTATTACTGCTTCGAGGTGAATCCGGCTCCTGGCTTTCTATATTACGAACAAAATAGCCGTCAACCGATCAGCACGGCGCTCGCCGACTTGCTGTATGGCGGTATGTCGCCGGACAAACAATGGCGGCAAGGAGCAGCCCACGCATGAAGCTACGAGAACTTTTCCGGCGCCAAGGCTGAGCGCCAAACGAAACAACCGATCGCATATCAAAAAGGAGATATCATGGCCGATTCTAAGAAAGAATCCCAGAGCTACGAAGAACAGAAGGAACCGTATGTTTCTCAGGAGGACCGTCCGGAAGTAAAGCTAAAGCCCGATACGCCGATGAGCGAGTTGCGCGTGCGTGATCTGGTACACATTCTGGGTTTCGCGATTGCGAAGCCCGGCATCAGCAAGTCCGAGGCAGAGACGTCGCCCCCCTCACTCTGGAATCCTTGGTTAAAGACGGGTCTAAGCAAATCGGAAGCCGATGGCCCAGCCGTTGGAATTAAGTATTTCAAGGAGGTGAAGTACGAGAAGTGGGAGATTGACGAGCGGCATCATTGGCCGAAAGTCTTCCCGGAGCCCGATCCAAGAGTGGAACACGTGATTCATGTGTTGGCAGGACTGACCTCGCAAGTCAGTCAACTTGCGGATCAGGTGGCGGCACTCCAAAAACAACTTCCTCGTTGAGGAGATGCGAAAACGGAGCCATTGAATCTGGCGGTTCGTTTCCCGCCAGATTCATTCTTCGAGAGCCGCCGCCAAACCAAGTACGACCTCATCCCCGTTCGCCCTTCCGACGATCTGCATCCCCATCGGTAAGCCTTCCTTCGAACGACCACACGGAATTGAAATCGTCGGATAGCCCAGCAGGTTGATTCCCCGGCAGGTGCGCGTGGTTAACAAACGTGTGTCATGTTCCTCGCCATCTACTACGATCTTCTGCTGACCAATCAGAGGAGCCACAGTCGGCGTCGTGGGCAGCGCGAGCACATCGATTGTCTCGAACAGCTTTGCCCAAGCCATGCGCAGACGATTGGCCTCTGCCATTGCCGCAACGTAGTCGCTGGCCGGCATCGCGGCGCCATTTTCGAGCAGTGTGAGAACATCAGTTCCAAACTGGTCCCTCCGATGCAAATGCGACAGCATCGTCGTGGCCGCTTCGAATAACAGAACCGAACGCGCCGTAGCGGTAAGCTCCTCCGGCTCCGGGACGCGCACAGGCACAATATGTGCGCCCATGGTTTCAGCGCGGCCGACAGCCGCCTCTACTGCGGCCCGCACTTCAGGCTGAGCGCCATCGAAGAAATAGTTCTGCGGTAATCCGATTCGGACCGCCGCATTCAGTCTTAAGGTCACGGCTTCATTCGCCATCGCATTGAGCAACAGTGTTACGTCCTCGACCGACCGTGCAAATGGACCCATGTGATCGAGCGTCGCTCCTAACGGAAAGCAACCCTGAGAACTCACACGGCCGTATGTTGCTTTGAAGCCAACTACTCCACAAAACGACGCCGGAATCCGAATCGATCCGCCAGTGTCGCTGCCTGTCGCACCGAAAAGAATTCCCGCAGCCACCGCGGCCCCGGACCCGCCGCTCGATCCACCTGGAATGCGATCGCGATCGTGGGGGTTACGCACAGCCCCGTAATGTGGGTTCGTCGAAGTAATGCCATAGGCGTTCTCATGTTGATTTAGCTTTCCCAGGGATACTGCTCCAGCCACGCGGAGTTTCTCAACGACTGGCGCGTCGTGGTCCGGCACGAAATCAGCAAAGACCTTTGTTCCGTTCGTAGTGCGTATGCCTGCTGTATAGAACAGGTCCTTATGTGCAATCGGGATTCCGTGCAACGGACCCCGATCACGTCCTGCAGCGAGTTCCATGTCGAGTTCACGCGCTTCTTTTAGAGCTTTATCGGCAGTCAGTGTGATGAAGCAGTTCAAGTCCCTGTGCTTCTCTTCTTCTCGGATCGCTTCATTCAACAGTTCTTCACACGATACTTGTCGTGCACGTAACGCTTCGCCGGCTTGGCGGATTGTCCTCATGGAGCGATTATCTACCGGCATGCTACCGTCAAAGCGATGTCTACCAATGAGCGGTTTCCCTGCCAAATGGAGGCTGAAAAACACTCGGCTTCGCGGCGGCAAGTCAACGTCAAGCGTGTCGACGATTGCGCCACTCTCCACGACGTCTTCCTGCACTGTTTACCGGCCTTCGGAGGCGCATATTTGCGCCGGATCTATACCATCCTTGATCGTGCGATCGGCATGGGTTGTCCGATGACAGTTTCCGTCGCAGGACCTGTTACGGTTTCGGGTCAGCATCTGGCCTGGCTGATACCGATGATCGAAGCCGGTTGGGTGGCGTACATCAGCACGACGGATGCAGTCTGCTATCACGATGGGCACCGAAGCCTCGACGCTCACAAGCACGGACCGATTCATGAGGTCCCGATATTCGCTGATGATGCGGCGCTCCGGGAAGAGCGAACGATCCGAGTCACCGACATGGCGTTCGATGAGGACGTGCTTCTCGATCAGGACCGATTCCTTTCGGCGGTCCTTACACGCCCCGAATTTCAGAAGAAGATGACCGGGACGGAAATGCGTTATCTTCTGGGCGGCTATTATGACGCGCAGGAGCAGCAGAATGGCGTGCCGTCCGGACTTCTGTCCACGTGTCACCGGATGGCTATCCCCGTATTTGTCGGGGCCCCGGCAGACGGCAGTGTCTTCCTGAATTCGATGAAACTCTGGGCAATGGAGCGGGCGGGCATCGGTCAGCGGCACGCATTCGAGCTCGATATGCACGCCGAAGTGTTCGAAGCATGCGCCTATCATCGCTGGGGATTGTTCGAAAGCCCCGCAAAATCTTTGGCGACATTGATCCTTGGCGGAGGCGTTCCTAAGAACTACAATCTCCAGCCTGAGCCAGCGCTTGGACAAGTACTTGGGATTGCGGATGTTCGCGGCTATCAGTTTGACGTTCAAATTGTCACGGCGCCGGTAACCGACGGATCTCTTTCGTCTTGTCCTCCAGCAGAAGCAGTGACGTGGGGAAAGGTCGATAAGGACACGTATCTGAAGACCACGGAAAGCATGCAAGGTGACTATTCGAGCCTGATGCCGTTTGTCGTCAAAGCGCTGCTCGAGAATAGGGCGCGTTACGAGAGCGGTCTTCAAGACGATGACAAGAAGGCCGGCTATCTTCGGTCACGAAGCGGATATCGTTTATTCGAAGCGCGGGATCAGTTGATCGAACGCCTCACCACCGACGTACGCCACAACAAAGATTGGCTCCTCGATACCATAAACTATCCGCTAGCGAAGGGCTAACGTCGATGCAGCCGCTGACCCAACTCAGCGAAGAAGATCTGATGTTCCGGAACTCTGTCCGGGCTTTCTCCCGTACGGAGATCTTGCCACACGTGCGTGAGATGGATGCGCGTAGCGAGTTCCGCAAGGACATATTGGACAAGCTATTCAGTCTCGGGCTCATGGGCATCGAGATACCCGAAGAATTCGGTGGCCAGGGCGGAACGTTCTTTCAATCGGTGCTTGCGGTGGAAGAAATCGCGGCAGTCGATCCCGCGGCCTCAGTGATCGTGGATGTTCAGAATACGCTCGTGGTCAATGCCCTGATGCGCTGGGGTAGCGACGAGCAGAAGCGCGAGTACCTGCCGCGGCTCGCCAGAGACGCCGTCGGCGCGTATGCGCTTTCGGAAGCGGCCTCAGGCTCCGACGCTTTTGCTTTGCAAACGCGTGCGGTAGAAGCGGACGGACAGTTCACGCTTACAGGACGTAAGCTGTGGATCACGAACGCGGCCGAGGCGGGCATTTTTCTTATTTTTGCCACAGTTGACCCGCTCGCGGGCTATAGGGGCATTACATGCTTTATCGTCGATCGTGACACTCCCGGCTTCGAGATTGGACACAAGGAAGATAAACTTGGCATCCGCGCGTCCTCGACCTGTGAGCTGATTCTCGAAGACTGCCGCATTCCCGCTTCAAGAGTTCTAGGAGAAGTGGGAAAAGGGTATAAGGTGGCAATCGAAACCCTGAATGAAGGACGAATTGGCATCGGCGGGCAAATGCTCGGTCTCGCCCAGGGCGCTTTCGATCATGCAGTCACCTACGCCCGCGAACGCAAGCAATTCGGGAAGACGATCGCCGAGTTTCAGGGAATGCAGTTTCAAATTGCTGAGATGGCCGTTGACATCGAGGCGGCTCGACTGCTGGTCTACAACGCCGCTCATCTGCGAGACAACGGACGGCCATTCGTTACAGAGGCCTCCATGGCGAAGTACTTCGCATCTGAAATGGCGGAGAGGGTTGCGTCACGAGCGGTCGAAATATTTGGCGGCGCCGGGTTCACGAAGGACTATCCTGTGGAGAAGCTCTACCGCGACGCGAAAATTGGTCGCATCTATGAGGGCACGAACAATATGCAGCGGGTTCTGATCGCCCGCCGCTTTTTGGAGGGAAATAGTTGATTTTGAAACTCCTTCCTTTGCAAACTCGTCTGTAGAGAAAGAAGGCTAAGTATGCGTGTACGTGTCTACACCGCTTTATCACTGTTGCTGACCGCCACTTTGGCGTCTGGGAACACGGTGAAATCGGATCCTGCGCCCGAGGAAATCGAAAAGATCATTCGAACGTTTGCGGCGAACGAATCGTCGTTCGCAAAGGCGCGCGAGGTGTATACGTACCGTCAGACCGCCAAAATCCAGGAGTTCGACGAGACCGGCATCCCTGGCGGCAAGTGGGAAATCGTCTCGGATATCATCTTCGAACGGAACGGCCGCCGTACGGAAAAGGTGGCCCGCGCTCCAATGGCGACCCTCCAGAGGATTTCGCTCTCTCCTGAAGATGAACAGGACTTACGTAACGTTCTTCCCTTTGTACTTACAACAGAAGATATAGACGGATATCACGTGCGATACCTTGGTCGCCAGAATGCCGATGAGGTCCCGAGCTATGTGTTCGCGGTAAAGCCCAAGAAGATGGAGCCCGGAAAACGGTATTTTGTCGGACAGATCTGGGTAGACGACCGAGATTTAATGATCGTGAAAAGCTACGGACGTTCGACAGGCATCATCAAGAAGGGTACTGACCAAGCCTTTCCGAAGTTCGAGACGTATCGCGAGCAAATCGACGGAAAGTATTGGTTCCCGACCTTCACGATCGCGAATAGCACGCTTCACTTTAAGGAAACCGGCGACGTCCGCATTAAGCTGACCGTTCGCTACGACGACTATAAACGATTTAAAGCCGACACAACGATTACTTTCGGCGGCGAAGTGACGCCTGACACGCCAGCGCCAAAACCTGCGCCGGCGAAATAGGCCCAAATAGGTGGGGAGCTATTCGTCCTAGTACCGTCCCTACTTTTGTCCGTCAGGCGATACTCACCTTCTACTAAGCACTCCGCCCGATTGGGGGCAAGACTGAAACTCAGTAGAATGCAGAGCAGAGGCAAGGTACATGCGGATGACAAAGGCTCAGAAGATTCAATACTCGGAAGACGAAGCGGCGAACCTGCTAGGAGTTAGCGTCGATCAGCTTCGTTCTCTTGTGCGCGACCATATCGTGAAGGATGCCAGTGCGCCCGTCGATACACCCGTCTCCATCTATCACCCTTCAGACTTGGTCGTGCTTCGCCTCCTTACAGGCATGTCGCAAAGTTAACCTGCTGGCATGTAGCTTCCTTCTCCTCCTTCCACCCACTTTTGCCGTTCGAGTGGCATACAATAGGCCTTCCACACCAATACTGGAGGCACAATGGCGAAACTCGGATTTCTTGGATTGGGCATCATGGGCTACCCCATGGCCCGCAACCTTCTACAGGCAGGACATGATGTCGGTTTGTGGTCGCACACAGCCGCCAAGGCGAAGCAATTAGCCGAGGCTGCCGGCGGGCGATTCTGCTCGACGCCCGCCGAGGCCGCAAAAGACGCGGAATGCATATTCCTGTGCGTTGGCGACGGGGAAATGTCCGAGGAGCTCATCCTTGGAGCCGATGGAGTGTCAAAAGGCGCCAAGCAGGGCGCTGTGATCGCCGATGCCAGCACGGTTTCTCCGTCTTCCAGCCGAAAGATCGGTGAAAAGCTCGCTTCAATGGGATTCCATTTCCTGGATGCGCCATGCACGGGCTCAAAGCCCGGCGCCGAGGGCGGCAATCTCACTTTCATGATCGGCGGCGACCAGCAGGTTTTCGAGCGCGTTCGGCCCTATTTCGAGCCCATGGGTAAGAAGCTATACTACTGCGGCGGATCTGGCATGGGTCTAAATGCGAAACTAACCCAAAACTTGATTCTCTCTAACATATTGCAAGCATTCAACGAAGGTATGGTCCTGGCATCCAAGGCGGGCGTCGATCCAGACTTGATGCTCGATATTCTGGACAACAGTGCGGCCAAATCCGGATTGATATCGTTCAAGGCTCCTTACGTCCTTCGCCGCGATTTCTCTACAAATTTCAGCGTGAAGTGGATGCATAAAGACATTGGGTTGATGTTGGAATCGGCAAACGAGCTCCAAGTACCTCTTCCATTAACGGGATTGACGCAACAGATGTTCCGGGCAGCTATTGCCAAGGGGTATGGTGAGGAGGATATCTGCAGCACAATCAAGGTTTTAGAGGAGATCTCAGGGGTCGAGGTCAGAAAGAGATAACGGTAAGTATACAGATTTCTGTTGCAATCCAGAATTCCATATATTAATATTGGAATCAAGCCGGGGAGGCAACTCCCACCAAAGCGAGACTAACCTCATAGAAAAGACCCCTGAAGCAACCCTCCCCGGCGCCCGTAAGGGTCTGGTCTTTTCGCAAACTCAAAGCAATCGAATCATTCTCCACCCAAGTACGTGATCGTTGTTCTCGCCGAACTGGTTGCCTTTTGACTGTCGGTGACGATGAGCTCCACTCCATAATCGCCATAACCCTCGCCAAATTGCATTCGGATCTTCGAAGGCTCGCCCGGAACTGGACTAATAGCCGCCGCACGCCCTATCGATTTCCATTCATAGGTTAAGCCAGAGCCGATGGAGCTGCCGCCGTCCAGAATGATCTCAGGGACCGAGGTAGTCGTCTGTCCCCCCGTGATCTGAGCAAGAAGCATTGGCGCGACTTCCGCGATCCGGTAAATCGTCGTCGATCCGCTAACCTCGTTCGCCACCACAAGTAGCGGCTGAGTTGTCGGGCTGGCAGCGGCAGGAATGAATAGGAGACCTTCGGGACCATGGTCACCGCCGGTTCCGGCGGCAGCGTTACCGCCTTCTATCCGAGCCCACTCATAGGTGACGTATCGCGGCGTAGTGGCATCGGTCACGTCGAAGACGACGACCCCACCCATACGCTCAAGGGCGACAAATGTGTACTGACGCCCGTTTAGCTCTCCTACGATCACGGTCTCGGGCTCAGGTCCTTTATTGTCGCTTCGCGTATCGAGCCCACCTACTGCGTCTGAATTGAACTCCTTCGGGAAGGCCTTCGCAGCGATTTGCTCTAGCTGATCGCCGCTATCAAACACAAGGGCGCCCTCAGGAGTCCAGATTGAGAAGGATCGCGCTCCCGGAACGAATAGCTTGTCGAAATCTCCATCGCCGTCATAAATCGGCATTGACGGCACTGACAGTCAACCGACCCAGCTGCTCCGGCTTCTGAAGATCGGCGGCGTTGGGAAATTGTCCTGCGTCGAGTTGGACAGCGCTGACACGCCGCTCTTCTCCAAACGCTGTGTACTCCCGTGTGTCGCCTTCATTCGCTGTGATCAGGTAGGATCGTCCATTCGACCGGAAGCTCGCGATTGCATCCGGCATGTAGAGGCCGAGCACGGGCCAATTCCGGATATCGATCTTGCTGTCACGGTCGCTGGCGTCTAGCCCATTTCCAGGTGCGCTGTGGTCCTTAAATCCAAGCGGCATCAAACGTGTGAACTCACCGCCTTTGATATCTAATACGGCAATCGCATTGTTCTCTTGAAGCGTTACGTACGCCGTCCCGCTATCAGCGGATACCGCGATATATTCTGGCTCGAAATCCTGGGCAGGTGTGGCTCTCGGGCCGAATACACGAATACCGGGCGGCAACGGTGTCCCGTTATACTTCTTGAATTCGGCTGTCCGTACATCGGATTGCTGGAGCGCGTCCGTACCTTTCGAAATATCTATGATGCTGACGCTCCCTTCCGGGTCGGTTGCGTAATTGGGGCTCGGCTCGGCTTCGTTGGCGACCAGGACCTTGGAACCATCGGGAGTAAACGTGAGCATATCGGGAACGGCTCCGACGGTTACGCCCGTCATAATACGGCCATTAGCATCCATGAACAGGACCGATCCCGGCTGCTGCCGATTGGCGGCCTCTACCGCGACAGCAACCAGGCCATTACGAGCTGCCACGCTGTTCGCGGAAGCTCCGTACCTCTCACGAATGCGAACACGATTAAACAAGGTGGGTTTGGTGGGGTCGGCGATGTCGAGAATATCGATGGTCGCGGCGTCTCCGTTTACTACAAACAGTCTTCGCGTGCGAGCATCGTATGCGGCGATCTCGGCAGCTCCGCGATTGAAAACATTTGTGGCATAGCTTCCTAGTTTTTCTAGCTTTATATCCTGCGCGGTCGCGCAAATGCATGCCGCGAGAGCAGCAAGTGCAAATTGTCTCAAGATCCTCTCCTGTGTTGTGGGTGTGAAAGCCGGAACACCAGAGTTTATCAGCCGATTATGACGGTCAAGTAAAGAATTGGCTACAGGGGAATGTTGCCATGCTTCTTTTTTGGCATCGTGTCGACTTTCGTTTCGAGCATCCGTAGAGCTTTGATGACTTTTGGGCGCGTTTCATGAGGCTCGATGACATCATCGATGAAACCTCGTTCAGCGGCGATGAAAGGACTTGCGAACCGATCTCGATACTCTTCGATCTTTACTTCCCGGCCCGCGGCTCCCTCGCCCTGCAATTCTCGGCGGTAGATGATATTCACGGCGCCTTCGGCACCCATCACGGCGATCTCAGCGGTGGGATACGCAAAGTTAATGTCTGTCCTCAAGTGCTTTGACCCCATCACGCAATACGCTCCGCCATAGGCCTTACGGGTGATGATCGTGATCTTTGGCACGGTCGCTTCGGCGTAGGCGTAAAGCAACTTGGCGCCGTGACGAATGATGCCTCCAAACTCCTGTTCGGCGCCCGGGAGAAATCCCGGGACATCTTCGAGGGTTAAAATTGGAATGTTAAAGGCGTCGCAGAAACGAACGAAGCGAGCCGCTTTCGTCGAAGAATCGATATCTAAACATCCGGCGAGAACGGCGGGTTGATTTGCGACTATACCCACGGAGGCACCGCCCATTCTCGCGAATCCGATGACGATGTTCTTGGCAAAGTGCTCCTGCACCTCGAAGAAGACTTGGCGATCGACAATACGGTGGATGATATCCCGGCTGTCGTACGGAGCTTGGGCGTGCGCCGGAACAATACTGTCGAGCTCGCGGTCCTGACGATCGATTGGATCGTCACAAACCTCGCGAGGCGGGTCTTCCTGATTATTCTGAGGAAGGTACGTCAGCAGTTCACGAATGCTGCGCAGACAATCCGCGTCATTGGGCGACAAAAAGTGTGCAACGCCGCTGACCGAATTGTGGGTCAGGGCGCCGCCTAATTCTTCTTTGCTGACGTCTTCGTGCGTAACGGTCTTAATTACATCTGGGCCGGTCACGAACATATGGCTGGTTCGGTCCACCATGAAAACGAAATCCGTCAGCGCCGGAGAATACACTGCGCCTCCCGCGCAAGGCCCCATTACTGCCGATATTTGTGGCACCACGCCGCTGCTCAGCGTGTTGCGCAAGAAAATGTCAGCATAACCCGCAAGGGATAAGACGCCCTCCTGGATTCGCGCGCCTCCAGAGTCGTTCAATCCGATCACCGGAGCGCCGGTCTTCAGAGCGAGGTCCATGAGCTTCACGATTTTGAGGGCATTCGACTCGGAAAGCGAACCTCCGAAGACCGTGAAATCCTGAGCGAAAACATACACCCCCCGGCCATGGACTAAGCCGTAGCCGGTAACGAAGCCGTCGCCATCGACAACCTGTTTATCCATGCCGAAATCCCGGCAACGATGGCGAACCAGTTTGTCGAGTTCTTCGAAAGAATCTTCATCGAGAAGCAGGTCAATACGTTCGCGCGCGCTCAGCTTTCCTTCGGCATGCTGACGTTGGCGCCGCTCTTCTCCGCCACCGTTCTCGGCATTGGCGTGCCTGCGCCGCAGTTCATCCAGTCGACTCTCAGACATTCGCTATGCGTTTTTTGAAAGAAAATCCCGCAACCATCGGGCGCTCGCTTCGAGATCTTCCCGCTCGCGCTGCGCCTGTTGCTCTTTGGGAACTGGTGGAGCAGGCGTGCGAGCGTCTCCTTTATCGACAAGCGCTACGAAACGACTGAACTCAGACGCAGGCACGTTACGATAGCCTTCCCAGAACTTCGGATCGAAGTATGGGAACTTACGAGCGCCTGTGACAATAATTTCGAGGGTGATAGCCTTCCCCGGACAGAGTTCAAGGAATCGCTTGACGTAAGAATCGATGCCAATGTTGCCTTCCCCCATTCGTACCCACTGAACCGCGGCGCCTTCCGGAATGCGCCACACTGCGGTATCGCGTACGTGACTTGTGAGTACGTACGGAGCGAGCGTCTCCAGTGTCAAATGCGGGCTCTCAAGCACCCATAAAGGGTTGCCGGAATCCAGGCAAACACCGACGAAGTCTTTCCCTGCGCCTTCTATCAAGGTCTTCAACTCGCGGCCTTGCATATCTCCGGCATGGTTTTCAATCGCGATCTTCAGCCCGGCATCGATGACTTTCGACCGGACGTTCTTCAGAACCTTAATCGTGTTCTCAATGTGACCCTCAATCGGGATAGGTCCAACGCGATCGTTCATTGTGCCCAGAAAGCACCTCACGATCGGCGACCCGATGAGCTTGGCCGCTGTCAACATTTTCTCGATTTGCTGTTCAGCTGTTCCCTGGGCGGCGTCGAATGCTTTAGACGATGGACAGATCGACCGCATCCCCAGTTCGAGTTCAATTCCCAACTTCTCGGCATGCGCACGGACTTTGCGAAGATTGTCGGGCTCCAAGCTGCCGATGAATCGTATCTCGGAAAAGTGTACGAGATTGCCGCCATGCTTCGCCGAATAATCCAAGTATTCAAACGGCGTGTAGTTTGAACTTCGGACGCTGAAGAGATCGATGCCGAGCTTCGCCTTCGGCTTCGCTTGTGCCGCAACAGATTGAGCCAGTGGTATCACACCTGCACCCGCAGCAAACGTTCTTCGGAGCATGAACGTATTATCTATCTCAGAGCGACAAGCTTTTCAGGTACGAGCGGAACGGCCCACCAAGATCGTAACGCTTCATTGCGAATTCTACCGTCGCCTTTAGGAATCCGAGCTTATCGCCCGCATCATAACGCGTGCCATCGAATTTAAAGCCATAGATGGGACGGTTACGTAGAAGGTGCCGTAGGCCATCGGTTAGCTGAATTTCTCCACCTGATCCTGGTTGTACAGCTTCAATTGATGGGAAAATCTCCGGCGTCAGAACATATCGACCGATGATCGCGAGATTCGAGGGAGCATCCGAGGGTTTCGGCTTCTCCACCATATTGCGGATTCTGTACAATCGATCCCGACTGCCATTGTGTGCGACCGGCTCAGCGTCGACAACGCCATAAGCCGAGATGTTCTCGTTCGGCACCTCCATCAACGCGAGCACGGACGCGCCGAAATACTCGTAGACATCGAGCAGTTGCCGCATACACGGGATGTCGGCATCAATCACGTCATCGGAGAGTACGACGGCGAAGGGCTCATGCCCGACAAGCTCCTTGGCACGTAACACGGCGTGGCCAAGACCAAGCGCCTCCTTTTGCCGTACGTAGGACACATCGATCATGTCTGAAATTCCGCGAACGGCGGCCAACATGTCCTTCTTCCCGCGCGATTCCAGAAGGTGTTCCAGTTCGAAGCTAACGTCAAAATGATCCTCAATCGATGACTTGCCGCGGCCAGTCACGATGATGATATTCTGCACGCCCGAGTGAATCACTTCCTCGACGCCGTACTGAATCAGGGGCTTGTCAACGAGGGGCAACATCTCCTTGGGCATCGCCTTCGTAGCTGGAAGAAAACGTGTGCCAAGACCTGCTGCAGGGAAGACTGCCTTACGAACCTTAGGTATCATTCGTTCAAATCCGATTGTAGACGTCCGTCACCAGTCGACGTTACATTCCAACGCTTAATGGACGTCGGGGGCACCCACCGGCATCGTTGGATGATCGAAACGTACAGTTGCAGCATTATAGTCACAACAATAACGCGCCACGACGTCTTGCTGTGACCACTGGCTAAAAAACAGGCCTGCCAGTGGTGACGCGGCAGGCCTGCATTCCAAGGAAAAGGCGATCTAAAATACGTACTTCAATCCGAACTGGAGATTGCGCATATTTGTACGCGTGCTTGTAATCACGCCGAAGTTAGAAGCAGGCGCGGACGATCCGGCGATGGAAGTACCGCTGTTCACGTTGCCATCAGGATTTCCCCAGATCGGATGATTCGGGAAGTTGAAGGCTTCAAACCGGAACTGCAGACGGTGCCGTTCTGTGAAGTTGAAATCCTTCAGCATCGAGAAATCCCACGAAAAGAGACCTGGCGTGGTCCCCGAGTTGCGCCCGAGATTGCCGTGGAAACCGTCGGCCACCTTCGTGTAGCCTGCTGGGTTGAACCATTTGGAGGGAGTCGGGGTCCAGCTCTCATTCGGATCGACACCCGAGGCGTTCGGACGGTCGAAGGTGTGTCCGGTATTAGACGGGTCTCCGCTCTGCGAGATATTGAACGGATATCCGGACTGCACTGTGATTATCGATCCGAGTTGCCAACCGCCTACTAGGGTATTCAGAACGCCGTTCTGAATATCGAGGCCCTTACCTTTTCCAACAGGCAGCTCATAGAGAGCTGAGGTGACAAATCGATGACCAATATCGAATGCTGAGCGCGCGCGCTCGCACTGCCGGCAGTAGCTATTCATTGGGAACAAGGTGTCATTCCCCTGATTGCGGATGGACGACGCCGTGTCGATTGACCTCGACCACGTGTAACTAGCGAGGTATGTAAGGCCATTCGAATAGCGCTTTGTCAGCTTTGTGCCAAGAGCGTTGTAATTCGCTTTGCCGCCATTATCGACGAGTTGGATGATCCCGAAATTCGGGAATGGCGAACGCTGAGCCACCGACAATCCCGAGGATCGCGGGGCAGCCAGCGCTTCGTTGGCGGAACGGAGAGCCTCGAGTCGACGGCTGACGCTGCCGAGATATCCAATTTCAAAAAGAGTGTTGCCAGCGAGCTCCCTTTGGACGTTGAACATGTACTGCAACGCGTAAGGAGTGCGCCTATCGTAGGGATTCGCAAAGGTATACGGCCGAGGAGGCAGATTTGCACTCTGCGGAACAGCGTTGTTCCAATTCAAAAATTTATTGTCGGAGTTATCGCGTCCGCGACCAGCGAGATTTCGCGCCATATCGAACCGGGGATTCCCAGTATCTTGCGAATAGAACATTCCGCCACCCGTACGGATAACCCATTTGTCGGTCGGAGACCAGGTGAGGCCGACGCGAGGAGCCCAGTCATTGTTGTCTCGACCAACTAGCCGGTTGCCAAGCGAGCCGTCACAACGTACGTCGGGAGGCCCGTACTGGGCGACTGCCGCATCTGCGATCCACGGTTTGATCGCTATGCCCTCAAAGCAGTCTTGTCGCGCTTCACCCTGCCGCAGGAAGTACGGGAAGAGATTTCGCGCCGGCTGAGCATTGCGATAATCGGTGGGTTGATGATCATAAGGCACGATTCCGTTGAACAACGTGCCGGTCTGATCCTCCCAAGGCGGCGTATTTTCGTACCGCAAACCTAGATTCAACGTAATGCGGTTGCTAACCTTCCAGGTGTCATCCACATAGAAGTACATTGAAGTCGCCCGGAAATCGGCGTTTGCGATGGAGACCGCCGCTTCCGCCTGATATGGCTGACCGAGCAGGAAATCGGCGAAAGCGTCCCCCGTGACTCCGGTAACGCCGGGATTACGCGTCGCATTTCGCTGGAAGCTGAACTGGCCGCGCGCGAATTGGTTACCGACCTGAGCATACTTGTCGTAACGTACTTCACCGCCGAACTTGAAGCTATGTTTACCGCGAATCCAGCTCAAATTGTCGATGAACTGAATGGAGCGATTGTTGTTCTCGTACGGACCTTCCGAACCATTGCCGAAGCCGGATAACCCGTGATCGAGCGCTATGCTCGGAATGCCCCACTGAACCTCAGGACCAGAGGCTAAACCCGGAATTCCAAGTTCGCCAACGACATCGCGTGTGAATGCGAGTTCTGGACCAGTCGTGTTGTAGAACTTGCTAAACCCGAATCTCGCTTCATTCACCAAACTGGCGCTCAGTACCCGAGTGTTAGTCACCATATACTGTTTGAAGTTTGTCACGACTTTTTCGCCGTTGAGTGCGATGGCTTCCGTGAGCGAATTTTCGTCGCCCCAGCTGTATCGACCGAACCACTGAGAGTTCGACGACTCAACAACGTCGAATCTTCCCGTGAACTGATCACGGTTGATAGGTCGGCCCAGTGGAGCCTGGTAATTCTGCACTTGGCCTGGAAGGTTCGGCACCGGCAGAAACTCGAGGAACTTCTTGGACTGCTCCGTAATACGGTTTGCGGGAATCACATTGTTCGGGAACAAAGACCCGCCAGCCGCGCCCGGATTAGCGCGCGTGGCTGGGTCGTAAATACCTAGAGTTCCAAATGGGAGGGCGGAAAAGTCGCCATTGCGCGATGCCGCCGATGGAACTGTGAACAAACCCTGAACATTGCGGCGCTGACGGAACCATTCATAATTGGCCATGAAGAATAGCCGATTTTTGCCGTCAAACACTTTAGGAATGGATATCGGACCGCCGACGGTGAAGCCGAACTGGTTTAGCTTGAACGGATCCTTAGGAGGTCGCGCTGTCGTGAAAGCGTAGTTCTTCGCGTCCAGTTTGTCATTCCGCAGGAACTCATAGACGGTTCCGTGGTATTCGTTCGTTCCCGACTTGGTCGAGATGTTCACTTGCGCAGTACCGCGCCCAAATTCTGCCGGATAGATGCCCGTCTGGACTTTGAATTCCTGCAG